>Ga0302326_10019722_pt1 | contig 13902 bp, 13 predicted proteins | sample Palsa_T0_3_FD_202264 | JGI IMG/M metagenome (GOLD analysis project Ga0302326, IMG submission 202264) | Peat permafrost microbial communities from Stordalen Mire near Abisko, Sweden - Palsa_T0_3 | ecosystem: Environmental > Terrestrial > Soil > Palsa > Peat permafrost | place: Sweden: Abisko... | reverse complement strand
CATCGGGCAAACCACCACGCCTGGGGCTGTGAACCGGGCGAGATTATCGACGTGGCCATCGGTGTGATCGTTCATGAGCCCGTTTCCCAGCCACAGGGTTTTGGTCACGCCCAGCGCCCCCCGCAGGGCCCCTTCGGCGTCGGCCTCGCGCCAGAGCGGGTTGCGATTGGGGTTGAGCAGGCAGGCTTTCGTGGTGAGCGCCAGGCCCGCGCCGTCATGCTCCACGGCGCCGCCCTCGAGGACGAAAGGATGAGATTCGAGCCTCGCTCCGGCCAGGGTCGCGATCGCCGTCGCGACCCTCTCATCGCCCGCCAGCACGTATTTCCCGCCCCAGCCGTTGAAGCGGAACGCCGCCGCGGCGGTCGGAGCGGTGAAGATCGGCCCGGTGTCGCGAAGCCAGATGTCCCCGAAGGCGAAGTCGATGATTTCGACGCCTTCATCGGCCCCCACCAGATCGCGGGCCGCCGTTGCCGCTTCGCCACCGGCAGCAAGAAGCTTGACCTTCTCCGCCCCCGGGCCGGCCAGGGCCAGGGCCAGGGCCGCCGCTTCCTTGCGGGCGGGCTCCAGCTGTTCGCCCCAGAGCTCGGGGTGGCTCGGAAATCCCAGCCACATGGCTTGGTGCGGAGCCCACTCGGCGGGAACCGGGCGCGTCACGCGAGATCGAGAGTGAACCGCGCCAGCGTCCTGTCGGCGATCTCCTCCAGACTCACGCCAGGGGCGATCTCGACTAGGCGCACCGTTTCGACGGCGCCGTCGATCTCGAACACTCCAAGTTCGGTGATCAGCATGTCGACCACCCCGGCGCCGGTGAGCGGCAGGGTGCAGCGCTCGAGCACCTTGGGCGCGCCGGACTTCTCGGTATGGTCCATCACCACCACCACCCGGCCCACTCCGGCCACGAGATCCATGGCTCCGCCCATGCCCTTAACCATCTTCCCCGGAACCATCCAGTTGGCGAGGTCGCCGTTCTGCGCAACCTGCATGCCGCCAAGGATGGAGAGGGCCACGTGGCCGCCGCGGATCATGGCGAAGCTGTCGGCGGACGAGAAATAGGAAGAGCTAGGAAGTTCGGTGATGGTCTGCTTGCCGGCGTTGATCAGGTCGGCGTCGGCCTCTCCCTCGAAAGGGAAGGGGCCCATGCCGAGCATGCCGTTCTCACTTTGCAGGGTGACCGAGATCCCTTCGGGAATGAAATTGGCGACCAGGGTCGGGATCCCAATCCCCAGATTGACATAGTAGCCGTCCTTGAGTTCGCGCGCCGCGCGGGCCGCCATTTCGTCGCGGGACCACGCCATCAGACTCTCTCGGCGAGGCGGGATCTCGTGGTCTCGCGCTCGATGCGCCTTTCGTAAACCGCGCCCTGGACGATACGATCGACAAAAATGCCGGGGGTATGAATGGCGTCCTTGTCCAGCGAGCCGGTGGCGACCAGCATCTCCACCTCAGCCACCGTCGCCTTGGCCGCGGTGGCCATGATAGGATTGAAGTTGCGGGCGGTCTTTCGGTAGACGAGATTGCCTTCGCCATCGCCCTTCCACGCCTTGACGATCGCTAGGTCGGCGGTGAGCCCCCGCTCCATCATGTACCGGCGGCCGTCGAACTCGCGCACTTCCTTGCCCTCGGCGATGACCGTGCCCACTCCGGTGGCGGTGAAAAAGGCCGGGATGCCGGCCCCGCCGGCGCGGATGCGCTCGGCCAGGGTCCCTTGGGGATTGAACTCCAGCTCCAATTCGCCCGCCAGGTAGAGCTGCTCGAAAAGCCGGTTTTCGCCGACGTAGGAGCTGACCATCTTTCTGATCTGACCGGCGGCGAGCAGGATGCCCAGGCCAAAGTCGTCGATGCCGCAGTTGTTGGAGATCACCGTCAGCTCGCGGGTTCCGGCCGCGCGAATGGCGGCGATCAGATTTTCTGGAATTCCACACAGCCCAAATCCGCCGGCCATGATCGTCATGCCGTCGCCGAGCAGGCCGCCGAGCGCCTGGCTCGCATCATCGCGGATCTTTGCCGACATGGGAGTCCTCGAGGGGTTGAGGGCCGCCCTTAAGCCTCAAAAGCCGCCCTCTTTCAACGGCGCCTCAATCGAGCACGCACGCCGCCAGGCCGCCCCGGCCGACCGAGCCGGCTCGGGCGACGATGCGCCCCGTCCGCCGTCGAACATAGGGGCCCGGTTTGCTCGCCCGCCACTTCAGGGGGTCGGGGATGATCGCCGCCAGCCGTGCCGACTGAGCGGCCGTCAGGTCGGCGGCCGTGGTCCCGAAGTAGCGTTCGGCGGCCGCCTCGACCCCGTAGATCCCCGGGCCCATCTCGATGGTGTTGAGATAGACCTCCATGATCCGGCGCTTGCCCCACACCGTCTCTATGAAAATGGTGAAATAGGCTTCCAGGCCTTTGCGAACCCACGATCGCTGCGGCCACAGAAAGACGTTCTTGGCCGTCTGTTGGCTGATCGTCGACCCGCCGCGGACTTTCCCCGGCCGCGCCTGATTGTGGCGCATGGCCTTTTCGATGGCCGAGACATCGAATCCGTGGTGCTCGCAGAAGCGGGCGTCCTCCGAGGCGATCACCGAGCGAACGATGGTCGGTGAAATCCGATCGATCGGGGTCCAGCGGTGATCGAGGCCCTGCCCCTGGACCACCCTCTCAATCATCAGGATCGTGATCGGCGGGGGTGCGAAGCGATAGACAACGACCAGCAGTGCTGGCGCAATCAGGAACAGGATGACCGCGGCGGCAAGCAGCCGGCGGACGATGCCTCCGCCCCGCTGGTGGCTCTTTCGCCCTGGCTGTCCCTTGCGAGGCGCGGCCTGCTTGCGGCCCGCGGCGGGGCGGGGATTGGACATCGCGCCTTTGGTCTGGTTTCCAAGCGTGTTTCGCCGCCCAGAGAAGATGCTAAGGCTTGCTCCGGCGGCGCGAAAGCCGCCCTGGCCGCTTATAGAGTGATTGACGAGGATGGAGGTCAGCGAAGCGATCGCCAGGCGGATGTCGGTAAGGGCGTTCCTGCCCGATCCGGTGCCCGGGGAGGTGGTTGGCGAAATCCTCGAGGCGGCTCATCGCGCGCCTTCGGGGGGCAATCTGCAACCGTGGCGCGTCTACGCCCTCTCCGGCCCGGTGCTCGACGAATTCAAGGCCATTGTCGCTGGCTCGCCCATGGAAGCGCCGCAGTACGACGTCTATCCCGCCGACCTCTGGGAACCATTCAGGACGCGCCGCTTCGAATGCGGCGAGGATCTCTACGCATCCATCGGCATCCCTCGCGAGGACCGTTCTTCTCGGCTGCGGCAGCTGGCCAAGAACGCCGGCTTTTTCGGCGCTCCCGTGGGGTTATTCTTCTGCCTCGACCGGAACCTCGGGCCTCCGCAGTGGGCCGACGTCGGCATGTTCATGGAGAGCGTGATGCTCATGGCGGTCGAGCGCGGTCTGGACACCTGCGCTCAGGAGTTCTGGGCCCGATATCCGCAAACCGTAGCCAGGTTCGTCGGCCTTCCCGACGACCACATGGTCTTTTCGGGCATGGCCATGGGCTACCGTGACCCCACCCACCCGATCAACGCCTGGCGCACACGACGCGACCCCTTCGCGGCTTGGTGTGAGATGAGAGGATTTTGAGTCCGTGTGCAGCCGCCTCGGCGAGCGCCGCAGCCGGCCGCTCGCGAAGAGCTCGAGGCAATCTCGTCCCGGCCCGCCAAGGCTTTGCGACGGGCTTTACTTCGACGCCCATCCGCGCAATGGGTGAAAGGGACGTTGCGAAGATCGGGGCCTAATCCCCGCGCCTTGGGAGTCTCCTAGATGGCCGCAAAGCTGCCCGGCGAAAGATCAGGGAAGTTCGATCTCGGACAGAACAGCGACATGAACGTCACTCCGTTCGTGGACGTGATGCTCGTGCTGCTCATCATCTTCATGGTCGTCGCGCCGCTGGCGACGGTGTCGATCCGCATCGATCTGCCGCCGGCCACGCCGCCGCCGCCGGGCCAGCACGAAAAGCCGCCGACCTACATTTCCATCCAGGACAACGGTCAGATTTTCGTCTCCTTCGGCAAGACCGAGATCAGGCCCACCACCATGGATCGCCTCGGGTCAGACTTGGCGACCTCCTTGGGCGTCGCCAATCCGCTCAACGAGCGCATCTTCATCCGCGCCGACCGTCACGTCCGCTATCGGCAGTTCATGGACGTCATCAACCAGCTTCAACTCGACGGTTATTACAAGATCGGGCTGATTGCCGAGAACCTCGGCGGCGGTTGACGCCGCCTCCAGCGCGGCTATCGGCACGCGGCCTTAGAGCCGCCGGTGATTGACTTTGGAAGGGGCGGTGAGTATGCCCGCACCCCGCCCGCGGGGTAAGCACGCGGGCGCAATTGTTTCCGCCCCGGCTGCCCTCATCCCTCAAGGCCCAATGTACGCGGTCATCCAAACCGGCGGCAAGCAGTACCGGGTGAGGCCCGGCGATCTGCTGGTGGTTGACAAGCTCGAGGGTGAGCCCGGAGCGGTCGTCGCCTTCGATCGCGTGCTTCTGATCGGCGAGGGCGATGCCGTCACCGTAGGCGCGCCCATCGTCGCCGGGGCGAGCGTCAGCGCCACCTTGGTCGAAACGAGAAAAGCCAAGAAGATCAAGGTCTTCAAGAAGATCCGCCGTCAGGGCTATCGCCGCACCCGAGGCCATCGCCAGCTCCAATCGGTCCTGCGGGTAACCGCTCTGGAGGCCGGTGATCGCCGCGAGGCCTGGGATGGCGAGGTCAACCTGACGCCGCTGTCGGTGCTCAACGCCCGCGCTCGAAATCTCGCCCGCGGCATGGAGGCCGCCCAGGCCCGCACCTCGACGCCGGCGACTCGCGAGGCGGCCGGAGCCGGGCCCAAGGCCAAGCCCGCCGCCCCGGCGTCGGAAAGGCCGGCGAAGAAGGCGGCCAAGCCGGCCACGTCCCCTAAGGCGGCGGCGCCGAAGAAACCAGTTGGTAAGACAACGAAGGGCGCCGCGCCCTCGAAGAAGGCGCCCAAAGCCAAGGCCGACCCGGCCGCGCCGAAGAAGGCCGCCGCCGCGAAGACTGCGGCCAAGAAGCCGGCCGACAAGAAACCCAAGAAGGCCAAGCCCTCGTCCAAGGGCTGAGCGCGGCAATGCCTTAAGGAGAACGCGGAAATGGCGCACAAGAAATCGGGCGGGTCCTCGCGCAACGGCCGGGATTCCGCCGGCCAGCGCCTCGGCGTCAAGAAATTCGGCGGCGAGGCGGTCCTCGCGGGCAACATCCTGATCCGCCAACGCGGCACCAAGTTCCGCGCCGGCGACAACGTCGGCGTCGGCCGCGATCACACTCTCTTCGCCCTCAAGACCGGCGCGGTGAAGTTCGTCACCCGACGCGACGACCGCACCTATGTGACCGTTCTGCCGGCAGACGCCAAGAGCGGCGCCCCCTAGGGCCGAAGCCTCAGAAAGGCGGCCGTCCTTCCACTCCTCTATGCGAAAGCACACCCTGTGCAGGGGGTTGCGTCGCGCCGTTCGACGGCTAGGTTCAGCGGCCTCGAGGGGGGGAGGAGGGGCCTATGCTCAGCAGACCCGTTGCTGCTTTGGCCATGACCGCGTGGGCCGCGTTCACCGGCAGCGCCGGGGCCCAGGACATCGTGAGCGCGCAGACGCCGTCGCATAACATCTTCTGCGATGCTTCGCCGCCGGACCAGGAGTCGCCGAACCCGGTGCTGAGATGCGATATCCAACAGACCAACACCCAGCCGCCGCCCGCGCCCAGGAGCTGCCCCCTGAGCTGGGGAAATGCCTTCGTCATTGATTCGACCGGTCCTGGCCACCGGATCTGCCACGGCGACACCACCAAGAACCCCGACGATCCGGTTATCGCCTACGGGACCCAATGGCGCGCGTACGGCTTTACCTGCACCTCGCAAACCAGCGGCTTGACGTGCGTCAATGGCCAGGGCCACGGTTTCTCGCTTTCGCGCGCCGGGCAGAAGGTCTTCTAGACCGCGTCTTCTCGAGGATCACCTGATCGCGTGGTGGAAGCGATCTCCCCTCTCTTTCCGCAGGGTTTACCCGGGGGGGCTGACAACGAGGCGCCGAGGGGTTATATGGACTTCACATCGTCCGTTAGCGCTGGATGGCGTTTACGAGCGGCGGCCCTGAAAGGGGCCAGCCGCTTTTTGTTTGACCCGAAAGGTTTGAGCAGGCTTGCGCGGCAAGACCGCAGAGGATTTCCGGCTCCTGGAGCTCATCGACCCCGTCGCCCAGGCGGAGGGCTATGAGGTCGTTCGCGTGCGCCTCATGGCCGGCGATCGGGCCAGGCGCCTGCAGATTTTTGCCGAACGGCCGGATGGGACGATGCCGGTGGAATCTTGCGCCGCGCTCGCCAGGGCGATCTCCCGCATCCTCGATGCCGCCGACCCGATCAGCGGCGGCTATGTTCTCGAGGTTTCCAGTCCAGGCATCGATCGTCCCCTGACCCGACCCCGGGATTTCGAGGCCTGGAAGGGATGTGAGGCGCGCCTGGAGATCGACCGACTGGTCGAGGGCCGCAAACGATTCAAGGGAATCCTCGCTGGCGCCGCAGACGGCGAAATCACGATTAGCGTCGAGGGCGAGCCCGAGCCGGTGCGGTTGCCCTTCTCCTGGCTTACCGAGGCCAAGCTCGTTCTCAACGACGCCCTTCTCGAGCGCGGCGCGGCGGTCAGGGCCGCGCGCCTGGTTCCTTCTTCGACCACCCAAGACTTCGATCACCCAAAATTCGACCACGAGGAACACACCCCATGAGCTTGACCGGCATTTCGGCCAACCGGCTCGAACTTCTGCAGATCGCCGACGCCGTCGCGCGTGAGAAGGCGATCGAAAAGGAGATCGTCATCGAGGCCATCGAGGAGGCTGTGCAAAAGGCCGCCAAATCCCGCTACGGCGGCGAGCACGATATTCGTGTCCACATCGATCCCAAGACCGGCGAGACGACCATCACCCGGGTCGTGACCGTGGTCGAGGACGACACCGAGGAACTCAACGACTACGCCCAGAAGCGCCTCACCGACGCCCTGGCCGAGGACAAGGACGCCGTCCTCGGCAAGACCTACGAAGAGATCCTCCCGCCCTTCGAATTTGGCCGCGTCCAGACCCAGATGGCCCGGCAGGTCGTCACCGGCAAGGTTCGCGAAGCCGAACGCGAGCGGCAGTTCGAGGAGTTCAAGGACCGCGTCGGCGAAATCGTCAACGGGGTCGCCAAGCGCGTCGAGTACGGCAACGTCATCGTCGATCTGGGCCGCGGCGAGGGCATCATGCGCCGCGACCAGTCGATCCCGCGCGAGGCCTTCCAGGTCGGCGACCGGGTGCGGTCGTACATCTACGACGTCCGCCGCGAGACCAAGGGACCGCAGATCATGCTTTCCCGCGCCCACGGCGGTTTCATGGCCAAGCTGTTCGCCCAGGAGGTTCCGGAGGTTTACGACGGTGTCATCGAGATCCGGGCGGTGGCCCGCGATCCGGGCAGCCGCGCCAAGATGGCCGTGGTCTCCAACGATTCCTCGATCGATCCAGTGGGCGCGTGCGTGGGCATGCGCGGTTCGCGGGTCCAGGCCGTGGTGGCCGAACTCCAGGGCGAGAAGATCGACATCATCCAGTGGAATCCGGATGAGGCGACTTTCCTGGTCAATGCTCTGGCCCCGGCCGAGGTCACCAAGGTGGTGATGGACGAGGAGGATGAGCGCGTCGAAGTCGTGGTTCCCGACGAGCAGCTGTCCCTCGCCATCGGCCGGCGGGGCCAGAACGTCCGCCTGGCGAGCCAGCTCACCGGCTGGCAGATCGACATCATGACCGAGAGCCAGGAGAGCGAGCGGCGCCAGCGCGAGTTCGCTGAGCGCACGGTTCTCTTCCAGGAAGCGCTCGATGTCGACGAGGTCATCGCCCAACTCCTGGTCACCGAGGGCTTCGCGACTGTCGAGGACGTCGCCTATGTTGAGTCCGAGGAGATCGCCTCCATCGAGGGCTTCGACGAGGAGACCGCCGAGGAGATCCAGGCCCGGGCGCGCGATTTTCTCGACAAGGAGGCCGCCGAATATGACGCCCGGCGCAAGGAGTTGGGGGTCGAGGACGCCGTCCTCGAGGTTGAGGGGGTCACCCTGCCGATGGCCGTCGCGCTTGGCGAAGGCGAGGTGAAAAGCCTTGAGGATCTGGCCGGACTGGTCCCCGACGACATCCGGGGCTGGTATGAAACCAAGAACGGCGAGCGGGTGCGCGAACCAGGCATCCTCGATTCCTTCACCCTCAGCCCGGAAGACGCCGAGGGCCTGATCATGCGCGCCAGGGTCGCCGCCGGCTGGATCGAGCCGGAGCCCGAGCCGGAGATCGAGGACACCGAGGCAGAGTTGGAAGATGGTTTGGGCCAGGACCCCGCCCTTGCGGAGGCCGCGAACTGACGCCCCAAGGACGTGTGGGTCGGCAGCCGGACGAGTCGCCAGCCCGGCCGGCGAGCGGGGACTTGCCGCCAAGCGGCCGGATGCGCCGAGACATCGTTTCCGCCGCTGTCATGGACGAGGATCGCCTCGTTCGTTTCGTCGCCGGCCCGGATGGCGCCGTCATCCCGGACGTCGCCTGCAAACTCCCCGGCCGCGGGCTTTGGGTCGCCGCCGACCGCGCCTCGATAGACATCGCGGTTCGCAAGGGTCTCTTCACCAGGGCCGCCAAGACAAGGCTCACCGCGCCGTCTGATTTGGCCGATCAGACCACGGCGCTCCTCCTGCGCCGCCTTCTCTCGTTCCTGGGGCTTGCGCGAAAGGCGGGCGAACTTACTTTCGGCTTCGCCAAGGTCCTCTCGGCGATCGAAGCGGGCAAGGCGGCGCATCTGATCGAGGCCATCGACGGCGCGGCCGACGGGCGGCGAAAGCTGCTCGCGGCGGCCCGGCGAAGTTCACCGAAACTTCGGCTGATCGCGCTCTTCACGACCAACGAATTGAGTTTGGCCTTGGGCGGTGAGAATGTGATACACACCGCCCTCCTTGCCGGGCGCGCTTCTGATCGCTGGACAATCGAGGTCGAGCGACTATCAGGCTTCCGCCCGCTCTTTCCCGAGGGTTGGCGCGAGGAGCCTCGAGGGTGAGGAGCGGGACGCGAGCCCATCCGCATCCACGAGGCTGGTTTGTAACACCGGCGCACGGGGCACGAGCCCTTCGCCGCCGCAGGAACTATTCGCAAGGCGCATGACGGACGACACTGAAACCGGGCGAAGACCCCCCTCACTGGGAACGCGGGCGCCTCTGACCCTCAAGCCGCGCTCGTCGGGCGCGGTGAGCGCCGGCGTGGTCAAGCAGAGCTTCAGTCACGGCCGCTCCAAGACCGTCGTGGTCGAGACCAAGCGCCGTCGGCCAGATGCCTCAGGTCCGGGCCTCGGCGCACCCTCGCCGGCCGAGAAGCGTGTCGCCTTCGACGTTCGCGGGCCGACCCCCAAGAAGCCGCCGGCAGCCGAGCCGACTCCCACCGGCGGCCTTTCGGAAGACGAACGGCGCGCTCGCCAGCGGGTCATCGAGCTGGCGCGGCAACAACAGGACCGCGCCGACAGCGAGCGCCGACCGCGTCCTCAACCCGAGCCGCCGCCGCCACCCTCCGCCGCGACGCCCGAGCCAGTCGCGGACCAGACGGCCCCCCTAGCCCCGGTCGAATCTCTGCCGACTCCGGTTCAGGCCCGGGCGCCCGCCGCACCGCCGGCGGCCGAGCCGGGTGCTTCGGAGCCGGGACGCGCGGCCGAGACGGCGCGACCCTCCCCGACGCAAACCCGGACCTATGAACCGGGTCGCGAGCGGCGCGAGGAACGTCCAAGCACCACGACGTATCGTCCCGAGCGCCCCACCGGCGATTTGGCGGGCCGCTCAGCTCGGCCCGACGCTGGGCTGGGTCACCCAGCGCGGCCCAGCGGGGGCTATCGCGAAGGCGCCCGTCCCGACCGGCCGGCCCGACCGGGCGAGACCGTGCGGTATTCGGCGCTCGCCCCCCGGCCCCCGCGCGAAGGCGGTCTCAGGCCTGGCGGGCCCAGGCCCCCGGTCATCGGCCGAGCGGTTCCGGCGCCGGGAACTCCGGAGATCCAGCGGGCGACCCGCCAGGCGCCGCGACCCGGAAGTCTCAATCTCGATCGGCGCCCGGACTTCGACGAGGAGGACGCGACCCGCAAGGGCAAGACGGGCCCCGGGGGCAAGGCGGTCTCGCGCATCAAGGGCGAGCCTCGCCGGCGCGAAGGTCGGCTGACAATCCAGGCCGTGGCCGGAGACGACGAGGGCGCGGTCGAGCGCATGCGCTCGCTGGCCTCCGTGCGACGCGCCCGCGAGCGGGAGCGGGAGAAGCGCAAGGGCGGGGGCCAGGAGACCGCCAAAGCCAGCCGCGAGGTCGTGATTCCCGACGTCATCACCGTCCAGGATCTGGCTGGCCGGATGGCCACGCGCGGCGTCGAGATCATCAAGTTCCTCGCCCAACAGGGGATGATGCTCAAGATCAACGACGTAATCGATTCCGACACCGCCGAACTGGTCGCCACCGAGTTCGGCCACACCGTCCGGCGGGTTTCGGAGAGCGATGTCGAGACCGGCTTCCTCGCCGACCAGGACCATGACACCCATCTTGTCCCGCGTCCGCCCGTGGTCGCGGTCATGGGCCACGTTGACCATGGCAAGACGAGCCTCTTGGACGCCCTGCGTTCCACCGATGTCGCCGGTGGCGAGCATGGCGGGATCACCCAGCATATCGGCGCCTACCAGGTGCGCCTCGCCGACGGTGAGCGGGTCACCTTCCTCGATACCCCTGGCCACGCCGCCTTCAGCGCCATGCGCGCGCGCGGCGCCAACGTCACCGACATCGTCATCCTGGTGGTGGCCGCCGACGACGGGGTGATGCCTCAGACGGTCGAAGCCATCCAGCACGCCAGGGCGGCCGGCGCGCCGCTCATCGTCGCCATAAACAAGATCGACAAGCCGGAGGCCGATCCGACCCGGGTCATCAATGAACTACTCCAGCACGAGATCGTCGTGGAGAGCCTGGGCGGCGAGACTCAAGCGGTCGAGGTTTCGGCCACCCAGAAGACCGGCCTTGAGGGTCTGGTCGAGGCGATCCTGCTGCAGGCCCAGGTCATGGATCTGAAGGCCAATCCCGACCGCACGGCCGAAGGCGTGGTCATCGAGGCCAAGCTAGACCGCGGTCGCGGCGCGGTGGCCACGGTGCTGGTCAAGCGCGGAACCTTGAAGCGCGGGGACATCGTCGTCGCCGGCGCCAACGCCGGGCGCGTGCGCGCTCTGCTCAACGAGCGTGGCGAACAGGTCGCCGAGGCGGAGCCCTCGACGCCGGTGGAGATTCTGGGGTTGGACGGAGCGCCTGATCCCGGGGAGCCGTTCGCGGTGGTCGAGAACGAGGCCCGGGCCCGCGAACTCACCGACTATCGCATCCGCCTCAAGCGTGAGCGCTCCCTCGCCCCGGTGGGCGCCGGCGGCTCGCTGGCCGACATGATGGCCAAGCTCGCCAGCAGCAAGGTCTCGGAGCTGCCGCTGCTGATAAAGGCCGATGTCCAGGGATCGGCCGAGGCCATCGTCGGGTCGCTGGAGAAATTCGCCACCGACGAAGTGCGGGCGCGCATCATCCTTTCCGGGGCCGGCGGCATCAATGAGAGCGATGTCATGCTGGCCAAGGGCGCCAGCGCCCCCATTCTCGGCTTCAACGTCCGCGCCTCCAAACACGCCCGCGAGCTGGCCGAGCATGAAGGGGTGGAGATCCGCTACTACGCGATCATCTACGACCTTCTCGACGACATCAAAGGTGTCCTCTCGGGCCTGCTCGCCCCGATCCAGCGCGAGACCTTCCTGGGATCGGCCGAGGTTCTGCAGGTCTTCGATATCTCCAAGGTCGGAAAGATCGCCGGTTGTCGAGTGACCGAAGGCGTCGTGCGCAAGGGCGCGCGGGTGCGGATCGTCCGCCAGGACGTGGTGGTGCTGGAGCTGGGCACCCTTCAGACGCTGAAGCGGTTCAAGGACGAGGTGAACGAGGTTCAGGCCGGCCAGGAATGCGGCATGGCCTTCCAGGGCTTCCAGGACATCAAGGCCGGCGATTCCATCGAGTGCTTCACCGTCGAAGAAGTGAAGCGCTCGCTCTAAAAGCCCTAGTCCCGGCGCCGTATACGATCCCGCTGTCGGTTGGCTTTGCTGATTTGGACCACGCGCCGCCTGCGGGCCGCCCGCAGAGCCGGATCGTCACGGCTCTCGAGGTGGGCGAGTTCTCGTTTGAGCTTGCCGTAGCTTCTCCAGCGATCCTCATCGAGCGCTCCGCTCTGAAGCGCTGCGCGGATGGCGCATCCCGGCTCATTGGAGTGGCCGCAGTCGCTGAACCGGCATCGAGCCGCCAGGGCGTCGATGTCGTCGAAGGTCGCCGAAAGGCCCTCCTCGGTGTCCCACAGGCCCAGCTCCCGCATACCCGGCGTGTCGAGCAGCAGGCCGCCACCGGGCAGCAGGATCAGTTCACGGTGCGAGGTGGTGTGCCGCCCACGCCCGTCGGCTTCCCGGATCGCCTGGGTGACCATCCGCTCCGTCCCCGCCAGGGCGTTGACGAGGGTCGACTTGCCGTCGCCCGAACTGCCTAGCAACACCGCCGTGCGGCCAGGGGCCAGATACGCCGCCAGCGCTTCAAGGCCCTCGCCGGTGAGCGCGCAGACGGCGTGCGCCGGCGCGCCGAACGCCAGAGCCTGCGCCCGGTCGACCGCCGCCTCGACGTCGGCGCAGAGGTCCGCCTTGGTGAGAACGATCACCGGCGAGGCGCCGCTCTGCCAGGCGCTGGCCAGATAGCGCTCGAGCCGCCTGGGATTGAGGCCGTCGCTCAAGGAGGCGGTGAGAAAGGCCACATCGACGTTGGCGGCCACCACCTGCTCGCCTCCGGCCGGCCCGGCTGCCTTGCGGACAAAGGCCGTGCTGCGTGGCAGGACGTGGTGAATGACCGCGCTTCGCAAGGACGGATCGGTCCGCGCCGCAACCCAGTCGCCGGCCACCGGGTAGCCGCCGGCGGGCGCCTCCCTGGCGAATTTTCCCGATAACTCGGCCTTGAGCTCACCCTCGTCGGTGGCGAGGGCCCACAAGCCGCGCTGCTGGATCACGACGCGGCCGGGCGCGAGTCCGGGGGTCGCGAATTCCGCGAATTGCCGCTGGAGCTCATCGCTCCAGCCATATTGATGGATCAAGGGATTGGTTTCTTTCGAGCGGGGTTTTTAGGAGTTGCGCCGCCAGCTCAAAAGGGGCGCGCAGCCCTAGCCGGCGACGCCACGGAGGGCGGCGCGAACGTGCACAATCATCGTCTGGGCCCTCCTTCGCTCTTGAAGCTTAGATGGAGTCGAAACTAGGCGCGGCCGCGGGTATCGTCAATGAACCCGCGCAAGCCTCGCCGGGCGCAGGGATCCAAAAGCCTTCTGGGAGGAAACGGCGCATGGCCGATGACGGCTCGCTGGACGGATATGTCCGCTTCGACTTCACCGATCCTCTCGGTCGGTGGACGCGGCCGGTGTTTCGGCGCGGCGCCGGGCCGGCGGTCATCGTCATCCACGAGATGCCGGGGCTGCATCCTCTGGTTTTGCGGTTCGCGGACCGAGTGGCGAGCGCTGGGATGACCGTGTTCTGTCCGAACCTCGTTGGTCAGCCGGGAAGAACGGTCACGGCGGGGTCTGCGCTGGGAACCATGCTCAAGGCTATCTGCATCCGGCGCGAGTTCCATGTCTGGAGACCGACCGTTCGAGCCCCATCGTCGATTGGTTGCGGGCGCTCGCCGCCTTCGCCCTCGCCGAGTGCGGTGGCCGGGGCGTGGGGGCGGTCGGGATGTGCTTCACCGGCGGATTCGCCCTGGCGATGATGACCGAGCCGGCCATGCTCGCCCCGGTCCTCTCCCAGCCCTCGCTGCCGCTGACAGCTGGTTCC
>Ga0302326_10019721_pt1 | contig 13903 bp, 10 predicted proteins | sample Palsa_T0_3_FD_202264 | JGI IMG/M metagenome (GOLD analysis project Ga0302326, IMG submission 202264) | Peat permafrost microbial communities from Stordalen Mire near Abisko, Sweden - Palsa_T0_3 | ecosystem: Environmental > Terrestrial > Soil > Palsa > Peat permafrost | place: Sweden: Abisko... | reverse complement strand
CCAGCCCCCTCGATGCCTGTTTCACCATCGATCAGCCGTCGCACTGTGCCCAACAACACTTCCGTCGAATATGGTTTCGCCAGGCACTCTCCGTTTCCGGCTTCGCGCAGGCCCATCTGATCCCCGTACCCCGAAACTGATAAAACTTTCAATCCCGGGTCAAGCCGCCGGAGGCGCGCCGCCAGAACGTGCCCGCTCTCGCCCGGCAGAATTACATCCGTCAGCAGCAGATCGACCGCGGCGCAGCACGCTTTGTATACGTGCATCGCCTCCATGGCATTCCTCGCCGTCAGCACCGTGTACCCCGCCGATCGCAGGACTTCGCAAGTGACTTCACGCACAAATCCGGCGTCTTCCACCAGCAGAATCGTCTCCGTTCCCTCCCCGTTGTAGGGTGCGAGGTCGGCCCTAGTCGGTTCTTCCTGCGTTTCAGTTCGTGCGTTCATCATTTCCCTTCCACCACTGATGGTTCGAGTGGGTGCCCCATTTCTCGCGCGTTCTTTGCGCGAGAAGTGGGGGTCTTCGCGATAGCGATTTATCCCCTCGTATGTCGGCCTCAAATCGCCTGTAGCAGTCGTATCTTTAGCACCTGGGTTGCCACACCGATCTCCCGCAACTCATGAGCGAGTCGAAGGCATTTCTATGACTTAGCTGCGAAAAGATTGTTCTCCGGGGAGAAGCAGAATCGATCCTATCCGTTCTGGGAATGGCACTGGGAATGGAGACCGTTTCGGCACAAACGCGGATGCAATCACGATAGCCGTTACTTTGGACGGGTCAAAATCGTCTCATAAGGATCGAGCACAATCTTGTGCGTTCCCGCCGGAGCTGGGATGTGGAACGACGACTCCTGGCCGTCCGCAAACACGCGGCCCAGCAGCACCAACTGCTTCCCCGTCGTCATCGCGTAAATCGGAACCGACGTCACCAGATCCTCCGGCGCATCCGTTTGTATGATCGTTCCACTCGCCACCAGCCCAGTCCCCTTAGCCGGATTACTGAACTTCACAGACCTGAGTTCCAGCCTCGGTAACGCGGTGCCGTTCACCCATCCCTCAACAAACCAGTCCAGCGACTTCTTGCCTTCAAAACGCAGCGCGGGCGGAAGGTCTTCGGCGAACACCGCCATCAGTTCGCGGGTGCTGATTGATCGGCCTTCGTACCGTTCCCGCAAACGTCGCAGCGCCCGAACAAAAGGCTCGTCGGTACCGGAACTTGACTTCTCGATGCCTGGCTTTTGTCCCGCTTCCTGCCGGGCCGCGTCATTCATCATGCTTCGCAGCATGTAAAACAGCCACGTACCCCGCCCATAACTGATGGCTTCGTAGCCGTCAGGAAAACGTGACGAAAGCAACCGTGTGCCCAGAGTCACGGGGCCTGCTTCCATCGGCGACACGCCATTTTTATTTTTCTCGATCAGGTCGAGACGGTAGTGCTGCATAATTTCCCGAAACCCCGCAGGATTCCTCTCCTGCAACATCATCAGCGCACAGTAGTTCGCCAGCCCTTCGGAATACCACTGGTCGCGATAGCCGCTCCACGGAATCAGATCGCCCCACCATTGGTGCGCCGCCTCATGCGCCGGAATCATCTGCTGGATCAGGATCCGGTAGGGCTCGAAATGCAACTGCTCGCGTTGCTGCTGGTCGAGGAAGGCATACGACGAAAGAAATATGAGTCCCGGCCAGCCCTGGCTGTCGCGCCCCGGCATCTGCGTTAGGGCCAAGCGGCTGTAGGGATAGGCCCCAAAGCGCTCCGCATAATATTGAATCGCCCGCGCCGCCGCTTGCCCGACCGTGACTTCGGTCTGCACGGGCGACGGACGGACGGGCAATAACACTGGCGCACCCCGGGTAGTAGGATTCAAAGGATCCGGATCAAGCACCTGAATGTGCCCATTCGGGAAGTCGCGCTCGACCCCTGCCGTGGCATAAGTTTCAATCTGCACGTTCCCAGCTTGCGCGGTGACAACTTTATATTTTCCCAGGTTGAACCCCGCGAGTGGAATCGGCCGATCCGAAACGAAGCGCGCCGTTTGTTCCCCCTTTGCCTTTGCCGTCGTGAATTCCGCCGAAATCGCCGCCGGTTTCCCCGTCGCCACCAGCGTCCACCCAGGCGGGTACGCGAATTCCAGGTCGTAATCCGCCATGGCCATCCCACGGTTCGGATACCAGGTTCCCCGCGCGCCCACGTAGAGAAGACCCGGACCTGCTTCCGCAAGAACTTCTCCGCCGTAAACGAATTCGAGGTCGATCTTTTGTCCGCTGCGCACCGGCTCCGGAAGAATCACGGCGACAATGTCATTGCCCCGCCGCGAGAGCTGAGTTCCTTCCACCGCCGGATTGTGAATGAACTCCACGTCGCGGCCATCGAACTTGACGCTCTCAACCTGCAGAAATCGCGACAACTCGAACAGCAACGCTCGCGTACCGCCCTCCTTCACGGCAAGCTCGACTCGTGCTCGTGAATGAATCTGCTTGGGTGGCTGCACTTCCGTCTGGATGGTATATCGTCGAGCCGCGATCCAGTCTTCACGCGGGCCCGGATTGCCTGGCGCCGATGTGCTGCTTGCGGTTGTTAGACCACCGCCCAGGGGCGCGGGCGCGAATGAAGTCCAAACATCGTAGTAAACGTCACCATTTTCGGCTGCCCTGGCCTGCCCCGCCTCCACTGGCTCCGCGGCTAGAGAATCGAAAAGGACGTCGAAAACGCCCAGCTTGGTTCCCTGCAATCGCGCCCGAAAAAACCGGTCGGAGTTGTTGCCCAACAGGTTTGCCGCCTGCATCTCCGCAGTCTCCGGCGGACTGGTCGTCCCCTCCGACGGAAGCAGGCGGCTGAAGCTCACTAGCAGCCGCATGGCATCCATTTGCGCCAGAGCCTGCGCCGTGGGTCCCCAGCGCTCGACGAATTCCTGCGGATTCTCCGATGCCCGCAAGTCCGGACGCAACTCATCCGCGGAATCGTCGTTGAAGCGGAAATATGCAGTGCTGAACCGTTCTTCCAGGATTGCCATCCCGGTAAACAAGCTCATCTGTTTTCGCTCGACGGCGCTGGGCGGCGTGAGCAGCACTTCGCCATCTCCCTCGAAAAAAGCTCCAGTGATCTTCCCCATAACATCCTGGGTGAATCCGATCACGCCATCGTCCAGTGTAATGTGCACGGCCGAGCGGTCCAGCGATGCGCCTCTCACTTTGTAAACTCGTGCCGGATCCAGCTTCACTTGCCCGAGTTGCAGGTAAAGGGTCTCAGCCGGTTTGTCCATGGGGTTATCGGCCGCGGCTCGCGCCATCGGCAACGCCCAAAACGTCGGCGCAAAGGCGGCCGCAATCCATAAGCATCGCAACTTCGGTAGTACCTTCGTCACGTGGGTGAGGCGTTCCTGTGTTGTTAGAATGCGCCTGAATGCGGCTTCGTGTCATTATCCCCTTAATAGGGCTCGGGTTGACAGGGCTTGGACTAACAGGGCTGGGGCCGGCTCTTGCCAGCGCCGACACCATTCACCTGAAAAATGGCCGCACTATCGTCGCCGATCAGGTCCGCGAAAACGGCACTCATCTCGAATACGACATCGGGGAAGACACTTATGCCATCCCTAAGTCTTCGGTCGATCATGTAGATGCCGGAGGCGTGCCCGCACACGCCTCCTCCGGCGCCACCAAGCTTGGCGACCTGCCTACCTTTACTCCCGCGGATAGTCTGACGAATGAAGGCGAACTGTTCTCGAAAATCGTCAGGGAAGGCAAGGTCGATCTCGATGTGCTCTCCACTCTCGAAGGCAAAGGCAATGCCGAGATCAGCGCGACCGCCGATTTTATTGCGGGAAAATTTGAATTCGAACACGGCAACATCGCTCAGGCCCGCCGCTATTTCGAAAGCGCGCTTCGCTTCCAGCCTGAGAATTCAACCATCCTGATTTACTACGCCGCACTCCTGGTTCGGACCGGCAACGGCGCGCAGGCTCTGCCCTACGCCCAACGCGCCGTAAGCTCCGACCCGCAATCCCCTGACGCCTACACCATGCTCGGCTACGCCCAGTTCGCCTCGGACCATACCAAAGACGCGGTCGCCTCCTGGAAGCGCTCCCTGGAGTTGCGCCCAGACGCCACGGTGCAGCAGTTCCTGGCTAAAGCGCAGCGCGAGGAAAGTGTTGAGACCGATTTCGCCCAGCATGAGAGCAGCCACTTCGTTCTCCACTATGAGGGTAAGCAAACCTCCGAAGCCTTCCGCGCTCAAATTGTCGCGGCGCTCGAGTCCGACTACGACGATCTGGCCCGCGATCTCGGCAATCCTCCCCGCGACAGCATTCTCGTCACTCTCTACACCGAGCAAGCCTTCTTCGACGTCACCCACGCTCCTACCTGGTCGGGTGCGATCAACGATGGCAAGCTGCGTATCCCGGTCAGCGGCCTAAGTTCCATGACGAGCGATCTGGCGCGCGTTCTAAAGCATGAACTGGCTCACTCTTTTATTACGCAACTCTCCGGCGGACGCTGCCCGCCCTGGCTGCATGAGGGCATCGCGCAATTTCTCGAACCCAAGAGTCTCGGCGGTGACGGCCACCAACTCTCGCTTCTTTTCAAAGCTCAACGCGACATCCCCCTGAACGCTCTCGAAGGCAGCTTCCAGAATTTCTCCGGCGCTCAGGCTTCCGTGGCCTACGCCGAGTCACTGGCCGCGGTTTCGTACATCAATGACTCCTACGGTATGGGCGACATCCAGCGCATCCTGCAACTTATCAGTCAAGGGAGTTCCACCGAAGCTGCACTCCGCGCCACCATCCACTCCGACTACGGCCAGTTCGAGTCAGACTTGGGCAAATATCTGGCCGACAGGTACGGCGAGTAGTAATTGTGGAGCGGCGGAAGCCTCGTCCGCCGGTTTTCGATTCCTGCTTACGATCGACGATTCAGTCTCGCCGGTCGGACGAGGCGTCCGCCGCCCCACAGATTCCTTTGTCCGACAAATGGGGATTTTCGCCATCCTCTAAATCCAATCCGGTTTGCCCGCCATCCTTTTCATGTGCTAGCTTCCCTTCTGGGCTGGGCTCACATGCATTCCCTCTTCCATCACGAAACCTCTCACCCCGCACCCTCCGTAGAGCCCGTGCCCACAGTTTTTCCCAGCATCACAGGGGCCGACATCGCTGCCGTCTTTGTCGGTAAACGGGTTGCGGGAGATTTCTATGACTCCATCCGTGTGAGTCCGGAGCGCATTCTTTTTGGATTGCTCGATGTCGCCGGGCGCCGCGAAGACAATCGCAGCATCCTCTCCGCCGCGCAAAACATTTTCCGTACCCTCGGTCCTGAACTTTTCTCCCGCGCCGACATCAACGAATCCAACGCCATGACCGAACTGAGTCTTCGGATCAATCGCGGGCTGATCGAGACCTCTACCGGAGTTCATCCCTGCCCCGCTTTTATCGCCTGCTACCACGAGGGTTTCGGAACCCTGTGCTACACCAACGCCGGCCATACTCCTGGCCTTCTCCGCGACAGCAGAGGAGTCGTCGAGCTGCCGTCAACCGGCCTTCCTCTTGGACTTTTTTCCCATGCCACCTGCGACGCGCCGACCATCGGGATGGAAAAGGGCGCAGCTCTGCTGCTGGTTTCTCGCGGCGTTGTCGAGTTCGGTGACAACCACGAAAAGTCGGAGGAAGAATTCGGCCTAAAGCGGGTACACGATCTTCTGCAAACTGCGCCGTTGAATGGCGCCCAAGCTCTCTGTGTTTCGATCATGGATGCGGTCGACTCCTTCGTCGCGGGCACTCAGATCTACAATGACCGAACTGCCATGGCCTTGATCCGCACCCTCTGATTCCAGACGGTCGATATTCTGTAGGCTTTGAAAAGGGAGCGACTTCAGACACGCCGGCTAGCTGCGAAATCGATCTCGGCCCTAAACCGCCGGGGACACTGCCCGCATCAAGTCCTCGGAAAGCGGGAAAGGCTCGCCCCGTAGTTCGCTCCGAAGGAGTAAAATATTTTTTTATCGGCCCGACACCTTTTCCCCGCCAGCAGGAGAAGTTCGCGGAAGAGCGGCGGCCCAAAAATTAGCGAACAAAGATTAGCGAATAAAGATTAGCGAATAAAGATTAGCGAATGATGAATTCTATGAAGAGACTTTCCCTGGTTCTTATTGCTTCAGCGTGCCTGCCCGCACTCGCGGCGGGACAAGTTGTGGAAGAGATCATCACCCGCGTCAACAATCAGATCATCACCCACTCGGAGTACGTGCGCAGCAAAGACCAGCTCCGGGACGAGGTCAAGCAACAGGATCCCGCCAACGCCGACAAGCTTTACGCCGAGCGTGAAAAAGACATCCTGCGCGACCTGGTCGACCAGCAACTCCTTCTGGAAAAAGGCAAAGACCTGGGCATAACCGGAGATACCGAACTGATCAAGCAACTCGATCAGATGCGCAAGGACATGAAGCTGGAGTCCCTTGAAGATCTCGAGAAGGAAGCCGCCAAACAAGGCATTTCGTGGGAAGATTTCAAGCAGACCCAGCGCAATCAGATCATCACGCGAAAAGTGATTGGCGAGGAAGTCGGCAGCCATCTCAGCGTCAGTAAGGAAGATGAACAGGCCTTTTACGACGCCCACAAGAAGGATATGGACCAACCTGAGGCGATTCGCCTGAGCGAAATTCTCGTCGCCCCGAAACCTGTTGCTCCCGCTGCCCCGGCGCCACCCGCCGCCGTATCCGACCCCAACGCTCCTAACTCCAATCCACCTGCGTCGGCTGCCAACGCCCAACCCACGGCAGACGATCCAGCTCACCAAGCCGCCGAGGCCGCGGCCCTCAGCGCTGCTGAGGCCAAAGCAAACGATCTACTCAAGCAGATTCGCGGTGGCGCCAGCTTCGAAGATATCGCCAAGAAGAATTCCGACGGTCCATCGGCCGCCGACGGGGGGAATCTTGGCACTTTCGTTCGCGGCAAGCTGGCCAAAGAGCTCGAGGACAGAACTTTCGCCTTGAAGACGGGCGAAGTCACCGACGTGATTCGCACCAAGCAGGGCTACGTGATCCTGAAGGTCGAAGAACACCAGATGGCGGGCGTCCCCGCCATGAAAGACGTTCTCCCCAAGATTCAGGACGCTCTCTATTACGAGAAACTCCAGCCTGCGCTGCGCGCCTACCTTACCAAACTGCGCGAGGAGGCCTACATCAAGTACGCGGACGGTTACGTCGACACCGGCGCGAGCCCCAACCAGACCGCGCCCATCGAGACGGCTTCCGCCAAAGAAGCCGATGCCAAGAAGCTGAAGAAGAAACACAAGAAGCTGGGCTTCCTCTAGACCCTGGCCGGTGCCGTTTATACTCAGACTGCGGAGCCCATGAAAGATTTCTATATCGGCGATTGCGGACGCCACGAGAACAAGGTTGTCACCTCCAGCTTCGTGGTAGTGGGCAAGCAGATCAAGCCAAAGAAGTCCGGCGAGCCTTATCTCGCCCTCACTCTTGGTGACCGCAGCGGCCAGCTCGAAGCCAAAATGTGGGACAACGTCGAAGAGGTCCTCGACATCTTCGAGCAGGATGATTTTTTAAAAATCAAGGGTCTCATCAATAAGTATAAGAATCGATTTCAGCTCACGGTTCACAAGCTGCGCAAACTGGGCGAAGCGGAAATCGACTTCTCCGACTACCTCCCTAAAACCACGAAAAACGTTGACGAACTCTGGCAAACCCTGGCTGGCTTCGTTTCTTCCTTCCAGAATCCCCATCTCAAGGCCCTGGTGCAGGCGTTCATGGAGGATCCCGAAATCGCACCCGCGTATCGCAATGCCCCAGCGGCGAAAACTCTGCATCACGCCTACATCGGCGGATTGCTGGACCACGTCGTTTCTTTGTTCAATTCCTGCGATCTGATGTGCACTAACTATCCGCAAATCAATCGCGACCTTCTGCTCACCGGCGCGTTTCTGCACGACATCGGCAAGATTCACGAACTCACCTATAACCGGTCTTTCTCCTACACAACCAAAGGCCAGCTTCTCGGCCACATGATCATCGAACTGGAAATGTTGCAGGCCAAACTCGCCCTTCAGCCGGACTTTCCTGATGATCTCAAAACCTTGATCGAGCACCTCATCATCAGCCACCACGGCCAGTACGACTTCGGTTCCCCCAAGCTGCCTATGTTTCCCGAAGCACTCATGCTTCACTACCTCGACGACCTCGATTCCAAGATGGAAGCCATGCGCGCCATGTTCGAGCGCGAGGCTGGGATGGACAGCCCGTGGACCAGCTACAACGCCTCCCTTGGCCGGCCATTGCTCAATACAGAAAAATTTTTGTCTCCCAAGAAAATCGTTCCCCCGGAAGAGAGCGCCGCGTCGCTTGAGGCCGAACTCGAACTCGATTCCGCCGGGTCCACCGATCCATCTCCCTCTGCCAAGTAAGACCATGCTCGACTTCTCTCGCTTCGAAATCCTCACCTTCGACTGCTACGGTACGCTCATAGACTGGGAAGCGGGTCTTCTTCCCGTAATCCACCGCATCCTCGCCGCCCACGAAAAAGATATTGACGACGCCACGGTACTACAGTTCTACGGAGACTTCGAGCAGCGCTTCGAAGAGAGTTCTGAGAAGCACCGATTCCGCCTTTACCGCGAGGTCCTCGAGTCAGTTGTTCGACAGTTCGGCGCCGAATTCGGATTCAAACCCACCGTCGCCGAAGCGCGCTCTCTGGCCGATTCGCTGCCAAAGTGGAGACCCTGGCCCGATACGGTGGTCGCTCTTCGCCAGCTCAAGACCAGGTTTCGTCTCGCGATTCTCTCCAACGTTGACGACGATCTTTTCGCGGGAACACGTCCTCAACTTGGCGTCGACTTCGACGCGGTTATTACCGCGCAACGGGCCCGAGCCTACAAACCCGCGCTGAAAATTTTTGAATTGGCCCTGAGCCGCGTAAATGCTCCGGCGCACCGCGTGCTGCACGTCGGCCAAAGCATTTACCACGACGTAATCCCGGCCCAGGCTCTCGGCCTCGCAACCGTTTGGGTCGACCGACCCTCCGCCCGCCCCGGGGTCGGCGCGGTCAAAGCGGCTAAAGCCAATCCTGACCTGACCGTATCGAGCCTTGCCGAACTCGCCGTGGTTGCGCTGAAGAAATAAATGCGGAGTGTGAGGGGACCTGAAAAGATGGGAAAACGACTTACGAGTTCGGGAAAAACAATTCTGGAATCGAGCGCCAAGCCGTTCTAACAACCGTGCAGGGAGCTATCTGAACCCTGAGGGTACTTGAAAGACGGCGCTTCCAGCGCCAGGTTCAGCAAATAAAAACTTACGGCTCCGTTCCTGGGCGGAGTGCACCCTAGTAAGTCGTCGGAACCTTCACAACTTTTTTCTGTATCGCCCACATGACGAGCTCCGCTTTGTTGTGGATTCCCAACTTGCGCATCAAATTAAACTTGTGTGCATCTACCGTCTTCGCGCTGACGCCCAGAACGTCCGCCGCCAAACGCACTGTCTTGCCCTCGGCCAGCAGCTTTAAAACCTCGCGCTCCCGCGCAGTTAAAACCCGTTTTCGCGGAGGCGCCTCCTGCATAACCCACGCCCGACGCTCCGATCGCGATATCTCCAACCCCTCCGCTTGGCCCTCCGCCATCCTCACCATTGCGACCAGTTCTTCCGCAGAGGTCGCCCGGGGCGCGCAATCGCTCTCGTGCCGGTTTGCATCCTCCGCAGACTCTTCGCCCACGTGCATTCCCAGGAAGAGCACCTTGCTGCGGGGGGATTCCTTCCGGATCATCCGCTGCGCTTGCTCAGGCTCGCACCCAAAAATACTGGCGTCTGCGATGACTACCTGCGGGCGATGCTCGAACACTCGCTGGATCGCCTCCGCCGCATTACCCGCCTCGGCGACGACTTCGATGTCGGGTTGATCCTCAAGCAAGCGCCTCAGCCCTTGCCGCAACAGGACATGGTCATGCGCCAGGACGCATCGAATTTTGTTGCGACCGACATTTCCTTCTTGCTGACTTTGTGTCAGGGGGTACACAGCTCCTCCTAAGAATTATGAATGCAGAGATATCGTGGCCAGAATATTTGCGATGCGGCGCGGCGGGCGGAGTCCAACCCGGACTCTCAGCCCGGGCGCGCATCTCAATTGTAACGTTTTTCATCCTTCCTGCGCGGCCAAGACTCACGTTTTTGTTATAAAGTCACCGCGCGCCTGAGTCCGAGCCCACCGCGTATCCTGTACAATCGAGCGTTTATGCTGCGCTACCTCACAGCGGGAGAATCTCACGGCGAAGCTCTGATTGCTTTCCTTTCCGGCGTGCCTGCCGGATTGAAAATCGATCAGGCCTTTCTGGACCGTGAGCTGTGGCGCCGCCAGCAAGGCTACGGCCGCGGCGGCCGCATGAAGATCGAGCGCGACTCCGCGCACATTCTCTCCGGTGTCCGTCACGGCATGACCATCGGTTCTCCCATTTCTATTCAACTCGAAAATCGCGACTGGAAGAACTGGCAGGAATCTCTTCCCGTAGAAGATGGCGATCCCGCCAAGCATAAACGCGTCGCCGCACCCCGCCCCGGCCACGCCGACCTCGCGGGAGCCCTCAAATATAATTTCTCTGAAGCCCGCTACGTTCTTGAACGTGCCTCCGCGCGCGAATCCGCCGCCCGCGTCTCCATTGGCGCCATCGCGAAACTTTTCCTGCGCGAACTCGGCATTGAAGTCCTAAGCCACGTAGTCGCCACGGGCTCGGTGACACTTCAGGATCAAGTTCCCTGGGAAAGCATTCGTGCTCTTCACGGACGTGAGGAAGTTCTGCTCAACTGCACCGACGCCGAGACGGAACAGCTCATGAAAGAAGAAGTCGACAAAGTTCTCAGAACCGGCGACTCTCTTGGTGGAGTCTTCGAAGTCGTCGCCCACCATGTGCCTCCCGGCCTAGGCACCTACGCCCAGTGGGATGAGCGTCTTGACGCTCTGCTCGCCGCTGCCGTCATGTCGCTACAAGCCGTAAAAGCAGTCGAGATCGGCGCCGGCGTTACCGCTGCCTACGCGGCTGGCTCTGCCGTCCACGATGAAATCGGCTACACTGCGACCGACGGGTTCACCACCTTCTCTCGCACGCGCAACAACGCCGGGGGGATCGAAGGCGGAGTTTCCAACGGTGAAGAGATTCGCGTTCGCGGGTATCTGAAGCCAATTTCGACCTTGCGCCGCCCCTTGCAGTCGGTGGATTTTTCCACGCGTGAGCCGGTAAAGGCAGCCTACGAGCGCTCTGATGTTTGCGTCGTGCCTGCCGCCGGAGTGGCTGCCGAGGCCATGGTCGCCCTCACTCTGGCGCGCTGCGCTCTGGAAAAATTCGGCGGCGACTCCATGATCGAGACGCTGAGGAACTTCGAGGGTTACTCGCAGCAATTAAAAAGTTACTGACCTTCTGATTAGGATCTCAATAATTAGCAGTCTCATTTACGATCTCAAAGAGGACGATCTCAAAACAGCGCGATCTCAAAAGGATGATCTATCCCATCGTAAAGTTCGGCGATCCCGTTCTCGAGAAGCCCGCCGAAAAAGTGACGGTCTTCGACCAAGAACTAGAGAAGCTCATCGAGGATATGTTCGAGTCCATGTATGCCGCTCACGGCGTCGGACTGGCCGCTCCACAGATCGGTATCGGCCGCCGTATCGCCGTCGTCGACGTCACTTTTAAAGAAGATCCCCACGCGAAGCTGGTCCTCATCAATCCCGAGATTATTCATACCGAAGGCCGCCACACTCAGAGCGAAGGGTGTCTCAGCATCCCTGATTTCCGCGAAAATGTAAGCCGCCCCAGCAAGGTCACCATCCGTGCCCAGAATGTTCACGGAAAGATTTTCGAAAAGACTGGAGAAGAACTCCTGGCACGCGCATTCTTGCACGAGACCGATCACCTGAACGGCAAGCTCTACATCAGCCACATCAGCGCCCTGAAACGCGACCTGATGAAACGCAAAATCCGCAAGCTGATGAAAGCCGGAGAATGGTAGAAAGAAAAGAATTGAGTCATTGGGTGATTGAGTCCTTGAGCGATTCCGGCGAGAGACGGCGGGGCGACTTTCAATGACTCATGACTCAATCACGCAATGACTCAATCTCTCAATCTCATATTCTGCGGCACCCCGCGCTTTGCTGTTCCCACGCTGGAGAAGTTAGTCGCGGCTGGGCACCGCGTGTATCTCGTCGTGACGCAACCCGACCGCCCCAAGGGCCGCGGCCTCGGCGTCATCGGATCTCCAATTAAGGAATCGGCGCTGAGACTGAATCTTCCCATCGCCCAGCCCGACCGCATTAAAACCAACGATGAATTTCGCGCCCAACTTGCCGCCCTCAATCCCGAAGCCATCATCGTGGTCGGCTACGGCCGGATCATTCCTCAATGGATGCTCGATCTTCCTCCGCTGGGCAATCTGAACCTGCACGCCTCACTGCTCCCCAAATACCGTGGGGCAGCGCCCATCCAATGGGCCATCGCGCAAGGCGAAACCGTCACCGGCGTCACCACCATGCGCATTGACGCCGGCCTCGACACCGGCGCTATCCTCCTGCAGAAAGATTTATCAATCGCGAGCGACGACACCGCCGAAACCGTCGCCCCGCGCCTCGCCGCTATCGGCGCCGATCTCATGGTCGAGACCCTGCGACGTCTGCAAGCCAATGACATTCAACCGCGTCCGCAGGACGATGCAAGCGCCAGCCTTGCGCCCATCCTCAAGAAGGAAGACGGTCTCATCGATTTCTCCCGCTCGGCCACTGAAATTTTGAATCGCCTCCGTGGCTTCCAACCTTGGCCCGGTGCGTACACAAAATTTCGCGGAAAGACTCTCCAGATCCTGACAGCGCTTCCCTCTGCCGAAGCATTCCAACCCGCGAAGCTCCACATCCATGAGAATCGTCTCCTCGTCGGTTGTGGTCACGACACTTCGCTGGAACTGCTGGAGCTGCAGTTGGAAGGAAAAAAGCGCATCACCGCCAAAGACTTTCTCCACGGCTACCACCCCTCCGCGGGGGAGGAGCTGGCCTCCAAGGGATCGGAGTAAATTCCGGTCAAAGCCTACAATCTGAATGGAATGTCCGTCTCCCCCGCGCGCGCCGCCGCCTTCGACATCCTGCTACGAGTCGAGCGCGACTCTGCCTACACCTCCGAGCTGTTGCACTCCCACGAGCGAGAGAAGCTCTCCACTCCCGACCACGCTCTGACCACCGAACTTGTCATGGGGGTTCTCCGCTGGCGCTCCTGTCTCGATGACGAGATCGCCCAAGCCTCCGCTCAACCCCTTTCCAACCTTGACCTTGAAATACTCATCGCCCTCCGGCTCGCTCTCTACCAGTTCCGCTGGCTCGATCGCGTTCCGCAGCGCGCCGCCCTGCACGAGAGCGTCGAACTGGTGAAGCGAGCCCGCAAACGTTCCGCTGCTCCATTCGTAAACGCCGTATTGCGCAAGCTGGCATCGTCCCGGCCGCCAGCAAGGGCAGCTGCAGAGGAAGCGTACGTCTCGCCGGAGGCACTGGCGAGTGCATTGGCGCACCCGCTATGGATGGTCGAGCGCTGGGTGAGCGAGTATGGGCTTGCTGCGGCTCAACAAATCTGTCATCACAACCAATCGATTCCCAAGACTTCAATCCGACTGCGTGGCCCGGCCGCCGAATCGGAACTCCATCACGAAGGCGTGATCCTGTCTCCCGGCGGACTACTCTTGTCCGCCCGCCGCGTTGAGACCGGAGACATCACCAAGACCCAGGCCCTGCACGCTGGCCGCGTAGTTATTCAGGACGAAGCGTCCCAACTTGTCGCCAACCTTGTGGGAAAAGATTCACGCACCGGAACCAGAATCCTGGATTGCTGCGCGGCCCCCGGCGGCAAAACGCTGGCGATCGCAGACCACAATCCTGCAGCTGCAATTACGG
>Ga0302326_10019719_pt1 | contig 13903 bp, 14 predicted proteins | sample Palsa_T0_3_FD_202264 | JGI IMG/M metagenome (GOLD analysis project Ga0302326, IMG submission 202264) | Peat permafrost microbial communities from Stordalen Mire near Abisko, Sweden - Palsa_T0_3 | ecosystem: Environmental > Terrestrial > Soil > Palsa > Peat permafrost | place: Sweden: Abisko... | reverse complement strand
CCAACGCACGCGGCTCCGATCAGTGTGCCCAACGCATCGTTTGAATCTCCGGGCTCACCGCAATCGACCTCGACCAACGTCAACCTCGTTCCCGGCTGGGTTTTCAACGTCAAGGGTGGAAGCCAATTCGGCGTCGGCTCGGTTGCCTCAAATTATGCTTTGCCGGGCACCTCTTCCGGCAGCTACTACGCGACCATCAATAACGACTGGCCCGACGTGACGGATACAATAACCTCGGCCGCCTCCCTCGGGACGATTACGCCGCTGACGACTTACACGCTGACGTTGGCCATCGGCAACGAGAACAAGAGCGATTCGAGTTTGTACGGCGCACCCGGCCCCGTGTCGTTCAGTTTGCTGGCCAACGGCGTTGTTTTCGCAACGAAGACGGTTCCCAACGGCAGCGTCGCCAATGGAACCTTTCAGGATTTCACACTCGCCTATACGACGCCAAGCTCAGGGTCGATTATCGGCGACAGCCTGAAAATCCAGTTGGCGACTTTGCCCGAGGAAGGCACCGCCTACCAGCCGGCCTTCGATAACGTCCGGCTCGACGCCGTGGTGGAAGCCCCGGCGGTCGTGCCGGAGCCATCGACCTGGGCGCTTCTCGGCTCAGGCCTGCTAACTCTCTGGTGGATGATGCGTCGCCAACGGGCCTTGCAAACCGTTTAAGACGTTCCCGATCCCTACAGCCCATTCCGCCACTTATTGCCATGGCCGCGCCTTCCCTCGTTGAACAGGTCCGGGAGATTCCGCTTGAATCGATCCTCTCCCATCACGGGCTCGCGCCCCGGCGCGAAGGCGCCACCGTCCGTTACAAAAGCGATCAGTTCAACGTCGTCACCGGGAAAAACGGACTCTGGTTCGACAACGCCGCGTCGGTCGGCGGTCGCGGGGCGATCGACCTGATTCTCCACATGAAATTCGGGGTGCAACCCCGCTTGGCGTCGGACCGGCAATTCCGCGATGCAATTAACTGGCTGGCAACTTTCGAGCCGGGAACGGGCGTGACAAATACGGGCGGCGTGATGACCGCCTCTTCCCAGCCGCCACTGCCGAAGGAATCGTTCGCTAGTCAGGCGGCACGTCTGGCCATCCGCGATGACGCCCGCTGGCCCCTGGCGCGGAGTTACCTCCTCCATTCCCGTAACCTCCCGGCTGATTTGGTCGATCACCTCCACCAAGCAGGCGACATCTACGCCACGTTCTCGCATGAGCGGCCCGAACAAACCGGCGTTTGTTTCGTCCATCGCAACCTCGACGACGACGCCCGCGGAGCCACCGTCCGCAACATCGGCATCCGTTCAAGTTCCTTTTCCATCGGCGAAAAGCAGGCGGCCTGGTTCGGCATCGGCGACCCCGCTGGAGCGAAGCGGGCGGTGCTGGTGGAAGCCCCCATCGATGCCATCAGCTATGCCGCTCTGAAACGACCCGAGGCGACCATCATTCTTTCGGTGTCCGGTTCTCATGCCACCCGCCCGGTCCTCGAGGCCGCTCACGCCGGCCGTTGGGAATTGGCGATTGGCTTCGATAACGACCGGCCCGGCCACGCCGGATGGAAACACTGCCACGAGAATTACGCGCTGCTTTACCCGGATGACCCGCAGCCCAGCCGGACTCTGCCGGCGGGCAAGGATTGGAACGACGATCTCCGGGCGGCCCATCGGCGCAGCCAAGGGAGGGGCCTATGACGCAGCTTTTCCCACCAAGCCATCCGGCATCTGGCGCAGCACGCCGGGGGCCGCAATGTCGGCCTTATCTCCCAACACAGGATGGCACGTTTGGCGGCCATTTCGCGTCCTCGCGCAATGGACCGCAAACGTGCGGGCCTGACGGCCCCTGCCTTTCGGGGGCAAGCCCCCGAAAGGCGCAAGAGACAATCATTTTTTCACCAGCATGAACAACCCTTCATCCACCAAGAAACGGCATCGCATCAGCGTCGATGCCGAGCCCGGCTTTGAAGCGAAAGTGCGCCTCCTCTCCAAAAAATGGGGAGTGAAAACCAACGTCGCCATCCAGCGGGCCGTTGATCTAGCCAGTGCCCGAAAATGGTCCGAGGACGAGAAAACCCTCCTCAAGGCCATCGCCCTGCAAACCAAACAAATTCTCGAATTGCTTCTGACGTCATGAAAACCGTCGCCATCCAGAAAGCCATCAACGTGATTAAAATGGATATGTGGACCCATCCGGCCGATTTCCGGTATCAGGATGAAACCTCCGAGTTCAAAATCGGCTGCGACCGCGCCGCGGCGCAAAAACGGGGTGAAGTCTATGTGCCCAAGCCGTGGGAAGGCTTGCCCTATCTCGCGAAAGACGACTTGGGGAAAGTTCACGTTCGGGGCTTTCTCCATAACGACGTGGCTCACAACCCCGATGGAACTTTTTGTCATCCGGGAACACTTTCGACGGCGGAAGTTATCCAACGGTTGAGCAGGGCGTGGAAGGCCCATTCGCGGAAAAGCCGCGAGACGAACATCAGTCATCAGCGGCTGGTCTTTTCGATGTCGAAGGAATTTCACGATGCGATCATGCAGACCGGTCGTAATCCCGACATGGTGCTCCGGGGAACGGTCGAGCGGACGATGCGCGCCTTCCAGGAGAAGTTTCATCCCGGCGATTCGGTCGGCTACAGCTACGGCCTTCATCACGACACCGACAACCTCCACGCCCATGTTTTTATTCATCCCCGCACGCGCGATGGCGAATTTGTCGGCATGAGCGGCAAGCCGAAGCGGCACGCGGGCCATGCTTCCCGGCATAAAGATCAACTCGGGTTTGTGCACGAAACCGTTCGCCGCCGCGTGAGCCAGGTCTTGAAGGAGCTTTCCGACCCAAAAGAAGCGGCTCATCTCAAAAACAATTTTCAGTCCGACCGGATTTATTATGCGCCGCGCCTGAGCCACACGGCCCGCACGAAAAACGATCTTCGACCGTTGACGCCCATTGATGCTCAACTCGAACAAAAGCGCAGCGCTGTCGTTTCGCTCGACCGCCAGATTGCCGCCAAGCGCGCAGCCATTCGCGACGCGACCCATGGCCGCCCCATCAGCGGAATCTTTCGTTTGCGGCAGCCCAAATGGCTCCGGCACATGCAGCAGGCCCAGACCGCGACGCTTTTTCGCGAAATGCGCCAGTTGCAGGAAAAGCGTTACCGGGCGGTTTCCGATTACTGGACCTCACGGCGGCGCATGATGGGCGGTCTTTACACGACCACAGCCGTCGCCACGGATTCCTCGGGCCAGGTGGCCGCTCCGTCCCTGAAGGCGCGCGCTTCGCAACCCACGGTGACCGTCAAACCCGTCGTCAAGTCGACGAAGATTTCTCGCGCCTTTTAAACGAAAATTCGATGACCACGACACCCTCTTCTCCTGCAGCCAACGCGCCGGCTCCCCAACCTTCGCCTCCCACGTCGGCCAAGAGCCATTACAACAGCGCCTACATCCTGATTGAGAATTTCGTTTTCAATCCCACGTTGGTCACGGGCTTCCTCCACCGGCCCGCCACCAACGACGAATCGGTTCCCGTCACCGAGGTTCTCTACGGGGCGCATCACCTCACGGTTGAGGACAAGAACCAGCACCTCTTTCACCATCTCTGCCTCCACACCGCGCCGGGGAAACCTTCGACCACGATATGAGCGCCAAACCCGTCGCCATTCCTGCTCAGCCCGCGCCAGCTCCTGCGACCGTTCCCGCCACCCAATATGAACGCTTTTTAGCGGCGTTGCCTGAGACCTTTCGAGATGAGTGCCGCTCGAAACTCGAGGGCTCCGGCTTGGCGGCCAATCACCCGGTGTTCCATGCGCTCGCCGAGCTCTATGAGAAAGAGCGGCAGAAACCGGCTCGTAATTTCATTCACGAAGCGACCCTGCACGCCGACCATGCCACTAAGCTTCTTCAGGATTTCGAGAATATCCCGCGGGCCATCCTTGCCCAAATTGAGCCTCAGCTTCTCGGTCTGGTATCCGCCTTGAACGGTCCCCTGCAAAAGCTGGAAACCCTCTCGACGGCCACGCCGCCTCCCACCCTCGCACTACCGGCACCGGTCGCGTCTCAGCCTACACAGCACCCGGACGGATCACCCGAGCAACCGACTGCCGAGAAAAAGCAGGGCAAAATCTGGCGGGGCGTCAGTCAATTCTTTGGCATTGCCGGTTCGACTGTCTCGAACCCCGTGGTATGGGTTGTCACTGGGTCGATCAGCGCCGCCGTCGCCGTCATGATTTTTTCCCTTGGAGCGGCGCATCTTTCGCATTCCTACGAAGCGGCTTATCAGGACCGTGTCGCCCACATGGAGGCCGATTCCACCTCCGACACCATTGCCCTCAACCGGCTTCTGGTTGCCGGAATTTCTCTCAAGGTCGAGCGAAGCCCGGACGCAAACGCTTGGTATCTGATTTTGCCGGGAGCGCATAAAGCGACCCCGCCAGTCAATTCACCCGAGGGGCTGGCCGTCGAGGTCTGGCCCTAAACGGGAATTTCATGAACTCTACTCTTCCCATCCCCCAGCGAGAACAAACACCGGACCAGATCATCTTTAAGCTCATCCGGAGTTTTCCCTGTCTTGCCATCAAGGTTCGCCCATGGCTCGCTCGCGCCACCGAGTTCGATCCCGACGAATTTTATCAGCTCTTTGCCCGCGCTTCCTCGGGCGAGGTCCATTGCGCTCTGTTCATCCTCAATGTCTGGAGTCACGGCTATGCCATCTCCCAGGGCTGGCGCTTTGACATGGTCGCTTTCATGAGCTGCGCGGACGGCGGCAACCGCAAGGCGCTCCTTGATTGGATTGCGAACCCTTGCTGGCCCTGACCCATCGCATGAAAACAAACAGCGCTTCCCACCTCGCCACGACCGGAGTTCTCGGCCTCGCCGCCGGGGCCGGATATGTCGGCTCCACGGTCTTTACGGATTCGTCCGTCGAGCGCGCCGTCGCCGCAGGCATGACCGCCGCCCTTTCGCTTTTGCTTCTGCCGGGCGCACCTCAGTCCAACGGTGGCACGGACAGCGTGGTTCGCCTCGGCTCCCTGACCTGGAATCTCGAAGACTTTTGCCGCAACTGGCTAATCACGGGACGCACCGGCTCCGGCAAAACGGCGGCAGGCATCGCGAATATCATGGCCCAGCTTTTTGCCAACGTTCCCCGTTGGGGTGGCCTTTGCATTGACCAGAAGGGACTTTTTTACCGGATGCTCCTGAAGATGGCGTCCAGTTTCGGACGCGAAAAAGATATCGTTCTTCTTCAGGTCCGACCGGACGACGCCTCTGCCGATTGGAGGCCCAGCCACGTCTTTAACTGGCTGGAAAATCCGCTCATTCCCGGATCGAGTTACGCCCAGCTTCTCACCGATGTCGCGCAGGCGCGAGGGGCCGTAGGAACGGGCGGTTCTTCCGATCATTTCACCCAACAGGCCAAGCTCCATATCGGCATGGCCATCGAGGGCCTGCGCTTGCTCGCCGAAATCCCGACCTTGCCCCAAGTCTTCGAGTTTTTGACTTCCCCCCTACGCCTACTCCATCAAATGGACCGGCTCCGCGCCCTCAACACGCCGAAAGGAGCAGTGGTCTTCAATCACTTCACGGAAAAATTTCTCGCCCTGGCCGAGGAGGAACTTTCCGGCGTCAAATCGACGATCCTCAATATTCTGTTCTTCTATCAGCATCCCGACATCGCCGCGGTTTTCGGTCAGCCGCGCAGCACCGTCGATTTTAGCCTGACCGACCAAGGCAAAATCTTTTGCTGTTCCATCCCTCAAAGGTTTGACGCCGAAAGGGGATTTCTCAACACGCTGATGAAAATCGCATGGTATGCCCATATCAAAAGCCGCTTCAACTTGAGCGAGGAAGATCTGGCTAAGAGCAATCTTAACGTCCTGTGGGCCGACGAAGCGCAGCGTGTCGTCACAAAAAGCGAGCTGGGCATGGCCGACCATAACCAGGTCGATCAGGTCCGCGAAGCCAAAGGCTGCGCGATTTTTTCGACGCAAACGGAACGGTCCTTCGTTCCGCCGCTCGGTAAGGACATCAAAAATACGCTGGTCGATAACCTCGGCAACGAAATCGCGTTTTGCCAAACCAATCAGGAGGACGCCGAGATTCTGGCCAAGCGGATTGGCGAGCGGACGTTGGAGAAGACATCTCGCACCGTTTCACAGCAATCCAATGGCTTTTCCACTTCACGTTCCTATCAGGAGAAAGAGGAGCCCTTTCTCAAACCCCACGTTCTCCGCAATCTGAAAAAACACCGGCACGGTTCCGAATGTGTCGTCCGCCATTGCGAAAAGGGTTTCCAGCGGACGGTGCTCCCTTTTACCCCATTCACTCAAAAAATGAGCACCCCGACTGCCGCCGCTCCGATAACTCCTGACGGCCAACCTTTTGACCCTGCGGTGAGTGCGAAACTCCGCGCCGCTGGGGCCGCGGTCATGCCCACCCTCCAACCTCTGGTTATCGCCTGATGATGACTCCCGCGAACATGAATCGTTTAAACCGGCTCGAACGTGACTTGCGCGATGCGATCCGTGGCCAGGACCATGTGATTTCCGCCGTGGTGGAACGGGTCGTCATCGGTGAATCCGGTCTCGCCACTCCGGGGCGGCCCAAGGGCTCCTTCTTTTTTGTCGGACCCACGGGCGTCGGCAAAACCGAACTGGCCCGCATGCTCGCACGCTGTCTCTATGACAGTGAACCGCTGCGTCTAGACATGGCTGAATTCGCCGCCGATGACGCGATCAAGAATTTCATCGGCGATCAAACCGGAAGCCTGGGCCGTTTCGGCGATTTCCTCGCCGAGCACGACGCAGGCATCTTCCTGATCGACGAAATCGAAAAGGCCAACCGCGACGTGGTGAACATTTTCCTGTCAGTGCTCGATGCCGCGCGGGTTACCTGCGGAACCGGACGAACTTTCAATCTCTCCGGGTTTTACTTCATCTTTAGCTCCAATTTGGGCGCTCTCGATATCCTCCGGGCCAAGCACCTCAATTTCACCCAGATGGAGAAGCATGTGCTGGCACAAGTGGCGACCGCTTTCCGACCCGAATTTTTAGGCCGTATCGATGCAAAACTCGTCTTTCGCAAGCTCGCCTATGAGGTTCAGGTCGAGATCGCCCAAATGAATCTCGACCGCGAACGCATCTTCCTGGCCGAGCGAGGCCATACCGTCACCTTCGCCGAGGATGTTCTGACGTTTCTGCTCCAAGTCGGTTTCGATAAATATCTCGGAGCCAGACCCTTAAACAAGGCGATGGAGCGGTATATCCGGGTCCCGCTTGCCCGCCATCGGCTAGCCCATGGGCAAGATTCCCTATCTGGCACCCTCCGGGTCGATACAACGAAATCGAGCTTAATCTTTACTACTTCATGCCTTTGGCAATAAACCGATTAGTTATAAATACAACTATTGCAATTTAGATGAGTTTAATAACGAACACTTCAATCCCTTGAGACGCATGAAGCGACCGAAAGGTTTATTGCGCCTTGAGGCGCACCATCAACCGGGAAGCTCCCAGAAGGGCCTGGGTTCAGGCGAGTAGAATGTATGAATTCAGATCAAGTCGCTTTTCTGAGTCTGTTACACTTACCCGGACGGTTTACCGTCCAACAAACCGCGTGGTACCTGGGATTCCCCGCCCGGGAAATCCCAAGCCTAGCCCGCGCAAAATTGCTCAAACCTGCCGGGAGACCTGGGCCCAAAGCTACGAAGGTCTATTCCTATCCGTTGTTGCGCCGCTTGAAAGAGAGCGAGCGGTGGGTTGAAAAGGCCTCCGCCCACATTTATCGGGGCACGGAGCGCAAGAACCGAAAGGCTCGCATGAAGCGCAAACGAAACTCGTGAATGCCGTCGCCATTTTTCTGGTGGAAAATTGCTTCTGGAGCCTCTTCGATCGCGGAATAGCCGCGGAATGGACCCCACTTTTGACCGGCGTCTTCGAGGGAAATCCCTTGGCAGACACCCTCTGCCATCGTTTCGGGATCTCCCTCGAAGACGCAGAATTTGAAATCAAAGCTGCGCGCTGCGAGGTCGAATTGTGAAGGACATTCATTCGGCCATCACGGAACGCTTTATTGAACAGCTCCGCGCGGGCTGCGTACCGTGGCAGCGTCCTTGGCGAAGCGTTCAAAACATTGTCTCCCGCAAAGTCTATCGTGGCATCAATTGTCTGACCCTCGGATCAACTCAGTATGGCTCTCCCTTTTGGATGACCTTCCGCCAGGCTTATGACCTCGGCGGCTATATTCGCAAAGGCGAAAAGTCATCGCCTGTCATCTTTTGGAAATTTCAGGAGAAACGCGACCCAAATGGAAACCTCGTTTTCACCGCCAAGGGGAAACCGGACTATATCCCGTTCATCCGCTGGTCGAATCTCTTCAATCTCGACCAGACCGAAGGCGTCAAAGCGCCGGATCTGACCGTCGCACCGGAAACGATGCCGGCAATCGCGCGGGCCGAAGCTCTAGTCCAGCAGGCGAATCTTTGTCCCATCCGCACCGAAGGATTCGCGGCGGCCTATTCGCCCCGCGATGACCTCATTCGGATGCCGCCTCGCGGGATATTCCGCAGTTCCGAGGATTACCACCACACCCTCTTTCACGAGATGACTCATGCCACCGGCCACGGCTCGCGGCTTGACCGCGAAGGCGTCACCAATCCGATCAAGTTTGGCTCCGAGCGGTATTCCAAAGAGGAGTTAATTGCCGAACTAGGCGCGGCCTTCCTCTCCAATCAAGCTGGCATCCTCGATCAGGTTCGGTTTGATAATTCCGCAGCCTATCTCGAGTCATGGATCAAGAACCTCAAGGATGATCCGACCTTGATTGTCTCCGCTGCCTCCCAAGCCCAGCACGGTTTTGATTGGGTGACGGGTCAACGCCACGAGAAGCCGGAAAACCAGCACGAGCACATTCAGCCAAGCCCGACCCCGTTGCCTCCCTCTTATCCGGAACTTCGCCGCAGTTCAGCCACTTTGCATCGCTTGCGATACTGACATCTATCGAAAGTTTCCGACATGGCTGAAGCATGGTGATAACAACCGCCGCGACTGGTTGGATTGCTGATGTTGCGGCAAACTACTCGAAAAAGCATTTGGATTGATCAAGAGAGGTACGAATCTGCGTGTCCGTTTTTGCAAAGCCTGTCTTTTTATGAGATTTTCAGACGGGCAAAGACCGGAATCTTTACCGCATCAAGGATCAACCCGAAGATGACAGCGGCAACGAATTCGCCAGCCAATACCACTATAGGCAGCGGTGCCATGGCGATCCCAAACATCGCCAGCGCTGTTATGATCAGAAGGTCGGCAACTGATGACAGGAGAAGCCACGCAGTCGGGCGAAGTCCCCACATGCGGCGACGCGCCCGAATGGCGTAAATCGTAGCTTGGCCGCCGTAGACGATGGCGACGACAGAGAGTGTTCTCAGGGCTTCCACTCCGAGTCCCATCTCGAACTTGCCCACGGCAAGTACCGCAGTGCAAAACGCAAGGAAACAGCCGCCAAGAATGACTCCGGCACCAGTAATACTACCGATTTGCCAAGTATTGGGCACCTGCGACGGTTGCACCCGGTCGGTGGTTAGCGACATGGCCAAAAAGTCACCTGTGATCATCACGATAACCATCAGCATAGGAGTCAGGACCGCGTGCCCCGTCATAATCAGGCCGATGGCCAGCAAGAGCACCTGAACGATCTTCTTCGTCACCGAATTGAGCGTGTAGGTCAGAATGCGTTGAAACGTGATCCTGCCCTCCTTCACGGCAGCGACGATGCCCTCGAGCCCAGGTTTGGTCAGAACAACGCCTGCTGCCGACTTGGCCACATCGGTTGAGGTCGATACGGCGATCCCGATTTGCGCCTGACGCAACGCGGGCGCGTCGTTGGCCCCATCGCCGCACATCCCGACCGTATGCCCATTTTTCTGGAAAGCCTTGACGAGGTTATACTTTCCCTCCGGCAGAATGCTCGCAAAGACCGCGAAGTCCTGGGGTGAGACGCGGTCGGGAATCGCTCCAGGCGGGCATACAGCCCCTTCCAATCCCACGTCGTGGGCAACAATGGCTGCCGTTGCTGGTGCATCGCCCGTCACCATGACGGTGCGCACGCCCAAGGCATGCAATTCCGATATAAGGGACGCTGAATCTGTGCGCGGCGGATCACTCAGGGCGATGAGGCCGATCAACTGCAGGGATGACGGGGAGCCGGCCGCCACCGCTAAAACCCTGAAACCTTGTTTTTCAAGTTCTTCAGCGATAGCGGCAGCGGCGGGCGACGGGACCGTAAGGCCGATGACGGCAGCAAATGCGCCCTTGATAATCCGCTGAGCGCCGCCCTGCGCATCGGTTGCTGTGGCTTCAGATGTTTTCTTTGCCGGGTCAAACGGCACAAATTTGGTCAGCTTGGGCAGGTCCGATGACGGCTTTTTCGTGGAAGCCTCGCGAATGGCCGCATCGACCGAGTCCTGGCCACCCTCGGAGCTGGCAAGAGCGGCCAGTCCGAGCACATGGGCTTCATCAAACCCATGCAAAGGTCGGACGCTGGTCACGGAAAGTTGGTTCGCAGTCAAGGTTCCGGTCTTGTCCGAGCAGAGAACATCAATCGATGCAGCTTCATCGACCGCCGACAGCCGCGTCGGTAGGACGCCTTGCTTGGCTAAAGCACGAGCGCCCAGGGCTGCCGCAAGGGTGAAGGTTGCGGGCAACGCTACCGGTATCGCTGCGAGGACCGATGTGAGTAGCAGAGGAGTGATTTCACTCCAAGGCATGGCGTGAGCATAAGCGTAGCCTCCAATAAGAAGGATGATGACGCCATTGAATATCGCGAGATCGCGCACAATCCGAAGCACCGCCTTTTGTTGCGAACTGACCACATGCGCGGTGCGGACAAGTTCCGCTGTTTTGCCGAATTTGGTATGAACGCCCGTAGCTGTCACCTCCGCGGTTGCTTCACCACGCCTGACGAGGGCGCCTGCGTAAGTGTCCACTCCAGGGCCGGCTTCAATGGGCAAAGACTCACCGGTAAGCATCGACTGATCGAGGAGGACTGATCCTCCTAGGAGGTGGACATCGGCCGAAACCACGCCACCGAGTGACAACTTCACCAAATCACCGCACACCAACTCGGTTGCCAGTATCGTCTTCCACTTCCCATCCCGACAAACCGACGCATTCAAGGCGAGGCGTGATTTCAGCGCTTTGAGGGTAGCTTGGGCATGACTCTCTTGAAAATAAGCCAGCGCGGCATTAAAGACCAGGAGGCCAGCAATGATTGCGGCTTCGGAATATTTGTGCAGTACCACCTCAAGGACGGTGGAGGCTTCAAGTAACCACGGAACCGGCGCCCAGAACTTGGCCAACGCATTCCGAAGCGGATGATCTGATGTATCCGGCATCGCATTTGGCCCATCCTTTTTAAGACGGCTGGATGCCGCGTCGCTCGTGAGTCCGGTCGGCGCGTTGGTCTGAACCGATTTTACGGACGGGTCGGTGGTTACGGGATTTGGAGCTGTATCGGTACTCATCAGAATACTTCAAGTTTTGTGGCGCCAGCACAATGTCCACGAGGGCCGGATGGCCGAGCTCTCGAAAATCAAATGTAAGTGCCGGAGCGATTTGCCTCCATGGGGTGTACACCCCATAGAGGATGATTAGAACACCGTCTAGATTAGAGTTGCTACTCAACAAACCAAAGAAAGACTCGAACTTATGACCGAAAATAACGCGGTGGTCGCGATCTACAAATCGCACGGTGAGGCCGAAGCTGCCATCAAGGAACTCCAATCATCGGGATTTAACCTGAAACAACTCTCCATTGTCGGTCGGGACTACGAAACGGACGAGAACGTCGTGGGGTATTATAACACCGGCGATCGCATGAAATACTGGGGCGGCCTTGGCGCATTTTGGGGCTGGATCTGGGGTTTGTTGTTTGGCTCTGCGTTGTTTCTCATCCCGGGCGTTGGCCCCTTGGTGGCTGCTGGGCCCATTGTGGGCTGGATCGTTGGTGCGCTCGAAGGTGCAGTGGTGGTGGGTGGGTTGAGTGCCCTCGGGGCCGGTCTCTATGGTGTTGGCATTCCGAAAAACAGCATTTTGAAGTACGAAACCGAGGTTAAGAACGGAAAGTACGTGTTGATCGCGCACGGCACGGCTCAGGAAGCAGAACGCGCGCGAGAAATTATCAGCGGCAGCAATCCCGAATCGCATTGGGATCATGCACTTTCACCCAAAGGCAGTTAAACCTACCCAAATCCCGCAAGTGTCATGCGCGTGGTGGGCATCGTCGCCTGCCGCGCGGACGTGATCTGGATCCGAAGTAACCGCCATGCCTGATCTCCCGTCCGTTTTTCCACTCACACCGAAAGTCATTGGCATTGCCGCCGATCATGGTGGCTTCGAGCTAAAACAATTCTTGGTCGATAGATTACGCGAGGACGGCTACCAGTTTATGGATTTCGGGGACGGGCAGCCTAGGCCGGAGGATGATTATCCCGATTACGTGGTGCCCTTGGCGCGTGCTGTTTCCGGCGGAAAAGTGGAACGCGGCGTCGCCATCTGCGGAAGCGGGGTCGGGGCTTCAGTTGCAGCGAATAAAATTCCCGGAGTTCGCGCCTGTCTGATTCACGAAAGCTTTTCAGCCCACCAAGGCGTCGAAGACGACGATCTGAACATGATCTGCTTTGGAGGACTGGTCGTCGGACATGCTCTCGCATGGGAGTTACTTCAAACCTTTCTGGCGGCTCGATTCAGTGGCGCAGAGCGTCACCGTCGCCGTCTGGCCAAAATTGCGGCTTTGCAAAGCAGTACGCCCTCACAATTATGATCGAAACACCTCCCGATTTTAATCTTCATATCCGTCTTCCTGCTAAAATCGAAGGAATCGACCAACTAACCGAACTGGCCCTTGATCTGCGTTCATCGTGGAATCATGGGGGCGACAACCTGTGGCGTCAGCTTGACGCCACCCTTTGGGACCTCACCCAGAATCCCTGGGTCGTATTGCAGACTGTCTCAAGAGATCGTCTTGAGCAGAAGCTGGGAGATCCAGCTTTTCAAAACAAAATCGACGAGCTCCTTAAAGCCAAGCACGACGCGGAAGATACGCCCGCCTGGTTCCAGAACAATCATCCCGATTGTCCGCTCAATTGCGTTGCCTATTTCAGCATGGAATTCATGCTGAGCGAAGCTCTCCCGATTTATTCAGGTGGTCTCGGCAACGTGGCAGGCGATCAGCTCAAAGCAGCCAGCGACCTAAACGTGCCCGTTGTCGGCGTCGGGTTGCTCTATCAGCAAGGCTACTTTCGCCAGGTCATCGATAAAGACGGTGCGCAACAAGCACTTTACCCTTACAACGACCCTGGGCAATTACCGATAAAGCCGTTAAGGCACCCGAACGGCGAGTGGCTGCGACTCGAGATCGCCCTTCCGGGCTACTCGGTCTGGTTACGCGCATGGGAAGTCCAGGTTGGCCGCAGGAAGCTTTACCTTTTGGACAGCAATGATGCGGCGAACTATCCCGCGCATCGCGGGATTACCAGTGAGCTGTACGGCGGCGGTCCAGAGTTGCGTCTCAAGCAGGAACTTTTGCTAGGGATTGGAGGCTGGCGCTTGCTTCGAGCTCTCGGCATCCAACCGGAAGTCTGCCACCTGAATGAGGGGCATGCAGCCTTTGCGATCTTGGAACGAGCTCGCAATTTTATGGAGGATTTCGACCAGCCCTTTGAAGTCGCGCTGACCGCGACTCGGGCAGGAAACCTTTTCACAACGCACACCGCTGTGGCTGCTGGCTTTGATCGATTCGATCCGGCTTTGATTGAGCAATACCTAGGTCTTTACGCCAAGAAACATTTAGGGATTTCTCTGCGCGATCTTATGGCTCTTGGCCGGCAGAATCCAAACGACTCGAAGGAGAGTTTT
>Ga0302326_10019718_pt1 | contig 13903 bp, 13 predicted proteins | sample Palsa_T0_3_FD_202264 | JGI IMG/M metagenome (GOLD analysis project Ga0302326, IMG submission 202264) | Peat permafrost microbial communities from Stordalen Mire near Abisko, Sweden - Palsa_T0_3 | ecosystem: Environmental > Terrestrial > Soil > Palsa > Peat permafrost | place: Sweden: Abisko... | reverse complement strand
GGGTGGCACGTTGAGGGAGCCTGCCTTGACGGTCTGGTCCATCTCGGCCAGGCGCTCGAGGACGAGGACGCTCGCTCCGCCGAGGCGCAGCTCGCAGGCCAGCATCAGGCCGACCGGACCTCCCCCGGCCACGACCACGTCGACGTCGGTGGCTGCGTCGTGGTCATTCCCGAACGATGTTAGAGTCACGATCATCACGGTACTCTAACAGCGTTAGAGAATTCAGCTGGAGGAGGGTTAGTGGCCGTCACCAGGGATGGCATCGTCGCCGCGGGGCTGGAGCTGCTTGATGAGGGCGGACTGGAGGGGCTGACGCTGCGGCGGCTGGCCGAGCGGCTCGGCATCCGGGCGCCGACGCTGTACTGGCACGTGCGGGACAAGCGCGAGCTGCTCGACTTGATGGTGTCCGTGATCATGGACGAGACGCTGGCCGACTGGCGGGAACCGCGCCCCGGGCAGCCCTGGTGGGACTGGCTGGCCGGCCGGGCTCGGGCGCTTCGCGCCGGGCTGCTGGCGCACCGCGACGGCGCGCTGATGCTGGCCGGCAACCGGCCGACCCAGCCGGCCCTGCCGGGCATCGAGCGCCAGCTCGCGGCGTTGGTCGAAGCGGGGTTCAGGCCTCCCGAGGCGCTGCTCACGCTGCTGGCGCTGAACGCTTACGTGATCGGCGAGGCGCTGGACACCCAGGGCGAGAGCGGGCGGCCCGACCAGACGGCCGAGCCGGGCGTCGACACTCCTGGGGCTGATGCTCCGGCGGGCGGCGGCCCTGCGGCCGACGGGACGCAAGCAGGCCGAGCGGGGCTCGGCGGGGATTTTCCGCTGATCGGTGCTGCGGTCAGTGGGCTGGAAGCGTTCGGCTCATCGGATCAGCGGTTCGAGCACGGGCTGGCGCTGATGATCACTGGGCTGCGGGCGCAGCACGACCCAGACCGGGCCGGGCCGGGGACGGCTGAGCCGACGCCGGCTGAGCCGGGAGCGGCTGGGCCGGCGGCGGCGGGGGGCTAGCGTGCACCTGCGCCGCGACCCCGTCCAGCAGGACATCCAGGCCGAACTCGAACCGCTCGTCCCTGGTCGCCGGGTCGTCCGGGTCGATGCCGGATTCCATCAGGCGCGCGATCTGCGGGTACTGGCCGGAGGCCCGGAACCAGTCCCGGTAGCGCTCTTGCTCGGCGTCCCGCATCTCCTGGGTCATCGCGGCCTCGGCCTGTTCCTGCTCGCGCTGGCCGCGGATCTCCTGCCCCTCCCGAATGACCGCCCCCACTACGTAGGTGGCGATCGCGCCCAGCAGGTCCATGGTCGGCCGGGCGTCCAGGTCCAGCCCGGCCAGGATGCCGAGCAGTCGCTCGAGGTTGCGGGCGTCGTTCGGCCCGGCTGGGGGGCGGCTGCCGATGAACTCCAGCGCCCACGGGTGCCGGTTCATCACCTCGCGCATCTGGTTGGCAAATACCCGCAGGTCAGCCCGCCAGTCGCCGGTCGGCTCGGGCGCCTCGACCTCGGCCTCGAGCGTCTCGAGCATCAGGTTGAGCAGTTCCTCCTTGGACCCCACGTACCAGTAGAGCGACATTGGCCCCGCGCGCAGCTCCCGCGCGATCCGCCGCATGCTGATCGCCTCCGGACCCTCGGCATCGGCCACGGCAATGGCGGTGCGGACGATCTCGTCGCGGGACAAGCCGCGGTCGCGGGGCGGCCGGGCGCCGCGCTCCTTGTGCCGCTGGATGTGCTCGGCGATGCGCTGCTCGTGCTTTTCGTCGCGCACGGCCCGGCCGGGAGGCGGGAACGCATACCGCGGCCGGCCGAACGGCCACGACTCCTGGCCGGGGCCGGTGCGCTCGGGCACACTGCGCTGGCCGGGCTTCGGACGCGCGGCGGCCGGGACATGCTCGGCGCGGTCACCGCGCTGGCCGGATGCGTCCATGCCTGTTCCTCCTGCCGCCCACGAATGCGAGTACCCCATGATGGCGCGGGAGACCCCCGCCCGTTCGGGAAACTATGTTGCTCTCTCGTACACCGTACTGCTATGGTACATCGTACTAGAGACGTACAGCGTACGAGAAGACGACAACGGGGAGTGACCATGAGCGAAACGCCCGCCATCGCGGCGGAGGGCCTGGTCAGGAACTACGGCAAAACCAAGGCGCTGACCGGGTTCGACCTGGCCGTACCGCCCGGCACGGTCTACGGCCTGCTCGGGCCGAACGGCGCGGGCAAGACCACCGCGGTCCGCGTGTTCGCCACGCTCCTGCGCCCGGACGGGGGCCGGGCGCAGGTCCTGGGTTACGACGTAGCGACCCAGGCCGGCGAGGTGCGGCGGCGGATCGGCCTGACCGGGCAGTACGCGGCGCTGGATGAGTACCTCACCGGGCGCGCCAACCTGGTCATGATCGGGCAGCTGAGCCGGCTCACGCCGGGCGCGGCCCGGCGGAGGGCGGACGAGATGCTCGAGCGCTTCGACCTCACCGAGGCGGCCACCCGGGCGGTCAAGACCTACTCCGGCGGCATGCGGCGCCGGCTGGACCTGGCCGCCAGCCTGATCGGCTACCCGTCGGTGCTGTTCCTGGACGAGCCCACCACCGGCCTGGACCCGAACGCCCGCGCCAAGACCTGGGACATCGTCCGGGGGCTGGCCGCCGAGGGGACCACGCTGCTGCTCACCACGCAGTACCTGGAGGAGGCCGACCAGCTGGCCGAGCGGGTAGCGGTGATCGACGGCGGCCGGGTCATCGCCGAGGGCACGCCGGACCAGCTCAAGGCGTCGGTCGGCGGCGCGCACCTGGACGTCGTACTGGCCGCGGGCTCCGACCTCGAGGCGGCGATCGTGGCGATCAAGCCGTATGCCACCGGCAGCGTCCAGCCGGACGACGCCGGGCTGCGCCTGTCCGTGCCGGTAGCGGCCTCCGAGGGGCTGACCACGCTGGTGGTGCGGGCCCTGGACGTGGCCGGGGTGCGGGTGAACGACGTGACCATCCAGCGGGCCTCGCTGGACGACGTGTTCCTCGCCCTCACCGGACACCCCAGCAGCGAAGACGACGACACCGAAGGGAGTGATGCGGCATGAGCGCGATCACCGCGGACCTCGTGCCCCAGCAGGACGTGACCTACGGGCGCAGCCCGGCCGTCCACTTCGTCACCGACGTGTGGGTGCTGACCAAGCGCAGCCTCGCGCGGATCAGGCGCGAGCCGGAAACCCTGGCCGACGTCACGATCCAGCCGGTCCTGTTCATCTTGATGTTCGCCTACGTGTTCGGCGGCGCGATCGGGCTGCCGGGCCACGGCAGCTACCACGAGTACCTGATCGGCGGCATGCTCGGCATGGGCCTGGCCCAGACCGCGCCCGGCGTGGCCACCGCCCTGGTCACCGACATGTCGACCGGGGTGATCGACCGGTTCCGGTCGCTGCCGATGTCCAGGTGGGCGGTGCTGGTGGCGCGTTCGTTCTCCGAATTGATGACGCAGCTGATCGCGACGGCGGTGGTGGTTTGCGTCGGCCTGGCCATCGGCTGGCGGGTGCACACCAACGCGCCGGATGTGATCGCCGCGCTCGCGCTGGCGCTGCTGTTCGGCTACGCCTTCACCTGGGCGGGGGTCTGCCTGGGCATGACGCTGCGCAGCCCGGAGGCGGCCCAGCAGACCGGTTTCCTCATCTTCTTGCCGCTGACCTTCATCTCCAGCGCGTTCGTGCCCACCCAGGGCATGCCCGGCTGGCTGCAGCCGGTGGCGGAGTGGAACCCGATGTCCGCGCTGGCCGCCGCCTGCCGGCACCTGTTCGGCAACCCGAACCCGGCCGCGTCCATTCATGCCTGGCCCATGCAGCATCCCGAGCTCGCCGTGGTCTGCTGGGCGGTGGGCATGCTGGTGGTGTTCGCGCCGCTGGCGGTGCACCTGTACCGCCGCAAGGCGCTCGGCTGACGGCGGACTGGGCCGGAAACCCTGAAAGCCCCCGCCTGCACCGCGCCCGAATGCGGTGCAGGCGGGGGTTTCTCCATCCTGTTCACCGGGCGCCCCTGGACCGCCGGCGGTCGCGTGGGTTATACATCGGATCTATGGAAGAGCACACCGCTGAATTCGCCGGACTGACCGCGCTGGTCACCGGGGCCGCCTCGGGGATCGGCCTGGCCACCGCCCGGCTGCTGGCCGCGCGCGGCGCCCGGGTCGCCGCCGTGGACCGGGTCAAGGCCGACGCGGAGAGCACGGCCATCTACCCGCTCATCGCCGACGTGACCGACGACGCCGCGGTCCGGGCGGTCATCGGCGAGGTCCGCCGGACCCTGGGCCAGCTGGACATCGTGGTGAACAACGCCGGCATCGGCGCGGCCGGCACGGTGGCGGACAACGATGACGACGAGTGGCGCCGGGTCTTCGACGTGAACGTGCTCGGCATCGTGCGCACCACCAGGGCGGCCTTGCCGCTGCTCCGCGAGGCGGCGCGCGATCGCGGCCAGGCGGCCATCGTCAACACCTGCTCGGTGGCGGCCATCGCGGGCCTGCCGCAGCGGGCGCTGTACTCCGCCAGCAAGGGCGCCGTCTACTCGCTCACCCTGGCCATGGCGGCCGACCACGTAGCCGAGGGGATCAGGGTGAACTGCGTGACCCCCGGTACGGCCGACACTCCGTGGGTGGGCCGGCTACTCGACGCCGCACCCGACCCGGCCGCCGAACGCATCGCGCTGAACGCGCGCCAGCCCATGGGCAGGCTGGTCACCGCGGACGAGGTCGCCGCGGCCATCGCATACCTCGCCAGCCCGCTCGCGGGCGCCACCACCGGCACGGCCCTGGCCGTGGACGGCGGCATGCAGGGCCTGCGGACCAGGCCGAGGACGAGCTGAACGGGACACCCCCGGCCCGGGAACCCAAAGATCGGATGATACTGACGTCTCTGTTTGGTATCAGCTACCAGATGCCTCCTTATAGCCCATTGACAGCACGCATACATCGGATCTATTTTCCTGACACATGGCACTCCGAGTGCCCACCCGCGGCTCGCACCGACGCGCCCCGCGGACCCGGAGAACGCCTCCAGGAGGTTCCCATGAGATTCCGCAGACGCCTAGGCGTGGGTCCCTCCCGCGCCACTATCGCCGCGGTCGCCGCGGTCGCCGCGGCCGCGCTCATCGCCGCCTGCAGCTCGAGCAGCTCGAGCAGCTCCCCGAGCTCCGGAACGACGTCAGCCAGCCCGGCCCAGGCCGGCGGCCAGACCACCATCGGGGTGGACCTGACCTACAACGACACGGCTTTCTGGGCCGCCTACATCAACTACGAGACCCAGTACGCCGCGCAGCTGCACATCAAGCTGCTCGGCCCGCTGCTCGCCGCGGCCAACGCGAGCCTGCAGAACACCCAGATCGAGAACCTGGTCAACGAGGGCGCCAAGGCGATCATCGTGAACCCGGAGACCGCGACCAGCCTGGGCCCGGCGATCTCCTACGCGACCGCGCACCACGTGCAGCTGGTGTCGGTCGACACCATTGTCGGCGTCGGCAAGGTGTACATGGTGGTGCGGGCCTCCAACACCATCTACGGCCTCGACGCCTGCGCCTACATCAGCTCGAAGGTCAAGTCCGGCTACGTGCTCGACCTCGAGGGTGACCTGACCTCTTCCAACGGCGCCGACCGGACCAATGCCTTCGACTCCTGCATGGCGGCCAACGACCCGTCCGTGCACGTCCTCAAGGACCCCACCGTCTGGACCGAGGGCACCGCGGTCACCGACGCGCAGAACGCGGTGGACGCCTACGGCAGCCAGCTCAAGGCGATTTACTCGCAATGGTCAAGCCCGGACACCGGCGTCCTGCCGTTGCTGAAGTCCAAGAACCTGACCGGCAAGACCCTCGTGGTCAGCGACGACGGGGTGCCGTTCGAGATGTGCGACATCGGCACCGGCACGCTGAACGCCTCGCAGTCCCAGCCGGCCAACCTGTACGCCGAATGGGCGCTGAAGTACGCGCTCGACGCGGCTAACGGGGTCAAGCTGAGCGCGGGCCAGCCAGGAGGCGGCGCCCCCGCCCTGCAGATGGTCAGTTACGCCGGCGACACCAACCTCGGTGACCCGATCGTGGCGCCGTTCGTGACCAAGGCCGCGCAGACGCTGACCGTCACGCCGGTCGACGGACTGTCCGGCACGGTCAGCACCACCCCGGTCAGTGACTCGGCGCTGTGGGGCAACGTCTACGGCGCCGCGCACGGCGGCGACTGCAGCTCATCGGCCGCATGACCGAACCGGATTTCCCTGCCGCCCCGGCCGCCGGATCCAGTCCCCCAGGCCCGGCGGTCGAAGCGGCGGGGATCCATAAGCGCTTCGGCAGCACGCACGCGCTGCGCGGCGTGGGGCTCAGCCTTTTCCCTGGCCGCTGCCTGGGCATGGTGGGCCGCAACGGCGCCGGGAAGTCCACGTTGGTGTCCATTTTGAGCGGCATCGCAGCGCCGGACGCCGGCGAGGTGCGGTTCGACGGACGGGCCGCTCCCCCGCTCGGCGACATCACCGGCTGGCGCGGGCGGATCGCGACGGTGTTCCAGCATTCCATGGTGGTACCCGGCCTGACCGTCGCGGAGAACGTCTTCCTCGGCCGCCAGCCGCGGCGCCGCGGGCCCGGCGCGTCGGCGGCCGGCTGGGGCGCCTCGCTCGGCGTAGTCGACTGGCGCGGGATGCGCGAGCAGGCCAGGAAGGTCATGGCCGACTGGGGTTTCGACGTGGACGCGGACACCCCGTGCGGGAACCTCACCGTCGAGCAGCGGCAGGTGGTCGAGATCACCAGGGCGCTGGCCACGGGCACCCGCTGCCTGCTGCTCGACGAGCCCACCGCCGCGCTCGAGCGCGGTGCCGTCGAGCGCTTGTTCAGCCGCGTCCGGCAGCTGCGCGAGGCCGGCGTGGCGATCATGTACATCTCGCACCATCTCGAGGAGGTCTTCGAGATCTGCACCGATGTCGCCGTGCTGCGGGACGGCGAGCTGGTGCTAGCCGCCCCGATGGCCGAGGTCAGCAAGGATGCCCTGGTCACCGCCATGGTAGGAGGAAAGAAAGAGCAATATACGGAACGGGCCGGGCCGCCACCCCCACGGCCAACCGCGAGCCCAGGCGACTCGGCGACCTCCCGCCCGCAGGTACCCGACCTGGTGGTCAGCTCGGTCACCATGGTGACCCCGGGGGTGTTCCTGTCCGGCGTCTCGCTCACCGTGCGCAGCGGAGAACGGGTCGGCATCACCGGGCTGCGCGGCTCCGGCGCGACCACGCTGGCCAGGATCGTGGCCGGCGCGGCCGCGGCCGACTCCGGTGAAGTGCGGCTGCGTTTCTCCGGTCGGCCGGACCGCGTGCTCCGGCCGGGCGACCGCGCCGGGGCGCTGCGGGCCGGGGTCGGCTACATCCCCGAGGACCGGCAGGCCGAGGGGTTCGTGCCGCTGCTCGGCGCGGCGGAGAACATCGCGATGACGATCACCGACCGGATCTCGCGGGCCGGCTTTATCGGCCCGCGGCGCCGCGAGGAGCGCGCCGCGCCGCTGGCCCGGCGGCTGTCGCTGGTGTCAGCGGGGCTCGGCCAGCCGGTCCGGGAGCTGTCCGGGGGTAACCAGCAGAAGGTGACGGTGGCCCGCGCCCTGGCCAGCGATCCGGTGGTGATCGTGGCCATCACCCCGACCCGCGGCGTGGACGTGGCCTCCAAGGAACTCCTGCTCGCCGAGCTTGACCGGATCACCACCCAAACCGGCGCCAGCCTGCTGCTGGCCAGCGACGAGCTCGACGACCTCGTTATCTGTGACCGCGTGATCGTCCTCGTTCGCGGCGAGATCTTCACCGAGTTCACCGAGCCGCCTTTCGACCGCGAGGCCCTGATCGCGGCCAGCGAGGGACTGGAAACCCAATGACCGACCCAACAAGCCGCCCCCCCGCCCCGTGGACCAATGAGCCAGACCCCAGCGGCCCGAACCCCCCCGAGCCAAAGGGGCGCGGCGCCGCGTGGACTGAGGAGCGAGGAACGAGCGACGAGGGAAGGCGGCGCCTTAAAGCGCCCCGGAGGCGAGCGACCAACACAGCGCCCCGGAGGCGAGCGGGCAACACAGCCCGGAGGCGAGCGGGAGACAGAGCGGTCTCCTGGCTCCGCGAGGCCGCCTTGCTGCCTGTCCTCGTCGTGCTTGTCGTCGTGGGCGCAGTCCTGAACAGCCATTTCCTGACGGTCTCGAACATCACCGGGATCGGCCAGCAGATCGCCGCCCTCGGCGTGGTCGTGGTCGGCGAATCGCTGATCCTGCTGATCGGCGGGATGGACCTGTCGCTTGAGTCCACCTACGGGCTGGCCCCGATGGTGGCCGCGTGGCTGATCGTGCCCGCCGCGGCCTTCGGTGACGGCCTGCTGCTCAATCCCTACCTCGGCATTCTCATCTTGCTCGCGGTCGGCGTGGCGGTCGGGTTCGTCAACGGGCTGCTGATCGTCAAGGGACGGCTGAACGGCTTCATCGTCACGCTGGCCATGACGATCCTGCTCGCGGGTATGCAGGACGGCATCGTCAAGGGACAGTCCCCGTTCAGCCTGCCGGGCGCGTTCAGCTACCTCGGCGCGGCCAACGTCGGCGTGATCCCGGTCTCGCTCATCGTGGCGGTGGTCATCTTCACCGGTGCCGGGCTTTTCCTGCGTTATCACCGGCTCGGCCGGGCCATCTACGCGATCGGCGGGAACCGGGAGGCGGCCCGTGCCGCCGGGATCAAGGTGGACCGGGTCCGGATCGGCGTCTACGTGGCGGGCAGCGTGCTGGCGGCGATCGGCGGCCTGATGGAGGCCGGCCGGGTTTCGTCGGTGGCGAGCACGCAGGGTTACGGCGAGGGGATCATCTTCGCCGTGTTCGCCGCCGCGGTCATCGGCGGCGTGTCTCTGCAGGGCGGCCGCGGGAACATGGTCGGCGCGGCGTCCGGCGTGGTGCTGCTCGGCGTGGTGCAGAACATCCTGGACCTGGAGAACGCGCCGAACTACTGGATCGAGGCGATCGACGGCGGGGTCATCTTGTTCGCCCTCATCCTGGCCCGCGTCATCGGCGGCGAGGCGAGCGCCGAATGACCAAGATCACCGGCTTCCAGACGTTCGACGTGCGGTTTCCCACGTCGCGGACGCTAGCCGGGTCGGACGCGATGAACCCGGCCCCCGACTACTCCGCCGCCTACGTCGTCATCAGGACCGACGCGCCGGACCCGGCGGTGTCCGGGCACGGCTTTGCGTTTACCGTCGGCCGCGGCAACGACGTCCAGCTGGCCGCGATCCGCCTGCTCGAGCCGTTCCTGGCCGGCCAGGACCTGGACGAGGTGCTCGCCGACCTCGGCGGGCTCGGCCGCCGGCTGGTCCGGGACAGCCCGCTGCACTGGCTCGGGCCGTCGTCCGGCGTGGTGCACATGGCCACCGGCGCGGTGCTCAACGCGTGCTGGGACCTGGCCGCGCGCCGGGCCTCCAAGCCGCTGTGGCTGCTGCTCGCCGAGCTGACCCCCGAGGAGATCACCGGCCTGGTCGACTTCCGCTACCTGTCCGACGCGCTCACCCCGGCCGAGGCCCTCGCGCTGCTCGAGCGCGGCGCCGCGGGCCGGGCCGAGCGGATCGCGGCGCTGCGGCGGGACGGCTATCCGGCCTACTCCACCGGGCCGGGCTGGCTGGGCTATTCCGACGAGCGGCTGGCAGCGCTGTGCGCGGAAGCCGTCGGCGACGGCTTCACCCAGGTGAAGATCAAGGTCGGCGCCGTGCTCGAGGACGACCTTCGCCGGTGCGCGATCGCGCGAGAGGTCGTCGGCGACGACATCGGCATTGCCGTCGACGCGAACCAGGTGTGGGACGTGCCGGACGCCATCGCCTGGATCAGGCAGCTCGCGCCGTTCCGGCCGGCCTGGGTCGAGGAGCCGACCGCCCCGGACGACATCCTCGGCACGGCGGCGATCCGCCGGGGCGTGCGGCCGGTCAAGATCGCCACCGGCGAGCACGTCGCCAACCGGGTGATGTTCAAGCAGCTGCTGCAGGCGGGCAGCATCGACATCATGCAGATCGACGCCTGCCGCGTCGCCGGGGTAAACGAGAACATCGCCAACCTGCTGCTGGCGGCCAAGTTCGGCGTACCGGTTTGCCCGCACGCCGGCGGCGTCGGGCTGTGCGAGATCGTCCAGCACCTGTCGATGTTCGACTACGTGGCGGTGTCCGGCACGACGCAGGGCCGGCGGATCGAGTGGATCGATCACCTGCACGAGCATTTCGCCGCGCCGGCCACGGTCGTGAACGGCAGCTACCGCGCGCCGGAGACGCCCGGCGCGTCCACCGAGATCCTGCCGGAGTCGCTGGCCGAGTACTCCTTCCCGTCCGGCCCGGCGTGGCGCGACGGCGGAGTGTCCTGACGGTGGGCCTTCCCGTCGGCGACCTCCCCCTGGTCTTCGGCGGCGCTCCCGTCGGCGGCTTGTACGCGCCGGTCAGCGACACCGAGGCCGCCCGGACGCTGGCCACGGCCTGGGCCGCCGGAATCCGGGCCTTCGACACCGCGCCGCACTACGGGGCCGGGCTTTCCGAGCGGCGGATCGGCGATTTCCTGGCCGACCGCCGGCGGGACGAGTTCATCGTGTGCACCAAGGTCGGCCGGCTGCTGGTGCCCGCCCGCGGCGACGTGGACGGGGCCGAGGGGTTTTACGGCGCGCCGCCGCTGACCCGGGTCCGGGACTACAGCCGGGACGGGGTGCTGCGCAGCCTGGAAGGCAGTCTGCTCCGGCTCGGTCTGGACCGGGTCGACATCGCGCTCATCCACGACCCGGACGACTTCATGGGCCCGGCCCTTGACCAGGCCTACCCGGCGCTGGCCGAACTCCGCTCGCAGGGAATGGTCACGGCGGTCGGCGCCGGCATGAATTCCGCGGCTCCGCTGGCCTGGCTCGTCGAACGCTGCGACCTCGACTGCGTCCTGGTGGCCGGCCGCTACACGCTGCTTGATGACTCGGCGGCCAGCCACCTGTTCCCGCTGTGCCTGCGGCGCGGCGTCGCGGTACTGGCCGGCGGTGTGTTCAACAGCGGCATCCTGGCCGACGCGGGCGACGGTGCCCGCTACGACTACGCCCCGGCCCCGCCCGCCGTGCTGGCCCGCGCGCGCCACCTGCGGGATGCCTGCGCCCGATACGGCATCCCGCTGGCCGCGGCGGCCCTGCAGTTCACCCTGCGCCATCCGGCCGTAACCGCCGCCGTAGTAGGCGCCCGCACCCCAGCGGAGATACGCAGCGACGTATCCCACCTCTCCCAAACCATCCCCGAAGCCCTCTGGGAAGAGATGGCTCCATGATCATGAAGACTTCACAGTCTGGGCGGACTGTGAAGTCTTCATGATTATTGCCGAATTTCGCTTGTGCGTTCGATGGTGATGGTGGCGGTGTAGGGGGTGGGGTTAGGGGCGGGGATGGGCTTGCGGACTTCTAGGCGGAGCCAAGTTAGGCGGTGGTCGGTTAGGAGGCGCTCGGCAACTCGCTCGGCGGCCGTCTCGATGAGCCGGAACTTGCCTTCGCGGACCACGGCGGCGATCGTGGCCGCCACCGCGGAGTAGTCCAGGGCGTCCGCGAGGTCATCGCTCGCGGCGGGCGTTCGCACGTCAGCGGCCATGTCCACGTTGAAGACCAGGGTCTGCTCGATGGTGCGTTCCCAGTCGTGCACGCCGATGACCGTCCGGACGGACAGGTCCCGGACCGAAACAGTGTCCATCCCGCTCACGGTACCCAGGCCGGCGGCGGCGTCCTGCGGCGGCTTACGGTACCGAGGCCAGCCACTGCTCGACGCCGGCGATGTGCACCGTCGACCAGGACCTGGCCACCTCGGGCTCGTGCGCGGTCAGCGCGTCGAGGATGGCCCGGTGCTCGGCCAGCGTCCGCGCCCGGGCGCCGGTCTGGGTGAGCCCGCGCCACACCCGGGCCCTGGTGGTCGGCCCGGACATCGACTCCAGCAGCGAGGCCAGCACCGAGTTCCCCGAACAGGCCACGATCCGCCGGTGAAACTCCAGGTCGTTGGCGACCAGGTCTTCGGCGGCCGGATCCGGCCCGATGCTGTCGAGCAGCGCGCGCAGGCCGTCGCTCTCCGCCGCGGTGATCCGCTCCGCCGCCATCGCAGTGGCGGCGGGTTCCAGGATGCGCCGCACCCGGAGGAACTCAAGCAGCGTGTCGTCACGGTGGAAGTCGACGATGAAGCTCAGCGCCTCGAGCAGCAACCGTGGCTCCAGGCTCGTCACGTAGGTGCCGTCGCCGCGCCGCACGTCGAGGATGTTGACCAGGGACAGCGCCCGCACCGCTTCGCGCAGCGAACTGCGCGACAGCCCGAGGTCAGCGGCGAGATCCGCCTCACGCGGCAGCCTGTCGCCGGCCCGCAGCGCGCCGGACGTGATCATGGCCTTGATCTTCTCGATGGCCTCGTCGGTAACCGCCACGGCACCCATCCGCCTCCCCATCACGCTGCACGCCGATCAGGGCGGCCACTGTCCGCCCGCAGAGATCCGATGTTTGCCCGAGTATGACATATCCCCGATCCGGGCTGATTGACAGCGGCGGCTGGTACGAATTAAGGCATGGTCGATACCGAGGCGGGACCGCGCGACGAGGCGGGACTGCCCGACGAGCAGGGACTGGCCGACGAGCAGGGACTGCCGGACGAGGAGGGACTGCGGGACGAGGCGGAGAAATACCTGCGGGCGCTGGCAGGCGAGCATGCGCGGCTGCGCGAGGACCAGTGGACCGCGATCAGCGCGCTGGTTGAACGCGGGCAGCGAGCGCTGGTGGTGCAGCGGACCGGGTGGGGCAAGTCGGCGGTCTACTTCATCGCCACCGCGCTGCTCCGGGCCCGCGGCGCGGGGCCGACGGTGATCGTCTCCCCGCTGCTCGCGCTGATGCGCAACCAGGTCGAGGCGGCGGGCCGGGCCGGCATCCGCGCGGCCACCATCAACTCGGCCAATCCCGGCGACTGGGAGGCGCTCTACGCCGAGGTCGCCGCGGGCCGGGTGGATGTGCTGCTGGTGAGCCCGGAACGGCTGAACAACCCGTCCTTCCGCGACCAGGTGCTGCCCGAGCTCAGCCGGTCCGCCGGGCTGGTCGTCATCGACGAGGCCCACTGCATCTCGGACTGGGGCCATGACTTCCGGCCCGACTACCGGCGGCTGCGTACCCTGCTCGGCAGCCTGCCGGGCGGCATTCCCGTGCTGGCCACGACGGCGACCGCGAACGCGCGGGTGACCCGCGACGTCGCGGAGCAACTCGGCACCGGCGGCCAGGGCGAGACGTTGGTGCTCCGGGGCCCGCTGGACCGGGATTCGCTGCGGCTGGCCGTGGTCACGCTGCCCACCGCGCATCAGCGGCTCGGCTGGCTCGCCGCCCGCCTCGCCGAGCTGCCGGGGTCCGGCATCGTCTACACGCTGACGGTCGCGGCCACCCAGGAGACCGCGGCCTTCCTGCGCGAGCAGGGGATGCCGGTGACCGCCTACAGCGGCCGGGATGAGCAGGCCGACCGGCTGCGAGCGGAAGACGACCTGCTGGCCAACCGGGTCAAGGCGCTGGTCGCCACCAGCGCGCTCGGAATGGGATTCGACAAGCCCGACCTCGGCTTCGTGGTGCACCTCGGCGCACCGCCGTCACCGGTCGCCTACTACCAGCAGATCGGCCGGGCCGGGCGAGCCATGTCGGGCCAGCAGGGCGAGCGCGCCGAGGTGATCTTGCTGCCCGGCCGCGAGGACCGGGACATCTGGGCCTACTTCGCCTCGCTCGCCTTCCCGCCGCAGCGGCAGGTCCTGGCCACGCTCGCGGCTCTGGCCGAGGCGGGCCGGCCGCTGTCCACCGGCGCGCTCGAGACGCACGTCGACCTGTCCCACGGGCGGCTGGAATCGATGCTCAAGGTGCTCGACGTGGACGGCGCCGTGCGCCGCGTCAGCGGCGGCTGGACCA
>Ga0302326_10019717_pt1 | contig 13904 bp, 22 predicted proteins | sample Palsa_T0_3_FD_202264 | JGI IMG/M metagenome (GOLD analysis project Ga0302326, IMG submission 202264) | Peat permafrost microbial communities from Stordalen Mire near Abisko, Sweden - Palsa_T0_3 | ecosystem: Environmental > Terrestrial > Soil > Palsa > Peat permafrost | place: Sweden: Abisko... | reverse complement strand
TTCCCCCCTGCACAGGAAAGTAAAGTGGCCGAAACCAGAGTCTCGGTAAACTAAAATGCGGTAATCCGCTCATCCGCTCACACCAACTCTGAACGGGAAGTGTCCTGGCAATCCACTCTTCCCTCACGCCGCTCTGAACGGGAAGTGTCCTGGCAATCCACTCTTCCCCTCACACCAACTCTGAATGGAAAGTGTCCTGGCAATCCGCTCTCCCCCTCACACCGACTCTGTAGGGGTGCCCCATGTTCGCACCAGCGCACGTGGGTTAAGAAAGCTGGGGCGAAGCCCCATCAAAGGTCTGTCTTTTGTTCTTTGCCATCCCGCAGAAAACCTCATAATGTTGGGAGGTGGCTGCATTGATCAAAAGGTGGCTCAAAGCTCCGGGTTTTGCCTTAACCGTGATAGTTACATTGGCCATCGCCATCGGTGCCAATCTCGCTGTGTTCCGAGTGCTACACGGAGTCCTCTTTGCTCATTTGCCAATAAATCAGCCGTCACAGCTCTATTCTCTCCACGCAGTAAAATCTCCATTCGACGCGCAGTGGTTCTTTTCCTATCCCGCGTACCAACGGCTGAGGCAGCAGACGACCGGATCCGTGATTGCACGCTCCGGGATCAGTGACGCCGTTCTTCAAGTCCCAAGCGGTTTCTCTCAGCGAGCCAGCTTTCAACTTGTCTCCGATAATTTCTTTGCCGTTCTCGGTATTTCCCCCTCCGCCGGTAGATTCTTTCGCGAGAGTGATGATGACACCCCAGGGCAATCGGAGTTGCCGGTTGTTCTGACCTATGGATTTGCCAAAGAACACTTCGGTTCCGACCGATCGATCATCGGCATGAAGGCGGTTCTCAATCGAATACCGATCAGGGTCGTCGGTGTAGCTCCCAGGAGTTTCTTCGGTGTTGTGCAAGGATCTGCTCCTGATCTGTGGCTGCCCCTCGCGGCACAATCCTCCGGCCGCTTCGGGACCTGGTTTGATTCCCTGGGGCCCGGATACCAGTTAAACCTCGACGCGCCCTATAGAAATCAGGATGCCATCTTCTGGCTGTGGGTGCTCGCGCGCATTCCGGATAATCAAAAAGCTTCAGCAGCGAATCTCTTCACCCAAGCCCTCCAGCCTGATCTGCACCTCATTGCAGAGGCGACCAGAGATAGCCGCGAACGCGAGCAGGTGCGCGCTGCCCGAGTGGAGCTCATTTCAGCTGCAGGGGGAGAAGGATCGCTCACCACCACCTACGGCCGGCCGCTCCTCCTGCTCATGGGCATGGCGGCGCTGGTCTTTCTGATCGGCTGTATCAACCTCGCCAATTTGCAGCTAGCCCGGCTGGCTGGCCGGCAGCGCGAGGTTGCTCTTCGCATGGCGTTAGGCGCCAGCCGAGGGCGAGTCTTGAGGCAATTGTTGGTGGAAGATTCGTTACCCTTAGCCATTGGAGGAGCCTTATCGATAGCAGTGTGCGGCCCGCTAAGCTCCATTCTGCTTCGCTGGGCTTCGGCAAGGGAACACGTGATGCCGGTCGATCTTCGTTTTGGGCCGGAGGGATTTCTGCTTGCCGTATCTCTTCTCGCGATTGCCTCGCTCGGTTTCACGCTATTGCCGGCATGGCAAGTCACACGCGGCGGCTTAGGAGCAGCCATGCAGGCCAGCAGGGCGGTGCTAGGCGACAGAGGAAGGCGGGGGTCGAGCTTGCTGCTAGCCGGGCAAGTCAGCCTATCGCTTTTGTTATTGAGCATGGCCACCTTGTTTGCCCGAACCCTGCTCAATCTCACGCAACTCGATGCCGGGCTTGATCGCGAGCATGTTCTCTCGGTCCATCTTGACCTACGCAGCGGCGGTCTCGACGATCAGGACCTCACGGCATTAAACACAAGAATCCTTGCTGCGTTGCGATCACTCCCATTTGTTCGCGATGCTTCCCTGCAGATGTGCCGGATTCCTGGCTGCATATGGAACACCGCCATCCATGTCTCAGGTCATCCGGAACTATCCGAAGCACAAATCCACGGAGAAGAGAACCATGTCAGCTACGGATTCTTCCACACGCTCGGCATTCCGTTACTGCAGGGGAGAACTTTCCTGGAGAGCGATCAAAAGCAATCGCAGCCGGTAGCCATCCTCAATCGCGCGTTCTCGAGGCAGCTTTTCGGCGATGAAAGCCCTGTGGGTCATTACATCGGGTACAAGCCCGCACCAGGCGACCACGGTTACTTAGTCATTGGCGAAGTGGAGGACACGCGTGTCGACGGTCTGCGTTTGCCCGCACCTCCGGTCGCCTATTTCTCTATCGAGCAAAATGGAAATCCCGCGGGAACAATTGAGGTACGCGCGGCCGGATCCCCGGCCAACATTGCAGCCGACATCCGCCGCACCCTGCATTCCGTCGATCCTGCTCTTCCCATTGCGGAGATTGTCCCGCTCAACACGGAGTTTGAGGATGGACTCTCCGCTGAGAAACTGATGGCGAGGCTAACTGCGATCTTTGCCGGGCTGACCCTTACCATTGCCGCGATAGGTTTCTACGGATTGCTTTCCTTCCATGTAACCCGCCGCACCGGAGAAATCGGGGTCCGAATGGCCTTGGGTGCGACACGTGCACAAGTGCACCAGCTATTCCTTCGTCAGACCCTGATCATTCTGATCGCCGGCATCATCCCGGGCATCGTGATGACCGAGATAGCAGGACGCACCGCAAGAACCCTCCTTTACGGAGTGAGAGAGACCGATCCCTGGACGTTGTTATTGGCCATCTGCGTCCTTCTTTTGAGCGGTCTGCTCGCCACCCTCATCCCAGCCGCCCGAGCGGCCTCTCTCGATCCAGTCAAGGCCCTGCGCTCGGAGTGATGTACTGTAATACAGAATATTGCTCGCCGGGTCGAACGCCATCCCGCCCGCTGTGGCGGTGCTGGTCGGGACTCCAGTGGTCAACGGCATCGCGGTTGATAGCACACCAGCCGCCGAAAAGGTTGCCCTGCAGCAGACCCCCATAAAACCATTCCCTTGCATTGCCCCCGTCATCCAGGTCGAAATCTGACACGGCTCCCCCTCAATCATGGAAGGCCACTGCCCGAGGTTGACAGCTTGAGGAAGATGGAAAGGTGTAGTGGAGATAATCATGAGCACAGAGACAAGGCAGGATGGCCATTTCGCTGGCAACCGCTGAGCGTTCCTAAGAATCAGTCTGTGGAGTCTAAATGCCGCTTCAGGAGAACTGAGCGAGGTAGGCAGGTGGGATACTGCAGAAACAACGAACGGTGACCCTCCAGGTTGCACTTCATCGAATCCCTCCCCCGAAAGAATCGATGAAGCGTTTTGTGGAGAATCACCGCTTGAAAAGAGCATAGCGGATCCTGAGGAATAAGCCACAGTCCTTGAGTAACAGATAAATTGATTGCGGTAACTGAGAGTAGTAATGAAGCAAATTTGGTCAGGCGGCTCACAAGTGATTTACCGAGCGCGATCGGGTGCTGGTCCCGGCGATGGCGGCAACCTGCCCCGTCTCCATCGGGCAATCTGGCTACTATTCCAGGCCGCATTGAGCTGATCACCCAGTGAGCTGCAGTCCAAGATCGTTGCCCCTCCATGAAGCGCAGGGAGGAAACGTCGACCTCGGCCTCAAGAGGTCCAGGGACGCGTCCGCCCATGGTCCGTTCACCTTACCCTGCCCGACGCAGCCCGAAGGCGCGCATGCCTTTTTGGACCACCAGCAAATGGGCCCAGACTCGTTGACCTGGTGGACATGTAGTCAAAGCTAGCAGGGCACCTTCAGTTGCTTGAACTTGGTCAGGAAACCCGTTGCCCAAAAGCCTTACCTTCCGCCGGTCCAGACAAGGTTCGGAGTCTGGTTCCCACCAGGTTAGGAGTTTTTGAATTGCCTTTTTTTTGTTCGCGCGCGAGCGCCGACTGAACAATGAGGTCATCGATGGCCCTCAGCGATTCGAGTCTTCCCCATAAGACCCACAATCGTACAGCCCGTCCCATTTCAGGACACCAGCCAACTTTCCCCGAAACCATCGACATCGTGAAGGCGACACTGCCTCATATTGGAAGCCAGGACATCAACCCTAACGGAAGGTTACATTATGACGACATTCAGACTTTTCAAAGTTGGACAAAACGTGCTTGTCAATGAGTTCCGGGGCACCAGCATCATGCAAGATGGCAACTACCTGCAGATTGTCAACCCAGGTAATGAGATGGTCGTGTCGCTAATCCTTGAACCCGGTTACTACTTGACGGAGGCAAGCGCGATGGTTAATAGCCAGGAGCAGCCGACCGCTACTGGCATTTTGCGGACCCTTAGATAGGCTTGAGGGGTGAGCGATGCGGGAAGCCCCTCGACGGTAACTGGGCTTTTCCGCATCGCGCATCTCGACGTCACTTAACCAGCTTGGTTAACGGCCTGGTGGTGGCGATTCGCCCCGGCCGTTGCCGTGATGGCGGCCCCTTTCACCATGGAGCATGTCCATGATGGGTCTACGCCGGGCATCCAGGTGGCGCAGGACTCGTAAGAGGGGCGGGGGGCGGCCCGCCACCACGGCATGCGCCACTTAACCCTGGACGCCGTCGCGACGAGCGTCGCCGCCTTATTTCATGGTTGTGCTGGTGCTCATCTGACCACCCAGGGCAGCTGCGGGCGGGGGTGGTCGCACAGGGGATCCGGGCTCCTCACGCAGGAGGGCCGGTGACGCTTTTGACCATGTATCGGTTCACCCTTACCTGCCCGACGCAGCGCCACCTTGATCCCGCCAGCGGTGGCGGCCATCGCCATCAAGGTGCAGGACTGCACCGCCGGATTCACCGAACCCCAGCGACTTCCGGGCACTGATCCGGGTGCTTTACCGCCGACCATTCCCGCAGCTTGCGACCGTGGGGACAGACTTGGCACACTTTCTAACATGACTCCCGCGCTCCGGTAATGTGCTCACTTCGCGGGCAGATCGAAACATACCTGCTGGCGGGTGTAGTCGAACGTTACGACGCCACCTGCCCATAGCGGAACACCTAAGGTTCCGTCGACCAAGCCCGCTTTGAAAGCCCCGACGTGGCCGGTCAGCGCCACCTTCAACCCGTCCACACGCAGTTTCCCGACCTGCAATCGGGCAAGTGTCGCTTCGCTACCCTTGACCCCGCCACCTGTTCCCGTTCCCAATTGTTTTGTAGCGCTCATCTTTTGCAGGGCTTTTCCGTCCGTCGTTTCCAGGAAGGGTCCACCTAGCATCGCCGCATAGTGCCGCGTTCCCAGATCGACGACCAGGTGCAGTGTTCGCAGCTCGCTACTCGGCGTTGCCTGCAGTTTCACCGCGATGACAGGTACCTCGCCGACTGGAACGAACGGGATCGGGTCACACCCGCCGCAGTCTGCCCTCTGGGCAGGAATGTTATGAACCGAGCCGGATAGTCTACCCGCAGCGTCCAATCCGCAAAGAGCGGTTGCCCAGCAACACCTGCACTGGAAACTTCGCAGACGAACTCAGATGACCGAGATCCAACGCGATTCCCCGGACCTGCGTCAACCGTTCCGGTCCAAACTGGATCTCGTTCAGCACAACTGGATACATTGGCACGGGCGCGCCGCCCCCGGGAACCATGCCGGTCGTCTTTGCAGGCTCCAGCCCGAGTGACCGTGCAAAGGCAAGGTCCAGTCCTAGCGATCCGGTACCGCTATCGAGCACAGCCTCCACGCGGCGTCCGTTTAGCGTCACCGGTACCCTGATCAGGTTGTCTTCCAGACGAAATGAAATGACACCCGGTTGACCCCACGCCGCACAGGCGAAGCCCAGCACACAACACAATCCTAAGCTGAGCACGAATCTGACTCGTCCCACGACGGCGATCATCGGGCACTCCACAGCGAAAAGTATCACTCCAATATGGGCTAAGGCGAAAGCGAGACGAATGGGGCGAGTTTCCAACTGCTGACCGTGAAACCTTGAATTTGGTCGGCGTCGCGGAACTCCCTTCCCTTATAGTGGCAGGATCATGGTCCGGGTCTTTCTATCCCATTCGAGCAAGGACAGGCCTTTCGTCCGCGAGCTGGCCGCCGCACTGGAGGCTGGGGGCTATATCAAGGTCTGGCTCGACGAGCGGGAGATCGACTATGGCGAAAACATGTCGACACGAAGTGGGTGAAGGAAGAATGGACGGACGCCTACTGGGAGCAACCGGTGAACCAAGAGCCCGGGTCCTGGAATTTGTTCCGCGTGCTGGGCCCTATGCCCGTTGACCCATGGATGGGAAGCCATCTCGGAAGAAGCCGCGACAGACCGTTTGCGAGGTGTCGTTATTCACCTTCTGCAACTGGCTGATCGCGAGACAAACGAGCGTGGGCGTGTTGGGTTCGATAAGAGTCGCCCGGTAAGCCGCGAGCACGGCGGCCAACTCTGCCGCGCAGAACCCGAGCTATACCAGTCTCCACTCATGTCGGCGGCAGACCAGCGGAAGTGGGTACCTCTGGATGAGCAAAACAAGAAGCGCCCGGTCATGGCTTGGGGGATGACGCGGCCCGAACGAGTGGGCTCTTGTATTCTTGTCGGCAAATTCTTGGACGAACTTTTCCTCTCGACTGTCCGTTCTACATGGCGGCGCAGCGATACTCGACATCCACCCCGGTAAGCCTGGCTACCAGGCCCAAAGCCGGAGCTGCCAGCACAGCAAACCTGCGATTACCAGCGCCACCTCAAAGAGCATGACCCCGACCAAGAATCGAACGCAGCCAATGCGACTTCATCATCTGGATCTCCATGTCGAACAAAAGCCGGTTCCTGACAGGCCGCAACAGACACAACTTTCCTCGACGGCAACTGGGGCGGCGCAGCTTGAGCTAGTGTGGCGAGTTTGTGAACCGCGAGTACCAGTGGTGCATCCATAGCTCAGGGAATTTAGCAGAAGGACCTAAACAAAGTTTGAGCCGCGAGTTAAGTATGTTTAATCATCTTCTGGGCGTCGATGCGCGCCAGCTCATCGTCCCGGCGAGAGTCGCTTGCAGGTCCAGCTTGTTGGTCACGCAGTAACGGCACAGACACCCAGTCGTGTAGCCCAGTCTCGCAAACTCAGGGCATAATTGTGGGCATGAGCGAAGACAAGCCGCCACTATTCTTCTTTTTCCGGTTGCGCGTCAGAATTGTGGGTGTAGGCGCGGCGGTCACCCTTGCCCGGGCGAGGGTCGCGCGTCCCCCGATCAGCTTGACCGGCTTCATCTCTATGGGCTCAACCATGACCACGTTGGACCTGCCGGGTGGCTGGCGGCTTCAAACCGTCAAGGCATAATGACCTGGCATTTCGGAGGCTGTCGTGGTGGATGGGCCGGTGGCAGCTGAACGGCGGCCAAGAAGTCACCGGCCCACCATGCCGAGATTCAACTCCTTGAACGATTCTTCCGCCGCCTGATCCGAAAACAAGAATTCAAGACCCACACCCTTTTTAGGCCGGATCTTCATTACGCGTGCGCGCGTTTGATATTTACGATTGTTCAACACGAAAACAAGGTCCACCTCGGTGAGGCGTTCCAATTGGATCCGGGCATTGGTCATGATGTAACATCCAGTTTCGCTGATGTCCCCAATCTCACCGCGAAACAGGTACCCAGTCTCAATTACAAAAGCGTCAGCAAACCCCTTGCAACCGACACGACGGCTTAGCCTGCGCTCCCTGTCTGCGAAGGCCTCTCCTCTACCAGATTCACTGATGGGTTGAAGGGTCACAATTGCAGCCTTTCTATCGCAGAAAACCGATACTCACGCGCGTATCCTGTGGTCCCATTATCGGCAGTATCCCCGCTGCTTTTCAATTTCACTTTCGGTCCTTGGTTTTCGCTAAGGGTTGTTGTGCAACTCCAACATCTCTGCCCTCTTATCGGAATCTCGCCAAGCCGGGTCGGTTGATTGCGCAGCATATGCTGCCTTTGCTGCTTGGTGACCCAATTTGAAACCTAGTGCTATCTCGGCGGTTGAGAAACAGCCGAAATATAAGGCAGTACCGAAGCAATCAACGACCTGCCGGAGCGTGAGCGTCTGATAGTTTCCTGTGCCACCCCGGGGATACTGCCTCTATGCTCCGCTTTGGCGCCAGGGCGGAAGCGGACGAAAATGAGCGTGGGGGTCGGGCAACATCCCTAGCAGTACAGAGGGCCAAGATGGGTAAAGGGGAGGAAGTGGATTAGCGTGTTATCGCAATCTGAAGTTTTTGGCTTGTTCCGACGTTGGCAGGACAACAGGACACAGTTGCGGGTCGATGCTCAGTTTCATGGCATCTCCAGGCTTTCTATAGAAACTGTGATCGCTCGCGTCGAGGAGCCGTTGATCGGCGTCGACCTTGCCGATCATGGTTACATAGAGCTGTTGTTCGTCGAAAAGTGGCGGTACGAGTTTGGTTCACCAGATGCGATGAGAAGCGCGCTAACAGACCGTATGGGTATGTCGTCCAGTAGGTCAAAGACCTATGAATTTGGAGAAATGATCACTGCCGTCGGAGCCGAGCACACCTACATACTTTTCATGGAAATCATCAGAACGGTGAAATAAAGACGTCCGTCATTTTGCTCCTTGGTTGGAAGAGAGAAACCGAGCCGTAGGACGAGGATTCCGTGGCTGGTCTAGAATGGATGAAAGATTCCCGCAGTTAGTCCAGAACTGAAGCGGTCGTATGCTCGTCTGAATTGCCCCGGCGTGATCGACTTCTGGAACGGATCATTGAGATGGCAGAGCCTCAGAAAATGGCATTTGACGCTCTCGCGTTTCTGGCCGAAGCTGGCCTGGGACGAAGAATCGTCCAATTGAAACCAAAGCAGGCCTTCTTCTCGCAAGGAGGTCCCGCTGACTCCATCTTCTATCTTCAGCGCGGTCGCGCAAAACAAACTGTTGTTTCTAAGAACGGTAAAGAGGCGACCATCGCCCTTTGCGATCGGCGACTTCATTGGACAGGAGTCTCTCGCAACTGTGGGGGGGCTGCGCCTGGCCTCAGTCACTGCCATCACCGCCTGTACAGCACTGAAGATAGAGAGGGAGGAAATGGCCCGCGTGATACACGAGGAACACTCCTTCACCGACCTATTTGTGAAATTTCTGTTGGCCCACAGCATGCGAGCCCAGGCCGATCTTATCGATCAGCTCTTCAACTCCAGCGAAAAGCGATTGGCGAGAATCCTCCTCCTGATGGCTGAATTTGGAAAGCCGGGAGAACCGGAGCCGTTGATCCCAAAAATCACCCAGGAAACGCTGGCGGAAATGATCGGGACCACCCGCTCGCGAGTCAGCTTCTTCATGAATCGCTTTCGTAAGCTCGGCTTTGTTGAATACAACGGTGGCATCCGGGTTCATAAATCGCTGCTCAACGTGGTTCTGCACGATTGAATCCTCTCCGCCAAACGTCGTATGCGGATGCGCCCCCCCCGGGACCCGGCGCAGCGCGAATAAGACCCTGTTGATGAATGTCCCAGCGCTTGCCCGCAAGGAAACAGTAGTCCGGGCTGCCAGAATTTCCCGGCCAGAGATCAGTCAATGAAAACCGAAGATGCGCATCTTCACCGCAGCCGGTATGTCGGAATAGGAGCGATTTCAAGCAGTGTGGGGGCTCGGATCAGTTTAGTTCCCTGACGTTCTCGGCATCCCTCAGTGTGATCTCGACTCCTATCATGACGGCTCGATGCGCATTGCTTACGGGCCGCCCTACTAACAGGTCTCGATAGGAATCGCGCAGTCGTTCAAGTGCAGTCGCCAAGTCGTGGTTGCTCTGAACGATGCCTTGAAACCATTCCTGAAGATTTCGTTCGACCTCGTCCTGTTCGTCGGCCACCATCTGCAGTGGGATGGCCTTCTTCAGAGGAGATACATTGCCGTGAGGTGCCCTGTTTTGCCGGACCATTGCGGGCTGCTTTCTGAGGCGACGAAACGCCCAGGGGGAACGTGAGTGGCAAACCTGTTTAGTTCCCAGTTCGGTGCCGGAGCCGCCCGCAGAGCAATCCTGCGCTGCCTCAAGGTCAAGCCCCATACAAAACACCGATCGCAGCCGAAGTGATTCTCGTCAATGTCCGCCATGTCTTCCGGTCGAGCCTGTCGAGCGACACGTCGTAGCATCTGATCCGCCATTCCGGAAATTTACCAGGCTGACCTGAAAAGCTTTTGAGCCGCGAGTTAAAAAGACTTCAGCGTGCTCCGGAGTGCCGGAGGTGCGCCGCTGGGCATTTCCGCCTTCGTTGAAGGAACCGTCGGAGCTAAAGTTCATCCAAAAGTAGCCGACAAAGGAAGTAAGAAAGACCATTCGTTCGGGCTTCGGTCTATGACCGGAGCCTTCCTTTTTGCTGGCCCAAGTGCACTCACACTGGTGACCGGCTTCGTTCGCGGCTCGATCATGGGGACCGTGACCGCATCACTCTATGCACCGGTGCTGCTGCGCCATCAGGATTGTTATGGCTATCGAACCATGGCCAGGTCCTGGAAGGGGCGCGTAGTGCTGCCACATCATCCTACAGCTCCCGCCCTGACATGGTGCTCACTCGCTACGTGCTCTCGGCACTGTCCCTGTATCGGCAACACGTTGAGGAAGGGAAAGTCGGAGGAGAGATAATCATGATCACGACAAATGAAGATGATGAACAGGGCCGACATCTGTACCGAGCTGGGTTGGTGCGACAGCATGATCCATTCCCTTCTCCCTGTCCCGGACTCGACCAATGCCCGGCGCGACAAGTTCGCCGGCGGATACACATCTGGCCTATACAAACGCGAACGGGTACTGGCCGTCGCTCAATCGCCGGAAGGCCGCGCTGCCAAACGGCGATGGGATGAGACGCTGCGTGGTGACACGCCCAATCCAGGCTGGACGACACGCATGGGCGACATAGGACGTCCCTTGGAAATAACAGCGGTTGCTGCCGGGAGATTGCTTGAGCAACTTGGGTACCGCCGAGACAAGAGTGTGACCGACGCCGCTGTCGCGACTGGATGCGGGGTGCGCCGTTGGGATGGCTTTGCCATGCATAATGACTGGCACCCGGACCGCGTAGTGGCCGCCATCAGGTCGGCAGCCGAAGTCTCCGGCGACCCGGCCGTCGCTGATGCGCTCGCTGCCGCAGCAATGGCTTTACGGCGGGAGAGAGAGCGGGTGGCGGCCCACAAGCGTAAACAGGAGGAGAAGGAAGCAGCACGTCGGCAGGAGGAGGATGCCCTGGTGTCTGGGCTACGAGTTGGCCTGCGGGTGTTGCGCCGCACTGACCCCGGTATGACTCTGCTCACAGCGGTGGATTACATCACTCCTCACCCTGCCCACCGTCTTGCTCTCTATAGAAGTTGTAGTGTTGAGGATCCGAGAATCGGAGCGGCCGGAGACCTCGCCTTACTTGAGCGCCACGCCCGGGCCGAAGGGTTTCAGGTTTAGGAGTGCACCAGGCAGAGGCACATCATCACCGAACAGCGTCAGGACGCTCCAGGACGGCCCCGGCCACGACCCGTTCACCTTGTCCCTTCCCGGCGTGGCTCCGAAAGCCGCGCATGGCCTTCCTGACCAGCAAGGAGGCGGCCTCAGCCTGTCACTCCCATCATCGGACCGCCGGACTGAGAGGCTCTCTCTCTATATTGCTGTTGCAAGCATCCCCATGCACACACATGAAGCGGTTTTAATGTCAGTTTCAGGAAGATTTTATTGGATATGAATGAACCTAAGCTGGTGCCTGCACTGGGAATGGCTTGGTGTTCATGGAGCTTGCTTCAACGGGTACGACCGTCACCGATGCCGAAGACGCATTGTTTAAAGTTAAACGGGCACTGAAAGATGCGGAAATATCAAGCCTGATTGGCTTGGCTCCATGGACGGAAGGGGCATTAATCATCCGCATGGCCCGGCGCCGTTACAAATCTAATGTCTTCCACGTGAGGTTCATGAACAAAAGAGATTCTTCTCCCGATAAACAGCTCCTGCACAAAATCGAGGATCGTCTTATGACTATCAGCGTGCGTGCGAAGAGACAGAAAGCCGCTCGAATGATCAAAGAGGCTATGGGGAGGGATGGTCCGCCTCAGCCTTTCCTATATCAAGGCTGAAGACGTCTACCGCGATCACGGCGGCTATTCCTCCCCGAGAAGACCGACACACGCTTCGAACCTCGACGTCTTGTCCCTACAACTTGGTTGCGTTTCGGTCACAGGTACACCCTACGATATAGAGCAGACCCTATTTCCGGAAAGGTGGAGATAACGGGTATTTTCGCGGCGTTACTCTTCTTGGTATCGCATCTCAACAGCTGGGAGAATCTATGAACACCTAGTGTGTGATCCTTTGCCTCCAGCCTTTGGTCAACCCTATTTGCTATCCACGCACAAAGCGCTTCCACCTCAGAGCCGCCACGGCTAATGGGGCGATACAGGCCGCATCAGACGACGATCCTCAGTGGCGTGTCGTCGGGATTGAGCCTAGAGACTTGTTTGCTCGCCTTCTACAAAGTGATCCTTCATGCCCTATACCGTCCGATTGGCACGCTGCGTGAAGTCATGTCTCGTTCCAGAGAACGAGGTGTCGGGCCGCCGTTCGCTGGTTGCGTTCATCCTGGCCGCTGGAAAGTGTGCCTGGGGCCTCTCAGCTCTGCCGGAACTCAGACCCATGCTTATGAATCCTCTTCTGCTGCCCGGGGCCTGATTATTAACGGGGAACGCTGTCAGGCAACGCTGCCGCGCTTCCGCTGTGTCGCGACCAGCCACGCGTTGATGCTGATCGCGATGTGACGCGAATGCCGGGCAAAGGATTGAGCATGTGCCGGGCGACCGCTAGGGCATTCTGTCACTCGTTGACGATCTAACACCATGCGGGGTCATGTCCAGGTGGCGTAAAATTGACGGAAAAGGAGTGGGCAACCTCATGAATCTTCTCCGTAAGGCGCTCAACAGAGTTTTGCATCTCTTCGGAAGAAGACTGCCCCCCGAGGCCGACCCCTACGCGTACGTGATGGCACCTAAGAAACCGCGACCACCTTACCGGAGTGCTGCCGCCGTCGCAGACCCGCCGGAATAGTGCCGGTGATAGCAGTATCCCGAACAACGCGGTCCTGGCGGCGAAGTGACCCGCTGTTTGGTGTGCCGGGCTACTGGGCCAAGACCGGAGCTGCCAGCAAAGCAAACCTGCGATAACCATCACTGCCTCGAAGACCAAGCCCCAGAGAAGACATCGGGCGCAGCCAAAATGAGTCTCGTCCTCAATGGCTGCCACGTCTTCAGGCTGAGTCTGTCGGGCGACAAGCTGTAACCCCTGATCTGCCATCCGGGGAATGTAGCAGGCCAAGCTGAACAATCTTTGAGCGCATAGTTAAAGATGTTTCAGGAGCCGGATTGTCTGCGCCGGGCGAACGCGGCACCTGGACGAGTGAAGGGACTCTTGCTGTGCACCGCGATATCATTTGGAAGGCTTGCACAACAGATGAAGCCATGACAATGCCAAACTTTGCTCTTACGGGTGCTTCCATCCCGCGCCTCCACAAGGGGCAAGAGACGATGGTTTACGACGCGTTAACCCCTTATCGAACTGTTCGGTCATTAGAGGAGTTGGTTCAGCGGTGTTCCGCGAAAGGATACCAATTGAATCAAGCGTCGCCGCCGCCCAGTGAAGTTTGGGCCTCGATTCAACCACCGCATCGATTGCAGTTTGGGATGTTCAGGATGTGCCTGGCTGATTCATATCTGAGATTACCTACTTACCACGTTTCGCCCTGGCCCACCGCGCCTTCTGCGCTGCCGCGATTCGCGCCCGGCCAGCTCGCTCATCGTGCGCTTACCATTCCCGACACCGCTCCCTCCGCTGCGCCGGCGCTCGATTGAATTTGTTCTGGTTCCGATCAACAACGCTTTCGCTCGCTGGAGCCGCTCAATCTCCGCATCAATCTCTGCAACAATCTCGGTTGTATTCATGTCGGCCATTATACTTCGGGCA
>Ga0302326_10019715_pt1 | contig 13905 bp, 10 predicted proteins | sample Palsa_T0_3_FD_202264 | JGI IMG/M metagenome (GOLD analysis project Ga0302326, IMG submission 202264) | Peat permafrost microbial communities from Stordalen Mire near Abisko, Sweden - Palsa_T0_3 | ecosystem: Environmental > Terrestrial > Soil > Palsa > Peat permafrost | place: Sweden: Abisko... | reverse complement strand
AAGATCCGCTTGCGGGGCGGCTTCCAGCCAGCCGGCGAGATTCGCGGTCGAGCGCTCGAGGGCGGCGCTCGTCTTCGCCGAGATCAACAAAAGTTGCGACCGCCGCGAGGGCGCGGCCGGGCCGGTTTCGGGAGCTTCCTCGAGGACGACGTGCGCGTTGGTGCCGCCGACTCCGAATGAACTGACGCCGGCCCGGCGCGGCGTCGGGCCCGCTTTCCACTCGGTGAGTTTGCCGTTGACGTAAAAGGGACTGTTCGCGAAATCGATCTTCGGATTCGGCGTTTCAAAATGGAGGCTCGCGGGAATGAGCTTGTGGCGGAGCGAGAGCGCCATCTTGATGAGCCCGCAGACGCCGGCCGCGACTTCAAGGTGGCCGACATTCGTCTTGACCGAGCCGATGGCGCAGTAGTTTCCCGTGCGCGAACGGAACGCCTGGGAAAGGCCGGCCATTTCGATGGGATCGCCGAGCGGGGTGGCGGTTCCGTGGGCTTCGATGCAGGTGATGGACTCGGGTTGAAAGCCGGCCATTTCCTGCGCCATCGCGATGACCTCGGCCTGCCCGGAGACGCTCGGTGCGGTGTAGCCCACCTTCGAGGCGCCGTCGTTGTTCAGCGCAAAACCTTTGATAACGGCGTAGATGCTGTCGCGGCCGGCGATGGCATCCTCGAGGCGTTTCAACACGACGACGCCCGCGCCGTCTCCGAAGACGGTTCCCGTGGCCCTCGCGTCGAAGGCGCGGCAGGCGCCGTCGGCGGAGGCGAGGCTGCCTTCCTGGTGGATATAGCCCCGGTGGCGCGGAAAGGAGATCGAGACCGCGCCGGCCAGCGCCACGTCGCACTGGTAGTTGAGAAGGCTCTGGCACGCCTGGCATACCGCGACCAGCGAAGTGGAACAGGCCGATTGGATGGTCATGCTCGGCCCGCGCAGGTCCAGCTTGTAGGAGACGCGCGTGGAGAGGTAGTCCTTGTCGTTGCCGAGAAGAAATTCGTAACCGGCGACCTGATGATTGCCGACAAGTTCCTCGATGAATTTGCGGTCCGAGCAGAGGTTGTTCAGAAGATACGTGTTCAGGCTGGTTCCAGCATAGACGCCGATCGAACCGGTATAGCGCCCGGGATCGCACCCCGCGTCCTCGAGGGCCTGCCACGCGGTCTCCAGGAAAACGCGGTGCTGGGGATCCGTCAGATCGGCTTCCCTCGGGTTGTATCCGAAAAAGGCGGCGTCAAAGCAATCCGCGTCGCGGAAAAGAGCGCGCGCACGGACGTAACTGGGATTGTCGAGAAGAGACTGGCTTACACCGGCCTCGCGCAACTCGGCGTCCGTGAAGCGGGAAATGGAATCGACCCCGCCGCACAGATTTCGCCAGAACTCGGTGATGTCGTCCGCCCCGGGGAAACGGCCCGCCATTCCGATGATGGCAACTCCCTCCAGCGAGTCGGGTGGGGAAACTTCGCTCATGCGCCTATTCGATACAGCCGTTTTCGCGCCAAAGCAGCCCTTTGTTTTTGAGCGCGGCCACCGGCGGCCGCGAGGGCGGAAGGCGCGCCGGGCTTGCGGGCGAGGAAGGCCGCCAGGGTCTTGATTGTCGGGAATTCGAAGAGGGCGGTGACGGGAAATTCGACGCCAAAAGCCGCCAGCAAACTGCGATGAACCTGGTTTGCGCGCAGGGAGTCGCCCCCGACGTCGAAGAAATTATCCTCGCGCCCTGGTGTGTCCGCTCCGCCAATGACCTCGTGCCAGATCGCGGCGATTTTCCGCTCGATGTCCGACTCGAAGAGAACGGGCTCGCTCCGCGGCGGAATTCCCTGGGGAACCGGCAGGGCTCTCCTGTCTATCTTCCCGCTCGGAGTCAGGGGCAGGCGGTCGAGGAAAGTAAAGGACGAAGGAACGAAATGCTCGGGGAGCTTCTCCCTCAAATACCGGCGCAGCTCCTCGACGCCCGGCGGGGCCGACGCGGCCACGGGCTTGATATAGGCCGCCAGTTGCCTGCCGGAGGAGGATTCCTCCCGGACGGCGACAGCCACTTCGCCAACGAGCGGATGCCGGGAGAGGAGGGTTTCGATTTCGCCGAGTTCGACGCGGACGCCGCGAATCTTGACCTGGTCATCGGCGCGGCCAAGAAACTCGATATTGCCGTCACCCAGCAAACGGGCCATGTCGCCGGTCTTATAGAGGCGGGACGGGGGCGCTTCGAATGGATTTGGGGTGAATCGGGCGGCAGTCAGTTCGGGGCGGTCAAGGTAGCCGCGGCAGAGGCTCTCCCCGGCGACATAAAGTTCGCCCGCATCCCCAGGCGGCACGGGCAGCCCGCCGGCATCCAGGAGATGGATGCGCGTATTGGCGATGGGCCGGCCAATGGGGGGCAGCGAAGGCCAGGACGCGGGCGGCCCCTGAAGCGTAAATGCCGTCACGACGTGCGTTTCCGACGGGCCGTAGTGATTGTGAAGCGAACAGTTTGGGAGTCTCTCGAAGAGTCGGACGATCCCCGGCGTTATCCGCAACTGCTCGCCGGCGGTGATGACATCGCGAAGAGAATCCGGAACGAGATCCGGCGCGGCCTCGGCAAGCTGCTGAAGAGCGACGAAGGGGAGAAAGAGCCTTTCGGCGCGTTCGCTTGCCAGCAGGTTCCACATTCCGGCGGGATCGCGCCGAACGGCCTCGGGAACCAGAATGAGCGTTCCGCCCGAACACCAGGTGGTGAAAATTTCCTGGAAAGAGACATCGAAGCTGAGGGAAGCGAACTGCAAGGTCCTCGCGGGGGTGGGAAGGACGGAAAACTGCCACGAGAGAAGGTTGAGCAGCGGCCCATGAGGCATGGCGACCCCCTTCGGCTTCCCGGTCGAGCCGGACGTATAGATGACATAAGCCAGGTTGTCCCGATCCCCCCGGTGCAGGGGCGGGTCTGCCAGCCGCCTCACTTGCTCCAGATCGATATTCACCCGCTTTACGCCGCTTTCAGGAAGAAGATGAGCAACCTTCCCCTCCGTAACCAGAACGGCGGCGCGGGCATCCTCGAGCATGAATGCCAGCCGTTCCCTGGGATAAGCCGGATCCAGAGGAAGATAAGCCCCGCCCGCCTTCAAAATGGCGAGCAACCCAACCATCGCGGCGGGACCGCGCTCCAGGCAAATCCCCGCGACCCGATCGGGCCCGAGGCCCAAGGATTGCAAATGGACCGCAAGACTGTTCGCCCTGGCATCGAGTTCCCTGTAGGTGAGCCGTTCTCCCCCAAAGGCGACAGCGACGGCGTCCGGTGTCTTCCCGGCCTGCCGCTCAAAAAGACCGTGGACGCACTCTTGGTTGAAAGCTGAACTCACTTTATTTTCGACAGCAATAATCCTGCCATAGAGTTCGCGCTTTGTTAAGCACCAAGAGAGGCGGCCGGTTCGTCCGGCTTTGGGAGAACAGGCTTCGCGCCGGGGGAGGCATCCCCTCCCCAGCCGCTGCGGATATGCACGTCGCGCTGCGGGAAGGGCAGTTCGATGCCCTCCTCGCGGAAGGCGCGTTGGATGGCGAAGTTCAAGTCGCTCGTGAAAACGCGCGGGCGGGTGCTCATCTCCAGGCTCCAGACCACCAGTTCGAAGTTAAATGTGAAGTCGCCAAAAGAAGCGAAGAAAACGGTCGGCGCCGGTTCAGCGAGGGCCATGGGGTGGTTCCTGGCGATGGAGAGCAGAATTTCCTTCACTTTTTCGACATCGCTGGTTTGCGCGACTCCCACCGGGATCCGGAAACGCACCCTCGGATCCTCGTGGTTCCAGTTCACGACCTTCTGCTCGATAAAACGCGAATTGGGAACGATGATCGCGATATTGTCGTTGGTCATCACCGTCGTGCTCCGGATACGGATTGCCCGGACAATTCCCGCGACCGTATCGACCTCGACACGATCCCCTATTTTGATGGGGCGCTCGGCAAGGATGACGAGGCCGCTGATGAAATTACTGGCGATGTTTTGCAGGCCGAAACCGAGGCCGACCCCGACGGCGCCCGCAAAGACCGTAAGAGTGGAAAGATCCATGCCCGCGTTTTGAAGGGCAATCAAAATGCCGGCGACCAGAACGACGTAACCGAACACCTGGCCGACGGTGTATTGCAGCGCCTTGTCCATCCCGCTCCGGACGAGGAAGCGATCCAAAAAGAATTTCTTGCCGCTCGAAGAAACCCAGAAGACGACGGCGATGGAAACGACAAGGCGCAGAAGGTGGCTGAAGCTGATCGACAATCCGGGAATCGGCGCTTCCCAGGGGATCGGCAGGCCCGCCGCATTCAGCCCCGCCATCGTGAAAGCGAGGAACACGCCGAAGCCCAGGATCGTCGTGACAAAGGCAGCGAGGTGCTCCTCGAGCCCGAACCGCGTCAGGAACCGGCGGACCCTGTCGCTCTGGAGGATGCGCGACACCGCCAGCCCCGCCAGAAAGCAGCACCCGAAGGCGATGAAACCAGCGACCGAGAAATAGTGTCCGAAGACCGGGTAGCGCTGCTCGAAGAACCAGTTTATGTCCGCTATCATTTGAAAGGACCCGGCTGTTACCTCAATCCGTCTTCCTCCAGAGCGCGTCGCGGCCGCCCTTCACGCACCGAATCTTTCCCGCATTCCGCATTTCCGCAAGGGCGCGATTCATGGTGGGCCGGCTCACGCCGGGGGAGAGGCGTTCCACGTCGGCAAAGCGGAATTCCGAAGGCAGCCGGTGGATCGCGTCGAGGATCATCTCGCGCTTCGCGCCGCGCGTAGCGGTGACCGCGCCGACGCGGCTGGCAAATTCCCTGTAAGCTCCAAGGAGGACGACCCCGAGAAAATATTCGGTCCAAGGCGTCAGTTCGTGCCGATGCTCGTGCCAGTTTTGCGATGAGGCATGCAACGAGTCGTAATAGGAAGCCTTGGTGCGCTCGATCAACTGTTCGAGGCTGATGAAGCGCCCGACTTCATACCCCGCCTTGTAAAGGAGAAGCAACGTCAGCAAACGCGCCGTCCGTCCGTTCCCGTCCAGAAAGGGATGGATGCACAGGAAATCGAGGATGTAAGCCGGGATGACCAGGAGCGGCTCGACGGAACCCGAGTTCCAAAGGGCGTCAAACTCCCGGTGGAGCGATTCCATCGCCCAAGGCGTCCCTTCGGCCGAAACCGGTTTGAACCGGAGAACCTTGCTCCCGTCCGGCAGCGTCTCGGTGATCTCGTTGTCCTTCGATTTCCAGACGCCCCCCTCGGAAACCGAGAACCGGTGAATATCCCGATGCAAGGCGAGCACCGTCTCGACCTCGAAACGGATCTGCCCGTGGCTGGTGTGGATAAGATTCAATGCATCTCGGTAGCCGGCGATCTCCTGCTCGGGCCGGTTCTTCGGCTCCGACCGCTTCGCCACGAGGTCGGCGATCCGCTCGTGCGGAGCGGTGATCCCCTCGAGCCGGTTGGAAGATTCCGTGCTCTCGATCATCGAACCCTGGCGGAGCGTCTCGAGCACCTGGGGCGACTGTGCTCGGAAAAGCTCCTGCCTGCCTTTGAACTCGCCCAGGAGACGGATCGTTTGCAGTAACTCGTGGGAAATCCGGTGGTTTTGGATGGAGTTCGTAAAAGGGGGCATTTGGGCCGAGCCTTACGTGATCACGAAACTCCATAATGATCAAGTTAATTGTATCATGATTATATTCCATTTGATCATGTTAACAACGCAATGATCACGTTTGATGCGACCGGGGCGGCCGCCCTGCCTACCAGGAAACTTCATCGGCAAAAAAACCAAACAGCCCTCCGGGGCCTCCCAAGTATCGAACAAATCCGGTGAGCCTTATCTTATCCCCATATTTCAATTTTAGCAGATCGCCCCCGTATTTGGCTTTGGACGCAAACACATACTGGACGAGATCTCCATTCTTATCGTGCACCGATAAGCCGACGTAATCGGGATCGTTGCCTAGAAATGTTCCCACCGCGGAGTTGTCCACCCTTCGAAATGTGCCTTCCATCTGGAGACGGTGGCCAGTCAGGTCTCTTCCCGAGGTTTCGATTTCTTTCTCCGTAGTGGTCTGAATGCCGGGGGTTTCCGTGATGCCGGATGGAGACTTCGAGTGCGTTTCGGTGTTCGTGGACAAAGGGGCTTTTTTCGCCTCGGTCAATTGCGATTGCAGCTTGCCGTTCTGATCCTGAAGCTCCTTCACCGTGGCTGCGTCAATCCTGAGTGAGTCGATCTGTGCCTGAAAGCTCTTCACCTTGGCCGCCTCAATCCTGAGCGAGTCAATCTGATCCTGAAGTTCCTTCACCTTGGCTGCCCCAATCTTGAGTGAGTCGATCTGTGCCTGAAGGTTCTTAATCTGTTCCCTATGATTGTGCTCCGACCGGGTTAGGAGTGTTGCCTCAACAGGCCTGACGGCAGGGGCCGATGCCGGATGGGCGAATATCCACGTGCATAGATAAACCGCGCCAATGCCAAGCAGGAAAGTCCCCAGCAGGCAGATAGCCATAGGCAACACCGGCTTGCGTGACGCGGCATGCGCCGTTTCCATCGCCGGCGCCGGATGCGCATCTCCAGATGGTGGACGAGAACTTTCGGGTGCTACGAGCAGCGCAGGCGCCGTTGTCCTGAAAGTAGTTTCAACTTCGGCAAACCGCACCACGTCGCCATCCTTCAAATCAACCTCTTTGATTAGCCGGCCATTGACGGTGGTTCCATCGGTGGAATTCAGATCGCGGAGACGATAGGATTTATCGTCTCCGGTGATTTCGGCGTGATCCCTCGAAACGGTAGGGTCGTCCAGAACGATATCGTTATCCGGCCGGCGGCCGACGGTGGTGATCCTCCCCCTCAACTCGTGAATAATGAGGCCGCCTTCAGCCGATTTGACGATCAATCGAGGCATACACAATGGCGGAATTTGAAACAATGAAATCCGGATTCATTAAATCAACTTTTATTTGGCAACGATTCCCAGGTAATTGCGCACCGCGCTTATCTCCGGCAGGTAAAACGGCGGATCCTTGACCCAGAGGCCGGAGGAAGAGCCGCCGTCGAGGTTGAGCGCGCGTTGGATCAAACTGTGCAATGTGGAGTGATGATCACGTTTGGCTAGATGCTTGGTGGTTCATGGCTCCTCATCGCGGTTCATCCGGATTCTTCTCAGCCAACCCGAGAGCCTGTTTCAAAATCTGCCGTTCGGCAGCAGTCAGACTGAGCAGAATTCCAGGATCCTTTCCGCCAGCTTTGACAAAATCGACCCCGGTCCGAAGAAGCCGGAGGGAGAGGCGGAACTCGTCCACACTCGCGGCCGCTTGTTCCCAAGCGGAAGCCCACTGATCGAGATTGTCGGCCGAAGGAAATGGTTCTCCTGCCCGGAAAACGCTGCCGATATGTTTGACGATGCCCTCGCCGAGAACAGACAGAGCCTGATGTTTCTTGTAGAGGGCTAGAAGATCGGTCACTCTAGCGATCCGAGCCTCGGGGATCAGCCCTGCGGAGAAAACCACGCCTATCAGCCGGTTGGCAGTATCGAAATACGGAGGTTCCGCCTTCGCGCCGCATTCCATGCCTGCTTCCAGCGCTTCAAACCCTTCGCTCCATCTACCGTCACCCCAATGTAGTTCTGAGAGGGCTAGATAAGCATCTATCACCGTTGTTGCAGGGGCATTTGCGAGGTGGATGAGAGTATCGAAGTCCTTCTGAGAATCTTTGTTGTCGTTATTTTTGATGGAACGGAGGCCGCGAAGGTACAGCGCCCCTGCGACTAGGTCTACGGGAGCGTCTGGAAGTCCGATCACGGCCGCATAGTCATCGATTTCACACTGTTTCGCGCCCGCCTTGCTGTAAACCATGCCGCGAAAGAGGCGTGCCATGGCGACCGGCTCGACCCCAACCCCCGCAAGCCCGATCACTGCGCTGCAATCATCGATTGCACGTTGCGTCTTACCGGCTACGCCGTAGGCCATTGCGCGATACAAGAGCGCCATGCCCACTTCGAAGGTGGGAGCGCCGAGAAGCTCGGTCACCGCCGTACAGTCGTCGATTCTACGCTGCATCTCTCCAGTTTCCCCGTAGGTGATGCCGCGATAGAGTAGCGCCTCTGCGACTTGGTCAACCGGAGCGCCGGAAAGCTCGATGACCGCCGTGCAGTCGTCGATTCTACGCTGCGTCTCTCCCGTTTCGCCGTAGGCGATGGCGCGATTGACGAGCGCCTTAGCAACTTGATCAACCGGAGCTCCCGGAAGCTCGGTCACCGCCGTGCAGTCGTCGATTCTACGCTGCGTCTCTCCCGTTTCGCCGTAGGCGATGGCGCGATTGACGAGCGCCATCGCGAGCAATTCGACCGGAGCGCCTGAAAGCCCGATCACCGCAGTATAGTCGTCGATCGCCGCTCTGTGATTGCGAAACGAACAATGAAATTGGGCTCGTAAAAGGAGAAGCACGACTTTACTCAGCGAATCCGATTCCTCCCCAATTGCTTCATCAAGACAACTAACGGCCTCGTCCTTGTTGCCTTCGGCCCAGCTTTTCATTGCCAGAGCAACCGCTTCAGGCAAATTCGCACATCCCCGAATCAAGCCGTCTCGCTGTGCTGAGTCGGGCAGGGCCAGCCACAGGTCCTCCAGAAACAAATGCTTGCGAAGGTTGCCTTCGGCTCTGTTTCTCTCGATTGCCAATTGGAGATAGGCACGGGATGTTGCCGAGGCGCTGGTTCAGTTGCTGGTCGTCGTACCAGACCCGGAGGAAATCCACGAGCAGGCGGAGCGGCTGATATCCTTGGTTTTCCTTCACCTCGACGCAGATGCGCATCAGCGGCTCGCTGATTTCGTAGAGCGACTCCCTTCCGCGCTGGCTGGCCTCGACATATCCTTTCTCCCGAAGGTCTTGAAGCTGGCTGGAGATGGTTGGTGAAGTCGCAAACAGCTTTTTGGCGATCTCCTTGACCGGCACGGTGCCTTCGCAACTGCACAAATACTCGACGATCTTCCTCTGCAGTGGCGGCAACCAGCGGACCCGTTCCTGATAGTAGGGCGTGAGTTCATCCACCATTTTCATAAACGGCCCCAGAAGGGCATCGATGCTGTCGCGGGTGATGAATTGGGAGAGAACAATGTAGATGCGGTGATTGCCCCCGGATAAATGATGGAGCGCCCGGACCCTGGAACGTCCGCGGTTGGTGGAGAGGAATTCCACGACATCATTCTTCTTGTGGAGTCTGGCGATATTTTTGAGCAACTCCGTCGCCTCCTGAACATTAAGGGGCTTGAGATGCTCTATCTGGAAAAAGCCGAAAAACGGACTGGTCCGGCTGGAAAGGTCTTCCACTAACCGTTGGGCCGTGGCCACGATGGAAAGCTTGGGATTCTCCTGAATGAAGGCTCTGAGTTGTTTCTGACCAGTCTCCCCCAGACAGTCGAAGATGGCATCGAGATTTTCGGCTATCACCAAGAGCGTACGCGAGCCGACGGAGGCCAGAAGGTGCTTTGATACGGACTCCAGAGCGGCATCCGGCTTCATCTCATACACCGCGCTGAGCGTGTCCTCGCAGTATTCAACCGGATAGCGCTTTTCCAGTGCTGCATGGATCTTGAGGAAGAGTTCCAGCAGCGTCGTGCAGGTTTCATCCTCATTGAGCCAGGCGATTCGCAGGCGATCTGCCACTTCCTCGTCCTGACTCAAACGGTTGACGATCAAAGTGACGAGGTGCGTTTTTCCACAGCCGCGAGGTCCGACAAAGAGCAGATGATGCTTGTGGTGGGTAAGGGCGCTCTCCCGCACGCGTTCGACTGCGTCGAGCAGAAGTTCCTGTCGTTGAACGAGGATGAACTCCAAGTCCTTTGGATCGGTGCGGCTGGGAGTGAATATCCAAATGGCTTTGCGAGCGTCCATGCGCTCGGCTGTATTTGAGCTCGGCGTGTTCATAGGCCGCGGCTAATTTTCCACCAGCGCCGGATCAGCGGGAATCGGAAGCGATAGCGTCCGTCTTGATCCCGTTTCAAGTAATGATCACGCTCCATCAGGGACAGAAGACGCAGCAGGCGTTCGCGATCATCGAATGTGCTCGCGCCTTTGAGTATATGGAGCAACTCATCCACCGACGCCGCCTCCCGCCGATCAGCCATCTCGTCGAGCAACAGGAAGACAGCCTTTTGATCGTCGCCATAGTAAATAGGGATGCGCTCCCGGTAATGAAGGAGTTCCCAAGGGTCGTTTGCATCGACCAGCTGGGACGCCACGACGTGAGCAACATTGGCGGGTTCTGCGTGCAGGCCGCGGATTTTCAACGCCCGGACGATGTGATGGATGTAGAAGGGGAAGCAGTCCGCTTCTTGGGCAATAGATGCAGCAGCGGCCCGTTTATCGAGAGAAGTCAGGCCCTCGCCATCAATCAGCAGCTCGGCAAGGCGAATGGCGTCTTTCTCATCCAACGGCGGCACGTCGATCGCCGCCATGTCGTTCAAGGGCGCGTTGCCATAGTTCTTGTCCTTCAATGAAGTGAGGACATGGTGGAGCCCGATGGATCCGGTGATGACCATTCGCAAGCCTCTATGGGTCTGACGCAGCGCTCGAAGGAGATCGAGCACTTCCATAGCCGTTTTCTCTCCTTCACGGTCTCGGATATTCGCCAGCATGAAGGGCATCTCGTCCCACAAAAACAGCAACCGCGAGCCCGAAGCGTCATTCTCGTGAATGAGGTCTTCGACGGATTGCGCGAGCACATCTTTCCAGTTGGCATCTGTCTTCTCCGGAAGCTTCACGCCGCCCACCTCGGCTCCGCCTAGGGCTGCGAACAACTCCCTGGCCCGGCGGGCAACTTTGCCCCTGACGGTTAGGAATTGGTCGATCTCCTTGTACACGGCCATTGCAAACTCCTTGGCCGAGTGAAAGCGTTCAAGGTCCTGGAAAACCGGCATCCATCCCGACGCGGGTTCGGCCCTCATCTTCTTGATGACGGTTGTTTTTCCGATGCGCCGCTCCGCAGTGATGATAGCGCTCTGCTGTTGGACGGTTTCCCATAACATTTGGATCAGCTGTTCCCGTCCAACGACGGCTTTGATATCGATCTGCCCACCCGGATTCGCTTTCACGTATTCATAGATACGTCTTTTTAGACGCACGTCAATTCAAACGTATGTTTATTTTTCTACCACTCCCAGGTAATTGCGCACCGCGCTTATCTCCGGCAGATAAAACGGCGGATCCTTGACCCAGAGGCCGGAGGAAGAGCCGCCGTCGAAGTTGAGCGCCCGCTGGATTTTCAATTCGCCCACGATGCCGGGTGTGCCCAGTATTTGGGAGAGTTCCGCCAGCGTTACGGGGGCGCTCACCAGGAGGGCGCAATGGTCGCGGCCATCGGAGAGGAATGCCGTTCGCTCGGCTTCTCTTTGCGACTCGAGACCAGGGACGGCTTTTCCGTGGTCGATGAGGAAAGGACCTGCCTGGAGCGCCTGTGTTATCCAGGCGTTTGGCCGGTATTCCGCGGCGCGCAGGAGCGAAACGCGGCCGGGCGTCACGACCAGCAGACCGCTGAGGAGCCTGGCTTTTTGCAGGGGGTGAAGGAGCCTTCCATTGCTGATGACCAGCCCGAGCGGTGTGCGATCCGGCTGAAAGTAATTGCCGTTGACGCCGGCAAGACAGTCGTGGGCGCGCATGGCGGCGGCAAGGTCCGTTCCATCGGCGAAAGGATGGTCGATGACCTCCAGACCGCAGCTCTTCGAGTCGAAAAAGACGAGGTGGAGCAGCACCGGGCGCGCGCCTTCGACCAGCTTTTTAACATGAGATACCGGGGATTCGCCCAGGCGCTCGGAAGACTGCAACGTCCACGCAAGCGAGACGTTCGAGCCAACAAGCAGGGCGATTACCAAAATACGCACGGTCCGCATGGTACGCATCAAGACAAGCCAAGCGGCTGACACAGCCCTCCTCAACGCCTTCAGTCAGCCGCGTCCGCGGCAACCTTTCGCGCAAGCTCCACGATCTCCCTGCCATCGGCCAGCCCCTCGATGAATCGCTCCGGTATCCCGCCGAGGCCGGTTTGCGCTCCCACGAGCGCCCCGGTGATGCAGGCGCGCGACATGTTCTGTCCGCCGCCGTTCAGCGCGTGGAGCACCGCATTTTCGAAATCATCCGGGAAACGCGCGGCGAGATAATAGCCCGCCGGAAGGACGAAATTGATCGCGCAGGCCATGCCGTAAACGAGAGAAATCTTCCAGGCCGGCTCGACACGGATGCCGGCATCGCGCGCCGCCTCGGCCACCCACGCCGGCAGCAGGAGGGCATCGGGCGAGGCGAACCCGAACGGCTCGACGCCGCGGGTGCGTTTGCTCGCGGCGATGGATGACGGCGCGGTAAACGGAATATCTCCGCTTTCCACGAGTTTCATCAGCTTATCGGAGATTTCCGCGTCGAGCGGTTCGCCGCGGATGAGCGCCGCGAGGACGCAGGCGAAGGCCACGCTCTGCTGCGCGACGAGGGAATCGGTCTGGCTGGGCAGGCAGTTATCCAAGGCATTTCGAGCCGCGGCGCGCGGATCAAGCGCATAGCGGGCGGCGAGGATGCTCACGCGCTCGGCGGCTTCCGATGTATCCGCGTTGCCGCCGGCTTCGCCCCACGGTTTTCCCTCCTTGACGCGGGCTTTCCAGACCTGGCGGAACGAGTGGTTGGTATAACCTCCCGGGCCGTGGAATGGGGTGCCATCGAGCTTCGGCAACAATTCCTCGTCGAGCCGGCGGGTAAAATCCGCCTCTTCATAACCGTCCCGTTCCGCGACGGAGCGCAGCAACATCAGCATGATCAGCCCCGTTTGCGACAGCTCGCCCGCCTTCATCCCTTCGTGATAACGGTGCCCCGGCTTCGGATCGGTGTAGCCGCCAATCCAATCGCCGAATTCCCTCCGCATTTCATCGAGATCATAATACCAGTGCGGCCCAAGCCCCAGCGCATCGCCGATGAATGCGCCTGCAATGCAACCCGCCGCGCGGTCTTGAATTTTCGTCGCGTGCATGGGAATCGAGTTTTACAACCTCGCTCCGCCGCTCGCCTCGAGGCGCTGGCCTGTGACCCAGCGGGAATCGGAGGACGCGAGGAAGGCCGCGGCATCCGCGATATCCTCCGCCATCCCGACGCGTTTGATGGCGGACGCGGCGATGGTTTGGTTGCGCCCCTCCTCGCTGCGCAGCCAATGCGCGTTCAAGTCGGTGTCGATCGCGCCGGGGGCGAGCGTGTTGACGGTGATTTCCTTCTCGCCGAGCATCGCCGCGTAGTAGCGCGTCATGACGTCCACCGCGCCCTTCGAGGCGGCATAGACCAGGTAAGGCGTAAACGTGAACCGCGTCAGGCCGGTGCCGAGATTGATGATCCGCCCCCCGCGCCGCATCCGGGGAATGGCGAGTTGCGTGGTGAAAAAGACGCCTTTGACATTGAGCGCGAATTGATAGTCGAAGTCCGCCTCGGTCCATTCTTCCTTCACCACGGCCGTGCCGGCGTTGTTGATGAGAACGTCGAGGCCCGATTCGTTGAACTGCGCCTTTATCTCGCGGTCGATGGTTTCAAACATCTTTTCGATGGCTGGGACCTTGGACTGGTCGGCCTGCACGATGAATGCCTTGCCGCCGCCGGCGGTGATCTCGCCGGCGACTTTCCGCGCTTCCTTCTCGTTGGAGCCGTAGTGGATGATGCAGGCAAATCCGTCCCTGGCAAGACGGAGAGCCATGGCGCGGCCAAGGCCGCGGCTGGAACCTGTGATGAGTGCTACTTTCATGGATGTGTTTCTTTCTATAATGCGTTGGCTCTAAGGGTTACTATTGCCATCAAATGGCATCGAATTTAAAAGTTCCTCTTGAAAAACCCCGGACTTCAATTTCATGGTTGATCTCAGGCCTTGCCTCCGAAGGTCACGTGGTCATCGAGATCGAGCAAATCGGCCCAAGCCTTGATGTCCTCGCGCACTTTTGAA
>Ga0302326_10019714_pt1 | contig 13905 bp, 11 predicted proteins | sample Palsa_T0_3_FD_202264 | JGI IMG/M metagenome (GOLD analysis project Ga0302326, IMG submission 202264) | Peat permafrost microbial communities from Stordalen Mire near Abisko, Sweden - Palsa_T0_3 | ecosystem: Environmental > Terrestrial > Soil > Palsa > Peat permafrost | place: Sweden: Abisko... | reverse complement strand
TCCGCCTTGTTGTCCACGATCGCGATTTCGTAGAAGAAATCTGCCCCCGGCTTGCCCATCTTGCCGCAAAGCGGCAAACTCCCGACATAACCTTTCAGGTATTCCGCCACGAAGGCCTCATTTGGGTCTTTTGTGGCGAAGCTTTCATTGGTACAGAACCTGAAGTCTCGGTCGCTCGCACCATTCTTCTTCAGGAAATGGCCCGCCTGGCCCGTCCTGATACCAACTGGCTTGCCATCCTGCACGCCGCCGCTTGCGGTACTTCCCATCGCTGCATAATCCTGCCCGCCGCCACCAACTCCGGCAAGAGCACCCTCACCGCTGCCCTAATGCACAGCGGCTTGTACGTATTTTCCGATGACTCCGCCGCGATTGACCGGCAAACCGCCCAAGTCGTCTCTCTCCCCTTCGCCCTTATGCTTCGCGAAGGAAGCTGGCCCGTCCTGTCGCCTTACTTTCCTGACCTCCCTTCGGCCCCTACTTTCTACCGAAATGGCGACTACGTCCGCTTTTTGCGTCCCCGCTCCAATCCGGTCATAAATGCTCTCGCTCCTCAGTGTTTGCTGTTTGCGCACTACCAACCGGGAGTCCCAGTCCACATCCAGACCCTCACTACATTTGAAGCCCTCGTTGGCCTTCAGAAGTCCGGTTTCTGGGTGCCTCATCATCGGGAAAGCGTCGGTCAATTCTTATCCTGGCTCCAATCCCTTCCGGCCCATCAACTCACCTACTCCAACCTCTCCGATGCCATCCCCATCGTCCATCGCCTCCTGGCGTAGCGTTGGATCTGTTCTTTATCCGTGTTGATCCGTATTCATCTGTGGCTAATTCTCGCTAGTACTGGTACTACAGACGCCACCTTACTCTCTTGGCCTGCAATCGTATACATGGTAAAACAGAGTTGTCACCGCGTTCCTCTCGTCTGTAGGGGATTGGTTAGTGGGACCAAAACGGCGGTAGCTTGTTCCGGCTTTCCCTGTCTTCCCCCCCCTTTTGAGTCATGTCTCTTGAATCCAGAAACCGCATGGTAAGCTTCCGTCTTTCAGCGGAGGAATATGAAAAATTCCGCGAATTCTGCTTTACCAGCGGCATTCGCAGCGTCTCCGAAATGGCCCGCGTCGCCATAAACACTTTGCTCCAGGAGCCGGGCCGCGCCGGACGCGAATCGCTGGAGGCTCGCGTAGCCGACATCGAAGGCCGTCTCCACATCCTTGCCCTTGAAATCAAAAGCCTCAACCAACATCGGCACCAACTCGCTCACACTGAGTTCAAGCAAACCGGCGCTGGAACGTAGCTTCGTTCCGCTATTTCCCTATGAGTGCTCTACCCCAAATTCGTTCGGCCAAAGTTGAGCGGCAAAAGTCGCTCCGCCTGCTCGATACCTCCCGCATCGCTATCGGACGTGCGCTTATTGATGTCTGCTCATTCCAACAAGCTCAGGCCGCCGTCTTGGCCCACGCCGGGACTCGGTCCGAATCCGTGTGCGTGCTAACTCCCAATGCTCAGCACGTTGTTCTGCTCGATCAAGACCGTCATTTTCGTGAAATCTACGATTCCGCCGCTCTTGTCGTACCCGATGGCGCATCGCTTCTTTTCGCGGCCCATCTCCTCGGCCGTTCGCTCAAAGAACGGGTGACTGGCGTAGACCTCTTCGAATCGCTCTGCGCTGGCGCTGCCGCTGCCAACCTGAAAGTGTTCTTTCTCGGCGGCCGGCCTGACTCTGCAGATCTCGCGGCAATCCTCCTCCGCCGGCGCTATCCCGGCCTCACCGTCGAAACCTACTGCCCCCCCTTGGGTTTCGAGAGAGATCTCGCCGAACTAAGTCGCGTGGACGCGATCATCCGCCGTTTCGAGCCAAATATCGTCTTCGTTGGCCTCGGTGCCCCCAAGCAGGAATATTGGATGTACGATCACGGGCGCAAACTAGGCCCCAGCGTTTTGATCGGCGTGGGCGGCAGCTTCGAACTTGTCACCGGTATCGTGAGGCGCGCGCCACGCTGGCTGCAGGCCATTGGCCTCGAATGGCTGTATCGCCTCTATCAGGAACCTCGCCGCCTCTGGCGTCGCTATCTCTTCGGCAATCTGCAATTTTTGAAAATCGTCCTCCAGCAACGCCTGTCTTAAACCGTCGCCCCTTATTTTATCCGTGTTTATCCGTATTCATCTGTGGCTATTGTTCTTTTTAACGTGACTGACATCCATTGCCATATCCTGCCAGGCGCTGATGACGGCTCGAAAGACTGGGCGACATCCCTTGAAATGTGCGGTATCGCGGCGGCCGACGGCATCCGCCACATCGTCGCTACGCCTCACGCCAATTATCGCTACCCCTACGACCGCCAGCAACACTCTGAAAGCTTGGCGCAACTTCAGCAACGTGTACCGGACATGGAGTTCTCCCTCGGTTGCGATTTTTATTTATCGGAAGACAACATCTCCGACGCGATCCGCCATCCCGAGCGCTACAGTATCGGCAACACGCCTTATATCCTCGTCGAATTTGGCGATCTCCAAACCCCATATCAAATGACAGAAAGCCTCTTCCGTCTCCATTCTGCCGGGTTTCTCACCATTGTTTCTCACCCCGAACGGAACCCCGTCATTGACGGCCATCCGGACTTGCCGAGGGAAATGTTCGATATGGGCGCCGCTCTCCAAATCACCGCTGGTTCGCTACTGGGACAATGGGGCCGTAAACCAAAGAAAACCTGCGAAACCCTCCTCAAACAAGGCTTGGTTTCTCTCATAGCCTCAGATGCTCATGAATCAAAGCGTAGGAAACCTTTACTCTCCGATGCGCGCCGCGCCGCCGCTAAAATCCTTGGCGCCTACGCCGCCGCCGACCTTCTCGTGCGCGACAATCCGTGCGCCGTGGTATGTAGTCGAGCCCTGGCCTAACTCGTAGCGTTTCGTTTCCTCTGTCTTTCCCGGTGGCCATTCTTCTTAACTCTTGATCCCTGGCCATCTCTAGTATCCAGCTCATCTCAAATCCATATAAGTAAGGCATCTATGAACCAACCGCAACTGCCTCCTTCAACGCACGAATTAATGCTGAGGCCCCAGTCATACAGAACCATACACGTCCCTCATCCTCAACCGCCCGAGAAGGAACTTACGATCCACGACCTGCTGAGCGTATTTGTCCGCCGCCGCGCCATCGTCCTGGCTACGCTCGCCCTGTTCGTCACCGCTGCTTCGCTCATTTGCGTTTTCAGCACGCGCCGCTATTCCGCCACTGCTGAGATTCAAGTCCAAAAAGAGTCTGGATCTCAGCTCGGTCTCGAGTCCCCCGGCGGCGAAACCAGTTCCTACTCCGATGCTCTTCAGGACACGATCTCCCTTCAAACTCAGGCGAATATTCTTGAATCGGACTCCCTCGCTCTCAAGGTAATCCACGACCTCGACCTGGTGTCTACGCCGGACTTCAAACCAACCTTCAGTCCGGTCGGTTGGGTGCTCGGCCTCATCTCTCCTGCTGGCCCCACCGACGCCCAACTTGGTCCCTCAAGTCAGGACGATCTCGGTTTATCGCCTCGCCAGCGCATGTCGGTTCTCGGCGTTTTTGGCCGAAACCTAAGCGTGAAGCCAGTGGCCGGCACACGCCTCATAGACATTTCTTACCTCAGCTCAAGCCCTCGGCTCGCTGCCGACGTCGTCAACCATCTCGTACAAGGCCTCAGTGACTATAACTTCGAAACCCGTCACAATGCCACCGCTCGCACCGCCGACTATCTAACGGCCCAACTCGCCGATCTGCGCAAGCAGAGCGAAGAAATGCAAGCGCAGCTGGCACGTGCCCAGCGCGATTCCGGCGTTCTCAGCTTGGGCGGTGTGGACGCTCAGGGCCGCGAACAAGTCTACAGTTCGGTGCTCGATAAACTGCAGCAAGCCACCACTGCATATACTCAAGCGCAATCGAACCGCATAGCCAAAGACGCTGTCTACCAAGCGGCAAAAACCGGCGACCCCGAAGCCGTCTCTAGCCTGAGCGGTGGCGCGGGATTGAGCAGTTCTGGCACCGAGGGCGCCCTCGGTCTGATCCAAAGCCTTAGGATGCAGCAGAGCACGCTCAAGGCTCAGCTCGCCGAAGCATCCGCCAAGTTTGGCCCCGCCTTTCCAAAGCTCGCTGAGATGCAACAACAACTCGACACGCTCGACGGTTCTATCGCTACGGAAGTCGCGCGCTTGGCCGAGCGCGCCAAGAATGACGCCGACGTAGCTCACGGCGTGGAGGAGAATACCCGAAAGGTGTACCTCGATCTCAAAGCGCAGGCGGACAGCCTGGGCGACAAAACTACCGCCTATACAATCCTGCGCCAGGAGGCCGATCAGAGCCGTACGCTGTACGAAACCCTGTTCAAGCAACTCAAGCAAGCGGGTGTCTTGGCCGATTTCAAAGTCAACGATATTTCGATAGTTGATTCGGCCCGCGTCCCCGCCCGGCCGGCCAAGCCAAACGTGCTAATGTACCTAGCCGCTTCGCTCGCAGGCGGACTCTTTTTCGGCGCATGCGCCGCTTTCCTCCGGGATACGCTCGATAACAAGATTCGCAGTCTTCCCGATCTCGAAGCCCAGATAGGCGAGGTTCCCCTCGGCGTGCTGCCTTTCCATGATATGAAGGTCCAGCGGGGCCAACCCACGCGCGCTCTCCCCAAGAGAGCCACTTCCGACAATCTCGCGCTGGAGCCTGTCACCGGGACGGCACTCATTAAAGACGAAAACTCCCGCTTGGCGGCATTGACCGATCCCTGGTCTGCATACGTCGAGAGCATCCGCGCCCTCCGCACCTCTATTCTGCTCTCGCGTGGCGGTTCACCACCACAAGTCATTCTGGTCACTAGTTCAGTCGCGGCCGAGGGCAAAAGCATGTTGAGCGTCAATCTGGCAACCCTCCTAGCCCAACAAGGAAAACAGGTACTGTTGATTGATGGCGATCTGCGCCGTCCCACACTGCACCGGACCCTCCACATCCCCAATGACGAGGGCCTCAGTTCTTTCCTTGCGGGCACCAGCAACATTGACAATCCGGCGGATGTAGGCGTCACCACCCAGGAGTTGCCGAGCCTCACTATCCTGACCGCCGGCCCTGTCCCCCCCTATCCCGCCGAACTACTCGGTTCCGAACAAATGCGCCAAGCTATCGCGGCATGGCGCCTGCACTTCGACTTTATCTTGATCGATGCCGCACCCGTTTTGCCCGTGACTGACTCCGTCGTCCTGAGCACAATGGTCGATTTCACGCTTTTAATAGCCCGCCACGGGATGACCGAGCGCCAATCTCTGGACCGCAGCTATCGAATGCTCCAAACGCAAATAGAACGCAGCAAAATCGGCATCGTCCTCAACGCCGTACGGCGCGATTCCAGCACATATTACCAATATTACGGTTATAAAGATTCTGTTTACTACGGGAGCAAAAGTAATGTATAGGAGACTACTCTCTTCGGTCCTCATCCTTTTCGCCGGTGCGGGTCTGGGTCTGGCTCAGGAGAGCCTTCTCATTGGACCGGGTGACACCCTTCACATCCAGGTATTTGATACGCCCGAAATGGAACAGCGCCCGCGCGTAACTGACGCCGGCACCGTCCCCCTACTGTTCATTGGCGATGTCAAGGTAGCAGGCCTCACGCCCGGCGATGCCGCCACTCTGATCGAAAACACTCTCAAAGAGAAACAGTACATGTTGCATCCCCGTGTTGCAGTCACGATCGAAGACATCAACACGCAGATCTCCATTCTGGGCCAGGTAAAGGAGCCGGGAATGTACGTCATTAACACTCCGACCTCCATCCTTTCAGTGCTCTCAATAGCTGGCGGCCTGACGGATCTTGCCGATCGCCATATCGCCGTCGAGCGTCACGGCGACGCGCAGAACAAAATCGAATATTTCCTGTCAAACACCTCCAAAGAGGCAATCGACAACCAAGTCTTGGTCTATCCAGGGGACACCGTACTCGTGCCTAAAGCGGGAGTCGTATATGTGCTCGGAGACGTAGGGAAGCCCGGTGGATTTCCAATGTCCGACAACAACTCGCAAATTACCGTGCTGCAAGCGCTGGCGCTAGCTGGCGCTGCCAATAAGACCGCCGTTCTTTCGAAAGCCAGACTGGTCCGCAAAGGACCCGGCGGTCCAGCCGAAGTTCCCCTGGAGCTGTCATCCATCCAGAAAGGCAAAGCCCCAGACATCCAGATGCTACCCGACGACATAATATACGTGCCCTCAAGTCTGATCAAGAACTTTATGACCAACAGTTCAAACATCGTTGCTGCCGCAGCGTCGGCAGCGATCTACCATTAGCCCGTGCGGGTGGAGATTGGCCATTCGTGGGCACGATGGCATCCTGGCGCCGATTGGAAATCGGCGCTCGGGCACGGAAACAGGAAGACGAAGCTTTTGGAACCACTAGTAAGTATCCTCATCATTAACTACAACTACGGCAGCTATTTGGCCGAGGCTATCGACAGCGCCCTAAATCAGTCCTATCCCCATAAAGAAATAATCGTGGTGGACGACGGTTCCACAGATAACTCGCGCGAAGTGATCGCTGCCTTCGGTGATCGTGTTGTTCCAATTTGCAAGGACAACGGAGGCCAGGCGTCGGCATGGAATGTAGGATTTGCCAGAAGCAAAGGGGATGTCATCTGCTTTCTGGATTCCGACGACATATTTCTTCCCTCGAAAATAGAGCGGGTCCTTGCGGCCTTTGCATCGCGTCCAACCGGTTGGTGTTTCCACGAACAACAATGGACTGACGCCACTCTGCATCCGATCGACACTCCCAGAATTTCCTACAAAAGTGGATATTACGACTTTCGTGCGGAAGTCCGCCAGGGAAAATGCCGGTTCTATCCGCCGGCGACTTCGGGCCTATCGTTCTCGCGCCGCCTCCTCGAGCAGGTGTTCCCGATGCCGGAGACCATCACGATGGCGGCCGACAACTATCTCAAACACTGCTCTATGGCAATCGAACCCGGTCACTTCATAGCGGAAACACTGACCCTGCAACGCATTCACCGGGACAACGCCTACACCGGTAAGAAAAACGATCCACTAAGGGCGAATACGGCATTGGCTATTGCCACCGGCCTGCGCAATCATTTCCCGTTGCTCCGCGAAGCGGCCAATCGCTTCTTCGCCGCTGCGATCGTCGCCAAATGGAGGGCGGGTGCCGACCTTAGAACTTCGTCGACACTGATGCGCGACTATGTGACGAAACTTTCCTGGAGAGAAAGACCTGAATTATTTGCCCGTATCGCCTACGAGGCTGCTCGAAAAGCTGTTCTGTCCAAATAAGCGCCCGTGATCACGAAGCTCAAGACGCATTTTTCGAAAACCGCGTCGAACCCGCTCGCCAAGGACACTGCGACAATGTCCTTAGGCAACTTTGCGCGCCTTTTCCTGCAAGCTGCGTACTTTGTCGCGATTGCCCGAACACTGGGGCCACAGCAGTATGGGGAGTTTGTTGCAATCTCAGCCATGATCGGCATCGTGGCTCCCTTCGCCGGTGTCGGGGCCTCGAATATCCTCTTGAAGAACGTAAGCCGTGACCGAACCCTCCTCCCGGTCTATTGGGGAAACGGCTTATTTCTCATTCTCGTATCCGGATCTTTGTTTACATGCGTTCTCTTGGCTTTCGGCCAATTGGTAATAAGTCAAGCCTCACTGTTAGCCATCCTTTATCTCTCCATTTCAGAGCTCTTATTGGGGCGAATCATAGATCTGTCGAGTTTTGCCGCGGCCGCTCTCGGAAATATGCGCAAGGCCGCTCTACTCAACGTTTATATGAGTCTGTCGCGCCTGATTTGTATTCTTTTGCTGCCGGCAATGAAGAGTCATCCCGATGTGCAGGCGTGGTGCTTATGCGTCCTTCTTGGATCTGTCGCATGTTGTCTTTATGCTTGGTATTCCGTCGCTCCCAGGCGGGGAATCTCTTTGAACTTTTCGCGTTTGAAACGTGAGTTAAGCGAGGCAAGTTCCTTCGCCATCGGAGCCTCGGCAACTACGGTCTATAACGATATCGACAAAACGATGCTTGCCAGGCTCTCGGATTTCAGGGCGACTGGCATCTATGGCGCCGCCTACCGGATCATTGATGTCAGCATGGCCCCGGTGAGAGCCATGACCGCCTCCGCGTATCCGGAGTTTTTCAGGAGAGGTCTGATCTCCCCACAGGCTAGTGCTGCATACGCGTATCGATTGATCCGCAAGGCGTCCTTGTTTGGAGTCGCCATTTTTGTGGGCTTGATGCTCACCGCGCCCCTGCTGCCAATCGTGCTAGGCCGGAAATTCGCCAACTCCGTGGAAGCCGTTCGCTGGCTTTCTGTAATTCCACTTCTCCGCTGCAGCCATCTTTTCCTGGGAGATGCTCTATCGGGTGCCGGACTGAACGCCGTTCGCACATGTGTTCAAATCGCCGTCGCTCTCATCAATGTCGGGCTGAATGTGTACTTCATTCGTCATTGGACTTGGCGCGGTGCCGCCTGGACCAGCATCATGTGTGATGGCTTGCTGGTAGTCGGGTTCGCCGCATCTCTGGCTTTGGTGCGGCGCTACCCGCACTACTTCAAGATTTCCAGCGCCCCGTCAGTCGAAGCCTCGCAGGCCGCGTAGGATGACACAAAACCTGAGTAACCCCATCGTCTCTGTAGTCATCCCAACCTGCGGCAGGCCCACAGTCGCTGTGCGGGCCATAGGCAGCGCCCTCTCGCAGACCTTCGAAAGCATTGAAGTGATAGTGGTTGTCGATGGCCTTGATCCTGCCACGGGTGACCTGCTCGCGACCATCCACGATCCCCGGCTCCGTGCGATCTGCCTTGATGAATCCGTGGGAGGTTCGGAGGCCAGGAACATCGGCGCCAGAGCAGCCAAAGGAAGCTGGATCGCGTTTCTGGACGACGATGACGAGTGGCTGCCTGAAAAAATCCAGGCGCAAGTCGCTGCTTCCCAGTCCCTGTCTGAATCGCTCGTCTTCATTGCTTCCCGTTACATCGAGCGTTCCCAGCTAGGTGATAGAGTGCTGCCTGTCCGAACCCTCGAACCCGGCATTCCGTTTAGTGAGTTTCTCTTTTGCCGGAAAGACCTGCGCAGTGGAACCGGCTACGTCCAGACGTCTACCTGGTTCGTATCGAAGCAACTGATGGATCTAGTCCCATTCACCAAAAGCTTACAACGCAATCAAGACGTGGACTGGATGATCCACGCTATGGCCAAACCCGCATGCCGGTTCCAAATTCTAGAAGAGCCACTGACAATTTTTCATGACCACGCCGGACCTGATCGCGTGAGCAAGCGCCCCGATTGGCGGTTCCAGTACGATTGGGCGATCGCGAATCGGCCTTACTTAACTCCCAAGGCTCTCGCCTTTTGCATTGCCACTCTCTGTGTTCCTGATGCCGTTAGGCAAAAAGAATCGCTTCTCACATTCTTAAAACTCTTGCTGGCCTGTCTGCGCACAGGTGGATTCAGTTTTCTTTGTTTGGGATTTTTCTGCTACAACTGGCTCGTTTCCAATAGTCTTAGGACTTTCATACGTTCTGGCGGGTCGCGAGCGCTCAAGGTTTCAACCTCTTTATGAACGACAGCGCTTTGCTCGAAAATAACCTGCTCATTGATGCTGGACCGCAGCTAGGGAACTCCGTCAAGCTCTGGGCTTCGCCGCGAGCTTGGCTCATGCTTTTCCCGATTTTCTATTTCATTGTTCAAGGTCACATCCAGACCGGCACGGTCGACGAAAAGCTTCGGCTCTCGGTGCAGACAGATTCGTTTTGGGGAAGATGGGGATTTATTCTGTTGACAGTGTTCTGCCTTGCCCTCGTCCTCCGGCGGTTCTCGCAGTTCTTGCCCAAAATCCTCGCAGTCAAAGATATCGTCGGCTTTGCTCTTTTGGCGCTCCTGTCTACCCTCTGGTCCGATCTGCCCAAACGCAGTCTGCTGAACGGCGTCGGTGAGATAGCCATTACTCTGCTAGCCATATATGTTGTCTCTGAGTTTACGCCTGATGAACAAATGCAACTCGTCGTTCTTCCAGGCTTCATCGCCCTGGTCTGTAGCATCGGAGCCGTTTTTCTGTTTCCGGCGATTGGTCTTGACAGCGATGAGGGAGGTCCATGGAGGGGGATTTTTGCCCAGAAGAATGGCCTCGGTTTAGTTTCCCTCTTTCTGGCAATGCCGGCCGTTCATATGCGGACAACCGGCACCTTAAGTAAGCTTTTCCGTGCGGCCTATCTTGTGTTGGCTTTAGTCTTGATAGTTAGGTCACAGGCGAAGACCGCTTGGATCGTGGCTGTGCTTTACATCACGTTTGTCATAGCCATCCGGGCACTGAGAAGGTTCAGTGGTCGAGATTCGGCCATTTTGTCAATGTTGCTTGGACTTGGCAGTTCGGGGATCGCCACCGCTATTTATCAGAATCGGAATTCTATTCTGGGTATGCTCGGCAAGGACCCAACCCTTAGCGAGCGGACCGTAATCTGGGCCGCTGTATGGGAGGAGATTGCAAAACGCCCAATTCTTGGCTACGGATACGCTGCATTTTGGAGAGGGTTGAACGGTGCGTCTTTGAACGTCATCCTTGTGTCGGGCTTTCTCCTGGCGCAATCCCAGAACGGTTTTCTCGATGTGTGGTCGCAAATGGGGCTTGTGGGTCTTGCAGTGCTCTCGCTTATTCTTATCCGGGCCGCCCACTTCGCATTCGTCTGTCTCCAACTCGGCCGGGACGAATCGGTCATTTGGTATTGCGCGATTCTTCTCTGCTCCGTCGTTTACAACTTTAGCGAAAGCTTTCTTGCCGATCCTCGGCACATTTGTTGGTTTCTTTTCACGATTGCCTGCGTCGGCCTTCGCCAAACAGCAATTCGCCTGCGACTCCAAGCCCAGAGCGCGCGAAGCGCATACAGTCTGACTCCCGCCCCTGCGCGAACGGCTTGATTGGTAAACTCCACTCGCCGGAGAACCTCAGTTTTCAACCTTAGAGACATTCATCGTGGTTACCTATCTGCAAACGCGCCTGCGCCGAATTCCCGCTAGCCTCTCGCGCATTCTTACCTCTCAAATGCAAGTAGCGAGATTGGCCGCCTCCAATCGGTTCACGACATCAACGGCCGTCACCCCGGGCGGACCCATAGTTTCGCTCACGTCATATGGCGAACGGATGAAGAAGGTCTACCTTACCATCGAGTCAATCGCTCTGGGCAATCTGCTTCCCTCCAGACTGATCTTGTGGCTCCAGGACGAAAACCTGTTTCGCAATCCTCCCGCCGCTCTGGCGCGTCTCGCCAAACGGGGCGTGGAGGTCCGCTTCGCTAATAACTTTGGTCCCCACACAAAATACTATCCATATCTTGAGATCAGTGATACCTTCAACTCGCCCCTGGTAACCGCTGACGACGATATTCTGTATCCCCGCGACTGGCTGGAAAAATTGGTTTTAGCATTTCGCGAGCGTCCGGATGTTGTCAACTGCTATCGCGCGCGAGTGATTCCTTTCCTGCAAAATGGACTGGCCAAATATAACCAGTGGGAATTGTGCGACTCCGCCGACGCAAGCTTCCGGCATTTCGCGACGGGTGTCTCCGGTGTAATCTATCCGCCGGCCCTGCTTGCCTCGATAAAGAAGGCCGGTCGGGCATTTGAGCTGTGCTGCCCAAAAGCGGACGATATCTGGCTTCACGCTCAGGCACTCCGGGCAGGCTATAAAGTGCGGCAAATCGTGCCAAAAGCCCTTCATTTTACCGTGCGCCCCGGCACGCAGAAGACGGCCCTCGAGGATTCGAACAGAAACGCGTCAGATGCCGCTAACGACCGCCAGGCTATGTTGACCTACAGCGAGCCCGATTTAGAAAAGATCTTTGGCGCTGCTCCGTGCTCCAAATCATAGGAAATGCGGGTAGCCATCACCTATCAGCACTCGCTCTATCTTGGCGGCTCGGAACGGGTGTTGGAGATTCTCGCGGACATGTATCCCGCAGCCGATTTCTTTTGCATGGTCGCGCGCCGTGACGCCATCCCCGAAAAACTGCGCGGGAGGGTCATCCACACAACATTCTTGAACGCCATTCCCGGGGTCAAGAAACTCTACCCGTATCTTCTCTTTGCTGGCCCCTTGGCGGCCGAGACCCTGGACCTCAGAGGTTACGATCTCGTGATTAGCTCTGACGGCAGCCATACCATGGGCGTAATCACCGATCAGGATTCTTGTCACCTCTGCTATTGCCATAGCCCGCATCGCTCTCTGTGGGATCAATATTCCGAGTACCGTAGCTCCCTTCGCTGGCCGGTTCGACCCTTGTTCACTATGAGCGCTCACTATGCGCGTGACCGGAATTTCTTAGCTGCTCAACGGATCGACAAATTTATCGCTAATTCAGAATATATTGCCAAGCGCATTCTCAAATTCTATCGGCGTAGCAGCACCGTTATATATCCACCGGTGAACACGGAGCAGGGCTACTTAGCGAAGGGATACGATTCATATTATTTGTCAGTAGGCCGTCTGAGCCACCTGAAACGCCTTGATCTGCCGATTCTGGCGTGCAATCAACTAAAGCGCCGCTTGATCGTAGTGGGTACCGGCCCCGAGGAGAAGCGCCTCAGAAAGATCGCTGGACCTACCATTGAGTTCCTCGGTAGAGTGTCCGACGAAGAACTCGGCCGCCTCTATAGCAGATGTCGCGCCTTCCTCTTTGCCTCCGATGAAGATTTCGGAATCGTTCCCGTGGAAGCCCAGAGTTATGGGCGCCCCGTCATTGCCTTCGGCCATGGCGGATCGTTAGAAACTGTAGTCCATTCCGGACCGGAGGCGAACCGGACGGGGCTTCTTTTTCCTGAGCAGACAGTTGAGTCGATCCGTGCCGCAATCCTCCGCTTTGAATCAGTAGAACACTGTTTCCGGCCCGAAATGATTCAGGCCCACGCGCGTCAGTTTAGCACGGCAGATTTTGTTCTCAAGATGTCTGAATTTGTCGAAAGCGCCTATTCAAAAAACAGTCTGATCCCAAGCGTTAGTGGGGCGGACCTCCAGGTCTGCGGCTGACCTCCCGGCCAGCCTCGGCGCGGCCTCCCATGGCCTACCAATGACAATGAAAACCCTGGGACAACGCACAGCCTCTAGCCGAGCCGCGAGTGTCAACGAGCGGTACCCGATGCCGACATGCAGTGTTTTTCAGGGGAGTGCCCATGGACCTGCGGCCCATCAATGATAATGAAAATCGACTCCGAGCCGGTTACTAACCCCTCGAAACCCCCGAATTCCCGTTGAGCGATCAACCTAGGAGTAAAGCTTTAATTATGGGAGTAGTTACCTCCAACACCGGCGTCCTGACCATAGCCCTTGGTAAAACGCGATTTATTGAAATGGCGAAATGGTTGGCTCTGTCCTTGCGTGTCAACGCGCCCAACCTTCAGACTGCCGTACTCACTGATTCATCCGACCCCGAACTCGCCGCTCTCTTCACACACGTCATACCATACAAGCCCGAGATGGGTAAACACGTCGAGCCAAAGCTACACCTTGATCGCATCAGCCCATTTGACGAGAGTCTTTTTATCGATAGTGACTGTTTGGCGGTAACCAATCTAAGCGCCCTATTTGCTCTTTTCAAGAATCAGTATTTTGCGATTCCAGGCTGGCGTTATCTCTCCCGCGACGATCGCGACGGAAACATCGACGTCCCATTTGTATTGGACCACTTCGGAATTCCAGATCTTCCCAAGTTCAATGGAGGCTGCTACTACTTCCGCAGATGCACCGAGACGACCGCCTTCTTTGATACCGTCAGGCAACTTTTAGCGGATGCCGAAAATCTCCGAGTCGGATCATATCCCGGCGGTGGCTTCCCTGATGAACCTTTGTTTGCGCTCGCTCTAGCTTTGCACGGCCTGCGCCTTACGCCAACGGGTACAATCGG
>Ga0302326_10019713_pt1 | contig 13906 bp, 13 predicted proteins | sample Palsa_T0_3_FD_202264 | JGI IMG/M metagenome (GOLD analysis project Ga0302326, IMG submission 202264) | Peat permafrost microbial communities from Stordalen Mire near Abisko, Sweden - Palsa_T0_3 | ecosystem: Environmental > Terrestrial > Soil > Palsa > Peat permafrost | place: Sweden: Abisko... | reverse complement strand
GCTTCGTGATCGTGGGATGCGTGCCGCACACCGGGCAGTCGGGATTCTTGCGCAGCTTCAACTCCCGAAACTTCATCCCCAGGGCGTCAATCAACAACAGCCGTCCGATGAGCGGTTCGCCGATTCCGAGAATCAGCTTGATCGCCTCGGTCGCCTGCATCACACCCACCAGTCCGGGTAGTATGCCGAGCACCCCGCCCTCTGCGCAGGAAGGGACCAGCCCCGGCGGTGGCGGTTCGGGATAAAGGCAGCGGTAGCATGGCCCGTCTTTGGTGGCGAACACGCTGGCCTGCCCTTCGAAACGGAAGATCGAGCCATAGACGTTCGGCTTCCCCGTCAGCACGCAGGCGTCGTTGACGAGATAGCGCGTAGGAAAGTTGTCCGTGCCGTCGGCGACAATGTCGAACTCGCGGAATAGCTGCAGCGCGTTGTCGCTGCTCAGGCGCGTGTCGAAGGTCTGCAGGTTCAGGAACGGATTGATCCCCTTCAGCTTGTCGGCTGCAGAATCCAGCTTTTTTCTGCCCACATCGGCGGTCGAATGGATGATCTGCCGCTGCAGGTTCGTGTAGTCGACCACATCAAAATCGACGATGCCCAGTGTGCCCACACCCGCCGCCGCCAGATATAGGGCCAGCGGCGATCCCAGTCCTCCCGCGCCAATGCACAACACCCGCGCCGCCTTCAGCTTTTGCTGCCCCTCCATGCCCACCTCGGGCATGATCAGATGGCGCGAGTAGCGCAGGATTTCGTCTTTACTGAGAGTTACCGGAATTTCGGTGATGGTGCTGGCCATAAATCCTCGAGTTGGAATTCTAGAATTGGTTTTCAGCGCGAGACGTCACGACACCAACCAAAAGCTTCAGGCAGGACAACACGCACAACAGCGCATTGTGGTGGCAGGTTTCAAGTCCGCAGTCTCGCAATCCCCGGAAGCCCCTCCGGCGATGGAAGGCACAATCGAAATGTTATCACCTTCGCTCACCGCAGTCGCTTCCTTCTGCAGGTAGCGGATGTCTTCATCGTTGACATACAAGTTGACGAAAGCGCGTAACTTGCCCTCGTCCGTGTAGAGATGACGCCGTACATCGGGATGTTTCGCCACCAGAGCGTCCATGGCTTCAGCAACCGTGGTCGCCGAAACCTCCACCGTGGCTTGTTTCCCCACATACTGGCGTAAAGGCGTAGGAATGTGAATCTTGCTCATAGTTCCAATCTACAAGATGCGCCCCGGTTCGTGGAAGATTCAAGCAGCAAGGCTCGTGTGGAATAGGTACTTGTGTGGGGACGGGCACTCTTGCCCGTCCGTTGCCCGCAGGGCGACTTCTGCCCTCCACTGCTAACATGAACCGGTGCCCCGACTGCTCGAAGTCCGAAACCTAAGCGTCGAATTTCCCGCCAAACCCACGGCCCTGCGGGCCGGACCCTTCGGCTCCGCTCGGGGTAGGCTCGCAGGAGTGCCCGTCCCCAAACAAACCTTGCCCGCAGTTCGCGACCTCACTTTCTCGATCGCTGCCGGCGAAGTCCTCGGACTGGTCGGCGAATCCGGCTCTGGCAAGTCGATTACGTCTCTCGCTATCATGCGGTTGCTCCCGCCGCAAGCCCGAGTCTCGGGCGAGATTTTGTTCGCCGACATGCGCAACGGCTCCGCCCCGCATGACCTTCCTGCTCTGCCCGACGACTCCATGCGCCAACTTCGCGGCTCGCGCATCGCCATGATCTTTCAGGAGCCGATGACCGCACTGAATCCCGTGATGCGCGTCGGCGAACAGATTGCCGAAGCCGTGCTCGCGCACAACTCCATTTCGAAAAGCGAAGCCTGGCAGAGGGCAGTTGTAACCATGAACGATGTAGCCATCCCCGACCCTGTCCGCCGTGCCCGCGATTATCCTCACCAGCTTTCCGGAGGCATGCGCCAACGGGTCATGATCGCCATGGCCATCGTCAATCGTCCGCAACTGCTCATTGCTGACGAACCCACCACCGCGCTCGACGTCACCATCCAGGCGCAGATTCTCGAATTGCTCGCCCAACTGCGCGCCAAGTTCGGCCTCGCCATGCTGTTCATCTCGCATGATCTTGCGGTTGTCTCACAGGTTGCCGACCGCGTCGCCGTAATGTATGCCGGCAGCCTGGTCGAACTCGGAGCGAAGCGCGACATCTTCCAGTCGCCCGCCCATCCCTATACTCGCGGCCTGCTCCACGCGGTGCCCAGTCTCAAAACCGACCGCGCTCACCCGCTTTCCACGATCGAAGGAACCGTGCCGCCGCTCCAGGCGATGCCGCCGGGCTGCGCCTTCGAACCGCGCTGCGAGTTTCGCATAGCGGAGTGCGCGCGCGCGATGCCGCCACTGGTGCAGGTGGCCGCCGGACACTGGGCGCGCTGCCCGGTGGTGAGTGCCTAGTTGCGGGAAGGCTTCCGATGATCGTATGAAGTCAGCCCAGCCGTGCCATCATCTTCACCGCCGCTGCCGCGTCTTGCTCAGCATGGGAGCTTGTCGAACATTCTAAATCTCAGCGTTAGTCTATAATCGCCAGTTTGTCTGGTGCCTATTGCGCATACTTCTGCTTAGCGACATTCATGCCAACCTCGAAGCGCTGGAGTCCTGCCTGGGCGCTGCTCCTTCGTTCGACTTGGTGGCAAATCTCGGCGACGTCGTGGGCTACGGCGCCAGTCCCAACGAAGTTACCGAGCGCTCCCGCAACCTGGGGAAGATCTTTGTTCGCGGCAACCACGACAAAGCCGCTACCGGCCTGATCGCCCTCGACGATTTCAACCCCATGGCCGCCGCCGCCGCCGTCTGGACTCGCGACCAGCTCACTGCCGACAATCTCAACTGGCTCCGCGCCCTGCCACAAGGTCCGCAACCACTGCAGGATATTTCTCAAGTGCAGCTGGTCCACGGCTCGCCCAACGATGAAGATGAATACGTAGTCTCGATGGGCGATGCCCTCGCTCCACTGATCGCTTCGTCCGTGCCCCTCACTTTTTTCGGGCACACGCATCTGCAGGGCGGATTTTTCGCCAACGAAACCGGAGCCGACGGCTTCCGTCCCGAATACCGCACCGTCGGGCAGGCAGAATCGATTTCGCTGCAGTTGAAACCGGAGACCCGTTACCTGATCAATCCTGGCAGCGTCGGACAACCCCGCGATGGCGACTGGCGCGCCGCTTTCGCCCTCTTTGACACCGACGCTCAGGTCGTCCATTTTCACCGTTCCCCCTACAACCTGAAATCGGCTCAGGACCGCATCTTCGCCGCAAACCTCCCGGCCCGCCTCGCCACGCGCCTCGCCGCAGGACGGTGACTTCCCGCTAAAAACAACTGTCATCCTGAACGAAGTGAAGGACCTCTGCAATCGCATGCGCCACCACTAGCTTCGCGGGGAGTTTCCTCCAGTGCTTCCGCTCTTTAGTTCGTGGCGCCGCCCCCGGCAATCGATTCACCGTTGTAAACTCAACCTCATGCCTGCTCACTCCCACAGCGGACCAACCAAGCCTCTTTTCCCCCAACGCGAAGTCTCTCGCGACAAAACTCCCGACCACTACCTGATCGCCCATAGCGACGGCGGCGCCCGCGGCAATCCCGGCCCCGCCGGCTACGGTGTGGTCATCCAGGATCAAGCCGGACACCAAGTCGCGGCTCTCAGCGAATATCTCGGCCAGCAGACCAACAACTTCGCCGAATATCAGGGACTGATCGGCGCTCTCGAATACGCGCTGCAGCACGGTCCCAAGGCCCTCAAGCTGATCAGTGATTCCGAACTGCTCGTCCGCCAGATCAAAGGCATCTACAAAGTAAAGAATCCCACCCTGCGCGACCTGCACGCCCGCGCCCAGGAATTAATCGCACAACTGGACTGGTTCTCCATCGGCCACGCCCTGCGCGAACACAATCAGGAAGCCGACCGCCTCGCCAACGAAGCCATGGACAAAGGCATGGGACGCAGCGCGAACCGCCTGGCGCGGGACCTCCTGCCCGCAAATCCCGCTCCAGGCAAGGACCATGTGGCCGCGGCCGCCTCGGCCGCGAGGTTTTCGTCTCAAACTCCGCAGGAATTTGAAGGCATCATCCGCAACGGTGTAGTGGAATTAGTAAATGCCAAACTCCCCGAAGGCACGCGAGTGCAAGTCCGCGTGAAGAAGGAAGTGTAACTGGATCGAACGCCGAAGGACGTTGCCCCACCTGAAAAATCATTCCGCTGCCGACGTATGATCGTGCACAATCCTCCAGCCCTCGGGAAACTTGCGGAACACCAGCGTAAATAGCCCATGCGGCGTCTTCCCGTCAGGCATGGTGAGATGCCAGGACCCGCGCACAAAGGCGGCATCCGTGCCCAGCATTTCGATGCGCAGGGCGGAGAAGTCCAGTTTCCCCATTTCGTGCCCCGGACTCGCATAGGTGGCGCGGTAACGGTCGAGCGTGGCAAGCCATCCATTGCGCTCGTTCGCGCCGGAGAAGAAAGTCAGGTCCGGCGAATTCCAGTAGCCGGCCATGAATGCGTCGAGATCGTGCCTGTTCCAGGCTTCCTGCTGCGTACGCAGCACGGTCTCGATGGCCGCCTCACTAGACGGCAAAGCGCGTTCCTGTTTCTGAGGGGAACGTGGAAGGGCTGGCATGAGTAGTGGGGAGAGAAAAAGTTGAGAAAAGAGAAGAACGGCGGCGAAACCGCTGCGCATCGGAACCTCCGTGAGCGGCTAGTTTCGCACGAGACGCAACTGCGGAGAAGATCCGAATCGCGGACTGACGCTAAGACTGTCGAGCTAAGACTGTCGAGCTAAGACTGGGGACTCGCCTTTACGCCCGCCCTTTCTTCGCGGCGACGGCGGCCTGCTTGCCCGCCGTTTCCCACGGACGCTTGGGGCGATCGACCACGGCTTCGTCGCGGTCCTTGACGCGGTCGTACTGATAAGAATCGCTCACGGTTCCGAGCGACTCGTTGTAGAGGCTGGGCAACCCCAGCGCGATCTTGAGTTCCTCCGCAAAGGAATGAAGAGCCTTGAGATGATCCGCCGAAGCCGGCACTTCGTTCTTTGAGGTCTTCAGGAATTGTTGATATCCACGATTCACCAGCTTCGAAATCTCACTCCCGATCAGGCAGCCCGGGTAGGCAAAAATCTTCACGCCATCTTCCGGCGTCTTCTGGATGGCCGCCGACACGTTGTACTTTCTAAGAAACACGCGTCCAGTCATCCCCGGCGCCTCAGTGATGTCGAATCCGTTGTCGCGCAGCCAAGTCAGCGCCTCGTCGTACGTTTTCGCCTCGATGCTTTTCATGATTGCTATCTGCTTTCGCCTTTCCTTGTCCGACTAGTCCGGTCTACTTAGATGCGGTTCGCTAAGATACAGGCACTTAGAAAAAACGGAACTTTACTTCGGTTGCATCGCTGTGCAACCCTGATTCATCCAAACACCATACTACATACCGTGTTTTAGGCTCAGTCGCACATTACGATAGTCACGGGGATTTAGTTTCAACCATGGTTCAGAGTTCATCCAAGCTCGCGCGGACGTCCGATCCGCCAGCCGCCAAAGGAGCGGGGAATGGCGCTGCCAGCCTCGGCCAGAGCCTGCTGCAGAGCATCGGCAACACTCCATTGTTGCGGCTGGATGCCGTCACCGCTGACCTGCCGGGCGTAGCACTGTTGGGCAAGGCCGAATGGTACAACCCCGGCGGTTCCGTGAAAGACCGTGCGGCTGGGAATATTGTCACCCAGGGCCGCCGTAGCGGGCGGTTCCACGCCGGCAAGACGCTGCTCGACGCCACCAGCGGCAACACCGGCATTGCTTACGCAATGCTGGGAGCGGCGGAGGAGTTTCCCGTAACCCTGTGCATGCCGGAAAATGTTTCTCTCGAACGCAAGCAGATTCTGCAAGCATACGGCGCAGAGATTGTGTACACCGATTCGGCGGATGGATCCGACGGCGCGATTCGCATGGCGCGGGAACTGGTCGCGAAACATGCGGATAAATATTTTTACGCCGACCAGTATTCCAACGATGCCAACTGGCAAGCCCACTATCATGGGACGGCCAACGAAATCTGGCAACAGACGCAGGGAACCATTACGCATTTCGTCTCCATGCTGGGCACCAGCGGCACGTTCGTTGGCACGACGCGCCGCCTGAAGGAACTCAACCCCAAGATTCAGTGCATCTCGCTGCAGCCCGACTCCGCTTTCCACGGCATCGAAGGCGCCAAACACATGGCCAGCGCTCTGGTGCCGAAGATCTACGATGCCACGCTGGCGGATCGGAATCTGGAGGTCGCCACCGAAGACGCCTACAGCATGGCCCGCCGCCTGTCTCGCACAGCGGGATTGCTGGTCGGTGTTTCAGCCGCCGCCGCCGTGGTCGCGAGTTTGAAGATCGCCCAGCAGTTGCAACTGAAACCAGTGCGAGCGAAAAACGAGCAGCCAGCCGTCATCGTGACCGTGCTGTGCGACTCCGGCGACAAATATTTGAGCGAGAGATTCTGGACGGAAGGTGAATGAAGTCAGAGTTTAGAAGTCAGAAGTCAGAATGAAGAATTAAAACCAAGACCGATCCGTTGTTACTTCCGCATTCTGACTTCTTAATTCTGCACTTCGCTCCCGCATGTTGAAACTCACACGCACAGATTACGAAGCTCTCCGGCGGCACGGGGAAGAAACCTATCCGCACGAATGCTGCGGCGTGCTGCTGGGTCGTGTGGGCGACGATAACGCCCGCATTGTGTCCTCGACGGCGCGCTGCGGAAACACCCGGACGGACTCGCCGCAAAATCGCTACAACATTGACCCGCGCGAGTTGGTGCGCATTCAGCGCGAAGGGCGTGAGCGCGGAGAAGATATCATCGGCTTCTATCACTCCCATCCTGACCATCCGGCGCGGTGGTCGCAAACGGATCTAGCCGAAGCCCACTGGTTCGGTTGCTCTTACGTGATCACCAGCGTGGAAAAGGGCAAAGCCGTGTTGACCAACTCGTTCAAACTCAGCGGAAGTGATGAAGGCGACAAGCAACTGATCGACGAGAAGGTGGACGTCGTTTGAGTGACGAGACCGTAGCGCAGGGCTAAGGAATGTCGGGCAGACTCCGTTCCGAACCGCGTTTTCTGCGTCTTTCCCTAAGTCAGATCCTGTATTAGCTCTCGGCAAACCCCGTTACCAAAGTGACGTTTACACAAAATGGTGGGGTCGATAGTATCTATTTCGTGGTTTGGCAGTTCTGGGGGAGGGCTGCCGAGGCGTCCTTGACTGAAAAGTCCAGGGCGCTTTTTCTTTTGCCCGCACTCCGGACCGCTATTTCGCTCCCCGGCACGCCGCGCAGTACCCACCTATCTCCAACCGCGAAATCAGAATGCGGAAGCGGCAATCTTTCTCCACCTGTTGCTTCAGTTTCTCGAAAACATCGCTAACGAATTCCATAATTTTGCCGCAACGCAGGCACGCCATGTGGATGTGGTCGCGTCCCAGTTTGCGCTCGTAGTAGTGCCCCTCGCCGTGTATATGCATCAGATCGAGTTCGTCAATCAGGCCCTGACGTTTCAGCAGTCGCAACGTACGGTAGACCGTGCTGCGGTCGACGCTGGCATCGATCCGCTTTGCCTTGCGCAGAATCTGGGCGGCGTCCAGATGTTTACTGGCGGTTTCCATCACGCTCAGAATAGCTCGGCGCTGCTCGGTCATGCGGATTCCGCGTTCCGCGAAATGGGATTGCAAGCGGCCGGGAATTTCAGTTTGCGGTAGCGGCATTGAGAACGCCTCCTATCGTGGCAAGTAGTCGCAACAGGTCTGCGACGAAATCGTTCGGCACTGCTTGACCTGCCGGAGCGCTTCCGGCATGATTGTCACTGTACTTTCAGATGCGACTCGGTTGCAAATAAAGAAGAAAGCTTCAATCAGGGTTCCTGTCTTTCAAGTCAGTTGCAACCGAGTTGCATCTGTATCAGTTAGTTGCGACTGAGTTGCATCTTGATAATTATAGCGCGTTTCTCGCCCTGCCGGGGCTCAGCCAGAGAATTCACAGACGAATCCAAAGACGTTCATTTGGAGAGGAAGTCGGGGCCATGAGGTTGAGGATCACCCTGTTGGAGACGATGCTGTCGGGGCCTCCTGGGGTGCGTTTACGACATGCGATTCTGCGGAGAATCAATATCCTGTTCCTGATCGCGTCATTCACCGCGGTGTTCGCACCCTGGTGCTGGGCGGGCGTGGGGGGAAGTATTTCCGGCACGGTGAAAGATCCCAGCAGCGCGCTGGTGCCCCATGCCGAAGTGACCGCCATCAATCTGGACAACGGAGTCCGCCAGACCACGAAATCTGACGACAAAGGTTTCTACACTTTTCCGGTCCTGCTCATCGGCCACTATGAAGTAGAAGTGTCTGGCTCCGGCTTCAAGCCTTACCGGCGCACCGGCATCAAACTGGACGCGAACAGTCTTCTCGTGGTCGATGCCGTGCTCCATGTCGGCCAGCGCAGCGACGCGGTCACCGTCAGCGACAGCGCGGTTCATCTCGACACATACGGCAGCCAGATAGGCGACGTCATCAACGGCGAGCAAATGACTGCCGTGCCGTTAGACGGCCGAAGCTATACCGACCTCTTGTCCATTCAGGCCGGAGTCACGCCTTCCACGTCCATCACCTCCAACACCGTGCAGGATGTGGGCGCCAGTGCGCTCTCGCCTTCCGGCGATCTGAATCCGGGCACCATTTCCATCCATGGCCAACGCGAATTTGCTAACGCCTTCATCGTGAATGGAAGCGATTCCGAAGAAGACGTGAATATGGGGACTGCGATCATTCCCAACCTCGATTCCATCGCAGAATTCCGCATCCTCACCAGTAACTTCGACGCTGAGTATGGAGAATTCAGCGGCGGCCAGGTCAACGTCGTCACCAAGTCCGGCTCGAATGCATTTCACGGCGACCTTTTCGAATTCCTGCGAAACACCGACCTGGATGCGCGCAACTACTTCTCTCCCGCCCGGGGAACCTTCATTCAAAACCAGTTTGGCGGAACTGTCGGGGGGCCCATCAAGCGCAACAAGATTTTCTTTTTTTCCGATTATCAAGGTACGCGCCAGCGGCAGGGAGTGGATACCGGACTGATTCCGGTGCCATCCACCGCGGACCGCTCTGGCGACTTCTCTGACTTGGCCGGTTCTTTTACGACCACTGAAATTGTGGATGGGCACCCGGTCACGGTCCCCACAACGGTGAGTGGTCCCGCGTGGGCCCGCACGCTCTCAACGCAGAATTTCACGTATCCGGTTACTGCGGCGGAGCCCTATTACTTTACACAGGGCGAGATGAAGCCCGACCTCAGCGGCACTTACTCTGCTCCATGCACACTTCCTTCACAATGCGTTTTTCCCAACGCAGCGATCCCCCAGACTGCGTGGTCCGTGCCGGCGCAGCATTTGCAGCAATACATTCCGGCGCCGAACTCCTCCGGGGATGAATTCGCAACCTCCGGCAGCAATCAGGCACTCCGCGACGACAAAGGCGCGCTGCGTCTCGACGCCAACACAAATTGGGGCCTGATCTCCGGTTATTACTTTTTGGATGATTATTCCTTGAATAATCCATATCCCGTCGCCCAGGGCGGAGCCAGCGTGCCGGGTTTCAATGCGCTTTATCTAGGCCGCGCACAACTGCTGAGCTTGGGCGATACACGGACGCTCAACGTAACCGCAGTGAATGAACTCCACTTCAGCTTCATGCGGGCTTACAACGACCTGGGCAAACCGCAGGGCGGACTAGGCGTCAGCCTGGTGTCGCAAGGTTTTGTGACCTCCACGGGCGCGCCCACGATCGTGCCTCTCGCCCCGCAAAACGAAGGCGTGGAAAACATCGTCTTCAACAATTTTTCTATCGGGACCAATACCAACGAACTGAAACAGGCCAACAATACGGTGCAGTGGCTCGATAATTTTTCGAGAGTAATCGGACGCCACACCTTCAAATTCGGCGGCGAGTTTCACTACGATCAGGTCAACGTGAATCCGATCGCCCAGTTCAACGGCAACTTCCTGTTTACCGGCAGCGAGACTGGTCTCGATTTCGCCGACTTCCTGCTCGGGATTCCCAGCCAGTACAACCAGAGCCAGCTGAATCCTTTTTACGGACGGAATAAATATGCCGGAGCATTCGCGCAGGATAGTTGGCACATGAAGTCGAACCTCACGCTGAATTACGGCCTGCGTTGGGATCGCATCGAACCCTGGTATGAGAAGTACAACCAGATTTCAACCACCGAACCAGGCAGGCAATCGGTAGTTTTTCCGGGCGCGCCAAAGGGCATTTTGTATCCCACCGATCCAGGAGTGCGGCGCACTCTTGCGCCTCCCGGCGACGAATTTTCTCCGCGCATCGGCCTGGCCTTTTCGCCAGACGTATCGTCTGACAGTGTCCTCGGCAAAGTCTTTGCCGGTCCCGGCAGAACCAGCTTTCGCGCCGGCTTCGGAATGTATTACACCTCCATCGAAGCCCTCACCCTCGGAGTTCTCGCGGCTAACGCTCCATACGGAACCACCTATAGCAGTCCTGCTCCGCCGCAGTTTGCCAACCCGTTCGTGACCGCGTCCAACGGACAGAATCTGGGACAGTATTTTCCCGTCACTTTTGCGCTCTTGAACTCCTCTAGCAGCCACCCCGACCCGAATGTCGACTGGTCGCAGTATGTGCCGATCAGCGGCATCCCCGCTTATCCCGTTACCAATCGCATTCCGTACACCGAGCAATACATGTTCTCCCTGGAACGCCAGTTCGGTGACAACACCCTGTTCAGCGCCAGCTACGTGGGCAATCAATCCCATCGCCTGCTGGTTCTGGTGGAATCCAATGCCGGCGACCCGGCGCTGTGCCTGAGCCTGAGCCAGCCCAGCCAGGTCGCCCCCGGATCGGCCACCTGCGGACCGTTTGGTGAAAGCAACGTCTTCACCACAGCTTCCGGCCAAACCGTGAACGGAACCCGCGGACCGCTGGGCCCAAATTTCGGCAGCAATGCCAACCAGTCGACGATTGGCAATGCCAACTACAACGCTCTGGAACTCAGTCTTCGCCACACCAGCAAGCGCCTGCAATTGTTCGCCAGCTACACCTTCAGCAAATCGATCGACCTCTCTTCCAACGTGGGCGAAGAGGTGAATCCGATCAATCCTGCGTTCGGCTATGCCCTGTCTGCCTTCGACGTGAAGCACAACTTTGTAGTGAGCTACGCCTACGATCTTCCGCTGGAGCATTTATTCGACAAGTCCGACCGTTGGGCGAAGGGTTGGATGGTTTCAGGCATCACCCATTTCAGCAGCGGTTTTCCGGTGACGCTGCTCAACTACGGCGACAATTCTCTGCTGGGCGCGGAGCCGAACGGCATCAACAACTACGGAGTCGACGAGCCGCAATATACGCCGGGGCCTCTGACCCTGAATTCCAATCCGCGCAATGGCCGGGCGTATTTCAATGCTTCTTTATTCAGCCTGCAGCCCCTGGGCACCCCGGGCAATGCCCCACGCCGCTTCTTTTATGGACCCGGCCTGGACAACTACGATATGGCGGTGATGAAGAGTGTGCCGCTCACCGAAGCCAAGTCGCTGCAGTTCCGCGTGGAGGCTTTCAACGTGTTCAACCATGCCCAGTTTTTCGCCCCCGGGGCGGTCAACGGTAACATTAACAGTTCCACATTCGGCCAGGTGGTGAGCGCGGCCTCACCGCGGCTAATGCAGGCGGCTATCAAGCTTGTCTTTTAGGTCCTGGAGCCCCATTCCGGCCCCCGGCATGACTTTGGAGGCTCTTGCGACCTTCTGCCCCCCTACAGCATCAAAGGTGGGGTGTTAAAATAACAACGAGCCTCCCTGCGGGGAGGCGTTTCTACGGATCGCTAGGCCCAGCAACGCCGGCTCGATGGAGCGTTCGCGGACAGCGCAACGTGACAACGAGGAGAAAGAACATGGCAGGTAATGGAATTGTCGAAGTTACGGATGCGAATTTCGACCAGGACGTTTTGAAATCCGATCAGCCGGTGCTGGTCGACTTCTGGGCAACATGGTGCGGCCCATGCCGCGCTCTCGCTCCTATCGTGGACGAGCTTGCCAGGGACTATCAGGGCAAGATCAAAGTCGGCAAAATGGACGTCGACTCCAACAGCGCCACGCCCATGCGCTACAAAGTTACCGGCATTCCGACGCTGCTGGTTTTCAAGGGCGGACAGGTGGTCGAGCAACTCGTTGGCTACAAGCCGAAAGATGCCATCGCCCAGGCTCTGGATAAGCACGTCGGGTAAGTCGGCTTTCAGCCGTCAACTCTCAGCTGTCAGCAAAACGCCCGGGAATCGTCCCGGGCGTTTTAGCATTTGCATCTTCACGTCGGCAGCCGTTTCTTCACGCCGGCCCGGAAGGCTGGACTAGCCACTCTAATACTTCCGCAGCACCCCAATCACCCGCCCCTGCACTTCCACCGACGCAGCCGGCACAATGATCGGTTTCATGGTCACATTTGAAGGCTGCAGCCGGATGTTTTCGCCTTCGCGGTAAAAGCGCTTCAGGGTGGCGTCGCTCGTATCCACCAGCGCCACCACGATGTCGCCATTGTGAGCGGTCTTGGCTTTCTCCACCAGCACGTAATCACCGTCGAGGATGTGCTCGTCCTGCATCGACTCTCCGCGCACTTCGAGCACGAACACATCTTTCGAGCGCACGAAATCCGCCAGAGAAATGGTCTCCGGATTCTCCACCGCTTCAATCGGCTGGCCCGCGGCGATGCGCCCCACCAGAGGCAGCACCAGGCCAGTATTGACGCTCATGGCCTGTTTCAGGCGCCCCTTGGGGGGAAGCAGGTCGATCGAGCGGCTGCGGTTGTAGTCGCGCGTGAGCAAGCCCTTTTTCTCCAGATTCGAGATATGCTTGTGCACCGTGGCCAGCGAATTCAGATCGAGCCCCTTGCCAATCTCTTCAAACGACGGAGAATAGCCATGCTCGGCCACAAATCGCGAAATAAAGTCGTAGACTTCGTGCTGCCTGCGTGTGATCGCCATGCCGCCATTATTGGCGAACAGAAGGCGAAAAGCAAGTAAGAAGTGTCAGGTTAAGGTTTTGCTTCGTGTACCTTAGCGTCCTTTGTGGTCTATGCCTTGCGCCGGTGACCTTGAAACTTTTCTTCGTCCCGCAACTCCAATCCATTAGCGATCTTCATTCGTACTTAGAACAGGGGGACAACAACATGCCCAGCCCATCGCTCAAATCAGTTCTGCTTTCCCTGGGACTGCTTCTCGGCGCGACCGCCTGCAACGCCAAAGCCGGCGCCGCCGCGGCCGTTCCCGCGCCCGCGCAAGATGCCAAGCTGGCCACCGCTTCCGGCCAGCAAACCGCAGTAATCGCCGGCGGCTGTTTCTGGGGCATCCAGGCGGTTTTTCAGCATGTAAAGGGCGTGATCAGCGCGACTTCGGGTTACTCGGGCGGATCGGTCAAGAATCCCGAATATGAAGTCGTCAGCACCGGCGAGACCGGCCACGCCGAATCCGTTCAGATCGTCTACGACCCTTCGCAGATCACCTACGGGGAGTTGCTGCGGATTTTCTTCTCGGTCGCGCACGATCCCACGGAACTCAACCGCCAAGGCCCCGATGAAGGCACCCAATACCGCTCTGCGATTTTCTACAACAGTGACGAACAGAAACGCATTGCCGAGGCCTACATCGCACAACTGGACAAAGCTCAAGCGTTCCCACAGCGGATTGTGACCCAAGTAGTACCGCTGCAGGCCTTTTACAAGGCCGAAGCCTATCACCAGAACTACGCGGCACTGCATCCCAACCAGCCTTACATCGTGTTCAACGACGCGCCGAAAGTGGAGCACCTACGCCAGGAGTTTCCCGATCTCTACACCGGAAAGTAGAACTTTCTTTGCGATCTTTGCGGCTTTTACTT
>Ga0302326_10019712_pt1 | contig 13906 bp, 11 predicted proteins | sample Palsa_T0_3_FD_202264 | JGI IMG/M metagenome (GOLD analysis project Ga0302326, IMG submission 202264) | Peat permafrost microbial communities from Stordalen Mire near Abisko, Sweden - Palsa_T0_3 | ecosystem: Environmental > Terrestrial > Soil > Palsa > Peat permafrost | place: Sweden: Abisko... | reverse complement strand
GTGATGCTGACGCCAGCCTTCAAGTCTTCTAGCTCGATCACTTCATCCTGTAGCCGGCGCAGCTGCTCCTTACGGTAGGCAAGATCGTTGGAACGGCCGTCGAGGGGATTCTCATCGCCGGTGGCGATGACGTCGGCAATCACCATGCGGCTCTCAACCCGCTCTTTAAGCCGGATGTATTCGTCGAGCGAGATATCCGGCCAGTAATTGACCAGTTGGATCGAGGCGTTTTTCGACCCGATGCGGTCTATGCGGCCAAAGCGCTGGATGATGCGGACCGGGTTCCAATGGATATCGTAGTTGACGAGGTAATCGCAGTCCTGGAGGTTCTGGCCTTCCGAGATGCAGTCCGTCGCGATGAGGATGTCGATTTCGTCCTGTACCTCGGGGAGTAGCAGGGCCTTCTCCTTCGACTTCGGAGAGAAGAGCATGAGGAGTTCCTGGAAGTCGGCCTTCCTGCCGAGTGTGGACTTGGGCCGGTCGGAGCCTACAACCCGGGCCGTATGCAGCCCGTGTCTCTGCTGGAGAACCGGAGCGAGATGCTCGTAAAGGTAGTCGGCCGTGTCGGCAAAGGCCGTGAAGAGGAGCACCTTGCGGTTGCCTGGGTTGATGGGCGCGTCGATCTTGGCGAGGATACGATCCTTCAGGTGCTGGAGCTTGGCGTCGTCGGCCGGAGACACCTTCTCCATCTCGTCGAGCAGAACGTTGATTACGTCGAGATCGGCGTTCAGGTCGCGCTCCCAGGAGGGCAAGTCCATGTCGGCCAGCTGAATGGTGACCTTGCCTGAAGTCTGCTGATCGGATGGGAACTCGTCGGGATCCAGCAAATCCACATCCTCATCCGGCTCGGCATTCTCGAATGTCGTGGACAAGTCGGTGAAGGTGTTCCCCTGACCGGTACGGCGGAAGCTCTCGATTCGAGCCAAGGTGCTGAGATGAATCTGCTGAAGCCTACGGAGCGTGAGCCGGAAGGCCTGGACCGAGCTTTCAAGGCGCTTCAGCAAGTTCACCGTCATGAGGGAGCGAAGGCTCAGCTCACGGTCTTTTTGCCTGAGCCTTCCCCCGCCGCCGCTGACCTCGGTGTCGTAGATGTCTTCGTACTTCGGCAAACGGCTCGGCAGGATGTAGCTGACCGGGGTGTAGACCCCCAACTTCATCGCCGTGAGCTGGAGGAAGATGTCATTGAAACCCATCACATCGGGGCGGTCTGTGAGCTTGCAATGGTAGGAGAGCGGTTTACGCCGCGCGGGAAATTCGCCAATCTCCTTGGTGTCGTAGAAGGTGGTGATGTGGCGGCGGGAACGAGCGATGGTGACGGAATCGAGCAGTTCGAAGAAGTCGAAATCCAGTGTGCTCAGAATCGCCTGCGGTGTCCGCTCCTCGGCAGGTAGCTTTGACCACACATTGAAGGCTGCCTGCGCGCGCCGGAATATCTGGTCGATGCTTCGGCCGGCTTTGAGTTTAGATTTCAGGGATTCCGGGTCGCCTTCGTAAGCCAATGCCAGCTGATTCTTCAGATCATTGAAGCGGTTGTTGACCGGCGTGGCAGAGAGCATCAGAACCTTGGTGCGGACACCCTGCTTGATGATCCTGTTCATCAGCCACTGGTAACGGGTCTCGCGGTCTTTGAAGGCATCATCATTGCGGAAATTGTGGGATTCGTCGATCACGACCAGGTCGTAGTTGCTCCAGTTGACCCGGCTTAGCGGTATCCCGAGCGACTCTCCACGCTCCCGAAGCAGGTCTGTGTGGCACAGCACATCGAAGCTGAAGCGGTCCTTCACCAGCGGATTGTTCTTCAGATTGCCTTTGTAGGTAACCCAGTTGTCCGCAAGTTTCTTGGGGCAAAGTACGAGGACTGTCCGATTGCGGAGTTCGTAGTACTTAATCACGGCGAGTGCGGTGAACGTCTTGCCGAGTCCGACGCTGTCGGCGAGGATGCACCCGTTGTATGTTTCCAGCTTGTTGATGATCCCGGTTGCCGCATCCCGCTGGAAGTTGTACAGCTTTTGCCAGATGGCGCTGTCCTGGTAGCCAGTCCGCTCGTTCGGGAGCACATCTTGGCTCACATCCTCAAGGAACTCACTGAAGATGCTGTAAAGCATGAGAAAGTAGATGCGCTGAGGTGAGTTCTCCTGGTAAACGGACGCGATGTGGTCGCGTATCAGATCGGTCACATCTGCAACTTTGGCTGGATCATGCCAAATCTGTTGGAACAGATCCATGAAGGTCCGGGTAGCGATTGGATCATCCATCTTGTTGACAAAGTTGGAGACCGCATTCCCCTGCTGGTAGCCGAGATCCACAGCTGTGAATCCGTGAAGCGGAATATAGACCGCATCTCCCTGCGGCGCGGCAACACAAGCAAATTGCTGCATGGGCGCGCCAATCCTGTTGGATCGAAACTTGGCCTTGCGACGGATCCATTCGGCGCACTCCCTCGCAATGGCCCTCTGCGTGAGACGATTCTTGAGCCTAATTTCGAACTCGGTCCCGAAAAACCCTTGCTCCCTGACTGGCTGCGGGATTTGGAACTCTCTTGGTTCCCGTCGGACCCTGTCGGTGACCTCGCCTGGAACAAATGTCGGAGTCGTGAAAATGAACTCAATGGACTCGATGCGGCCCAACTCCTGACGCAGAGCTTCGAAAGCGAAGATGGAGAAACACGAGGCGGCGATTGCCACCTTCGCGCCGGGAACCATCGTTTGCTTCAGATCGTCTCCGAGGAATCGGGTTACGTTGTCAATTACTTCCATGGCTCAAGCTTACGACTCAGCGGCAGTATATCGACTTCCACCATTTCCCCGGATCTGATTGGAATGCAAGGACATAGACAGAAATGCGCAATTCACTTAATCACAGAATCTTACCACTCGGCTAGAAGCAGACTGATTGAATCGGACAGCGGCCCGCGGAACATCGGTTTAGGTTTTCATTGTGGAACGGGTACGCCCAGCGAGGGCTGATAGAAATCGCGTCACGCAGCCGGATTTGGTTCAAATCTCTCCAAAAGGGATTTTTAGCGGCATCTCAGGATTGACAATCGTCTCGAAAAATTCCATAATCGTCTCATGAAGTCAGATGCAAGTTTCATGAGCGAGCTATTTCGTATCGTCAACGGCGCGCTTCGTCTCGACATAGACAAGGTTCGCAACTATACGGCGTTCCTTGCGGAAAAACTGGAGAAGGCGGGCGATGAGGCATCGGCCGCACGTCTACGCAAGATGCTGGATGAGAGCGATCAGCAGTTGCGCCCTGCCGGCGCTGCGTTCGCCAAGGCGCTTCCCGTGGATGAAGATAGCAGGTTTCCGCTGATAGAACAGGTCAACCTGAAGGCCGTGTCCGAGGCGCCGGTCGTCCTCGGCCAGGATCAATGGGATACCGTCAACGAGTTCCTGAGCATCGCGAAGAGCTATGCTTTGGCCGACACCGACGGTCTGTCCGCATCCTTGAGCCTGCTGATGTACGGGCCTCCCGGGACCGGGAAGAGCCGCCTTGCGCGGCACATCGCGAAAGAGCTCGGTCTCGATCTATACGTCGCGCGCCTGGACGGCTTGATCTCGTCGTTCCTCGGAAGCACCTCGAAGAACATCCGCGCCCTTTTCGACTTCGCGGCCAAGACACCTTGCGTGCTGTTCCTCGACGAGTTCGACGCCATCGCGAAGCTGCGCGGCGACAGCCAGGAACTCGGCGAGTTGAAGCGGGTCGTTAACAGCTTCATCCAGAACCTCGACACGCTGGGCAGTCACTCGATCGTGATCGCGGCGACGAACCATCAGGAGTTGCTGGACTCCGCCGTGTGGCGTCGCTTCAGCTACCGGCTCGCGCTCGATTTCCCGACCGCTGAGTTACGCGAGAAGATGTGGACCTCCTTCAGCGGCACGCTGGACTTCACGGAGCGAGAGATCGCTCTCCTGGTCGATCTGTCTGACGGGTTTACCGGTTCGGACATTCGCGAGGTCTACGTGCGGCTCCGCCGCCGCCAGCTCACGAAGCAAGAGCACCCCGGGTTGAAGGACGCTTTCCAGGTTCTTCAGAACGTGGGCATCGGGGAAGGCGAGGACCGCCGCTTCCTGTCGCTTCTGCGCAGCAAGGATGTTCAGGGCATCGCGGCTTCGCTGCGCGAGAGAAACGCCAAGCTCTACAGTCACGCCGCGCTCGCCGACTTGCTCGGCGTTTCAAAAGCGACGGCACATCGCTGGGCCACTGGAACGGAGATGGAGGCTAACAATGGCTGATACACCCAGACCGCCGCGGCAAGAACGCCTTCTGATCAAGGTGATCATGCCCAAGCAATACACGATGACGAGAGTGCCCGGCGGCGGCGCGCCCCCGAAGCCATTCCGCCCTGTCGATCAGAAGTACCGCGCGTCCCTGTCGAGCCAGGTTTCGGCAATCCGCGCGGCAATCATTCCGCAAATCAAGACCGCCGGCGCCGCGCCTGTCCGGGTGAAGCTGGTTTCACAGGCTGCGGCGAAGAGCCACCGGCCCGAGAACCTCTTCTCTGCACAATCTTGTCCCATCGTCAGCGGAGGAGGGCTCGGCGAATTGTTCGTGAAGGCGACGCCGGAGGGGCTGGACCGCCTGACGTCGCTCATCGAGCACAATACGACAGATCGGATGACGAAGGAGCTTTCTTGCGTCGAGACGATCGAGCCGGTTACGCCGTCGTACCGCCGCAGCGGCCTTGACGCAGCCGACGTGCTCCGCCACAGTCCGCGCGGAACGAACGGCTTCATCACGCGTGTCGGGCTCTTCAACTTCGGCGCGGATCGGGACCAACCGAACCTCGTTGCGGACCTGCGCGCCGCTTGCAAGCGGCGCGACATCGCCCTGAGCGCAAAGGGTTATTCCCCTTCAAGCTACACGTACGAAGCCGAATGCAGGACCGTTGAAGATGTTGAGGCACTGTCCCGCGTGGTCGGCGTGCGTTCGATTGCGCCCATGCCGCTCATTCGTACCATCCGGCCCCGCATGTTCGCCGCGCGGCCGCTGCCGTCCCTGCCGACGCCTGCGGACGTAACCGGGGATTTCCCGGTCGTCGTCGTGGTGGACAGCGGCATCGAGAGCAGCATTCCAGGACTTGAGGCGTGGGTCGCGGGCCGCAGCTCAGAGGTTGCGCCCGCCTACCGCAACACCGACCACGGCACCTTCGTCGCCGGGCTGATTTGTTGGGGTAGCCAGCTCAATCCCACCATCAAGGGCCTGGATGACGGGCCTTGCGGCGTCTATGACCTGCAAGTCATCCCGAACGACGATCCTGCCAAAGGCAAGACGCTGCCGTTGTTTGAATCCGAATTCCTCCAGACGCTTGACGAAGCGCTGAAGCAGCACGCCAATAAATACAAGGTCTGGAACCTCTCGCTTGGCACAAGCGCGGTTTGCTCGCTTGACAAGTTCTCAGAGCTCGCCGAGGAACTCGACAATCTTCAGGAGAAGTATCAAGTCTCCTTCGTCATCAGTGCCGGGAACTACGACATACCCCCGCTGCTGGATTATCCGCGTATGGGTAAGCAACTGAACGCCGGGCGCATCACGGCTCCGGCAGACAGCGTCCTTGGCATCACGGTCGGGGCCGTGTCTCATGTCGACTACAAAAGCAAGGGCCCGAAGCTGGATCAGCCGTCAGCGTTCTCGCGGCACGGAGCGGGACCGAATCACATTATCAAACCCGATCTCGTTCATTACGGCGGCGCTTGTGCCACGGACGCCTCGCATATTTCTGGCATTCGCTCTGTCAACGGAAACGGCTCGGCGGAAAACCTCGGCACGAGCTTCGCGACGCCCCTGGTTGCGCGGACATTGGCCCAGATCTATCACCAAGTGACGCCCACGCCGTCGCCAGTGCTCGCCCGGGCGCTGCTAACGCACCATGCCCGCGATCCCCGCACATCACAGCGGGTACCAGATGGCGAAGAGAACTTCTTCGGCTTCGGCATGCCCGAGCCGGTGCCCTACTGCCTCGAATGCACGCCGTACACGTCAACCCTCGTCTTCGACGACGTGCTGCGGCCTGGCTACTTCCTCGAATGGAACGACTTTCCTTATCCGCCGTCGCTCAAACGCGACGGAAAGTATTACGGCGAGGTCTGGATGACGGTGGCGTTCGCGCCGGCACGCGGCGCGCGCTGGGGTACGGAGTATTGCGAGACACACATCGACGCTCACTTCGGCGTCTACCGCAAGGAGAAGTCACGGGCGACGGGCCTCGTCAAACCGAAGCTCAAGTTCGTCGGCTTGGTGCCTCCCGAGCATAAGAACGCGGGCGAGCTGTACGAGTCCTACCAGGTCGAGAAGCTTCGCAAGTGGGCTCCCGTGCGGACCTATCACGGCAACATGGAAGACGGCGAACGCGGCGAGCGTTGGCGCATGATGCTTCGCCTGCTGACGCGGCATGGCATCGATGAGGACCAGGAGGCTTTCAAGCCCCAACCCTTCTCGCTGATCGTGACGATTGCCGATCCGCAGAAGAAGGTTCGCGTTTACGACGAGATGGCGCAGCTTGTCCGCAACCGCTTCCAGTCGCAGAACCTCACGGTTCGCGCGTCGGCGCGGGTGAAGGCGCGCACATGAGTTTTCTTCAGAAAGGAGAGGAGGTGAAAAACAATGTCGAATAGACCCAGTGGATTGAGACCGGGTGAAACCGTCCCGGTGTCCGGCCTGTATCAGCAGATCGGACCCCGTGGCGGAAAGGGTTCGGAGGTGACTTCCGTGAAGGGAGAACCGTTGCCTCCAGCACCCGTCAAGGGAACCACATATAAACTCGTGGACCCTGCCAAGCACAAATCCGGGAAGTAAAGCCGCGCGCGAGGCGGGCCGGAACAACCCGGCCCCCCAAGCTTATCACCGTTGTTAGGGCTCTAGAAGTGTGTCTGTACATGAGGAGAAATACAAATGTCCGAACATGAGCATAAGCATGAGGTGAAGATTTTCATCGATCAGTACGCACACCAGTCGCCGAACCCGACAACGGGCGCGGCCTTGTATGCGCTGGGCAAGGTAGAACCTGGCCTGGAGCTGTATCGCGAGGTTACAGGCGACCGGGAAGACCCGGAAGTCCTGAACGGGCCGGAGGCGATCCACCTGAAGGAAGACGAGCACTTCCACAGCGGGAAGCCGAAGGATTACAAGATTTATGTGAACGGACAGGAAAAGACGGTCACGGCAAAAATCGTGTCCTATGAGCAGATCATTCTGCTCGCGTTTCCGACGCCCGTCACCGGTCCGAACATCCGCTACACGGTGGGCTACGAGGATGGTCCGCACAAGAATCCGTCGGGAAGCCTGATGGCCGGCGGCAAGGTCTACGTTAAAGACGGGATGATCTTCGATGTCACGCCAACTGATAAGTCGTAGCTGGGACCTGCAGAAACTGCAGAACGACGGCTATGAGCTCGAAATCAAAGCCGGATTTCTGCTGGTGAAGGGCGTGCCGTACGTGAACTCCCGCAAGGAAGTTCAACGCGGCACGCTCGTCATGAAACTGGTCCTCGCCGGCGACATGACCACCAAACCCGACGACCATGTGGCGTACCTCGCGGGGGACCATCCCTGCAACGCCGACGGCACGGAGATCGCGGAGATCAAGCATGCCAGCAGCGAACGAACGCTCGCTCCCGGCGTGGTCATCCAGCATTCGTTTTCGGCGAAGCCGAAGCCCGATGACGCCTACCCGAGCTATTACAAGAAGGTGGCGACTTATGCGGCGCTCTTCGCGGGACCTGCCCAGCTCATCGACCCGTCGGCGAAGCCACAGACGAACAAGGTCATCGCGCCCGACAAGGAACAGCCGGATACGCCGTTCAACTACATCGACACTGCATCGAGCCGCGCCGAAATCGACGTGGTCACGGCAAAGCTCTCGAAGCTGAGACGTGTCGCCCTAGTGGGCCTTGGCGGCACAGGTTCTTATGTGCTCGACCTCGTCGCGAAGACGCCGGTCTGGGAGATCCATCTCTACGACGGGGATGTCTTCCTTCAGCACAACGCCTTCAGGTCACCGGGCGCGCCGACGCTGGCGGAGCTTGAGAGCCAGCCGCCAAAGGCGACGTGGTTCAAGAGCATCTATTCGAAGATGCATTCCGGGGTGATGGATCACCCGGTCTACATTGACGAGAGCAACGTGGAGGAACTGCGTGGCATGGACTTTGTCTTCGTCTGTGTGGACAGCGGTGAATCCAAGAAGCTCATCATCCGGAAGCTGGAGGAATTCAACATCCCGTTCGTCGACGTGGGGATGGGCGTGCGGCTCGGCGACGAGATGCTGGCGGGTGCGGTGCGCGTCACGACGAGCACGCCTGGCAGGCGCGACCATTTTCGTGACCGTGTTTCTTTCGAAGATCTCGGTAACAACGAGTACAACCGCAACATTCAGGTCGCGGACCTGAACGCGTTGAACGCCGCCCTAGCCGTCGTCAAATGGAAGAAGCTGTTCGGCTTCTATCTCGATATGAAGTCCGAACATCATAGCCAGTTCCACACGGCCACGAATAAACTCATCAACGATGACAAACCCTGTAAGCAAGAAACGCCCGACGAATGAAGCAGCCTATCAACTTCAAGCATGAATTCGTCCAGTTCATTCCGGAGGATTTGCAGGAAGGAACGGTCTACGTCTCGATCCGCTTTGCTACAGTCTCGCACCTTTGCGCCTGTGGTTGTAAGAGCAAGGTGGTCACTCCGCTGAAGCCAACCGATTGGAGACTCACTTTTGACGGCAAGACCATTTCGCTTCATCCATCGATCGGGAACTGGAACTTCCCGTGTCGATCACACTATTGGATCAGAAATAACAGGGTGCAATGGGCCGAGGACTGGTCCCAGAGCCAGATCGATGCGAGCAGGGCTCACGACAAACAATCTAAGGAAGAGTACTTTGACGGTGAACCAGTCGTGAACGAAACTGCAACTCCGACGCGGTCGGATAAGACAGTCCTGAGTTCCTCGGCATCGCCAAAGAGATCATGGTGGCGATCCCTTTGGCCATGGTGATAGAAAATGGCTATTTAGTTGCTCCTCGGAGAACATTCTTCGTGCTGCTGCCGAACATCAATTTCTGGCATTCAATTTGTGTCGGCGCTAAGAGCCCTTCCGATGTGAAACATGAAGTCGAGAAAAAGGCGCCGGCGCAACCCTCCTGGGCGATCACTTGAAGGAACTGTGCGACTGAAGTTAGCCCGACCTACTTTTGCTACGCGAAGGTTTAACTTCGATGGTGACACGCAGATCGCTTAGGGTTTTCAGGCCACCCTCAGATGTGAGCCTCGGCGAACTTCCGCCCCTGGGACACGTTCATTCCGCATCGCAGCCGCTTTGATTGCGTCCGCGTTCGGTCGCATTTCTTGGACAGACAACTCCAAGAATTTAGCAAGCTCGTCAGGCAATACTGAAAGCACTGTTTCCCAGATAACCCCGTCAATCCGCGCATCGATCCGGCAATAGCACTTGGGCACTGCGGCCTCGTCCGTGATGCGCACGGAGTCCTGGCCGTTCTTTTGCGCACGCAACGTGAATTGATATCCTTCGATCTTCTTGAGGTCCCGGCTGAGCAGGTAGTAGAGCACCATGTTCTTGGTTCGTTCCACCTTGCCGGCTGCGGCCCGGGCTCGGTCAGTAAGCCGTGCGGCCTCGCTCCGGCAATACTGTTCGCGGGCTTCCATGATGCGCACGAAGCGGCCGATCCGGTCGACCTTCTCGCCATGCGCCTCGCAGAATTGCTGGAACCGGGCAACCAGGTCTTCTGCGGCCTGACCCTCCGACTCAACCTGCCCTTCGATCTCTTCGAGGAGTTCGTCGAGCTCCGCGTCGATTTCGAACAGCGAGCTTGTTTCCGCAATCGATGCCATTTGTTTTTCTCCTTGATGAACGTGCTAAATTCTTCAACGGCATTATGCCGCTGCCTTCTGTTTCACCCAGAGAGCGCGGGCGGCTTCATACGCAAGTTTGTCGGCACGGCTCTGGTAGCGATGCCCGCTGTGTCCTCTGATCCAAATCCATCGAACAGGAAAATTCGCGTTCAACTCGATCAACTCCGTCCACAACTCGCGGTGCTGCAGTTCAGTTCCGCGCCGATTTCGCCAGCCCTGGCGCTGCCAGCGAGTGACAAACGCGCGCATTCCATAGATCAGGTATTCAGAGTCTGAGTGAAGCTCGATCCGCGTTCGACCGTTCACTGATCGAAGCGCCTGAACAGCCGCGACAAGCTCCATCTCGGAGATAGTCGTCCAAGGATGGGCACCGGACATCTCCCAACGTTCCTTCCCCTGGATTACGACGACGCCCCATCCGCCGGGACCTGGATTACCCATTGCGGAGCCGTCCGTAAAAATGCGATAAGTCTTATCCACAAAGAGCCTCCTTCGGCCAAATCAATTTGGGGCATTCATCGAATGGCAGCGGGCGAGATGGAAATTTTTGTTTGCCGCCGGGTACGGCCGGTAAGCTCTCGACCGTTAAACTAGGCAGCCTGCATAGGAATGACCGTGCCGAAGGGTGCCTTCTTGCTTCCGGCCGAAGCCCACAGGACGGGATAGGCGGGAGCGGACGGCGGGAACGAGCCATACATATCTGTCAGGAAGACCAGGGTCTGCGGCACAATCCCGTGCTCATCGAGCCAATCAAAGCATGGACCAAATTCCGTGCCGCCGCCTCCCACCGGGTTAAGGTGGACAGGTTGGCCGGCCTCGTATGTCTCAACCTTCTGCACCTCTGAATCGAAGTAGAGAAGATGGACACGCTCCGGCCGCTGGCCTTCGAGAATCGAACGCACCTCGGCCTCGAAGAGCCCCAGTTGCCGCGCATTCACGGATCCAGAGCAGTCGACGGCGATCGCGATCTCCCCAACGCCCTCGCGTATCACTCCCGGCAAGTAGAGACCTGCCCAGACATAGCGGCGGTTAGGGCGCATCCAGCTATAGTCAGCCGGTATCGTATCCGACCAGAGCCGTCGTAGCATCTCTCGCCAGTCGACCGATGCCTCGGCGGCACCCTCCAGGGTCCGGTTGAGACCGGCAGGAACCTTGCCCGCCTGCCGAGCAACCGTTGTGGCCTGGTTGACCGCCACATCCCATTCCCTCGCCTGTTCTTCAATGGTTGGGGTTTCCTCGTCCGGCGGTGGCGCATCGAGGACCTGGCCAATTCCGCCTTCAGTAACTGGAGCTGAAGGTTCGTTTGAATCGCCGCCAGGGGAGGTCTCGTCCTTCGATTCCTCTCCTCCGGGCTCCTCGTCTCGACCCTCTTTGCCAGAGCCTTGCTCCGTTTCCGATTCCGATTCAAGGAGGTTGTAGATCTGCTCCGCGCTCATCGCGCGGAAGCGATTGTCGATCAGAACCCCGTCGGGTAGCGAGAGTCCAGCGTCAACAAGCAATGGGTTGATGGCGAAGTCGCAGGCTACATTCCACCGTTTCGGATCGCGACCGGAACGCCGCATATGATGGTGCAGAGCCGGGTGCATCACCTCGTGAGCCAGGGTTCCGGCCAGAGTCGCCGCGTTCAGCGTTTCAACGAAGTCAGGGTTGTAGTATAGCGACACTCCGTCCGTGGCCATCGTTTGAATCGACCGGCACTCGCGCCCCTTCAACCGGAACAAGAGCGAGCCGAAGAATGGATGGTCCAGGATGAGAGACGTGCGCGCCTTCTGAATGCGGAGTGAGGTTGGCGTTCCATGTCTCATGCCGCCGCGCGCGCCTCCATGTACGCGGACATACGGTTGAAAATGGCGTCGGCGCTCGGGCCTTGAGCGGGTTCCGCCGCGTCGCGGCTGCGCAACAAGCCATCCATTTCGGCAACGATGTTGGCGGCATCGGCGGCCGTCGCGACGCGAAGAAGGTCATGCTTCTTGAGGTCCTGAGCGGAATAATTGCATAGCCGCTCTTTCGCCTGCTCCGCAAAACGGTTCAGGTCTGTATCGCCGTTCACGTTGAGCCGGGGCAATATCTCCACCAGGTCCAGGACATTGGTGACCAGAGAACCGTGGAAGCGCGACTCCGGCTCGTTCAGCCGGTCGACCATGTGAGCAACCACCTCGCGCAACCGCTTCCAGAGGTCTTCCGTTCCGCGCATCAGCGATTCGCGGACGTTGGCATCGATCTCGCGCGAGACCCTTGCCTGCTCTTCGGCCGACATCTGGACCCGAAAGTCGGCGCCGGACGGGATAGGCAGCACTTCGAGCTTGACGCCGAACTTCTTCCTCAGCTTATCCGGGGCCGGGTAATCTTCCTCCCGGAAGAGTCCATTCAACTCCGGCCTAACTTGCTCGATGTACTGCGGATAGACGCGGAGAAAGCTATCGACGCCCTGCTCGAAGCTGGCCTCGAACTCGCGCATGCGCGCCATGAGATCGAAGTAGAAGTTCGCGGGCAACAGCCGGAACCCCTCGTCGGACCAAGGCAGGGTGATCTTGTAGAAGTGCTGCCGGATCTGGCCGGCGAGCGTGCGCAGTTCATCCAGCTTATCTGCGCCGCGCAGCAGCTGCTTGTTATAACGGCCCGCACCCTGGTGAGCGCCGTGTTGGTCGGCGACATCGCGGCTGACCTTGCGGTCGTGTTTGACGGCCGTCCAGATGCTGATATGGACGGCGGCGAGCATTGCCTTTTCTGTAATCATTGAATGACTCCCCGGTATTCCACTCCGAAGCGAACGAACTCCGGAGTGTGGGTTATGGCGGTATCCCGCGCCGCCGCGTCGCGCATGGCCATCACCCGCATCTCGGTCGGCATCCGGTCGAGATACGCAATTCCTCTCCCTACCGAGGTGTCGCTCAAGACCCTGCCCAGGGCAGTGGCAATGGCGATTTGCGCGGAAGGCTCCGTGGGAAGCGGAGCCGTAGTGGGGTTCAGAAGGATTTCATCGATCGAAGGCAACTGGCGAAACAGCCGAATGAAAGCGACAAGTTCCGAAGCCGCTGCCGGCCCCACCGTTCCATCCAGAAGCTGGGCCTCAAACTCGCTGGCCCCCGAGAGAAACTGCGTCTTCTGGCGACGGGCGATGCCGCAAAGCACCTGTGAGGCCATCTCCCAGGAACGCGGAGTGGGCCAGGCGTTGGCGTCCGAGGTCGTGTCGGCCGTGTGCAGAAGCTCCGGCTTGAAGCGGAGGAAGGCGATGATCTCAGGACGGACCTGAGTCCTCACGGCCCACCGGCACCAGTCGTCGAGATCCGGTTCAAGGTCCAGATGAACGAATCGGTTGCGCAACGGGCGCGGCATGGCAAAATGGACACCGCGTTCGGAGGCTGGATTGCCGGCGGCGATCACAACCCAACCATCGGGCAGCACATACTCACCGAGCTTGCGATCGAGCACCAGTTGATAGCAGCCCGCCTGGGTCATCTGCGGTGCAGATGTCAGTTCATCCAGAAAGAGAATGCCTTTGCCCGTGGTGGGAAGAAACTTGGGCGGCACCCATTCCGTTTGACCATCGACGATCCGGGGCAATCCACGGAGATCGACCGGGTCAAGCTGCACAGCTCGTACGTCGAGAAAGTCGTAGTCGAGATCGTCGGCGACCTGGGAAACGATCTGCGATTTACCGACTCCGCATGCGCCCCAAATGTGCAGGGGCACACGTTCGCCGATCAGCGCATGAAGCGCTTCATATAGCTTGGATGGTTTCATGGATAGTCCTTCGTCATTTGGAAATGAGGTAGTTGGAAATAAACGGAGGTCGCCCAATCAGAGAGCGCTTTGGGGATGGCGAACAACAGGCGAACGGTCATGCTAAACTTCCTTGAAGCCTCGGAGCCTCAGCAATGAAGGTAGACATCGCGGGAAAAGTGCGAAACACGGTACTGCCACGGTCAAAGCCGCTCTTGCCGGTCTTTGAGGCGGTCGTTAACTCACTGCAGGCGCTGGAAGAATTGCCATCGATATCTGAGATTCCCCACATCGACATCTTCGCGGTCCGGGAACCA
>Ga0302326_10019707_pt1 | contig 13911 bp, 7 predicted proteins | sample Palsa_T0_3_FD_202264 | JGI IMG/M metagenome (GOLD analysis project Ga0302326, IMG submission 202264) | Peat permafrost microbial communities from Stordalen Mire near Abisko, Sweden - Palsa_T0_3 | ecosystem: Environmental > Terrestrial > Soil > Palsa > Peat permafrost | place: Sweden: Abisko... | reverse complement strand
AATTTTATCCTTAATGGGAGCGATTCTGGCTCTGATTTCCTCATATATTCGCCTCAAGAACCTGGCGCAAGAGAACCCATCGGATAATTCAGAAAATCGGAAAAACAAAAATTGACTTTCAACCGCGAACAATAGGGCCGGACCTGGTCCGTCAGCGGGTAATTTTGCCGCTGGTCCCGATGGCTGGCATTATACGGTTTTTTCATTCACGATTAGAATGGGTGCGGTGAGAGATTCCCGAACTCATTTCCGCGATTGGATCTCTGAAATAGCGGCGGCGATACGGCAAACATTGACATGGCTGGCGTGATTTTTACTCTACTTTTTCGGATCATAGTTATAAATTAGGGTAACAATATATTTGACTCAGGAAATGAACGCTGGGTGTGACGTTCAGTCGCGCCCATAAGCAAGATTGGCGATCCATTTTGTCCGCATCAATATGATCCCAAACCCAATGTAAATAACTGCCCAAATTATATACGCCCCAATACCATGAAGTGTGGGATACAAGCCCAAAATTACGCCACAAATCCCGTAGGTGATTGTGTAACAACCATAAATGAAGATGCACAATCCGATGGTTTTGACAACAACCCCGAAGAGAGCCTTGGGGGTCAGTAGCGTAGGAGGCTCGGAGGCGTTTTCGAGTACATTCTCGCGAGTTACTTTTTTTTCCCTTCTTCTGTTTGGCTGATGGCGCATGGGCTGGTGCGGCCGACTTCGGCAGCGTCGCCAGATGGCCTATCGCGGTCTTGAATCTTGCCGCTGCTGCATCGACCGGCAAATTAGGAATCGGCAAGGGCGATTCATCTGCGCGTATTGTACAGTCACTCATCGGCGCTAGCGATTCATAACTTCGCCTCCAGTTTTGAGGCAATCATCCCACATTCCGGGCAGCGGTCGGGCGTGGCGCGGACGTCGTAGCCGCAACGGACGCATAGATTATTTTGATGCCGCCAGTGAAATGTTTTTATCCGCCTGCCCCGAGATCTGAATCGCACCCAATACCAGCCCAGCCGAGCTATTGGCATCATTGCCAGAGGAACCACTGGAATCGCCCGGAGTTTTGCGTTTACCAGATTTCGAGGATCGTGGACGATCTTGTCGGTCGTGATATCGATGTACCCGTTAACGAACAAGTGATAAAGGCTGGCGGCTACCCAGAGGCAAAAGACACTGCCCACCCCTGAAATAATTGCCAGTCCGTTCCAAAGCCATCGACGGAAGCATTTCATTCGTCGAAATTGTACCGCGATCGCGTACCAATCACCGACGATAACTTTGCCCGTACGACCATATTCTGCTCGACATGCCAAAATCATTCCGGTCGCCCGGGTGTGTGCTTATTGGAGGTATGGGAGTACTCGGATTCGAACCGAGGACCAAGGGTTTATGAGACCCCTGCTCTAACCGCTGAGCTATACTCCCGATTGGCGCTGAATTCCTGGGAAATCCTCGTTTTTCTCGGAGATTTCGGATGATTCGCGACTCGTCGAACCCGGCAATCTTTGCGCCAAATTACGCCGAATTATGCGCGATTTTGCGATCTGGTGACAGGTTAGGTGACAGGAAATATTTCCACTTCGCCGGCGGGAGCTTCATACGGGAAGTCCCGGTGAAATTCTCCATCCATTCACATGAGTTGTAAGTGCTCACTCGGGGCAAAGTTTTCATCTGGATTTCATCTGAAAATTTTTCGAAATGTCGATTTTCTCAGGCGACAAGTTTTGCGGCGAGTGGTAATTGAGATGAAAGTAAAAAAGAAAGGATCGACCATGATTTGTTTTGATGGTCTCGAGTCCCGCACGCTGCTTTCCGCTTCTGTTCCCCAATTCTCTCACATCGTGGTGCTTCTGGAAGAAAATCATGCCGCGGACGAAATCTACGGCAATCCGGATGCGCCATTTTTCAATATGCTCGCATCGCAAGGCGCGGAGTTCACTCAGTCATTTGCGCTTGGGCATCCGTCTGAACCGAATTATCTCGCGCTGTTTTCGGGTTCTACCCATGGAGTGACCGACGATGGCACTTATTCCTTCAGCGGCCAGAATATTGCGACGGAGCTGCAATCAGCCGGGCTGAGCTTTACGGGATACGCCCAGGCGCCGAGCGTTATCGAGCATGATCCGTGGGAAAGCTTTACCAATTCATCATCGGATGGAGCGCCAATGTTGCAGTTTCCCACCGATTTCTCGCAACTGCCGGCGGTGAGTTACGTCGTTCCCAATCTGAATAACGACATGCACAACGGCACCATTGCCCAAGCCGACGCGTGGGCGCAGGCGAACCTTGGCGCGTATGCCCAATGGGCCAAATCCAACAACAGCCTCCTGATCCTGGAAACGGATGAAGATGATGGGACGGCAAACAATAATATTCCGACGATCATTTATGGCGCTGACGTGGTCCCCGGGGATTACTCGGAGACGATCAACGATTATAGCCTCCTGCGCACGATGGAGGATGCGTTTGGGCTCCCGGCTCTGGGCGGTGCAAAAACTGCTTCACCCATCACTGATATCTTCCAAACATCGCAGGCGACGCCGCCAACGGAAACTGCACCAGAGCTGACCGATTTCGAAGTCAATGCCGTAGGGTCGAATCCGTCCACGGTGGATTCGCTTACGCTGGAATTCAGCGAACCTGTAACGATCGCCGACGATACAATCACGCTCACGCGGATTGCACCCAAAACGGAAGCCACAACGTCAATAACGTTGAATCTGGCTTCCACCGACGACGGCCAATCCTGGGTAATGACCTTCTCCGCTCCCAAGGATGCGGACGGGTCGCTTCCAAGAGGCGCGTATGTCCTGAGCATCAGCCCCAGCGGCGTTGCCGATTCGCAGGGCCAGCAACTTTCGGGAGGAACGCAGGTCTACAGTTTCTCACAACTCCATGGGAAAGTTACCGGCGATGGAACCGGTACAACTCAGCACTTCGGCAAAGGCGCGGTAAAGCACGGATTCAAGAAATTCGTTTTGAATTACGAATCGCAATTGGCAGATACGTCCAATTAGAAGCAGCCGTGTCGTCACCGACTAGGAACTTGATTCGCTTACTTTGCTGACAGCGTCGAGTGGCGCTGACATGGATGATGAATGAGCGGTGACTCGAGTCGTTTGGCAGTATTGCCGAATTGGATTTTTTTCCCTGTGCGCGATTTTCACGCATGACACGGAGCAAAACTAGCTGCGCCCCCGTTTCATTCCCCTGCCATCGACGAATTGGACAGTATTTCAAATCGATCTACACCTTAAAATTGATGGTAATAAATTTATCAAAGTGTTTTCGCCATAAAGCCATGATTGCCGCCGATTCTGATGGATCAACAGGGCCGAGTTCTGTTCTCCGTGCCAATAATGTGGGTGAAAGAAGTGTCGGCGAAACGACCGGTTTATTGTCAGATGTCGTGAAAAATGCCAATCCCGCTAGAGGAGAGCCGTCTTGTACCCGACAACCACACGGGAATATCTGAACGACCCAAGGTTCCCTGGGGTCATCTGGACGCCCGACAAGAACAAGATGTTCGTCACAACGAAACCCGTCATAGTGAAAGATCTCAGTCCCACCGTGTACAACCCAAATGGGCACCGTCGCATGCAAATGTCCGGGAACGCGCGAAGCGTTGAAATCAAAAATGCGGTACTTCCACACTTCTTGCTCGTCCGCATGGGACCAAAGATAGCCATGATATAGCTTACGATATTTGCAAACTTGATCGTCATTAGCGAGCAATGGGATTGAAGCGATGCTCGAAAGCATGCGTCGATTTTCGTCGATTGAGTCCGCGAGAAACTTCGCGATTTGAGTTTTCGCACCATCCAACATCGATCTAATTTCGTCGACTTGCGGTGGTTCAAAAACCTTTGAAAGTATTAGGCTGACCGCCGCACCTACCAGCGAACCACCCCCGGCTGCGCTCACGCTGAAAAAGAATGGATGGACTCGATCATCGATAGCAGCCGCGACTGCCGTGAGAAACGCTCCCGCCACACCAACCGCAATGAGGAAGGCGTAAGTCTTAGAATAGGTCTTGCGGTCGTTGTCGGACATATTGAGGTTAATTCTTGGGCAGTCTTATAAGCGAAGCTGACACTGAACTCAAACAAGTTCTGCGTATGTAGTTTTCGATGAGTTGACGTTCCGAACTAAGTTAAATACTTTGTTCGCCATATTGTCGCTAGACCGTCCTCTGAAACCCAAAGCGCTTCCGCTTTGGACATTCGACCCACAATGGCATCGGCACGAGCACACACATCGAAGAAATTTTCGCTCGTGGGAACGTCTCCTGAAACAACAACACGGAGGCAAGCCGAGAAGATTCCTGACGCATCCCCAATCACTCCTACAGTTTGAAACGAGACGCCAAGATTGAGTTCGGATCGAAAGAAATTCGTGATACGGCTCCAGGTCGCGAGATCACCGATCCGCAATAATTCAGTGAAGCCAACGAATAACCCATTCCCATGGATGAGCATCGCCCCGTAGATTAGTACCCTTAACGGATTTTGCGCATAGGACAAAGCCCCATAAATATCAGTGACTAATTTGGCCTTCCCACGCAACGAATTGAGGAAGTTTTGGTCGTCTGGCACCAGACCAAGTTCGAATTTAATTCCCTTCGGCACATCGCGGATGTGCGGACCGATTGCATATAGGGAAAGGCGATCTTGCCCGACTAGCGGATTCATCGCGTTCATGGTTTCACCCGGCCCAATGTCGACCCACGTTCCCCCATCTTTGAGTATCGCAGGAATATCAATTCCTGTAAGTTCCTTATATCTCGACAGACTTCTTTCCCGCGGCCATTCGGGTTCGCGGATTTGTTCAGTCATTTTTGTATTATAGCTGGTCCGTGAGTGGTCTTGAAGCGAAAGAACGACATCGGTTTGTATAGACCAGAGCGAACGGCAGTAGCTCATTTAGCCGCTAGAATCCCATCAGCCTTTAGCCGCTTCCGCATTTCTTCAACGCCGCTGTGACTGTCGTGAAATCACGGCGGACATAAAACTTGTCAGCCCCATCGAAGTTTGCCGCGCGATAAAGCTTCTGGCACGTCTCATCGCCGAGGTCATTCATCGCCGTCGCACTCAGTTTGCGGAATTGCTTGAACGGCAGATTTTCCTTGGCACGATCTTCGTTCACAGATTGGACGACTCGCCTGAGCCTCAGAGCCGAAGGCAGTCGAGCCGCGGAGCCCGCGCCGGGCAAGCCTGGCCGCTAATCATGAAACCTACCCGCTACCCCCCATCCCTTGATTCCGACAAATGCGCAGGGGACGATGTGCGCAATGACGGCTTTGCCGCTGCTTGATCTTGATCCGGCGACCAAGTGGGCGGTGATTGCGCTGGCAATCATTACCATGGTCTATGCGGCGATGCGGCCGCTGTTTCGCAAGAAGGACCCTCTGGACAAGCCGCCGGCGCTGGGGAGCCTGGCGCAGCAGCGGTCGGTGGAACGGCAGATGCAGAATGTGCTGGTGGAGATGTCGGAAATGGCCCGGCAGATCAGCGCGCAGATCGATACGCGAGCGGCAAAGCTGGAGGCGCTCATTCGCGAAGCGGATGAAAAGATCGCCGCGATGCGGTCGCAATCGTCCCCTACCTCGCTAAACATGCCACCGCAACCGCCGTCGGTTACCACCATGAAGGCTGAATCGACGGAGCAGCCGATGATCGATGCCCGGCATGCGCTGGTGTATGCCCTGGCGGATCAGGGGCGGTCCTGCAAGGACATCGCCCAGGAATTGAATCGGCCCAGCGGGGAAATTGAATTGATCCTTGCCCTTCGGCGGTAGAAACTAAACCAATCTTGCTCACCATCGCGCTTATCAAGATTCTGGCGGCGCTTGGGCTGGTGGCGCTGAACGCCTTCTTTGTTGCCGCGGAATATTCGGCGATCAGCGCCCGAGCTTCGCGCTTTCGGGTGGGGACGGCCCAGTCGATGAGCGACCGGGCGGCGCTGCTGATCAAATCGCGGCTGGACCTGTTCCTCTCCAGTTGCCAGCTTGGGACGAGCCTTAGTGCACTGGCGCTGGGCGCGATTGCCGCGCCGGCGGTGGCGACGCTGCTGGCGCCGGTGGCTTCGGGGCTGCATTTGTCGCCGCCGGTTCAGCGGGCGACGGCGTTTGCGTGCAGCTTTGCGATCGCGGTGGCATTGCAGATCGTGGTGGGCGAGCAGACTCCCAAGAACATCGCCATCGAGAATGCCGACCGGCTGTTGCCGGTGCTGGGGATTCCGCTGGTGATTTTCACGTATCTGTTTTACCCGGCGACATGGCTGCTGAACGCGGCGACGCACCTGGTGCTGCGGCTCTGTGGGATGAAGATTTCCCGCGGATCGCTGGAGGCGGGGTATCTTCCGCACACGGAAGAGGAGTTGCACGCACTGCTCATGCAGGCGACGGCGCAGGGAACGATTTCCAAGGGGAAGGCGAGCCTGCTGGCCAACGCGTTTGAGTTTGGGCAACTGAAGGTGCGGCAGATCATGACGCCGCGGCCGGAGGTGGATTTTTTGCTGATCGATCAACCGCTCAGTGAAATTCTCCAGATCGTGCAGCGCAGCGCGTTCACGCGACTGCCGCTGTGCAAGGGGGATCTGGATCATGTGATCGGGCAGATTCACATGAAGGATTTGTTCAATCATTTGAAGCTGGTGCCGGGGAAACTGAAGTTTATTGATGAGACGACGCCCGAGGGTGAGGCGGTGGCGGTGCCGACGGGGTTGCCGGGGTCGGCCATGCATGTGATCGGGTCGGGGCAGATTGATTTGGCGAAGATCAAGCGGGATGTGCTGTTTGTGCCAGAATTGATGCCGCTGCCGCGGGTTTTGCGGCTGTTTCAGACGCGGCATCTGCATTTGGCGGTCGTGGTCGATGAATATGGGTTAACGCAGGGGGTGGTGACGATGGAAGATGTGCTGGAGGAGATCGTCGGGCAGATCGAAGATGAATTTGACCCGGTTTCCCCAACCGACCTGGTCCGGGACGGGGAAACGGTGCGCGTCAGCGGATTATTGCCGCTGCACGACCTGCACGATCGGCTGCCGATCGGGGAGATCAAGGCGGATGGGGTGGACACGGTGGGCGGGTATATCGTGCAGCGCCTGAGCCGGTGGCCACGGGTGGGGGATGAGGTGGATATTGGCGAATATCGGGCGAAGGTTTTGACGTTGCAGCAGCGAAGGGTGGGGCAGGTGCTGCTGACGCCGGGGAAAGCGCCCCGCTAGGGGGGCGGCTAAACGAATATGGGGTCGGGAATTGAGGATTGTGTGAATCTTAGCCCCTCGCAAGGGCGGGTGTTATATTTACAATACCTGTATCGCAGCCGATTGAGCGAGGTTTTGTTCCGATGGCCTCCAATCCCCCCGCCCCACCCTTTGCCGAGCCCGCGCTGATTCCGCAGGGCGACTACGCTGGCAAGCCCGCGCTTCGGCTGCATAAGGCGGTCGTGGTCGCGGGGTCGGCGGATCATTGCCATCTGCACCTGGTTTCATCGTCCGTCAGCCGGCAACACGCGCTGATCATTGCCGATGCGGACGGGGTTTATATCCGCGACCTGGCAAGCCGAACCAAAGTCGTCGTCAACGGCCAGCCGCATCGGGAAACGCTTTTACAGAACGAAGATGAGATTCACATCGGAAAGTTTTCGTTTCGATTCGCGACACCGGCAACGGGCGCCCTGGCTGCGGCACCGGCGCCGGCGGCACGAATTACGGTCAACGGGGCGGATGGGCCGGATTTAAGCGCGAGCCGGACGGTGCTCATCGGCAAAGGGGCGGGGTGTGATATTTCGCTGGGGGAGGAATCGGTTTCCACCCGGCACGCGATCATCTTTAGCGCCAAGGGAAAGCGGTATATCCGCGATTTCGATTCGCGCACGGGGACGTTTCTCAATGGGGAGAAGATTCACCAGCATGAGCTGCGCATCGGCGATCAACTGAAGATCGGGGAGACAGCGATTCAACTGATGCCAATGGCCAGGGCCGCGACGGCGGAAACGCTGCGGCCGCCGGAGCCGGCGGCGATGCCGGTCGAACCTGCGGCGATTCCGGCGGAGCCTGAGGCAATTCCCGTTGAAACCGAAGCCGAGCCGGCGGCGGAAATCCCGGCGAGCATTCCGGACGTGCTGCCCCTGGAACAGGAACCGGAGGCGGCGGAAGCGCCGGTGGCGAAGCCGATCGAGTTGGAGCCGATTGCCGAGGCGAAACCAGACCCGGTGGATGAGGCGATTGAGGACGCGAATATCGAGTTCGGTCAGGATGCGCTTTCCGTGGAACCGGAGCCGGCGCTGAGCGAGCCAAAAACGGTTTCTCCGGCGGCAGTGGATCCCGTGGATTTGGCGATGAGCGAATTGGACCTTGATCTGGGCATGGATTCGGCCGCGGAAATCGCGCCGGAATCGGCGGCGGTTTCCCAAAAGATTGCGACCGATCGCGTGTCCGTTGAGCCGCCGCCGGCGGCGACAGAGTCGATCACGCCCAGTGAACCTACGGGCGATCCGGTGGAAATGGCGCTGGCGGAAGCGGGGATTGATTTCGAGAACGAGACTGAACCCGCAGAACCCGCGCCGGTTGCGGAAGCTTCGCAGCCGGAGTCGATCACGCCCAGCGAACCTACGGGCGATCCGGTGGAAATGGCGCTGGCCGAGGCGGGGATTGATTTCGAGAACGAGGCTGAACCCGCAGAACCCGCGCCGGCGGCGGAAGCTTCGCAAACGGAGTCGATCACGCCCAGCGAACCTACGGGCGATCCGGTTGAAATGGCACTGGCCGAGGCGGGGATTGATTTCGAGAACAAGGCGGAACCAGAGGAACCTGCTCCGGTCGCGGAAGCGTCGCAGGCGGCGGTCGAAGTTGGGCAATCGGCGGCGGAAATGGATGTCGTTCAATCGGCGCTGGATGACACGGCGATTGATCCGGCAAAGGATTCGATTCCACTTGAGCCGGAGCCGGCGGCTTCCCTGGCGAAGGAGGCGGAACCCGAGCCAGCCACGGCGAGCGCGGAACCAGAAAAAACTTCAGAGCCTTCAGCGGAAAAAATCGCGGCCATCGAGCCGGAACCAGCGGTCGCTGCGCAACCCGAGCAAAGCGAATTGGATCTGGACCTTAAAAACGATTCGCTGGATTTGGCGATTGCCGATCTCAAGATCGACTTCGATCAGGATTCGATTTCGACGGAGCCACAAGCAGAGACAGCAGAATCATCGCCTGCGCATCAGCCCGAGGCGGCGCCGGCGATGGATTCGCTGGACTCGGCCATTGCCGAAGCGGGAATTGATTTATCGGATGGGACGGCTACTGGCGAGGTGGAGTTGCCGTCGGCGGCGGAGAAGATCGAATCGTCCGAGCCGCCGCCGCTGTCGCTGGAACTGGCCAATATGCCGGTGGAAGCGGAGCCGGTGGTGGAAATTCCGTCGTCCGCGCCGGTGGCGAATGAGTCGGCGATTTTGGATATCTCGCCGCCGCCCGCGCCGCCTGTGCCGGAAGCGCCTGCGGCGGAGGCGGAGGTTTCCGGCGCGGCGGATGTGGAGCTGCCGCAGACGCCGGAGGAGATTGGCTTTGATCTAAATCTCGATTTGCCGGACAGCGGCGATTCGCCCGAATCTTTCGAGCCGACAATCGAACTGACGCCGGTGGAGCTTGGGTCAGACGACGCGGTCGAGCAGCCGAAATCGGAGTCATCCGCCTCCCCCGCCGATGAGATTCGCACCGAGGAGTCTGCGGCGAACGATATCCCCGCCGCCGAGGAACCGGCTGAAGCGCCGCGCAAGCGGCCGGATCGGGGGCGCAAGGCCGCGCCAAAAACTCCGACCAAGCCCGCCAAGACGCCGCGCGCAAAGGCAAAGCGGCAACCGCCCAAAACGGCGGAGACATCGGCCGAGGCGGAAATACCGGCTGACGCGGAGCCTGTGGGGGAAGTTAAATCGGATGAAAGTTCCGATATCGCCGAGACCGTGCCGCTCTCGGCGACGGATGAGATCACGCTGGACCTGGCTCCCGCGGAGCCGGTGGCGGAGACGCCATCCGTTTCGGTGCAGCCGCAGGCGCCGCAGGCGATGCCTGATTCGGATGAGGCGATCACGGGCGCCGCCGTGGCTGGAGAGGTTGCCGCATCGCCGGAGATTTCTGAATCGATCGATGCGCCGCCGGTGAATATCGCGGTGCCATCGGGCGAATGGGAGATGACGGCGTCGGCATCGGAGGAGATTTCTGAGCCGATTATTTCAACGGATCAGCCGGTGGCGCAGGACCAGGCGATTTCCGTGCCGGTTGTGCCGTTTGAGCAGAGCATCGTGGATTCACCCCCGCCGATTGCCCAGGAACTGGTGGGGGTCGGGCACAGCGACGAAGAATTATCGGATGGGGTATCAGCGGACGCCGGGCCGACGGTGGGTGATCTTCCGGCCGAAGGGGGAGGCGCGGATGATCTGGCTGCCGGCGCACTTCCGACGGGGCAGTGGGCGATTCCTCCCGCGCCGGCGGAGGAGTTGTCGCCACCGGTGGCGGCCGGCGACGTGGTGCTGCCGGGCGCCTCGGCGACCGATCAGCCTTCGGCTTCGCCGGCACCGCCAGCTCGATTGGGTACAATGACCCGAATCGGATCGCATTACATCTCGCCGGTTTTGACGAGTGTCGGGGGTCTGGGATTCGTCGGCGGTGGGTCGGTCAACATCGACCATTTCGTCGGTGGCAAGCCGATCACGTTGCCGGAGCTTCCTCCGACGCCGGCGGGTTTTGGGCGGGTCAATTATGACATGAGCGGTCCACCGCTGCCGTCATTTTTCCGGCAGGGTCAGGATTCCTTCGGATCGCCGCCCGCCGCCGCGCCGGTGGAATCCGCGAAAGCGGAAATGCCGGCGGCTGCGCAACCTGCACCGCCGCCGCCACCCGCACCCGCGCGGGAGAAGCCCGCAATGACATCGCCTCCTCCTCCACCGCCGCCGCCGGTTTCGTTTGCGCCACGGCCACAGCGAAAAACGTCCGATGCGAGAGATGAGCAGGCGCAATATCCAGCGTCGAAAAAACGCGCGGCATCGTCCGCATTCGACGGGCTGGCGATGGGGGAGAATGCTGATGCGGATATCTTCTGGGAGGATGGGCCGGTTCCGACCAACGATGCGGCCTTCGGCGGCGCGCCGATGTCCAAAACCGACGAATTCATCATCCCCGAGAGCGACCCGCGCGCGAAACGGGCGGCGGAAGCTTCGGAAAAGGATTTTGCGGAGGATGAGTTCTGGAATCGTACGGATGGAGATACATCGCCCGCGGCCGCAGCGGAGAGGATAGCGCCATCGACGCCGCCCCCGGTGATTCGCCCGGAAATTCCCCCAAACATTCCATCGGCGGTCCTTCCGGAAAATCCGGCGCCGGATTCGTCGGATGACTCGCCGCCCGCGCCGGAAGCGGGTGGGATAATGGCGGAAGAATTGGCGACCCAAATGCCGATGGACGAGTCGGGTGAATCCGACTTGAACGCCGTTAAAGAATCCCAACCCGTCGTTGAAGCAGAGCGTCCCATAAAGAAGCGCCGATTTCGCATCCCGTTTCTGATGCCGATAATCCTGGCGATTACGGGCATTTCACTGGCGGCGGTGTGGCGGTTTTTCCCCGTGCAGTCGCAGACGCAGGGGGCGTTGACGTTCGTCAATTTCCAGTACATTCCCGGGACGGAGGAATCCAGCGAATTTGAAGCGGCCCAGCGCCGGCTTCTGGGAAGCCAGACGGACGATCAGACCCGCCAGCACGCGATGGAAATTCTGGGGAGGGATGATCCGGGGACTTCGCCGGGATTTCTGGCTTCGCCGCAGAGCTTCGCGCCAGTGGCGGCGTCCGTGTCGCTGGCGGCGGCGACCCAGACGGTTTCGCCGCAGACGCTGCTGGAAGTGTCCTACAGCGGAACGGACAAGAACGGGGACCAGGCGCGGATGCTGGCGCTGCTGAAATCGCTCACGGACCGCAACGCGACGCAGATTGACGCCAATCGCCGGCTGCAGGCCGACCTGGATCAGGCCAAATCCGCGGTGGATGATGCCCAGAAGAAGCTGGATGGGATCAACCAGGAGCTGGCGAGTTTGGAACCGGAGATTGCGGCGGCGCCGCCGGCGAATGAGCTGGCGGCGATGACGGCGAAAAAAACGGCGATGGAGCGCAACCGTCTGGATGCGGAGACGGCGGTCAACCGCGACCGGGCGGATTTGGCGCAGCTCAGCAGTTCGACGGCCGCGCCGGCCACGCAGCCGGATATCGGCGCGGATTCTCAGCTCAAGCAGATGCGCCAGCAGCTTGCGGACCTGACGGCCGAGGTGGACAGCGCGCGCTCCGACCAGCTTGCCAGCGCGGCGATGGCGCGGCAGAAACTGCAGGCGGCTTCGCGGCAGTTTGACGAACAGATCGACGCGGCCAACACGCTGCTGGGCAGTGGATCGCAGCTTCGGCAGTTCGTGGACTCAGCGATGGATTCGCAGACTAAGGCGCGCGATCTGATCAACATGCTGATCGTTGACGGCGAAGACCTGGAGCAGCAACTCGAAGACACGCGACGCGACGTGGAAGACCTGATCCAGTCGCAGCAGGCGGAAAAGTGGGCGCTCGATCCGCAGCTTCAGTCACTGCGTGAGAACCTGGAGAGCGCGCAGCATCGGTATAACGCCAACGCGGGGCAGGGCGTGGACGATCCGCGGGTGCTCGATCCGATTCAGAAAGAAATCGATTCGTACACGGCACAGGTGAAGGAACGGCAGCTCGAAATTGGGGCCGATCCCGCCGAGCTGCACGTGCAGGACAGCCTTAACAGCATCATCGATGCGCTGCGGAAAAAGCTGGCCAAGGAGAAGCACCAGACGGACGAAGTGCTCGATCCGCTGCAGCAGGAGTTGGCGAATCTTGATCCGGTCGTCGCGGCGCTGCCGGCGGCGCAGCAGGACCTTGCCAAGCGGCTGCACGATCGGCTCGACGCGCTCAACGACGCCCGGCAGAAATATTCCGACACGTTCGGCGATGAGATGCTCGCGCCCTCGCCGAAAGTGTCGGAGCTGAAGGATCGAATCGCCAGTTTGAAGGCGGATATTCTGGCGCGGCAGACCGATCTTCAGCGCAAGGCGATTGCCGCGCAGGATGCGCAGCAGCATCAGGACGTGGCCGATGCGCAGGTGCGGCTGCAGATGGATCAGTCGAACCTGGATTCGGCGATAAAATCGCTGGCGGCGGTGCTGGCGAATTATGACGAGCTGCACGCGCGGCAGGTCTCGGCGCAATCAGCGCAGCAGAAGAAGATCAACCTGCTGGACGACCGCAGCGCAGCCTACGCGGCGCTGGAATCGGCCCGGCGCGACCGCGATGAGAAGCAATCGGCGGCCGAACATGCGTATGACATCAAACCGGTGACGACGGCGGATGTGGTTTCAACCGCCCCGCCGGATTCGCGCATGACGTACAGCGTGGCGATCATGGGGGCGGGATTGATCGCCGTGACGTTGGCGGCTTTCGCATCGCATGGACCGAGATCGGAAAAGAAGCTGGTTTCGGCCGATTTCGATTCACTCGTGATACCGATGGCGTCGGATGAAGATCACGCGGCGAGTCATGGTTGAAGGCAGTTGCGAGTTGCGAGTTGCGAGTTGCGTGGGGGGCGCGAATAATCGTGGGGCGTGCAGCGGAAAATAGACTTCTATCGTCAATTGGAATCGGCGGCGGCGGCGCAGCGGGCGGGGCAGTTTGCGCAGGCGGAGCCGGTGTATCGGCGGGTTTTGAAAGCGCAGCCGAGGAATACCGATGCGCTGTATCTGCTGGGATTGCTGACGCAGACGACGGGCCGGTTTGCGGAGTCGGCGGAGCTGTTCGCGCGTGCGGTGCGGGAAAATCCGCGCTCGGTGAAATTCCTTGTGAACCTGGGGCTCTCGCTGGGGG
>Ga0302326_10019700_pt1 | contig 13913 bp, 13 predicted proteins | sample Palsa_T0_3_FD_202264 | JGI IMG/M metagenome (GOLD analysis project Ga0302326, IMG submission 202264) | Peat permafrost microbial communities from Stordalen Mire near Abisko, Sweden - Palsa_T0_3 | ecosystem: Environmental > Terrestrial > Soil > Palsa > Peat permafrost | place: Sweden: Abisko... | reverse complement strand
AGAAACCGAACTCCCGCACCGGCGTGGGGTCACGGTCCGGGGGTACGGCCGCGAAATGGCTGGCGTTGCCTACGTCGATTCCCGCGGCATGCGGATGGACGATACTGAGTCCGGGATCCGCTGCCGCTACCCGCCGCGCCAGCTCTCTGCGCTGTTTGCGGGTGATACGGCCACTGTTCAATCGCTCGACAGTGGACATTTTGCGCTTTCTCATGCCATACTCCTTAAGTCTGAATTTAGACTCAGGCTCGGCTCGGCTTGCGAAAATCATGCAGACTCTCCATCGGGGCAGAGCCGGGCCTTTATGCAAGGCCGGCCCTCCGCCAATCAATACCTCGTGGGAAGCCGAAGTCATGCTGCGAGGCCGCCGCAGGCTGCGAGCCTGCCCCATGGAATAAGGAGTGTGGCGATGTATACCCGACGCGATATTGGCCGTCTGGCCCTGGCTTCGCTGGGGCCGCTGGCGCACGCAGCCGGCAAGCCGGATTCACGCATAAACGGCGTGCTGATCGGCGCGCAGTCCTACAGCTTTCGCGACCGGCCGCTCGACGCCGCCATCCAGGGCTTCGTCGACGTGGGCTTGAGCGAATGCGAACTGTCGATGGGGCATGTGGAACCCGAGTTCCCGCGCGGGCCGGAGGGGCGCGCAGCGCTGCGCAAGTGGCGGTTGAGCGTGCCGCTGGACGATATTCGCGCGATCCGGCACAAGTTCGACCGGGCCGGCATCGAACTTTCGGCTTACGCCTACAACATGCGCGACGACTTCACGGACGAGGAAATCGCGCGCGGCTTCGAAATGGCCCGGGCGCTGGGCGTCGAGGCGATGACGACATCGGCTACGGTGTCGGTGACACCGCGCATCGCGGCGCAAGCGGAGAAATACAAGATGGTGGTGGGCATGCACGGGCACTCGAACGTCAAGGACACCAACGAATACGCCAAGCCCGAGACATTCGTGGCAGCCATGAAGCTGTCGCCGTACATTGCGGTGAACCTGGATATCGGGCATTATTGGGCGGCGGGTTACGATCCGGTGCCGTTCATCGAGGAGCACCACGCGCGCATCGTCACGCTACATATCAAGGATCGCAAGAAGAACCAGGGCAAGAACATGGCGTTCGGCGAGGGAGACACACCGATCAAGGAAGTGCTGCAACTGCTGCGGCGCGAGAAGTACCCGATTCCGGCGAACATCGAATACGAGTACGCAGGCGGCGATACGGTGGCGGAAATGCGCAGATGCTACGAGTATTGCCGCGGCGCGCTGGCCTGAGCAAGTTCTGGGCGGTTGGGCCGATAAGAGAGTTGGCGGTCGCGGCAGACGGCTTGATCTCCTCCTGCCAACAGAGCGGCCGCCCGCCGCAATCCAACACAAGCAGGTGAGCTACGATGAAGCTTGCCTCATCCGTTGCCTCGTCTCAGGAACGTCCTGGACATCGTGCCATCGCCCGCGCCGGACCGGCCGGGACTCTTCATCCGCGACCCGTACCGGTATTCCGATGCGATGCTGATCATCCCGCCACCTTTGATCGAGTGCCTGCGCTGTTTTGACGGCCGTCAGACGGACCTGGACCTGCGCTCGCTGCTGGTGCGCATCACGGGCGATCTGCAAGTTGGGGAGCTCGAAAAGCATCTGATAGAAACCTTCAGCTCGGCGGGGTTCCTGGAGGACGAGGCCTTCGCGCAGATGAAAGCGGGCCGGCAACGGGAATTCGCGGAGGCGCCCAAACGCGAGCCCGCGCACGCCGGGGGCGCGTATCCACTGGAGATCGCGGCCCTGCGCGAGACAATGGCGCGTTACATGGACGGCGCATTGCCAAGCCGCAGCCGACCGGCGCCCTCAGGCAAGCTGTGCGGGATCGCCGCGCCGCACGTAAGCCCGGAAGGCGGCTGGCAATCCTATCGCGCCGCGTATGGGGCGCTCGGGCCGGAATTGAAGGACCGCACCTTCGTGATTCTGGCGACTTCGCACTACGGCACGCCCGAACACTTCGGCCTGACGCGCAAACCGTTTGTGACGCCGCTGGGCGAAACGGCGACCGACACGGCCTTGGTGGACCGGCTGGCGGCGGACGGCGGTCCGGCGGTATTGATGGAAGACTACTGTCATTCGTTCGAGCACACCGTGGAGTTGCAATTGATCTTCCTGCAGCATATCTACGGCCCGGACATTCGCATACTTCCGATTCTTTGCGGCCAGTACGCCCACAGCTTATACCGGAGAGGCGCGCCCGAAGCCGACGAGGGTGTGCGGCGTTTTCTGGGATCGCTGGGCGAAATGGCAGCGCGCGAAGGCGATAGTCTTTTTTGGATTCTGGGAATCGACATGGCCCACATGGGCGCGCGATACCAGGACGATTTTCCGGCGTATGCGGACCAGGGGGCGATGGCGGAAGTGGCCGAGCGCGACCGGCAGCGCATCGCGCGCGTGGCGGAATGGGATGGAGACGGATTCTGGAGCCTGGTGCAGGAGAACCACGACGATTTGAAATGGTGCGGCTCGGCGCCGCTCTACACTTTTCTGAAAACCCTGCCAGGAGCGCGCGGAGAGCTGCTGCGTTATGAGCAATGGAACATCGATCCGCGGAGTGTGGTAAGCTTCGCGGGGATGGCGTTCAGCAAACCGTGATACAACATTTCCTATGCGGCCTATGCGCAGGCGCACGTTTCTGCAAACAGCTTCCGCGGCGGCGGTGGCAGGCATGACTTCGGCCGCGGAAACCGTTCCCATCAAGCTGGGCTTCGATTCCTACTCGATTCGGGCGTTCCAGTGGAAGGCGACGCAACTGCTGGACTACGCGGCGGGGCTGAAGCTGGATACGGTGCAACTTTCGGGCCTGGGCGATTACGAGAGCCTGGAGCCGTCCTACCTGCAAAAGGTGAAGGAGCATGCCGCGCGGGTGGGCGTGGAGATCGACGCGGGCATCGGGTGCATTTGCCCGTCTTCGCCGGCCTACAACAAGAAGGAAGGCGAACCGGCGGAATACACGGCGCGCGGGCTGCGCGTGGCCCAGGCGGTGGGATCGCGAGTGATGCGTTGTTATATGGGCAACCGCGACAACCGGCGCACCGAACTGCCGCTGGAGGCGCACATCGAAAACACGGTGAAAGTGCTGCGCGCGGTGCGCTCGCAGGCGCTGGATGCGGGGGTGCGCATCGCGGTCGAGAACCACGCGGGCGACATGCAGGCGCGCGAGGTGAAGACGCTGATCGAAGCGGCGGGCACGGATTTCGTGGGCTCTTGCCTGGATACGGGCAACCCCATGTGGGTCGTCGAGGATCCGCTGCTGACGCTGGAGACGCTGGCGCCGTACGTGGAGACCTCGCACGTACGCGATAGCGCGGTTTTCGAACACCCGCGCGGCGCGGCGGCACAGTGGGTCGCGCTGGGCGACGGGTCGGTGGATATGGCGCGGTTTGTGCAGCTCTACCGGAAGCTGTGCCCGGGGGCATCGATCCAGCTTGAGATTATCACTGGAAGGCCGCCGGAGATCCTGCCGTATCTGGAGCCGGATTTCTGGAAAGCGTTCGCCAAGACGCCGGCCTGGGAGTTTGCGCGCTTCGTGGCGCTGGCCAAGAGCGGGAGGCCTTTCCTGGGGTCGATGGTGATCGGCGCTTTGTCTAATAATTCACCGGCGCTGGAGGCGGCGCTGAAGGAACAGCAGCGGGTCGACCTGGAGCGCAGTTTGGAATATGCCAAGAAGAAGCTGGGCATTGGGGTCCGGTGGCGGGGGTAGGTGAGTGTGCGCCGGCGGATTGAAGCTTGTTGCGAGTGTCGCCGGCTCGTTGCCACAGCTTACCCGCCGCCGTTTCACGTCGATCAGATCGTAGAGAAGTAACATGGGGGTCCCGACAGTCCCGAGAACCTCGCCGTGGCTTGCCTGCACTGCAACCGGCACAAGGGTCGAATATCGCCGGACGAGATTCGTCGCACTTTTCTTGCGATAATAGCCACTGAGGCAACCATCGCCGTGTCGACAGCAACGGTCATACCTCTTAGCGAATATCTGGCAGCCAGCTACCGTCCCGACTGTGAATATCTGGAAGGCGAGTGGTTGGAGCGAAACGTGGGCGAATGGGATCACAGCCGTTTGCAGATGCTGCTGAACGGGTATCTCTCCAATCGTGAGAAGGAATGGGGAATCCTTGTGGTGCCGGAACAGCGGGTGCAGGTCAAGGCCACGCGTTACCGAGTGCCGGACATCTCGGTTCTGGCTGGCGCCGCTCCTCCCGGTCCGATTCTGGAGGAACCTCCTTTCCTGTGCATCGAAATTCTGTCGCGCAACGATCGCATGCAGGAAATGCAGGAGCGTATCGACGACTACCTCAGCTTCGGGGTGCACTACGTTTGGCTGATTCACCCGCGTACGCGACGCGCGTTTGTGTACACGTCAGAACAAGTCTTGGAAGTGAAAGGCGTTCTCCGCACAGAAGGCCCGGACATCTGTGTTCCTCTGGCTGAACTCGAATGAAGCGGCCGGTCGGCAGTTACTTGTCCGCTTGGGGTAAGCGGCTAGACGCTGCCTGGCCCGTCCAGCAACTCATGCTATTTCGGCGCAGTGCCTCGGGAGGGAAAAGTCAGCCATGACTTATTACGGAGCAAAAGAGCTGGCGCGAGCGTTCCGCACGGTCCGCGGGAATACGATCGAGATTGCCGAGGAGATCCCGGAAGAGAAGTACGGTTTTCGTCCGGCGGAGGGATGCCGCTCGATAGCGGAGACGCTGATACACATTGCGGTGATGTCGCGCGTGCCGCAGCAGATCCATGTGGTGGAGCATCGCAGCACGCTGGTTGGCTTCGATTTCTTCGGGGTCAGGGGCATGCTGCAAGCAGAAGTGAAGGCGCCGCGCACAAAGGCGCAAGTACTGGAGCTGTTGCGCGCCGAGGGCGAGAATTACGCCAAGATTCTGGAAGGCGCCTCGGAGGCCTTCCTGGGCGAGCTGGTCGAGTACCCGGAAGGGATGGAGCCGCGGGTGAAGTCGCGGTTCGAAATGCTGACGGCGCCCAAGGAACACGAGATGCATCACCGCGGGCAGTTGATGGTGGTGGAGCAGATGCTCGGTATCACGCCACACCTGACGCGGCACATAGAGGAGAGAATAGCGGCGATGCAGTCGGCGGTGGCGAGCCGATAGTTATCCCAGAGACCGGTATTGGCTGCAATAGAACACTAGCGGGTCGCCATCCTGGCAATTGGCGTGTAGCACTTCGCCGATCACGATGTCGTGGTCACCAGCCGTCATGACTTTCCACCGCGAACATTCGATGGTGGCCAGCACGTCGGGCAGCAGGGGCACACCGGTTTGTCCCGGATACCACGCCACGCCCTGAAACCGGTCGTAGCCGCGGCCGGCGAACTGGTCGGAGAGTTGACGCTGGCTGGCGCCCAAAATGTTGATCCCGAAGTAGGGACTGCTGCGGAAATGCTCCAGTATGATAGCGCTGTGGTCCACGCACACCAGGACCAGGGGCGGCGTGAGCGAGACGGAGGTGAAGGAATTAGCGGTCATCCCGTGCAAGGCCCCGGAAGCTTCCTGCACAGTGGCCACCGTGATGCCGCTAGTAAACTTGCCACAAATGCGGCGAAACTGCTGCTTTTCGATGCGGGAAAGGGTGGGCTCCGGGAGACTGGGCATCGCTGTTGAATATAGCACAGGGCGCGCCGGACCCAGGAATCACGAGTACCGGCCGCGGATCTGGTTCCAACGCACCTGCCACGGCTCCAGAAACGCCGCCAGTCCGCGCAGCGCGGTCATTTTGGTGCCTGCGACGTCGTTCCACCTCACGGGCACTTCAATCTCGCGATAGCCCAGGCGGCGGCCGATGAACAGGACTTCCACGTCGAAACCAAAGCCGTCCAGCAACTGCCGCTCGAAGATCTGGCGTGCGGCGCGGGCTTCGAACAGCTTGAAACCGCATTGCGTATCGTGGAACGGCAGACCGGTGGCCAGGCGCATGCCCAGGTTGAAAAGCTTGCCGACGTTTTCGCGGAAGAACGATTGATGTACGCCGATCAGCCGCCGGTCGAGGGCGCGGGATCCCAGGGCTACCTGCGCGCCATCCCGCCCGGCGGCCTGCCAGAGCTTGTCGAGTTCTTCGATGGGGGAGGAAAGATCGGAATCGGTGAACAGCGCCCACTCTGCGCGGCTTTCCAGCATGCCGTGCCGGACGGCGTAACCCTTGCCCCGGTTGCCCGGATTGCGTAGCACGCGCAGCGCCGGGTACGAGGCGCGCATTTGTTCGGCTGCCTGCACGGTGCCGTCCGTCGACCCATCGTCCACCACCAGAATCTCGGAAAACTGCCAGGCGCCGCGCGCCAGATAAGCCATTACCTGGCGCAGGGTATCGGGGAGCCGCTTCTCTTCGTTGTAGGCTGGAATGATAATAGAGATTGATCGGGTCAAGGAAGACCTATAGTATCCAAATTCCCCGAGGAGAACGATTTGTCCCTGGAAGACGATTTATTGCAGCAACGCCTGGAGCGTATTCGCGAGATCGAGGCGCTGGGTTTCCGGCCTTACGGCCAGCGCTTTGAATGCACGCACACGATCCCCGCCATTCTGGCCGAATACGCTTCGAAGACCGCGGAAGAACTGGCCGCGCCGGTGCACGTGCGCATAGCCGGGCGAGTGCAGACCTTGCGCCGGATGGGCAAGGCCGGGTTCGCGCATCTCGCGCAGTCGGGCGAGCGGCTGCAGATCTACATCAAGAAAGACGCCATGCCGGAGCGCGATTTCGCCCTCTACCAGTTGATCGACCTGGGAGACATCATCGGCGTGGAAGGCTACCTTTTCCGCACGCGCACCGGCGAATTGAGCGTGCACGTAGAGCACCTGGAGTATCTGGCGAAGACGCTGCTTTCGATGCCCGAAAAATGGCACGGTCTGGAAGACGTGGAAACACGCTACCGGCAGCGCTATCTGGATCTGATCGCGAACCCCGAAGTGCGCCAGGTCTTCCTGATGCGCAGCCGCATTATCGGTTCGCTGCGGCGCCAGCTGGAAAGCCACGGATTCGTAGAAGTGGAAACGCCCATGATGCAGCCCCTCTATGGCGGCGCGGCGGCGCGTCCCTTCATCACGCACCACAACACGCTGGACGTGGACCTGTATTTGCGCATCGCGCCGGAGTTGTACCTGAAGCGCCTGCTGGTGGGCGGCCTGGAGCGCGTATACGAGATCAACCGCAATTTTCGCAACGAGGGGTTGTCCACGCAGCATAACCCGGAGTTCACCATGCTGGAGTTTTACCAGGCGTACACGGACTACCTGGGCATGATCGATCTTTCGGCGGAGTTATTGGCGCAGGTGGCGCGGGACGCGACGGGCGGCGAGGAAGTGGAGTATCTGGGGAACAAGCTGAACTTCGGCTGCCTGCAGCGCTTCACCATGCGCGACGCGATTGTGGAGTTCTGGCAAGGCGACGGGCGGCCAACCGCGGAACAGGTGCGCGACGCGGAATGGCTGCGAGGCCACTCCGGGAAGACCACGCCGGGCGAGGCGTTGGCCGATATCTTCGAGCGCGTGGTGGAGGACAAACTGATTCAGCCCACCATCATCTACGACTATCCGGTGGAGACTTCGCCTCTATCGAAGAAGAAGCCGGACGATCCGGCCTTCGTGGAGCGCTTCGAAATCTACATGGCGGGCATGGAGGTGGCCAACGGCTACACGGAGTTGAACGATCCGCAGGAGCAGCGCCGCCGCTTCGAGATGCAGCTAGGCATGCGCGAGCGCGGCGACGAGGAAGCGCACCAGATGGACGAGGACTACGTGCGCGCGCTCAGCTACGGCATGCCGCCGGCCGGTGGCGAAGGCATCGGCATCGACCGCCTGACCATGATCCTGACCGGGTCGAAATCGATCCGCGACGTGATCCTGTTTCCGCTGCTGCGTCCGGAAGGCCCTATCGATCTGGTGGCGCGTCTGCGCGAGCTGGACGGGCGCTGAGCGGTGCCTTCCTCTTTCGAGCTGTTCATCGCCAGGCGGTATTTGAAGGCGCGCCGCAAAGAAGCGGTCATCTCCGTCATCACGCTCATCTCCATTCTGGGGGTGGCCGCGGGAGTGATGGCGCTAGTGGTGGCGCTGGCCATCAACAACGGCTTCCGCGATACGCTGCAGCGCAACCTGCTGGGCGCGATGGCGCACATCAACGTGCAGGAGAAGGAGCCGCGCAACGGCATCGAAAACTGGGAAGCGATGGCGGCCAGGATCCGCCAACTTCCCCACGTCACGGCGGCTGGGCCCGCGCTCTACACTCCTATCTTCCTGAACGGTCCGGTGCAGTCGAAGGGCGGCCTTTTGAAGGGCGTGAATATCGGCACGGAACTGCAGATCAGCGACACGCTACGGCACCTGAAGGCCGGCTCGGTAGACGGCTTGCAGAGGGCGCCGCAGGACGGAGCGCCCGGCATTGGCGTTCCCGGGATTATCCTGGGCGCGCGCCTCGCGGAAGATATCGGCATGGTGCTGAACAGCAGGGTACTTGTGACCAGCCCGCAAGGCGAGCTCACGCCTATCGGTCCGCGCCCCAGTATTCGCCGCTTTCGCGTGGTGGGGATTTTCGAATCCGGCTTTTACGAGATCGACGACAATTGGGCGTACACCTCGCTGGCGGATGCGCAGCAGGCGCTGTCGCTGCAAGATGTGGTCAATGAGATCGAGGTGAAACTGGACGACTTGAACCTTGCGCCGGAAGTTGCCCGGAGGATCGAGAAAATCGCCGGGCCGAAATACGCCACCCTGACCTGGATGGAGCGCAATCGTCAACTGCTGAACGCGCTCAAGATGGAGAAAGCGGTGACGGTGGTCACCATCGGGCTGATCGAACTGGTGGCCGCTTTGAACATATTGATCACGCTAGTGATGATGGTGATGGAGAAGTACCGCGACATCGCCGTACTGATGTCCATGGGCGCGCGGCGTGCGCAAATTCGCCGTATCTTCATGCTGCAGGGCATCCTGATCGGCGTCGTGGGCACCTCGATCGGTCTGGTTGTAGGATACGCGCTCTGCTATTTCGCCGACCGCTACCGCTGGATCCGGCTGGACGAGCAGATCTACGCGCTGAGCTTCGTGCCCTTCGAGCCACGCTGGGTGGATGGCGTATGGGTGGCGGCGGCGGCGATACTGGTGAGCTTTCTGGCGACGATTTATCCGGCGCGCAGCGCTACTCGGATTGCGCCGGCGGAGGTGCTGCGGTACGAATAACGGCTGGCCAAGCTGCGTTTGTGCGGCTCGTGCGATACTGAAATAAGCGCATGCAAGCCACCAGCCAGATCCCGGACGAAACCGCGGTCGTCCTGCAGGCTCGCGAAGGGGACGCCAAGGCCTTTTCGGAATTGGTACGCCGCTACGAAAACAAGATCTTCCGTCTGGCGATGCACATCACGCAGAACCGCGAAGACGCTGAAGATGTACTGCAGGAGACCTTTCTGAAGGCCTACGAGCACCTCGATCAGTTCCAGGGCAACTCGAAGTTCTACACCTGGATCGTGCGTATCGCGGTTAACCAGGCGCTGATGAAATTGCGCAAGCGCAAGACCGACAAAACGGTGTCGATGGACGAGACCATCGATACCGGCGAAGACACCGTGGCGCGGGAGATCGCGGCCTGGGACGAGAATCCGGAGCAGCGCTACTCCCGCGAAGAAGTGAACCAGATTCTGACCTCCGCGGTGGACAGCCTGGCGCCGCCCTACCGCGCGGTTTTCGTGCTGCGGGATATCGAGGAGCTTTCGACGGAAGAGACCGCCGAGGCGCTGGATTTGTCCGTCCCAGCGGTGAAGAGCAGGCTGCTGCGCGCGCGCCTGCAGCTTCGCGATAAGTTGACGCGATTCTTCAAGCATAAGGAGGATGACGCCTTTGCTTACATGTAAGGAGTTCCTGCAAGAACTCAGCGACTACCTGGACGAGAATGTGGATGCGGAGATCCGGGCCAAGTTGGAGCAACACATTACCGAGTGCCCCAACTGTTGGGTGGTCTGCGACACCACCAAGAAAACCATTCGCATCTACAAAGGCATGGAGCCGCATCCGATTTCGCCTGAAATCGAATCGCGCTTGTTAGCCGCGCTCGAACGGAAGGTGGCGGCTCATCCCAAGTAGCAGGCAGAATTCGAGCGGAAGCGCCTCAATCATTCTTAAATCATTCGTATCGTAAAGAAAGCATCGGATCTACCTTCGCCGCGCGGCGAGCCGGGATGTAACATGCCAGCAGCGCCACACTCGTCAGAATCAACGGGACCGCGGCGAATGTGAGCGGATCCGTCGGACTTACGCCATAGAGCAAACTCGAAAAAACGCGCGTCAACCTGAGAGCTAGGACAACCCCAATTGCGAGGCCGGCCAAAGCGGGCGCGAGGCCTTTCCCAATAACCATTCTGAGGATTTCGCCCTTCTGCGCACCCAGCGCCAGGCGAATGCCGATCTCGTGCGTGCGTTGGATCGCGATGTAAGAGATCACGCCATAAATTCCCACCGAGGCCAGCAGCAGCGCCAAACCCGCAAAGCCGGTGAGAAGCAGGGTGATAAAACGCGGCACCGCCACTGACTGCGCGAAGTACTGGTCGAGGGTCTCCACATGATAAACGGGCGTGTTCTTATCCAAAGATGCCACCCGGCGGCGAATCGCGCCGACAACGCCTTCTGGATCGTTCGCGGTATGCACCACAATGAACATGGGATCGGCGATGCACTGGGCCAAAGGGGCGTACACCTCGGGTGCGGCTTCCGCTCCGGGATCGGCTTGCTTCACGTCGCCGACAACACCCACGATCTCGCGCATGGGGGGCTCGCCCGGGCCATAACCGATGCCGGGCCGAATGTGCCTCCCGATGGGATTCTGGTTCGGGAAGAAGCGCTGCGCCAAGGTACGGTTAACGATCGCCACCTGGGTGGATTTCAATTCGTCACGTTCGGTGAAGTCCCGCCCCGCGACCAGAGTGATACCGAGCGTGCCAAAATAGTTCGGTTCGATGGCGTTGAAATCGGCCGAGGGCCGCGACGCCATCGGAGTGGGCTGTCCCTCCATTTCGATGCTGGTGCGGATGTTATCTCCGGTCAACGGCAATGACGCGACTGCACTGGCTGAGTAGACGCCCGGGAGCGCGCCGATTTGCGCTACAACGTCGCGATAGAATGCTGGAACCTGTGAGTCCTGCCTTCCAGCGGGCGAATCGAGCTGCAGCGTCAAGACATGCTCGCGGTGGAATCCCGGATCGACCTGCGTGAGGTGCAGGAAGCTCTGCATTAACAGACCGCTCGCGAGCAGCAACACGACGGCTAAGGCTACTTCGCTCACAACCAATGCGTCGCGGAGGCGGCCGTGCTCTCTTCCTCCGCTTCCGGATCCCCGGCCGCTCTCCCTCAGCGATCCGGTGAGACTAAACTTTGAGACGCGCAGGGCTGGAGCGAGACCGAACAGAATTCCCGCCGCGAGCGAGATCAGAAAAGCGAAGCTGAGCAGGCGAGCGTCCAGTCCGATGGCGTTCAGACGGGGAACTTCGGCCGGGATGAGCCGCACGAGCAAGCGCAGCGATGCAAGCGCCAGCGCGAGACCGAGGCCGCCGCCCGCGAGGCCCAGCGAAACACTTTCCGTGAGCAGTTGGCGAGCCGCCCGGAGGCGTCCGGCGCCCAGTGCAGCGCGGACGGCCATCTCCTTGCGGCGGCCAGTGGCGCGCGCCAACAAAAGGTTCGCTACATTGACGCACACGATCACCAACACGCAGCCCACAGCACCCAGCAACACCAGCAGCGGTGTGCGGATGGGACCGGCAACTCCCTGGATCTCCGGCATTATCCGCACCGTGCGCGGCTTGTTCACCGGGTATTCCTTGTTCAACGCGGCCGCAATCGCGGCCAGTTCGGCTTGCGCCTGCTGGAGCTTGACTCCGGGTTTCAGCATACCGGCGACGTCCAGATAGTGCGCGCCGCGCTGCAAGGTCATGGCGTTGCCTCGGGCGTCCACCGCGATGGTGGTCCATAGTTCCACGGGACCAGCCTGAATTGGATACTGGAACGCCCGCTGCATGACGCCGACCACGGTGAATAGCTGGTCCCCGAGCTGAATCGCGCGGCCTAGCACCGCCGGATCGGAGCCGAACTCCCGCTGCCACAGACCGTAACTCAGGATCACCGGGTCGGTTCCACTCTCAGCGGCGGGGTTGTCTTCCGCCGGGAGGAAACTGCGGCCAAGTGCCGGAGTTACCCCGAGCATGGAAAATAGTTGCGCAGACACCACCGCGCCTTGCAAATGGAGTGGCTGGCTTCGGCCGATCAGATTAAAGTCGCTGGTTCGGAAAACCGCCATGCTGTCGAAAACGCGACTCCGCGCCCGCCAATCCAGGAAGTCCGGATAGGACGCAACACCGCCGTTCCCGGAAGCGGCAATCAGCGACTGAATTCGCACCAAGCGGCCGGCATTCGGAAATGGCAGCGGCTTGAACACCACTGCGTCTACTATGCTGAAGATCGCTGTGGTTGCGCCGATACCCAGCGCCAGGGTAAGAATAGTGGTGGCTGCGAAGCCGGGATTCCTGCGGAGCACCCGCAGGCCGTAGCGAAGATCCTGAAGCAAGTTGTCCATGGAGACTCCAACTTTGACGTCCCGAACGTTTTCCTTGATCTGTTCCACGCCGCCCAACTCCCGGCGCGCCTGTTCGAGCGCCTCGTGCCGGCCCATTCCGGAATGCGCGTTCTCCTCCGCCAGGAGGTCAAGATAGCTGCGGATCTCCTGGTCGAGATCCTGGTCCGAGCGCTGCTTGAAAAGAATATTCCGACAGAAGTTGTAGAAGCGGCGAACTGGCACTTGTTTCCCAGGCTACCCTTAAGGCGCCCAGGCTATCGGCTGCTATAGAAATTCTATAGGAAGAATAGCAAACCACTTATAGACTGTCAATAGGAGAGCGGCCCAGGCAGTTCAATAACTCATCGCGCACGTAGCCGGGCCTCCGGAATGGGCCAGCGCGTGATGATCTTCGCGCAGATCGGGCAGGTCGCCCCGCGGGACGGCTGCCGTGGAGGCCCGCCTCAAGCGCCATGATGGCGTACATCAGGCCGTGCGAACTGGCCAACATGCCCGTGAGCGCCGCCCTCGTCCCGGGCAGTTGTTGCCGGCTCGGCCCGCATACGGCCGAAGGAGGCTTCCCGGTTGGAGCGAGCCCCGCGGGCCGCCTGGCGCGTGCGAACCAGAGCGCCTTCGAAGGATGCATCCGGCTGGATATAGCTCTCGCGAATGGCGCGGAAGTAATCGCGATAGGCGTCGAGCATCTGAGCCATTTCGTCCTGCACGCGGGTGCGTTCGCGCGTGGGCAGAGCCAATACGCTGCCAGAGCGATGGCGCCGCCAATGGCGGTGTTCAAGCTGCGCGCAGCGATCACCGCCCTCGGAGAGACGCCCGTCATGGCGATCAGAAGCACGATCGCGCCGATGACGGCAGCGACGAAGATACGGTAATTGGCGGGACCCCAGCAGCGCACCACGAACATCAGCGCCGTGATGACCGTTGCCTGTGCGGCGGGCGCGGTGCGGAGCAGGTGGAACAGCGCGGTAGCGAAGACCAGGCCGCCGAACGTCCCGCCCAAGCGCAGCGCGCCGCGGCTGAACGTGGAGGCGAAGTCCGGTTTCAGAACGATGGCCACGGTCATGGGCAGCCAATAGGAACGGCGTAACTTCAAAGCAGCGCGCCACGGCATCGCCGATGGCCACACAGGCCGCCAGCCGGACAGCGTGACGGCACGCCGACCCGAATTGTCGTTACCTATGATGAGTCTTCCATGAAGCAAAGGCGTACGCCCGACAGTCTTCAAACATCTTCACAGCCATCGCCTAGCAGAGCACAAATTCAATCTGTGGGCCGAACGATGGGGCTGCCCCAGAGGTCCGGGTCGGTCAAAAACCAGTGAAGTAGATTT
>Ga0302326_10019699_pt1 | contig 13913 bp, 8 predicted proteins | sample Palsa_T0_3_FD_202264 | JGI IMG/M metagenome (GOLD analysis project Ga0302326, IMG submission 202264) | Peat permafrost microbial communities from Stordalen Mire near Abisko, Sweden - Palsa_T0_3 | ecosystem: Environmental > Terrestrial > Soil > Palsa > Peat permafrost | place: Sweden: Abisko... | reverse complement strand
GTCGCTCTATGGATGGCAGGATTTCGGAGCCTACAATGTCTTCTCCGATGGACCCTCCGATAGCACCTGTCCGGGTGCGGGCCCCATCGGCACCATGTCTCCCACGGCGCGCGCGTTTCAGCTGTTCAGCCAGATGGCCGTCAACGGCCAGACGGTGCTGACGGCGACCGTCGCCGGCGACACGACCGACGTGCGCGCCTATGCGGCCACCAACCCCAACGGCACGGCCCTGCTGTTGTTTAACGACAACGAAACCACCCCCCAGCAGGTAATGGTCACGCTTTCGGGCAAAAGCTCCTCTTCCAGCGTGAACGTCACCACCTACGACAAGGCCATCTACGACCTGTCGGGTTCGCCTACCGGCACTCCACCGGACCCGGCCGGGACGAGCACCTGGGCCCCGCCAATTACCACCAGCATGGGCGCGCAGACCTTGCCTCTGACCCTGACTCTCACTCCCTGGAGTATGAACGTGGTCATCATCCAATAACCGAGCCGGAAGGTGCGCGGCAATTTTGTGCCGTCACGGGGGCGGAAGAAAAAAGTAAGAGCCAGGCAAGATCCTTCGACATTTGAGATATGTTTTTGAAGTCTTCCCAAACACTATATTCGGACCTGCTGCCACGCCGGCTTCTCAAGGCGCCGTCGCAACCGGCTTACCTTCGAATCCCTGGTACTGGGAGTCTCCAGCGGGCATATAGCGGCCTACGATCGTATTAGAGTCGTTGATCGTCTCAATGCCCGTGTCCGTTCCGGCGAGATCGTCGATGAGGTGGTACTTACCCCCGGCGTAAACTGCTCCGTGCTCCAGGTTAGAGGAATCGAACCAGCTTAACGCGATCTTGTTGAGATTGTTTATAGAGTGGACGGCCGTGGTGACAGCGCCGGGAACATTCAACGGCCCATACTGGGTGCCGATACGCACCCAAGACGAAAGGCCGCCGGAGTTCAACGACTCCAAAGTAATGATGTTGTTGCTGTTGATGCCGACGGCGATGGTGGTGTCGGCACCAGGCACGTTCAGCGTCTCGTAGGTAGATCCGTTGAACAGAAAGCCGTGAGTGCCGTTACTGTCGGCAAACTGCCCGACCACAAGCCCGGAATCATTGATGCCGTAAGCGATTGTGCCTGCCGTCGCCGTGGGCACGATAACGTCGGTAAAAACCCCGTTTGCGTAGATAAACCCGTTGCTGAAGCTGTTTAGCACGTTATAGAACCCGACGATCGCTCCGGCCGCGTTGATCCCGAAGCAACTCGTACCGGTTCCATTGGGGTCAGTGATCGTGGTGAGGGTGTTGCCTGAGTGCATGAAGCAGTGGGAGACGCTGCTGGAGTCAGTGTAATTTCCCGAGATGACACCGGAATCATTGACGCCGTAAGGCGTCGTGCTCTGCGCATTCGGAATTTCGAGGTTCCTGAACGTGAAGGTCTGACCGATTGCCATCGGAACGGACACGAGTGCCAGTGCTATGAGGATCGAGACCCAGGCTGATGTGTGCTTCATTGGAAACGCTCCTTATAATCGTGATGTCTGTAGCTCTGACGCCCTGAACTACCGCCTTGGGATGGGGTGGGTACGCGCGACGAATCGGGAAGCTGGATAACCCTTTCAGGCCATCCCCGGTCCCCTCGCCCTGTGCTAAAATGCCACCGCCGAAAGGTTCCAGGCCTTTCCCCCTTCGCGGTATTTCATAGACGGCACCCTACCGCGCGACCGGCCTGGAAGTCATTAAGACTTTTCATTTTTTTCTGAATTCTTCTCACCCCATGGATACGCCAGGCAAGGCATCGTTTGAGTTCGGTTCTTTTCGCCTGGATACCTGTGATCGTGTGCTCCTGCGGGGTCGCGAACGGCTGGAGCTTCCTCCCCGGGTCTTCGACACCCTATTGGCCCTGGTGCAAAGCGGCGGCCGGCTGGTGGAAAAAGATGAGCTCATGCGGACTGTCTGGCCAAACACCGCGGTCGAAGAGAACAACCTCAGCCAGGCGGTTTACCTGCTGCGCAAGATCTTGCAGGATGGGGACGGAAACCGTTACATAGAAACCGTCCCCAAACGAGGCTATCGTTTCGTCGCCCGTGTACGTGAACTAGGGCTGGAAGTGGAATCCAGCATCAAGGAACGCCCTTCCCAAGTGCAGTTAGGACCAGACAATGGGAACTCTGGGAATCACATTTCTTCGCAATCCCCGATCAAAACTCCCCCGAAGCCGCGCTGGCTGGTCTGGTGCTTAGCCGGTCTGGTGGGCGCTTTCGCCACGCTGCTGGTGGTACAAGCGAGTAGATGGCGGGATCATCAGAAGAATCAGTCAGATTCAGAACCCATCCGGTCCCTGGCCGTGTTGCCGTTGCAGAACCTATCCAACGATCCCGCGGAGGAGTATTTCGCCGACGGAATGACCGACGAGCTGATCACCGAACTGGCCCAGGTGCGCCAGCTTAAGGTGGTCTCGAAGACTTCCATCATGCAATACAAGGGAGTGCGCCGGCCCTTGCCGCAGATTGGCCGGGAACTGGGCGTAGACGCGGTGGTCGAAGGTTCGATCCTGCGTTCGGGCAACCGGGTACGCATTACCGCTCAACTCATCCGGACTGCCACCGATCACCATATTTGGGCCAAGGCCTATGAGGGTGATCTGAATAACGTACTCTCGCTGCAGGCGCTGGTAGCGGAGGCCATTACCGATGAGGTGAAACTTGGTCTGACCCCGGCGGAGCGCAACCGGTTCCGCGTCTCGCGCCCGGTCGACCCCGAGGCTTATGAAGATTATCTTCGCGGCCGCTACTACTGGAACCGAAGAGAGGTTGGCGCATTCCAGAAGGCGATCGAGTTCTACAACCAAGCGATCAAGAAGGACCCGAACTTCGCGCTTGCCTACTCCGGCCTGGCCGATTGCGATACCCTCCTGGCCCTGGATACCCTGGGCCCCGGGTTGATGGCGGAAGCCAAGGCCGCGGCCTTGAAGGCGATTGAACTGGACGACGGATTGGCGGAGGCGCACACCTCCCTGGCCGCCGTTCGAATCTTTCTCGATTGGGACTGGACTGGTTCGGAACTCGAGTTCAAGCGCGCACTGGACTTGAATCCGAATTACGCCCCCGCCCACCATTGGTACGGCAATATTTTGCTGGGGCCCTTGGGACGTCACGAAGAAGCCATTGCCGAACTCAATCGCGCCCGGGAACTCGATCCGCTGTCGTTGATCATCAACGCGGACCTCGGGTACGCGTATTATCTGGCCCGCCGGTATGACTCCGCCTACACTCAATACCAGAAAGTGCTTGTGATGGACCGCAATTTCGTGCCCGTCCACCACGATCTATTGATGTACTACGCGCAAAAGAAAATGTATGACGCCTGGCTGCAGGAAGAGATTGCAGACTTCGAGCTTGTCGGAGACCCGGAACGCGCACTGGTCCTGAAGCACCTCTATGCTAACGGCGGCTTTCCAGCAGTCATGCTGAAGATGGCTGAATCCCGCGGCGCGCCTGAGTCCAGTGCGAAAGTCCGCGAGCAGGGATCGTTCTGCACTGCCGCCGAGGCTTATGCAGCATTGCAGGCAAAACGTCCGGCACTGGCCGCGCTCGAACAATGCTATGTGGCACGAGAGCCTGGCCTCATCTACCTCAAAGTGGAGCCCGCGTGGGACAGCCTGCGCTCCGAACCCGCCTTCCAGAACCTGGAACATCTCATCGGTCTTCGGTAGGGAAAGTGAACGCGGAGCGGTTTCACCTGGAGAACCGCTTGAATGTTCGCGAGCTTCCGATAGCGCCCACCATTCTCACCAACTTACCTGGCTAGCGCGTGTTCAGTTCAACGTAGTGACCGAAGCTGGAAAGTGCGACCTGGTCGTTGCCTGGAATATAGAAGCCAAACCTACCGAGACTTAAATTGCTTCCAGCCTGAGTCCAGCGATCCAGAACCACCCAGCTGTCTCCTTGCCTGATCTGGTGGAATATCTCATTGGGTCCTACACGGATCTGCAGCGTGCGGAAGCTCTTCTTGTCGACCTTGTGTGGAATCTTGGTCTCGTCGCCCTTCTGACCGTTCTTCACCACCGTGCGGTAGAAGTTATTGTCGTCCATCTGGAACAGGACATAGTTGTTAGCGTCGGTGCAGTTGAGCATCCACTGCAGGCGGTGACCCTTGGTAAGCATGGCGGAAAAAACAAACGTACCCGTCGTAGGAGAGACCCCGTACATTACGAAGTCGCCGCCTTTGCGAACGAACGATCCTTTCTCCTGTTTCCAGCCTGCCGGGTCATCCCACTTGGACATGCCGCTGGGAGAGAGAGATAAATCCAAACTCCGGGATTGACCGGCGGCGACCTCCACTGTGGACGAGCGAGTGAAGTTGTCCGCCGTTTTTGTGGTGAGAGTGTAGGAACCGGCTGACAGACTCATTGTGCCGCCGCTGCTTACTTTTGTCGGAGCCTCGCCTGCTTTATTGAGGGTTACCTGAGCATCAGCAGGCGTGAACGTGATTTTCAGCTCGCCGGGAGCGGCCTCTAGTGCCACATCTGCGGCCACGAGAGACACAGCGGTTCCAACCACGAAATGCTTCTTGATCTGCCGGGGCTTGAACCGGTCTTTGCGCAGTTCGACGGTGTGATCTCCGGCATTGACGGTCGCTACGGTGAGCGTGCCATCGGGCCGTACCGTTCCTACCGGAGTTTGGTCGATGAGAACTGTGGCTCCCGGAACTCCGCCCTGGATGGTCAGCGAAGACGAAACGGGCAACGGTTGCAGATTGAAAATCAGTTTGGCTTGCTCGCCTTTGCGAAGCCGGATTTTTTGTTCGGGAAGATCCTGGAATCCGCTCTTAGACACTCGTACCACGTAGTCCCTGAGTTCGAGATTCGGGATGCGCAACTGGCCGCCCTGGGTAGGTCGCGGCTGAAGTTTTCCGTTGAGAAAGATCCTTGTCTTGTCTTGACCAGTGATCACGACGAGGGTGCCCAGGTTCTGGCCGGACTCGAGGAATGCGTTCAGCGTGGCCGCTGCTCCTGCGTCAATGTCGAGTTTGTACTGGTCTTTGTTTGGCTCAGCGCCGCGGGTTACGGCTAGCTCGTGAGTGCCGGCGGAAATGGAGGGAAGGTCGAGACCCTCCTGGGGCACGTCAAGAGGAGTTTGGCCATCGAGGCTGATCTTGACCGCGGAATCACTGGAATACACATGCAGGTGGTCGGCCATGCTGCTCACGATTACCGCCAATACGCCTTTGGAAGCGATGGGGCCTTTCACGACGGGACCGACTCCAGCGTCGGTTGAGAAAGTGAAGGACGCTTCTCCCTTCGGTCCCTCGAAAGTCAGCTTATGTTCCCCGGTGGGAATCTTGTCGAGAGACCATTGTCCATCTTGAAATTCGGCGGGCGGCTGATCATCGAATGTGACTTTTCCTGTGCCGGTGTCAGACGACAGTTTCACCACCGGCAGAGCCGGCTCTGGCGGCGGCGTTACCGGGACCGGAACTGCAGGCGCCGAGGCTACAGGCGCCGCTTCCGGGGGTGAGGCGATTGGCGGCGCACGATGTTTCCGCACGAACAGAAAGATCGCTCCGACCAGGACGATTACGGCGGCCGAGGCGACGATGACGGTTGTGTAACTTTTGGGTCGTCTTGCTAGTTGTTTAAGACTGGAAGATGGAGTTGCGGCTTTCGGCGCGCTGGCAGCAGGCTTGGCCGCGGAAGCGGCGACTGGCGCCGACGGTGCACGCGGCGGTGCCGGCGGAACCGGTTCTGCCGGAACACGTGCTGCGCCGGGCGGAGCGGGAACCACGTCAGCCGCAGGCGGAGACGCGGAAACATTGCTGGTCGCCTCCAGTGAAGACTCAGGCGCGCTGGCTGGCGGCGTGTTGTAGGTGAGGGTCGCGCTTTCGCTTGCGGGCGATCCAGTCGGACTCGTTCGGTCCACTTCGAGCAGGCCCAGGCGGTGCAGAAGACCATTCGCGACGGAGAGGACTTCTCCATCGTTCGGATATTTGTCCGCGACTGCTCGCACGCGTTCCCCTAGTGCCTGCTGCGACGCGGCATCCGCGGCGGCATCAATTTCATCCTCCATGCGCCGCAGTTCTTCCAGATCGCGGCGGCGGGTTTGGCGGCGCTGAGTCTGGAAATCCCGCTGGACCGTCTCCTGAATCTGAATCAGCCGGGGTTCGCGCGGATAAACCGCCAATCCTTCTTCGATGCGGGACAAGGCTCCGGCAAGATCGGTGGCAGTTTGCAGCTTGCGAGTTTGCGAAACACATTCTTCGATGAAGGTTTCCCGCTTCTGATCGTGGATCAGGGTTCGAATGGTTTTGGCCATGGGATGCCCTGGGTTCAAGTCGAGAGCTTCGCGGGACAGCTTCTCGGCTTCCCGCCAATCGTTTTCTACCGCGGAGTGGGCTTCTTCGACCAGGGCATTGGCCAGAACTGCACGGGCTAAAGAATTGTTTTCATCGAGCTCATAGGCCTGGCGCAACAGTTTGATGCCATCGGCCGCCTTGTGCTGGGCGCACATCTCCTGGCCTTCGGTCATGAGGCGGTGGGCTTCGGTTTTTCGCTTGACGCCATCCTGGGCGAGCTTCTCGAGTTCCGCCAGTTCTATATCATTGGGGAATTCGGCTGCTGCGCCTTGCAACAAGTCGAGGGCGCGCGCGTAGTCGCTGGAATGCAAACAGGTGTCGACCTGTTCGACCAGACGGGTTTTGGATTCGATCCGGGTCTGCTGGTCGCGCCGCTTTTGCAGGCGCTCAACCTCGAAGGTTAATCCCGGATACTGGCTGTAGATGGTGCGCAGGATCTCCCAATCGTTCAGGGCATCGCCATACGATCCCTGCTCTTCGTGAAAGTGTGCGCGGGCGACGATGGAATTGACCAGGTCGCGCTTGTCCTGAACCAGGCGCAACGCGCGTTCGAAATGCGATTCTCCGGGATGGAGATCAAGCGCCTCGCGCAGAATGTTCACGCGCTTATCCAGGTCCGGTTCGGCTTCTACCTGGCGATCGACCGACGCGACGAAAGCCGAGAGCTCCTGGCGTTGTTGTTCCTCGATGTCGTACTTGAGAGCCTGGAAGATGGCGTTGGCGGGATACTTGGCCAGATAGGTCTCGCAGGCGTCAAGGGCTTTGCGGAAATTGTGCTCGGTGAGGTTTCGCCGCGCCTCGGCATACGCGGTGTTCATGGCGTCATGTTCGGAACGGACTTCGTTATAAAAGGACTGGTAATTGGCGCCGCTCTCGCGGTTGATGGAATCGGGGGCGCGCCGGTCGAGATCGATCACGACGCCCAATTTTGCGAGGGCGTTGCTCACGTCGCCCTTTTGCCAGGCGTCCATGGCGGCGCGATGGAGTTGCTCCTTCTCCTGGCGGAGCTTCTTGTATTCCTGCTCCTGGCGGTCGACCTCGGCCAGCAACTGGAGGGCGCGGGCCTCCTTGGGCCGGAGCTGGAGAACGTTCTGCAAAGCCTCGCGGGCATGCGCATAGGCGTGATTTTCGATGTGCTGCCGTGCCAGACGATACCAGTTGTCGATCTGGCGTTCGCTGCGCCGGTTTTCAATTTTGCTCTTTAGAGCTAATGCGGTGGCGTTGTCCGGTTCGATCTGGAGAGCTTCCTGCAATTTCTGGAGAGCGAGCGGGTCTTCTTCTTCCTCAAAGCGCGCCCGAGCGGCGTCGAGGAGCTGAGAAAGGGTCTTGCGCCGGACTGCGCCGTCGAGCCGCCGGCGCAGAGAGCCGATGGCCTCATCCATGTGACCTTCGGCCTCAAGTTCGCCAAGGATTTCTCCGGCGAACTGAAAATCGCCTTCTTCGAGGGCCTTAGTGGCGCGCAGCAGCCGGGGCCGAGTGCGCTCGGGATCGAAAAACTCGATGGGCTCGTTGCGCAGCGCTTTGTTGAGCGTGTCGCCGAAATCGCGGGCGCTCGCGAAACGATGCCAGGACTGCTTGGCCATCGCTTTATGCAGGACCCGGCTGACGGGCTGGCTTATGGCGGAATTCAGCTCTGACGCCAGCGGCGGGATGTGATGAAGAATTGCATCGACCACTTCATCGGCCCGGGTGCGCTGGAACGGGTTGCGGCCGGTCATGGCTTCGTAGCAGACGACGCTGAGGGAAAAAATGTCGGACGCCGGGGTTAGGGTTTTCAGTTCGATCTGCTCGGGAGACATGTAGAGCAGGGTGCCTTTTTGCGCCCGGGTGGTGTGGGCATCGGCCATGTGAGCGACGCCGAAGTCAATGATCTTCACCGAGTCGTCTTCCATCACGAAGATGTTGCTCGGCTTTAAATCACGGTGGACCAGACCACGTTCGTGCGCGGCTTGCAGGCCGCGGCAGGCCTGGGAAATGATGTCGACGGTGCGCTCCACGGTCAGACGATGGCTGGCTTTGCGGATGAAACGATCGAGCGTGGTGCCGGGGAGCAGGGGCATTACGAAGTAGGGCTTCTTCTTGCCTTCTTCCTCGAATTCTCCGATGTCGAAGATCTCAACGATGTTGGGATGGCTCATGGAGGCGAGCACATCGCATTCTTTGTAGAACAACTGGAGCGAAGCCGGATCGGGAATGTCGAGGATGGTCTTGACCGCTACTTCGCGGCGTACGACGGTGTCGTAGGCCCTGTAGACAAGGCCCATCCCACCCTGGCCGAGGATCTGCCTGACCTCGTAGCGGCCTGCCAGTTTTCTCGGCGAAGCGGGGTTCTCCATGGCGCGCCCCAGTGTGGGGCTGTAGCATTTTAATCGATTTGGCGGAAAAGTGTAGCTATCGCGTCACGGGCTAGTGGTGTGCAGTTTGCAAAGGAGGCGAGCCAAACGCGCGATTATTGTGTCGCAAAGAACGCGACACTTCACTTCGCGCGGCTCGCCCAGATCCTTCACTGCGCAAAGAACGCTTGTTCAGGATGACAAGCAAACTGCACCACTACCCGGCACGGTGGAGAAAAAGAACGATGCTCCGTGCGGAATGGCCTTCCGACAACGGTACCAGCGAAAGGATCGCGGCGTCATGACTGACAAATCTGGGATTACGGTTGCGAGTTTACAGTCGGCTTCAAGAGCCGAGGTTGTTGAAATCTTTCGAGCATCCTATGTTTCGAAATCGACACTAGCAAATCATTTTTCTTGTTGACAAGGAAACGACGTTCCTGTAATTGTGGCGGGACCCGATTCGTCTCACTTATGACTTTGCGGTGTAGTTCTGGGAGGGGTTAAATGACTAACACTCGACACGTTCTGCATGCGCTCTTGAGCGTCGCGCTGCTGACTTTCGTGGTTGGAGTTCTTGGCGCCCAGGCAGTGGCCCAAGGTGGTAGTAACACAGGGACGGGAGCGCCAACGTCATCAGCTCAGCCAGTCGTGCATGATCTTCCCGTGGACGTTCCGGGACATACGGAGTTTCTGGATCACAAGAACGGGTTTCGGGGAATGACTTTCGGAACCAGCGTCAAGGAGTTCAAGAATCTGGAGGTCTACCGCGACCGGGGCGCCGTGAAGGTTTACCGGAAGACCGACGAGGATCTCTCGATTGGAACTGCTTCGGTTACGAACATCATCTACATTTTCGTGAATGACAAGTTTTATGCAGTCTCCATTCACGCCGATGGCCGTAACGGGGCCAATCTGCTGAAGGTTTTCCAGGCGGCGTTTGGTGCTGGCGCGCACCCGGAGGGTGGCCCGTCGCAGTATTTTTGGACGGGGAAAGTCGCGAGCGCTCACTTCTTTGACGATGAGGGCGCGACCCACGAAGTTAGAGGATGGATCGGCAACAATGAACTGCAGAAAGACTACGAGCAGGTGATGCAGCAGATCTTCACGGCGGCTGCGCAGCAACTTTAGATATCGTCTCAAGCCTTGGCGGCATGGGGAGGAAATATGGCTCGTCTTCTATCGTTGTACGAGAGAATCCGCAACTGGTTCCTGGTGCTGATCGGGCTCCTGATTGGCGTCCAGGCTGGTGTCCAACCGACAAACGCGTCCGCCACCAAGCCGACCCCGGCTATACCCGAGAGAGTAGCCGCAGTCCGCAGCCGCATCCAGGAACTCCAGAAAAACCCTGCGGTTGCCGAGAAGAAAAATGACAAGGGAGAAGCGACCCTCGTAGCCCAGTGGGGTAATTGGGGCAATTGGAACAATTGGAGAAACTGGGGAAACTGGTCGTCCTGGAACAACTGGGGCAACTGGGGCAATTACTAGGTTTTCGCTGGAGGTTGGGCGTTGTCCGCTGGTGCCACCGGTAGTCCCTGTGATGGGTTAACTAACAAGGGCGTCAAGCTGCTGGTTCTGCAGCCGACGCCCTTTTGTAATATCGACTGCGATTACTGCTATCTTGCCAACCGCCTGAGCACCAAGAAAATGTTACCCAAGCAGGCGGTCGAGATTGTGGATCGTCTGGTCTCGGCTGGCGTTGTCGGCACCGACCTGAGCATGGTTTGGCATGCCGGGGAGCCGCTGACCCTTCCGCCGAGCTACTACCGTGAGGCCTTTGAAGGGCTATTCGCTCGCCGGTACCCTTTCACCATACGCCACTCCTTCCAAACCAATGCAATGCTCATTAACGATGAGTGGTGCGATCTTTTTCAGCGGTGGAATATTAACGTCGGCGTGAGCGTGGATGGGCCGGCGTCGATCCACGATGCTCACCGAAAGGACCGCGTGGGCAAAGGCACTCACGCCAAGGTGATGGAGGGGATTCGGACGCTTCAGCGCCGTTCCGTTCCATTTCATGCGATTGCTGTCGTTACCGCAGAGTCGCTGCTTCACCCGGAGGAAGTATTCGATTTCTTTCTGAACACCGGAATCGACCGTCTGGGCTTTAATATCGAGGAACTCGAGGGAGCCAACAAAACCAGCAGTGTTGCCGGCGACAAGATTTCAAACGTTCGGCGATTCTTTGAGGTCATGGCGGAATGCCAGGAACGCTGCCAGCATAAGATTTCGATCCGTGAATTTGAGAATGCCCGCGCAGCAATACAGGGCCTCCGGGGCGGCTCATCGCCGGGTTCATCGCAAGGTTCGTCGCAGGATGTCCGGAATGATCAAACCGAGTCATTTGCGATACTGACCGTGGCCTGGGACGGGTCGGTGACGGCGTTCTCCCCCGAACTGATTGACGCGAAAAGCAAAGACTACGGTGATTTCATACTGGGCAACATTCTTCGCGATTCGATAGCAGATATTTTCAGCGCGCCTAAGTACACGCGAATTGCAAACGCCATCGAGGAAGGCTGCAAACGCTGCGCTCAAACCTGCCAATACTTTTCGGTCTGCGGTGGAGGCGCCCCATCCAATAAATATTTCGAGAATGGCAGTTTTGAGTCCACCGAGACCGTGTATTGCCGCAGTGTCGTCCAGATACCGACGGACATAATGCTGGCGCAAGCCGAACGCGAGCTTGGAATATCGATTCCCAAGGATTCGCCGAGGCAAGCGGCATGAAAATGCCGTATGACGTTTATGTTATCGGGCTAGGCGTGTCCCTTCCGGAGCATTTGACTACCCAGGCCGTTGATACGATGGCAAGCTGCTGCAAGCTTTTCTCGATTGTCCAGGAACCGCTCGCCCAATGGCTCCCGCCGGAGAAGAAGGGGAAGGTTGAAGTGATAAACCTCCTGGACTTTTACGTGGACGGCAGCATTCGGATGGAAAACTACAACCGTGCGGCTGAGATGGTCTTGACGGCGAGCGGCGACGGCAGGCCGGTAGGCTACGTCACCTACGGCAATCCCATGGCCTATGACAGCGTTGCTCAACTCATTGTGAGGAGGGCCTCGGAGTTCGGGCGCTCGGCTCGCGTGGTGCCGGGAATCTCATCGCTGGACTCGATCCTGTGCGACATTCAGGTTGATATGGCGCCGGCAATCCAGGTATTCGAGGCATCGTGGATGATGGCCTTCGAAATCGTTCCACGCGTCGACACCCATGTAATTCTTGTGCAGATGGGCTCATTCGGATCCTACCGCGCGCACTACGATCGCAGGCAAGACGGCGGCTCGCTCACCCGCCTGGTCGACCATCTGACTTCTGTTTATCCCAAGGACCATCGCGTGTCATTGGTTCGTTCGACCGCGAGCGGAGCGCATCCGGAGAAAATATCCAGCTTCACCCTTGAGCGCCTGTCTGAGGCAACTGCAGAAGAACTGAGCGGCGCGTCGCTCTATATTCCAGCGTTGAGGCAGCCAACCCCAAACCCTGAAATGCTGACGGAACTGGAAGCGACTTAACCGATCTCCTCATTCAGGAAACGGAGATTCGGGGGATTTATGAAGAACGAAAACTCCGACAGCTCTTCTTCATTCCCGATTCTCTTTTCCTGCTTTGCGCTTTTTCTTTTATGCATTGGGGTTGCGGCTGCGGGAGGCCCCGCCAGCGAAGCTCCGGCTGGATTCGACAACTTGACCAATGGATTCGTCAGCCAATCCCTTTATGACTCTGACCGCGCAGTCTTTGAGCAGCCTGAGACTGTAGCCACCGGCCTTGGCCCGGTTTACAACGGCCAATCTTGTCTTGAATGTCATCGCAACCCCGTTTCTGGGGGTAACAGTTTAATTTCCGTATCGCGCGCCGGGCATCATGACCCAAGCAGTGGTATGTTCGTGCCCGCTCCTGGCGGGACATTGATGCACGTCCATGCCATCAATCCGGCGATCGATATCAGCATTCCCGCCAGCGAGAATGTTCGCTCGCGGCGCAAGGCGACATCCGTGCTGGGCGATGGCTATGTGGAGGCGATCGATGATGCGACCTTGCTGGCCATCGCAAAGCGCCAAGAAGAAGAATCGAGCGGTCGTATTGCGGGCGTGGCGGTTCTCGTGCCCATTGTGGAGGCAGGGAACACACTCCGTGTGGGCCGGTTTGGTTGGAAGAGCCAGCACGCCAGCGTAGTTTCATTTTCCGCTGACGCCTACATGAACGAGGAGGGAATCACCAACCGGTATTTCCCGGTCGAGAACACTGCCCTGGGCAAGTCCGTCGCTGAGTACAAGTCCTTGGCTGATCCGGAAGACGAACGTCACAGCGACGGGTTCTCGCACCTTGACCGATTTGTCAACTTCATACGTGCCACCAAGGCGCCGCCCCGCGATGAGAAGCTTGCAGCCACGCCCGACGCACGCGCTGGCGAGCACATCTTTGAGCAGATCGGCTGCGTCGTCTGCCACGTCGCTTCCATCAGGACTGCGCCGGCCGGAACAAAGATCAACGGGGGCCAGTTCGAGGTACCCCAGGTTCTGGGCGACAAAGTTATCCACCCGTACAGCGATTTCCTGCTGCACACGCTCAGCACCGGCGACGGCATTCCCGTGCAAAGCGGAGGGGATTCTACCGCGAACAAGATTCGCACCGCGCCGCTGTGGGGGCTGCGCACGCGCCCCGAGTTGATGCACGACGGCGCGTCACCCACTCCGGAACGCGCGATCCTGCGCCATGGCGGCGAAGCTCAATTGGTGATTGATGAATTTTTCAAGCTATCGCCGCGGCAGAAAAAGGAATTGCTGACGTTCCTGAGTTCGCTGTAGCAGAGCGGCAAAGGCCGTCACTTTCCCGCGTAGCTGGCTCTCCAGATCGAGTTCGACCCATCGTCGCTCACCAGCAGCGAACCATCCGGAGCCACCGTCACGCCCACCGGACGTCCCCACACGTTGCCATCCGGCAGAACAAAGCCGGTGAGGAAGTCTTCATACTCGCCGCTGGCATGGCCGGTCTGGTGCAACGGCACGCGGATTACTTCGTAGCCCACCCGCACTGCTTTGTTCCAGGAGCCGTGCTCGGAGGCAAAAATATCTCCCTTATACTCGGCCGGGAATTGCTGTCCCCCGTAGAAAGTGAACTCCAGCGACGCGTTGTGCGGCTGCAACAGCACATCCGGGATGATCGCTTTGTCCTTCAACTCCGGATGCTTGCCCTGATGCCGCGGATCCTGATGCGCTCCGATGTACCACCACGG
>Ga0302326_10019698_pt1 | contig 13913 bp, 12 predicted proteins | sample Palsa_T0_3_FD_202264 | JGI IMG/M metagenome (GOLD analysis project Ga0302326, IMG submission 202264) | Peat permafrost microbial communities from Stordalen Mire near Abisko, Sweden - Palsa_T0_3 | ecosystem: Environmental > Terrestrial > Soil > Palsa > Peat permafrost | place: Sweden: Abisko... | reverse complement strand
CATCGTGGGTGTGACGTGCAAAGTTCTGCCGGGCGATAACGATGCGCTGGTGAGAGGCAATCCTGGGCGATTTTACCGGCCGGCGTATCTCGCCTCCAGCGGATGGGTGGCGTTGCGCTTGGACCGCGGCAAGGTCGATTGGTCTGAGGTGGCCGAACTGGTGACGACGAGCTATCGCCTGCTCGCGCCGAAGCGGCTTACGCGGACTCTGCCCGAGGAGTAGGTTCACGCCTGGCGACGGCGGGACTTTAGTCTGAGGGGTGTCCTCTGGGCCGGGCACTCTTGCCGGCGTTCTTGGTTTCTGCCGCCAGAGACGTTCCGGGCATGGACCGTCCCCTGCCTTCTCAAGGTCATCCTCGAGAGACCACAGGGTTACGCGTCGGGCCTCATCTCCGGATGGAAAGCTGCGGCTCGTCTCGAAAGCTGGCGAGAATATCGAAAAGCACAAGGGGCCTCGGCTTTGCCGATGGTCAGCGTTATGGGTTCATCTGTGCGTAGGAGTTTCGCCGGAGTGTCGCCGTGCCAGTCCCTTGCGACCGATGTCGGTGCGGTAGTGCATGCCGTCGAAGGAGATTTTTTCGACGCCGCGATAGGCTTTCTCGATGGCGGATGGCAAGGTCAGTCCGCTGGCGGTAACTCCCAAGACGCGGCCGCCGGAGGTGACTAGGCCGTCGGAATCGAGCTTCGTACCCGCTTGAAAAACGGTAGCACCCGTGGCTTCCGCTTCCGCGATGCCGTGGATCGGCTTGCCCGAGGCGAATGAGCCAGGGTAGCCGTCGGAGGCCAGGACCACGCAGACGGTTGGGTCGGGTTGCCATTCCAGTTTGATGCCGGCGAGTTCGCCGGTGGCGGCGGCCATCAGGACGGGCACGAAGTCCGACGCCATGCGCTTCATGAGCGGCTGCGTTTCCGGATCGCCGAGGCGCACGTTGAACTCGAGAACTTTAGGCCCGGCGTCGGTCATCATTAACCCGGCGTATAGAAAGCCCGTGAAGCCCGTGGCTTTCACCGTGGGACGGATTACACAATCGAGTACGAATTGCGTCTGTGCCTCGGTGAGGATGGCCGAATCGCAGTACGCGCCCATGCCGCCGGTATTGGGTCCGGTATCGCCATCGAACACCGCTTTGTGGTCCTGCGTGGGCGCCAGCGGTACGACGTTGCGGCCGTCGCAGAGCGCGATGAAGCTGACTTCTTCGCCGCGCAGGAATTCTTCGACTACCAACCGGCCGGTCAGAGTGGCAAGTGCAGCTTCGGCTTCGGCTCGGGCATGCGCAATAACCACCCCTTTGCCCGCGGCGAGGCCATCGGCTTTCAGAACCACGGGAAAGCCGAAGCGATCGATGGCGCGGCGAGCGTCTTCGGGATTGTCGACTGTGACGTAGTCGGCTGTGGGGATGCTGGTTTGCGCAAAAAAGTGCTTTGCAAATGCTTTGCTGCCTTCAAGCTGCGCGGCGGCGCGATTCGGTCCGACGATCTTCTTGCCGCAGGCTCGGAATTCGTCGACCACTCCGGCGACCAGCGGCGCCTCCGGTCCGACGACCGTTAAATCCGCTGCGATTTCTTCGGCCAGTGCGAGGTAAGAAGACGTGGCTGGCAGGCAGGCGCCGATCTGTGCGATGCCGGGATTTCCGGGCGAGGCGAACACCTCAACGCCGCGCGACTGCGCCAACTTCCAGCACAGCGCGTGCTCTCTTCCACCGCCACCGAGGACCAGGATTTTCATTTCGCTACAATCATAACAATGCAGGAGAGGTACGACGTTGTCGTCATCGGGGCCGGTCACGCGGGCTGCGAAGCCGCGCGGGCATGCTCGCGCATGGGTCTGCGCACGGCCATGGTGACGATGAATTTGGACCTAGTCGCGCAGATGTCGTGCAATCCGGCGATCGGCGGCATCGCCAAGGGACACCTCGTGCGCGAGATCGACGCCTTGGGTGGACTGATGGGCGAAGTGGCCGACGCCGTGGGAATCCAATTCCGCCTGCTGAATACCAGTCGCGGTCCGGCGGTATGGTCGCCGCGCGCGCAGATGGATAAGAGGATGTACCGCGTGCACATGCGCGAAGTACTAGAGAAGGAGCCGAACCTTCGCATCAAACAGGCTGAGGTGGCATCGCTGGCGCTCGACGGCCGGCGGGTGACCGGCGTGCATTTGCGCGATGGCCGGACGATCGAGGCCGGCGCGGTAGTCGTGACCACTGGAACGTTCTTAAATGGACTGGCGCACGTTGGCGAGAATAGGTATAGTTGCGGCCGGAACGGCGAGGCGCCATCACAGTTGCTGGGTGATCAGCTTCGAACGTTGGGGCTGCCGTGGACGCGGCTGAAGACGGGCACGCCTCCGCGGTTGGATGGCCGCAGCATCGACTGGGCGCGATTCGAGCCGCAGCCGGGCGACGTTGAGCCGACTCCATTTTCGTTTCTCACCGACAAGATCACGCGGCAGCAGATCCAGTGCCACATCGGGTACACTACCGAAGAGACAGCACGCATTCTGCGGGAAGCGATGCCGCGGTCGCCGCTCTATAGCGGACAAATCGAGGGAGTGGGACCGCGATATTGCCCTTCGATTGAAGACAAGATCGTCAAATTCCCGGACAAGCTGCGTCACCAGATCTTCCTAGAGCCGGAGGGGCTGGACACGCATGAAGTCTATGTGAACGGCATGTCGACCAGCATGCCGATCGACGTGCAGACGGCTGTGGTGGCGTCGATTCCGGGGCTGGAGAACGCCGAGATGATTCGGCCGGGGTACGCCATCGAGTACGACGCCATTGACCCGCGGGAACTGGATCACACGTTGGCTGTAAAGTCGATTGAGGGCCTGTATCTCGCGGGGCAAATTAACGGGACTTCAGGGTACGAAGAGGCGGGCTGCCAGGGGCTAGTGGCGGGGATCAATGCGGCGTGCAAGATTCTTGGCAAGGAAGAAGTGGTTATCGGCCGGAGTGAAGGGTACACCGGGATCCTGATCGATGACCTGATCACCAAGGGGGCTGATGAGCCTTACCGCATGTTTACTTCGCGTGCGGAGTTTCGGTTGCATCTCCGGATCGACAACGCCGATGCGCGATTGACGCCGATCGGACGGCGGGTCGGGCTGGTGACAGATGAGCGCTGGGAGGCCTTCACGCGGAAGCAGGGTCAAAAGGTCCGGCTGTTGGCGGTGTTGGAGACGCATCGCAATGCACAGTGGTTGAAGCGGCCGGAAGCATCGATTGAGGAGTTGGCTGGCTGGATCCGGGAGGCTCTTGGCGAGGAACCGGCGCGCGGCCTTCTGGTGACGGTGGAAACAGAGATCAAATATAGCGGGTACATCGCCCAGCAGGAACGCCAGATGGTGCGACTGAAAGATGCAGAGCGGAGGGCAATTCCAGGCGACTTCGAATTCGTTGGGATCCCAGGTCTGTCGCGGGAGATCCAGGATAAGCTCTCAAGGGTTCGGCCGGGGACTCTGGGTCAAGCTGCGCGCATTCCCGGCGTGACACCGGCCGCAGTCGCTATTCTCGACTGCTATTTGAGTGTCGGACGTGTTTGCTGATTTCGCCCTGACGGTGGAGCAGGAGGCTGCGCTGGAGGCACACCTGGAGCTGCTGATGCGCTGGAATCAGAAACTGAATTTGACGTCGATTCGAAATCGGGAAGAGGCAATCGAGCGGCACTTCTGCGAATCTCTGTTCCTGGGATCGCGATTGCCTGCGGGTGTCTTGCGGATTGCGGATGCCGGGTCGGGCGCTGGGTTTCCGGGTTTTCCGGTGGCAGTGTTGCGGCCGGATTGTTCGGTGACATTAATTGAGTCGCACCAGAGGAAGGCGGTGTTTCTGCGCGAGGCATCGCGGATGCTGCCAAATGTGCGTGTATTGGCGAAACGGGCGGAAGATGTCGACGAGAGATTCGATCGTGTAATTTCTCGGGCTGTCAGTTATTCCGATTTGGCTTCGTTCCTAAAGAAGCTGGCTCCGAATGCCGATCTATTGAGTGGAGCTGAGATCCCGTCTGCAAGTCTCGGGTTTGAGTGGGACACTCCGGTGGCGCTCCCTTGGGGCGAGAAGCGGTTCTTGTGGACTGGGCGGGCTACGGTGGAGACTGGCACTTAAGTTGTTTCACGTGAAACGGCTAAGAAGTAGAACCTCAGTCTTTGTTTCACGTGAAACGAGACTAGAGCGGGAGAATGAAGATTACGAGTTCCGCCTTAAACACCAACCATGCTAGTATGGCCGCTTGAGCCGAGTTTTCGCGATTGCCAACCAAAAGGGCGGGGTAGGGAAAACCACCACAGCCATAAATCTCGCCGCTGCCCTAGCCGCTAATGACTTCCGAGTTCTGGTGATCGACTCGGACCCGCAAGGGAATGCCACCACTGGTCTGGGTATCACGAAAGACCCCGACAAACCCAGCTTATACAATGTCCTTCTAGGCGACACACCCCCGGATGCAGCCATAGTACCCACTGAATTTGAAGGCTTATATGTCATTCCCGCGGACAAGAACCTGATTGGTGCCAACCTGGAACTTGTCGACAGCGAAAACCGTGAATTCCGCCTTCGCGAAAGAATTCAGAAGATCCGCGACCAATATCGCTTCATCCTGATCGACTGTCCACCGGCGCTAGATCTTCTCACCCTGAATGCGCTCATCGCTGCCGATGCCGTATTGGTCCCCATTCAGTGCGAATTCTTCGCCCTGGAAGGGATCTCCGAGCTGATGGACACCATCGATCGAATCAAGAACTCGTTCGAACACGACCTGGAAGTTGAGGGAATCCTCCTGACCATGTACGACGACCGCACCAACCTCACCCGCCAAGTCGCGAACGATTTGAGCGGCTTCTTCGGCGACAAGGTCTTCCAGACCATTATCCCGAGAAGCATCCGGTTGGCGGAGGCGCCCAGCTTCGGCAAGACAATCCTCAGTTACGATCCCCGATCGAAGGGCGCGGAGAGTTACATCAAACTGGCGAAAGAAATTCTGGACCATGAACAGACTCGACAACCCGCGCAAGGCGCTCGGTAAAGGCTTGGGAGCCTTACTCCCCACCCGGCCGGTCACCTCTACAGTTCCGCCGACTCAGACGAATGACGCCCCACAGACGTTGCCGGTAGACCTGATCGATCCCAACCCCCTACAGCCCCGCCGCCTCTTCCAGAACGAGCGGCTCGCGGAACTGGCGCAATCCATCCGGTCCAACGGAATCGTCCAGCCGCTGGTTGTGCGGCGAATGGGTGACCGGTACCAACTAGTCGCTGGAGAACGGCGTTGGCGCGCCGCCAAGCTGGCCGAGGTACGAGATCTACCGGTCGTAATCCGCGACATCCCCGACGACCGGCTTCTGGAAATCTCGCTGATCGAGAACATTCAGCGGGAAGAACTCAACCCCATCGAAACAGCCCACGCGTTTGCCCGCCTTGGCGAGGAACTGCAGCTAAGCCCGGAGCAGATCGGCCTCAGGACCGGTAAAGACCGAAGCACGATCGCCAATTTCGTGCGTCTTCTTCAACTCCCCGAAGATCTCCAGCAGCTTGTTGCCGAGCGGCGCCTGTCGGCGGGCCATGCACGGTGCCTTCTGCCCCTACCGACAGTGGCACTGCAGCGCGAAGTGGCCGAGAAAGCCGTCGCCCAGGGATGGTCGGTCCGCCAGACGGAACGCACGACCCAGAAGATGATGGCCGACCGCCAGCCGAAGCACGTCGACGAAGTGCAAGTCGACCCGAACGTGAAGGCGGCGCTTAAGGAGATGGAGCGCGTGCTCGGGACGCGGGTGCGCATACTAGAGAAGGCCAAAAAAGGCGGGAAAATCGAAATCGAGTATTATTCGTCTGAAGATCTCGATAGAATTTACGACGTGATCGTAGGAGAAACGAAGTAGCAAAGTGTTGAAACGGCGGCTCAGCCACGCAGCCATCGAGTCTGACCCCAATGCCGTCTGGAACGCTTACATTGAGTCGCTCGCGAGCTCAGCCTACGACGAACTGAACCATGTGCAACGCCCACCGCAGCTGGCTTTCTGGTACGAGTCCGAAGTCCAGAACGGGGGCCATCTGCAATTCTTCAAGAACCAACGCGAGGAGTCGATTCAGCCGACTGTGGAGGCATTGGTTGTGATCGGGGCAGTAGCTTTCGCCGACATTCTAAGAAATGCCATGGACCGCCGCAGGTTCGCGCAAGCGTCTGAAGCTGGAGACGTCAAAGACTTCATTTCCCTCACCGAAAAGGGGGAATTCAGCGATCTCGACCGCGCATATTACGCTCAACGGCCGACGATGATTAGCTTCCTCGAATCCTACCTCGCCGCCAATTTTAGCGAGTTCATAGTAGTCGAAGCCTAGATCGTGAGGGACTCTACCGTTGACTGCTCTCGCCCGCCGTCACTTTCCGATTAAACTCTGCCGAGCGATTCCGCGGAATACTGAGCGACTGCCATTCATCCCGGGCGAAATGTTTGGCGAGCATGACGATTTGTCCGATGTGCATCGAATAGTGCGCTATCTGGCGATTGATCGCTTGCATCACAGAATGCGCTTCGCCGCGAATCGTGATCGTCCGGCCCAAGTCGGATTCCGATAGCGGCTCGAGCGCGCGGAAAACGTGACTCCAATTGTCTTCCCAGAGCTGCATCAGCTGTTCCCGAGTCGCCGGCGGATCGACGAATTCACTATCGCGATTACGGTTGGGCTTTTCGCCGTCTGTCGTCAGAAAATCGACCCAGCGGGACCGCATATTGCCTGCGATATGCTTGACGATGATGGCGATCGAGTTGGTACCGTCGCCTAGCTCGGCAAAGAGCTGCTCGTCCGAAACCTGCGCCATGGCGCGCTCCCCGAGCTTCTTGTAATAGCGGAACAGATCGAGAGAATCCTTGAGATACGACGTGGTGAACTCGAGCGGCATGATGTCCTATTTCAGCAATTGTAGGATATCGGCGAGCTCCCGGCGTATTTCCGGTAAAGGGTCTGTGGCAAACAATTCCTGCTGGGACTCTCGGGGTTTGACCACACGCGGCTTGGGCGCTTTGGCCTCAGCTTGCAAAGTTTGGCGCGCGCCTTCGATGGTGAAGCGCTTATCGCGGAGCAGGTGCTTGATGCGCAGCAACAGCTCTACATCTTTGCGGCGGTACAGCCGGTGTCCTGTGCCGGATTTTTTGGGCGACAGCACCGTGAACTCCGTCTCCCAGTAGCGCAGCACGTATGGCTCGACTCCCAGCAGATCGCTCACTTCTCCGATCTTGAAGTAAAGCTTATCCGGGATTTCCGGCGCGGCTTGTAACGCGACATCCGTCATGAGACATTCGCCATCCTAGCTCACTCGCTCGTGATTGTCACCAAGTGTTGTCCACGCGGTAACAGAATGGTATGTGGGCCGGCGAAATCCAAGGGCTCATCGGCGCCGTCGAGAGACAACTTCACCGGCCGACGGTCGAGAATTGCGATGGCTCGCGCAGGCGACTCGTACGAAAACTCGACGCAATTCGCTCCAAGCCGGCGCGCGTCCTGCAAGTCGGCATTGAGGCGTACGATGCGTAGTCCGGGTGTGTCCTTGGCCGGTTCCACCGCGTGTGCTCCCGGCGGCAGCCACAGGGTCTCGCCATCGGCGGCCGGCCACGGTAGATCGTCTACCATCGCGTCTCCCTGCCAGGGCAGTCCGACTCCGTTCGGAGATTCGATCACGATCTTCGAGCCAACCTTTTCGATCCTCGAGACCCTGGCCGCGGCGGAGGGAAGAAGGTTTAAATCCGGGCTGAGCAGCGAGTTTTCAAAATAGAGCGCCACCCGCTGAAAGTTTGTCGCAGCCTCATGCACCAGTTGAAAGAGCTCGGTTCCGGTCTGCTGCTTCGTGGGGTAAACGTTCTGGTAGCGGTCGACGATATTAAGATCGATGGCGAGCCTCTCGGTGTGTGGCGTGAGAGGCCGATATCTTTCGGCGATCGCCTGGTAGCGCTGTGCGCCTAAATTCCAAACCGTCGCCGGGTCTTCGATGAGGAATGTGAAGCTGTGCGAGCTGAGCAAGGGAAGCACGCGCGCGGCGTCGGCGCCGATGGCGTCCCGCATGCCCGTGTCGAAGCGATCATCAACATGGGTCAGGACGAGATCGAGCTGCGGCTTCTCGCGGCGCACATTCTCCAGCTCGCCGAGCCACTCCTCCTGCATCTTGCTGGCGAGGTCGGCGCGGTAGTCGAGGAAAACTCTGCGCGAAGCAGCGTCTTTGCGTGAGCCGAAGATCTCGATCGGGTCGAAGCCCGCCTCCTGGCGGAAGAGACCACGAACATCGTCGTTCATCGGGGTGAAGCGCGAAGCGTTGTCCGTTCCATCGAGAGATTCGAAGTACAGCTCCGCGAGGTTCGCGCCATCCCAATCGAAGCGCATGAGCAATTTCCGCACACCGTCCGACACGGCGCGGAAGCAGTCGCGATTGGTGAGGTTCATGAGCTTGCGCCAATCGAGTTGGGCATCCTGCAGGAGTGCGGTCTTCTCGCGCCACTCGGGGTGGCCGGCCCAGAACTTCTCGCTGACGTGAGGCATTTCGAGCCATGCATAGACCTGGATGCCCTCGCGATGACACGCTTCGATGAGCTTCTTCAAATACGCGTCGTTTTCCGGGTCGGAATCGTAGAAATGCCACGCGGCGACCTGCAACGCCGAGATGCCGGAACGGCGCCAGCGCGCGGCGAAATAGTCTACGTCTACTCGTGAGCGATACGCCGAATCGAAGAACGCCCACAGGCGCGAGGACCGGAACGGCGGATCGAGGCCGAGATCGCAGAGGGCGGCGAGAAGGTAGGGAAAGCGCTCGTACCCGCGTTCGCCAGGAGAGGCGGCGATCCAGAGCACCGCACCCGCGCCGCGCCGAATTCCGGCGGAAAGGGGCACGTTATTCCACCGCTCGCGGGCGAAGACCTGAGCGCCTTCCGGAACATTGAAGACCGGCAGATCCATGCTCTTTTCCCATACGATGGGCAGCTTGGGATTGTGAGTGTCGGCGAGGCTCGCCACGCGGACGCTGTCTTTAGTGCGTTTGAAGCCGAACATTTCGGCTAATGAAGATTCGCCTTCGAGGATTAGGATCGCGCCCTGATCCACGCGACCCGTCCACTCGGCAGATGCCGGAGCGCCTGCGCGTGCCACGAAGACATGCGCCTGGGATGCCGGCTGGCGCTCGAGCCCGATAGACCCGAGAATGTCGGGCCAAGATCCGGCGTCGTCGGAGAGGATGGAAAAGTATGGGAGCGCCGCGGCGCGTACGGCGGGGCCGGCGAGAAGAAGGAGTAGACTAACGACTCGTAAACGCATACCAAACTCCCAGGCGGACGTCGTTGAAAGTTGCACCGGTGGTCAAATAAATCCCACGCAGCAGATTCGCGGAGATCCACATCGATTTCGGCAGCAGTGCACTTGAGACGCGAACACCCGGGCCCGTCTCCACGAAATTGGCCCAGCCCTGCCCCTTCAAATCGACAGTGAAATTTCCGTTCCAATAGAGCTGCAGATGCGGCGAAGCCACGTAGCCCGCCCGCGATTGGTCGTACAACAGGTAGTCTTTATCGAATCGGCTCATATACAGGCCGTCGGCGCTGGTATCGAAGAACCAGCCAGTGGATTCCGGCATTTTGTGCCACTGGCCCGACAAACCGCCCCGATAATCGGGCAGCAGATGACCGGTCACGTAGCTCATGGCCGACCCCGCTTCGAACCATCCCGTTACGCCATGCCACGGCTCGGTTCGCAAACCTCCGGCGACAATGAACGAACTCTCGGACAACGCTTCGGGCGAGGTATCGCCAATGGTCACGCGCGTATCGCCGATGAAGCGGATGGACACGTACGGCTGTACCCAGCGATTCTTACGGAGCTCCGTTTTGACCTGTCCGTAGGCGAAGAGGTCATGCCAACGGGTGGAAAACATCGGATAAAAACAAACGGTCGTGCGGAATAGCTGGTTCGCTTCGTGCAAATTGCGCCACGCCTTTTTGCTCTCGGCGGCCAACTGCGGGTCGGGACTGAGGCGCGCCAGATCGAACCAGCGCATCGCCTGGCGATCATCATGCAGAATATTGAGGGTCCAACCGAGCTTGAGCATCACGTCGAAATCGCCGGGATCGGACTCGTGGGCGACCTGCAGATACTTCAAAGCGTCCTTTATGTAGCCGGCTTGCATGCTGCGCTCAGCCATCACTTTGGCATCGGGGGCAGCGGGCGCTTCCGTTTCGGCGCGGGCGTGGAGTTTTTGCGGGAGGCGCAAAACGGCCCGTACACGATTCGCCAACTCCTCGTCGTTGCCAGCCAGCACACGATCGAATAATGGCTGCGCGGCATCGTGTTCGCCGCGGCCGTAGAGGAGAAAGCCGAGCTGTGTGGTGGCCAGCAAATCGTCGGGCGCTTCCTTTACGAGGATTCCGAACTGCTCCTCGGCCGCCGACTGCTGTTCCATACGCAGCAGCAAGTACGCGAGCTCGCGGCGCAATTCCACATTGGCCGGATCCAGCTTGAGCGCGGCCTGGAACTCAGGGACATACGGATAGCGATCGGGCAGAAGTCCGCGCGCCATTTCGGCGGCGCGCGATTCCCCCCCGCGGGAAGCCGCCAATAAGGCCGCAGTCGCGTCCTCGGCGCGATCCATGGCTTTCCATACTCGGCCGAGGTCGACCAGCACCGACCGGCGATCCGGCAGAATACGCCACGCCTTCTCGAAATGTTCGGCAGCCAGCGCGAGCTCGTCGCGCTGCTCGGCCAGGGTCGCAAGCTCGAAATGCGCGCTGAAATTATCGCCACCCATGGCGATTGCGTTCCGCCAGCGCTCGATCCCGGAGGCGAGAGGCGCATCGATGTTCTGAAATGCCTGTTCCGCGGTGGCGGCGGAGGGTCCGCTGAGCTTGCGAATGCGGTCGAACACGCGCCGTGCTTCGGCCTGCTGCTTGGTCTCATATGCCAGGAAAGCGAATTCCATTGCTACCTGGCTATCGGCGGGGTCGAGCTCCATAGCGGCGAGGAACTGTTCGCGCGCCAGTTCGTTCTCGCCAACCTTTATATATGTGTAGCCGAGATCTTTGTGGATGGCCGCGCGCTTAGGGACGACTTCGATGGCCTTCTGAAAAAGCGAGACGGCGTCGTCATACGATCGCGCGCGCAACGCGGCATAAGCCTTGTCCAAAGGCTCGTACGCCGGGTCGGCGGGCACCTGAGCGAAAGCGGCCGCCGTCAACAATAGTACGCAACCTGCTCGATGTATCACTTTGGTGTGATAGTGCACGGCCTCTGGGCGGAATCTCCCGGAATTCAGAGGTACAATAGCCCAACAGACAACACGCACATGTGGAAAGACTTCAAAGCGTTCATCATGAAGGGCAACGTGCTCGACTTAGCCGTTGCCGTGATCATCGGCGGTGCGTTCGGCGGTATCGTCACGTCTTTGGTCAGCGATGTCGTCATGCCTCCGATAGGAATGATCCTCGGGCGCATCGACTTTAAGGAGCTGTTTTTCAGTCTGAACGGGCAGACCTATACCACCCTCGCCGACGCCACGAAAGCCGGCGCACCTGTGGTGGCATATGGGAGATTCCTCAACACGGTCATCAACTTCCTGATTATCGCGGCGGTGGTTTTCGGAGTAGTGCGGGTTGCCAGCAAGCTGCATAAAACACCGCCAGCCGCCCCGGCCGCGCCGACCACCAAAGATTGTCCGTTCTGCGCCATGCCCATACCGATTGCGGCCAAGCGTTGCCCGCAGTGTACGTCGCAGCTTACCCTGTGAAAGGGTGTCACAAAATTGAACCGTCGTTCGATGTTCGCAGCGGCTTGCGCCGGATTCCTCGCAAGTTGCATCGGCCCGGCTTACGGCCAACCGGAAACCATGGCTTGGGGCAATCTCAACGGCATCCGCGTCGACGGATACCTGTTTGCCCTCAACAGCAGCATGTGTGTGGTCCAGCCGGACGGAAGTGTCTTCGCTACCGGCAGAGAAAGGCAGACCAATAGTTACTCGCGCGGCGGGAAAATCGAAACCGTCACGGTCGCGATGCGCGGCAAGGATTGGGCGCTGAATGGCAAGGAAGTGGTGGAAGAGACGGGCACGGGCACTGCGAAAGTGGACATCCAGTTCGATTCGCCCAAGGGGTCCAATATCGGCGGCGCTTATTGGTGTCTCGATCTGCCGCAGTTTGCGCCTTCGCTCGTGGCCGGCTCCAAGACAGTGCAGAGCCTGCATTACGCCGCCGGTCCGAATCAGCTCGAAATTGCGTTCGACGCGCCGGTCGAAGTCACTGTCGGAAAGGATTCGCGGGTGATGATTGCGATTCTCGCGAGTAAGCCGGCCGCCGGCCAGACGGCTCATCGAAGCCTCACGGTGAAGGTGGCGGGCGAGATCGATCACAAGCCGGTTACGATCGCGCTTGATGCCACTCATCCGGGTCAGCTTTTCGATGGCATGGGCGGCAACTTCCGCCTGCAGAATCCCAAGGCGGATCCGGGAATCATCGATTACAACCTGCGGAATCTGCGGGTGGCGTGGGGACGGGTAGAGATGCCGTGGCGCCCGTGGCAACCGGACGAAAATGCCGATCCGCTGGCAGCCGCACGGGCGGGCACTTTAGATCCGCGCGTCCGGGCGGCGATGGAAATGGCGCGCAGCCTCGCCGAAAAGGGTATGCCGATCATTGTCAGCGCCTGGTTTGCGCCGCAATGGGCTATCTTGCCGGATCGCCCCGAGGGCACGCGCGGAAACCCGCTCAATCCGGCGAAAATAGACAAGATCAAGAAGTCCATCGCGGATTACTTGGTCTTCCTGAAGGAGAAATACGGCGTCGAAGCGGCGATGTTTACGTTCAACGAGTCGGACCTCGGAATTGACGTCCGCCAGACCGCGCAGGAACACGCCGACATGATCAAGACGTTCGGACCGCACTTCGCCTCGCGCGGCTTGGTCACCAAACTCGCGCTGGGAGACACTTCCGACGCCAACCCAATCGCGTTTATCCAGCCGGCGCTGCACGATCCGGAAGCAGTGAAATACATCGGTGCAGTCGATTTCCATTCCTGGCGCGGCTGCACCGACGAAATTCTGGCGCAGTGGTACGCCGCCGCGCGGCAATTGAACGTGCCGCTGATCGTGGCGGAAGGCAGCACCGACGCGGCAGCTTACCGCTATCCGCAGGTCTTCGCCGAGCAACAATTCGCGCTCTATGAGATCAATCTTTATTTGCGAATTCTGGCTGTCGCCCAGCCGCGCTCGATTCTGCAATGGCAATTGACGTCGGACTACTCGCTTCTAGCCGGCGGTGGAGCATTCGGCGACGACGGCCCCATCCGGCCAACGCGCCGCTTCTGGAATTTCAAGCAACTGGCGTCGACACCAGAGCGGTCGTTCTCGCTGCCGGTGGCCTGCAACGGTGCGAACCTCACATGCGCGGCATTCGGCAACATCGCCGCGGGAGTTTATGCGGTCCACGTCGTCAACAACGGCGCCGCGCGGCAGGCGACGCTCACGGGTCTGCCCACCAACGTGAAAGAGTTGCGCGTGTGGGTCACCGACAGCACCCGCGGCATGGAGGAAGGCGCGCGAATTCCGGTGAGCGGCGGCAGGGCGGAGGTGAAACTGGACGCTACGAGCTACACGACGGTGACCAGCCTAGAATAGGTACATCAGTCAATGGGGGCTTTCTTCTTTCTACTGGTCGCGATCTCATTGTCGGTTGCTCGTGGCGAAATATCGGCCCGCTGGCTCTTCGTGGGACATGCTTTAGCTTGTCCGGCGAGCGCGAGCTCGCCCTCACCAGGACTGTCTGCGACACACTGCAGAGGCCGGGCTGCCGCCCGGCGGGGCAAGCTAAAGCATACCCCACGGGGGATCGCTTGACATCGCTCTCGAGGGAGCGCACACTGACCTATAGGTGGACTATGGGAAGAACCGAGATACCGCCGGGC
>Ga0302326_10019694_pt1 | contig 13916 bp, 15 predicted proteins | sample Palsa_T0_3_FD_202264 | JGI IMG/M metagenome (GOLD analysis project Ga0302326, IMG submission 202264) | Peat permafrost microbial communities from Stordalen Mire near Abisko, Sweden - Palsa_T0_3 | ecosystem: Environmental > Terrestrial > Soil > Palsa > Peat permafrost | place: Sweden: Abisko... | reverse complement strand
GTGCGCCTCGACAATCCTGCGTTTCTCTCAGCGCGATATGTAACCGCTATCGCGCAAATCGGTGGGACTAAGCTGTGGCCGAAGCCGTTTCGGTCTCGGGCGCGGCTGGCTCAGCCTGCACTGGCTGCACGGGCTGTACCGGTTGCGGAGCCGCGACTGGCTGCGCACTCAGCTTCTTGCGGCTGTCGCGCAGAGCCTTGACCTTGGCCAGGCGCTTGTCCTCTTCGTCCATGCGGACGGTGATGAACTTGATGACCGGCTCGGAGACGCGTAGACGGCGCTCCAACTCGGCGACCAGCGGCCCTTCGGCCTCGACCGTCATCAGCACGTAGTGGCCCTCGTTGAACTTGCGGACGAGGTAGGCGAGCCGGCGCCGGCCCATTTTCTCGACGCTCTTCACGGTGCCGCCACCGGTTTGGACCGTGCCATCCAGCCCGCTGATCAACTTGTCCAGGTCCTCGTCCGTAATATCGGGACGCGCGATGAACATCACTTCATAGATGCGTTGCTTTGCGTTTTCCTGACTCATGCTTCCTTCTCTCTGTCGTTGCTCGAATTGATCTCGCTGCCTGCTGTTTCTTAACTGCTCGCAGTCTCTTCATCTCTGCGATTGAACCTGTTCATCGCCGCCGCCGTGCCATCCCGCAGGATGGTTTCGACTGCGTCCGCTGCCTTCTCCAGCGCCTCGTCCAGCAGGGCCAGCTCGGCCTTGCGAAACGGCGCCAGAACAAAATCTGCTCGTCTCCGGCGGGCTGTTTCTGCTGCCTGCTCGCCTTCCGGAGCGATGCCAATCCTGACCCGCACCCACTCGTCTGTCCCCAGCGAACCGCTGACAGACTTGACCCCGTTGTGCCCCGCCGAGCTGCCGCGTTCCTTGACGCGAATCACGCCCAGCGGAAAATCAACATCGTCATACAGGACGATCAAACGAGGTGCTGCCTCGTTCTCTGTTCCACCTACTTCTTCCAGCAGGGCCCGGACTGCGACCCCGCTGAGATTCATGTAGGTCTCCGGCTTGGCCAGCAGGACTTGCCTGCCTGCCAGCGTCGCCGTTGCGGTCAGCGCCCGTGAGCGCCGGTTGGTGACCGTAACACCGCATCGTTCGGCGATGCGATCCACGGCCAGAAATCCTGCGTTGTGCGGAGTGAACTGATATTCGATCCCGGGATTTCCCAGACCCACAATCACGTCCACTCCGCCCGTCCTTACTTCTTCGCCTTGGCGTCAGGCGCGGCTTCGGCCGCATCCTGCTTGCCCTTCTTGACCACTTCAGGCTCCACAGGACCCGCTGCTGCAGCGGCTGCTGCCGCTTCATCGACCGCCGGTGCAACTTCTTCCTTGACCGTGGTGATGTGCGCGACGACCGCATCTTCCGGTGTCAAAAACTTCAGCTTGCCGCCATGCGCCAGGTCAGACACGCGCATTACCGTGCCAAAGACCAACTCGGTAACGTCGAGTTCGAGAGCGCTCGGAATATCTCCCGGCAAGCACTCGAGTTCGACTTCGCGCAGAACCTGGTCGAGGATGCCGCCCTGGGTGCGAACGCCCAGCGGAATGCCGGTGAGCTGCACGGGAACTTCGACGCGGATCACCTTGTCCATGGCGATGCGCTTGAAATCAATGTGGAGCAAGTGGCCCTTGATCGGCTCATACTGCCAGTCGACGATCATGACTTTGCTTTGGGTGCCCGCGACGTCGAGGCCGAAAATCGTATTGTGGCCGGTATCGGAGTGCAGGATCTTGAGGATCGCCTTGGGATCAACTTCGATCGCGACTGCGGGCTGGGCTGCGCCATAAACGACGGCGGGGATGCGCCCCGCGTGACGGACGCGACGGGCTGCGTTCTTGTTGAAGCGGCCTTCGCGTGATGTGGTGCTGACGACTTCGTTTGAGATTGCCATGTTCTTTTGTCTTTCCTTTCGGGCAGGGTCCGTTGCGGGGCCCCTCCCTTTTCGCTAAGGCGTCAGCTAATTGAACAGCGTGCTGACGCTCGTCTCCATGTGAATACTCTCGATCGCCCGGCCCAACAGCCCCGCAATGGACAGCACTTTAATCTTCGCAAGCTTCTGCGCTTCTTCTCGCAGCGGGATGGTATTTGTAACCACCAACTGCTTTAATCTTGACGCCGCGATGCGCTCAATGGCCGGCCCTGACAGCACCGGGTGCGAAGCGCACGCGTAAACTTCCTTGGCTCCTGCTTCCAGCAACGCGTCCACTGTTTTGACCAGCGTTCCCGCGGTGTCGACAATGTCGTCCAGAATCAGGCAGCTTCTTCCTTCCACGTCACCGATGACGTGCATCACTTCGGTGACGTTCATGTCGGTCCGCCGCTTGTCGACAATGGCCAGCGGGGCCTCCATTTTCTTCGCGAAAAACCTTGCTCTCTCCACACCGCCCGCGTCCGGCGAGACCACAGTCATGTCGGTCAACGCCAACTCGCGGAAGTAACTGACCAGCACCGGCGAGGCAAACAAGTGGTCCACCGGGATATTGAAAAACCCCTGGATCTGCGCGGCATGCAGGTCCACCATCAACGCCCGATTTGCTCCTGCCGTGGTCAGCAGATCCGCCACCAGCTTGCTGCTGATCGCCACCCGCGGCCGGTCTTTTCTATCCTGCCGTGCATATCCGTAGTACGGAACCACCACCGTGATGCGGCCTGCTGATGCGCGCTTCAGCGCGTCAATCATGATCAGCAGCTCCATTAGGTGCTGATCCACCGGATAGCACGTCGGCTGCACCAGAAAAACGTCCATGCCGCGGACGTTCTCCAGCAGCTGAAAATAAACTTCACCATCGGAGAAGCGCTGGAGCTTGGTCTCGCCCAGCGGTACTCCTAAAAACTTGCAGATCTCCTCCGTCAACGGACGGTTGGCAGAGCCGCAAAAAATCTTGAACCGCCTGTCTTCCCGCGAACGACCTGCGCGTTTTGCTGCCGCAGGCGCCGCCTTGTCTCCAGCTTCGGGCTTCGGAGCTGCGTCCTTGCCTTGCTGCTGCTCTTTGCGAACCGCAGCGGGCTGGCCGCTCTTGTTCTCTTCCAAGTGGGTGGATGCTTCGCTCGGCGTCGCCGCCACTGGCTGCTCTGTCACCGTCGTGCTTTGGCTCACGTTCCACCTCCAGGCTGGTTGGCCTGAGTCTGGTACTGCTGCCTTCGTTGCCGGCTGGCGTTGTATCCGCCCGCCGCTGGGTTGCGTGCACTGCAGGTGTTCCGGTCCTGCGCGTGTACTTCTTACGGCTGATTCCTACTGCTACTGCATCTGGCTGGGCGACTAGGATTCGAACCTAGACAAAGTGCTCCAAAGGCACTTGACCTACCGTTAGTCGATCGCCCAAAGCTAGCTTTCAGCTTCTAGCTCTTAGCTCTTAGCGACCCCGCCGCTAGAAGCTAACAGCTAAAAGCTAGCGGCTAGCCGTCCCCCGCCCCAATGTCCTTGTGACCAGGGCTTTGACGCCGAGCGCTTCAACGCGCCGAGCGCCGGCGAGTGCCGCTTCCTCGGTCAGGTAAAGCCCAAAAAGAGCGGAACCCGAGCCGGAGAGCGCTGCATACGCTGCCCTGCCAATTTCATTTTCTTCAGGAGTGTCTGGATGAGGACCCGCAAGCGCCAGCTTGAGATCGCGCAGCAGAGGATGCTGCGGAAAGACGACTGATTCAAAGTCGTTTTCGATCCCGGTTCGGACAAGCGCAAGAATTGGATTCCCCGCCAGGCCTTCCCTTCCTGATGTGAATGAAGAAAAGACACCGGAGGAACCGGTTTGCGGCCAAACTTCGGCCACACTCCGGCTCAACTCTTCAAGTCTAGATTGCGCTTGGCTCGCCGTCAACACTTGGCGCTCTGCCGAATCCCACTGACGAAAGGCCAGCGCCGTCGAAACGCCGACTCCCGGCACCGCGACGACACACCAGAGCGGTGCTGCATCCTCGAGTGGCGTGACGACTTCGCCGCGGCCCGTGCCGAGGGACGCTCCTCCAACAATAAAAAGCGGGACATCGGATCCCGTCTGCGCCGCTACGGCAAGCCGTTGCTCGGCGCTCAAAGGCTTTGTTCCAGGAAAGTTAGCCATCTCGGCATCTAAAGCCCGCAACGCAGCGGCTGCGTTGCCGGAGCCGGCGCCCAGGCCTCCCTGGACGGGAAGGCGCTTGTCGATTTCGATCTCGACCCGCGCATTGGTAGCGATGGTTTCAAGTGCTGCGGCGGTGATCTTCCAGCAGGTGTTTCGCTGGTCATTGGGGACCCAGGAGTGCGAGCAGCGAATGGTGATTTCGGTCTCGGCGGCCGGCTCGGCGGTCACGGTGATGCGGTCCCACAGGTCGATCGTTTGGTAAACCGTGGCCAGCGCGTGGAAACCATCGTCGCGCAGGGCGCCAATGCGCAGGCCGAGATTGATTTTTGCGTACGATTTCAGAGTGGTTGGCATCGGACAAGAGGTTCAGCATATAAGAGGTTGACGCCCACCGAGTAGTCCTTCCACTCGCCTGTCACTCGCTGCTCCCGCCGGAAAATGGGTTGGAGCAGCCTCAAGTCATTCCGGGGTTGTGACCCGGGCGCATCACTTGTCCGGGAAAGCAATCGGCGGCGTGATGCCCTGTAGCTCAGGATTCGGGCCGGTCATCTGGTTTGTGTTTTGCGCCACCACCACCAGCCACTTGCCGTCGCGCTTTTCGGCCAGCATGGTGAAGATTCCCATGCGTGGCTTGCGGGTCGATTGGTCTTCGTTGTGATCGCCAACGATCTTCCAGCTCCAATGCAACACGGCGAGATCGGGCCGCAGGAAGCGGACTTCGGTTGAGAGCGGGGTGACGTTGGACTGCTTGAAGCGGCCGGAGAGCAACCGCGAGTGGTAGGTCACGAAGTCGGCGCGGCCGTGCATCCAGTCGCCGCCGACGTTGATGAAGTCGACGTCGTCGGCCATGAGTTTGCCGAGTTGGGCGCCGTCATGGGTCGCCCAGGCTGCAGCAAATTGCTGGGGGATGTTGCGGACTGCGGCCTCGTCTTCTTTTGTCTGCGCGGATGCCGGAAATTGCGCGAGAAGCAATGCGGCGAATAACACCGCGGCTATTTTGAGCGTGCGGACTTTCATGGGAAACCTCTGAGGAATTTCAATCGTAAAGCATAAATGAAAAAGCCCCGCAGCGAGCGAGGCCTTTTTCACATTTTCAGTTACAAATCAAGCATGTGCCCGGGCGCGTTCGCCCTTCTGCACAAAATGATACGGCGGCCATGGCCCGGAAAGCTGCATCTGGCACTCTTTCATGGTCTGGGATGCGGAGGTGTATTTGTTCTGGTAGCGCTCGACTGAACGATGATCGATCAGGTGAGCGATGTCGAGCAGCATTTTGCCTCGCTCCATCCGCTTGCAGGAAATTTCCTCGTCCAGCGGCGCAAACATGCGGTGCATCTGGGTGAAGACCGCGCGGGCCTTGGTCTGGCGCTCGCGGGCACGGGATGCGTTTTCATGTAAGCAGTGCAGATACTCCCGCCCGACGGATGCCGGCATCGGCAGATCGTGCGCGGAGTTGATGTCATCCACCAACACCTTGAGATGCATTTCTGCCTTGCCTCGCAGCCGCTCCACGTTGGCAATGAACTGCCGCTGGTTGCTCCGAATGGAGCGGCGCAGCGCGTCGTCATCTTCAAATGTGGTGCCGAAGCGGAAGGGAAGGATGGTCGAGAGTTTGAAGCACTGCCCCACCACGCGAGCATGGTCGCGGGCAGCTGGTTGGTCGAATTGTTGGTCGGTGCTGTGTTCACTTACCACCACAGCAAACTCACTCGCGGGAAAGAGGAATACCTGATTTCCGAAAAGACCGCTGGTCCCCTCGAGGGGCATCGGTCTCCTATGTCGGACAAGCTCAGGGAAAGCCTGTCTCTCCGCTACGCAGTAGGCATACCACGCCATATGGACGCTGCTCCGCGCCCTCCGGAAGATTTACCCCCGGAGAGCCTCCTAAAGAATGTGGAAAACTGCGAATTTCTTTATGTAATTGCTAGTTAGCTTCTAGCGGGCGGAATGGCATGCCGTGCAATTCCACAGCTATGCCTAGCGCGTTCGCAGTGTAGTCATGGGCGTGTAACATTGGCAAGCTGAATACGGCTCCATTTCCCTGCCGACCCAAAAATTTCCACAATTCTGACTTTACCCTGTCAAACGATTGCTTGACATGAGGAACAAAGCGCCGGAGAAATGCCCGGAAAAACCTGAAACGTCCCGGGAAGGCCGGGGAAACCCGAAGGAGCTGGAATTCAGCAGATTTTTAGCCCGGAATGGGAACAGCACCACGATTGGGGCGCGCTGACGGCTATCTCCGGACGTGCAGCACCATCAGCAGTAGCACAGCAGTCAATAGCAAAAGGCAAACAATCACGGCTGCGAGCAGGATTTTGGTCCACCCACGGACCTGCGCCAGCCCCTCGGCCAGGACTTCGCGCTCCATGGACTCACGCTCAACGACGACGCGGATCTGTTTCAGCTCGCCATGCAGCTGCAGCAGGACCTGGCTCTGCTCGCGCATTTCGCGACTGAGATCTTCCTGCGTCGCACCGACGGTGCCGACTGCGGAGGCGACGCGCGATTCCAACTTCTGCATCGCCGCCGAGGTTGCCGCCGACGCGCCGCTGTTGCCAGCGACCCAGCCTTCCAGCAGCGGCAGCATCCGCGCCAGCAAGGGCAACATCTCCCGCAATTGCCACAGCAGCCGGAGCCACATATTGGATCTGCCTTTCACCGGTACTTCCAACCCGGGTTCGTTGCTGGTTAAAACGAGTTTGTCGTTCACGCGATTACTTCCGCTTCGCTGGTTTGGATGCGGACTTTTTCGCCGGCGTCTTTGCGAGTTTGGGTGCAGGTTTGGGCGCGGGCTTGGAAGCCGGCTTGGCAGGCGCTTTTACTGCGGCTTTTACCGGAGGCTTCGCGGGCGTCTTCTCTGGTGGCGGCTGCGCTATGGGAGCGGCTTTCGCAGCCTTCGCGGTTTCAAGCTTGGCGGCCTTTGCGCTTTCGATCTTTGCCGCCAGCGCCGCGGCGGCGAAGGCCTTCTCGGCTTTCGCGTACTCCGCTGGATTGGCTGCTCGCAGCGCCTCCGCGCGGACCTGCGCGGCGTGGACGACGATGCGCAACATCTCGTCGCGCGGGGCCGGCTTGCCACTCCAGATTTGAAATTGCTCTGCGCCTTGATAGACAAACATTTCGAGACCGGTAATTACAGTCGAGCCCTTGTGGCGCGCCATCCGCAGCAGCGGCGTTTCGACCGGGTCATAGACCATGTCGAAGACGATGCGCGCGTTGATCTCGTTGGGTTCGAGCCAGCTCTGCGTCTTGAAGCCGGTCATACCGATTGGGGTCGCATTCAAAATGACGTCCCACGTCGTCTTGGCCAGCTGATCCTTGCGGAAGGTCTTGGCCTTGGCCTCGCGCGCCAGCTTCTGCGCCGTCGCCGCGGTGCGGTTCAATATATAGACGTCAGCACCGCGCTCTTTCAACGCAAACACCGCGGCCCGCGCTGCACCGCCCGCGCCCAGGACGAGGACGCGCGATCCGCGCAGCGGCATGCGCTGCTCCAGAGGCTGCAGAATTCCTGTGACGTCGGTGTTGAAGCCGAAGAGCTTGCCTTCCTGCGAGCGGACGACGGTGTTGCAGGCGCCAATCTTCGCGCTCAAGGCGTCCGTGCGTTCAAGATACTTCATGATTTCCTGCTTCAGCGGCATCGTCACGGAGAAGCCCTGCAGCGGAATTTCCTGGATCAGCGTCAGCAGGTCTTTCACCTTGCTGGTCTGCAGCGCGAGGTAGACAGCGTTCACTGTCTCCCGGCGAAACGCGACGTTCATCATCAGCGGCGACAGCGAATGCTTCACCGGGTTGCCGGCGATACCGTAGACCTTCGTCCCCGCGTCGACCTGCTCGATCCGATAGGTCTCGCGCAGGGTCCGCGCTGCAATCTGTCCCGGCGCCGTCTCTTCGCCGACGCTGGCCGCGGCAAAGGTAAACGCACTGCCGGCGCGCACGCCGAGGACACGGCTGATGATGCCCGCGTCGCCCATGCAGGTGCCGATCAGGCTCCACTCGTCGTGCACTTTTTCGAGGAAGCGAATCATGGTGACGTTGTCGCTGAGCGACTTCGCCGTCGACACCACCTTGATGAAGTCAGGCGTGAACTTCTTCATCTTTTCGTATGTGGCTTCGAGATTCTGCGTGGCCTCGTAATCGTGATAGCTGAGGATGATCGCCGTCATCTCGCGCAGGCTGTCAATCTCCGGCTTCTTTACGGTTTGCGCGGTTTCGAGTTCAATGTCGACCAGCTGGCAGCCGGCATCGGCAGCTTTGCGCAGGACATCCATTTGCGCCGCGGCGTTGCCGTGGAAGCGTCCGCCATTGGAGGCGCGGCGGCAAGTCGCAATCGCGGTGACGACGCTGTTCTCAGAGAGGAATTTCTTCAGCTTGGGCAGCGCCTGCAGCGGGTTGTCGACGTAGTCCAGGCGGAACTCCATGAAGGGGTTCTCTTTGACCTGGAGCTCGGCCGAATCCAGCATTTCGCCGATCGTGTCCCCGGTCAGGGCGACGCAGACCCGCCCCAGGCGCGCGCGAAGGACCTGAAACGGCAGTGCTTGCGTTAGATTTTTCATGCCAAGGTAGACCGATGCATCTTATCTGTGACTGCGATTTGACGCAACTCGGGCCGTTTTGCCGCAATTTCGCCATTTCTACGCGGCGAAAGGCTTCCAACTAAACGGACTTGGGGAGGCTGGCCAGTCCGCGGCGAAGAAAATCGTCCAGCGCGGGACGATAGCGTCGGCTCAGGGTGAGCTCGGTCTTGTCGCGCAGGATGACACTGTAATCGCCGCCCAGCAGCGGCTGAATTTCGCTGATCTCATTCACATTGACGATGGTAGAACGATGGATTCGGACGAACCCGCTGGCGTCCAGGCGCTTCTGAAAATTGTTCATCGTATCGCGGATGAAGTGATTTTCTTTTTCCAGATGAAGGCGAAGATAGTCGCGGTCCGCTTCGACCCACTTCAACTCCGACATCTTCAGGAAGCGGAGGCGGCCGGCTGATTTGATCAGCAGCAGCTGGCCCGCGCCTTGCACCGATGCCCGATCGGGAGATGAATCCTGACGCTGTTGACTGTCGGCGGTCAGCAGGATGTGGGCCTTGGCCCTGGCCAGAACTTCATAAAAACGTGCGCGCTTGAACGGCTTCAGGAGGTAGTCAAGTGCCTGCGCCTCGAACGCGGGGATGGCATATTCACGATGCGCGGTGACGAAGACGACTGCCGGCAGCTCGCGGCAATCGGCAATTTCTTCGAGGACACCGAAGCCATCGGCGCCGGGGATCTGCACATCGAGAAAAACCAGCGCAGGCTTTAGATTGCGGATCATTTCAGCAGCGCGGATGCCGTCGCCACATTCCCCGAGCAACTTCACTTCGGGATCGGTCTCGAGGAGCGAGCGCAGGCGCCGGCGCGCTGCCGGTTCGTCGTCGACGATGAGGGTGGCGATGTCCATGGCGGTTACGCTCCGCGAGGCAGGCTGGGCTGGCTTGTGGGGACGCTGAGAGGGAACTGCAGCTCGACGCTGAAGCCCGAGGGTGAGTTCCGCAAGTTCACGGTGGCGTTCTTCCCGTAGAGGATTTCGAGGCGCGCGCGAGTGTTGCTCAATCCGATGCCGTCGCTTTCGAGTTCGGCGGCGCCGGGGCCGTTGTCCGAGACGCGCAGCTTGAGCATGCCGTCGCCGTTCCGCGACTCGATGCGCAGCAGCCCCGCGCCGACGCGTTTTGCGATGCCGTGTCGAAATGCATTTTCGACCAGCGGCTGCAGGATCAGGTGCGGGACGCGGGCATCGAGCGTTCCCGGATCGATTTCTATTTCCACGGTCAGCGTGTCCTGGAAGCGAAGCCGCTGGATGTTGAGATAGAGCTCGAGGGCCTTCATCTCCTCGGCCAGCGGCACTTCCTGCGTGGACTGACTTTCCAGGCTGAGACGAAGCAGCGCGCCGAGATCGCCGATCATGTCGTCTGCGCTGGCGACGTCGGTATGGATGAGGGAGGAGACCAGGTTCAACGTGTTGAACAAAAAATGCGGCTGCAGCTGGCTTTTGAGGACGCCCAGCTCGGCCTGCGCCAGCTGGCCTTCCAGCCGCGCGGCACGCAGCTGAGCGTCGCGCGCGCCGAAGTAATAATCCAGTCCGTAGAAGATGCCGACGATGACCCAGTACATCCACAGATTCCACGCCACGCTCTGCCAGAAGAGGATGCTGAGGAAATGCCAGGAGGCGCGCGGGATGTTGGCAAAGTCGCCGCCGACTTCGGCGAAGGGGATCCAGATGGCGGCGATGATGACGAGGACGACGACGGCGAACGCGGTGTGGGCGGCCATCCACATCGCCGGTCTCAGACGGAGGCGGCGGATGCGCTCGCAGAAAATCAGGACCAGCGGCGTGAACAACGTCCAGATGGAATAGGTGATGAGCGGAAAGCGCGCCGCCTCTTTCCACGAGATGGGCTGGCCCATGATGTTGGGATAGACGTAGTTGTTGATCGTCAGCAGCGCGGCGAAGTAACACCACGCGCCGGTAATGACGGCGAAGCGGCGGCGATGGCTCCAGGCGCTGGATGCAGGCGCGTTCACGCCCCAAGCTTAGCGCACTCGCGATTTTTCTCTTCGCGAATGGCGGCGTTTCAATGCAAGATGCGGCGTCTTTTCCGCGCAATTCTCACCGCTGGTCGTGGATTTGTAACCGTCTGTCGCAAATTCAGCTCCTTTCTGCAAATGAGCGGCGATAGTCGCTGGCCAGCAGGATAAGGAGACTTTTATGGACCAGATAAAGATGAAACATTCACGCAGCGTGATCGCGATTGCCGCCATCGCGTTGCTTCCAGCAACCATCTTTGGACAGACGGCACTGCCCGCGTCGCACACGAAGACGATCCACGCGCGGACGAATCCGCAAGTCGCTCAGCACGAGGCGAAATCTGCAGACGCGTCCGCTGCGACGACTTACGACTACACGCTGGTCAGCTACCCCGGCACGCTGAACACGCTGGGCGTCGGTATCAATCCCTCGGCAATTCGCGGCGCGGGGCTCGACGTGGTTGGCGCGGAGTTTTTTCCGGACGATCTGTCGCAGACGGGCTTCCTCGCCAACATCAGCGAAAGCGAGAACGGCGTGACCGAACGCTACCAGTTGCTGAATGATCCGCAGGCGCCGACTCCGCAGCAGTCTTACAGCATCAACGACTACGGTGTGGTGGTTGGGGATTACATTGACGCCGCCGGCATTTTTCACAGCTACGTCTACGATTGCGGGCAGTTCAAGAAGTTCGACGTGCCCTTTGCCGGAGCGACCGGGACGTACTCGCCCGCTATTAATAATGCCGGCGAAATCGTCGGGTCTTGGAATGACAGCGCTGGAAATGCGCACAGCTATACGCTGATCAACGGCAAATTTGTTTCTTTCGATGTACCCGGCTCGGCGCAGTCGCAGCTCTACTACGGCATCAACAGCCAGGGTGAAATCACCGGCTCGTATGCGGACGCCAGCGGCGTGATTCACGGCTTTCTGAAGAAAGGCAATACGTACACGACGATCGACTTTCCGGGCGGCACTTATACCGTGCCCAGCGGGATCAACGATGCCGGCGTGATCGTCGGCGGATATTGCCTGACCAGCGACTGTGCGAATACCGGCGATGGCGAGATGGGATTTCTGCTGAGCAAGGGAGTCTTCACCTCGGTCAATGTGCCGAGTGAGCCCATCCAGGCGGTTGCATCCATCAACGATGACGGTGTGATCATGGGCAATTACATCGACGCGGCCGGATATGTCTACACCTACGTCGGCGTGCCGCAACCGTAGTTCGCAAGAGAAACTTTTCCGGAGGCCTTCGCGGCTTCGGCTGGCCTGAACCCCGTGGCTCGCAAAATTTGCGGGCCACGCTTTTTTCTAAGCTGCGTAAGTCGCGGTGGGGGAAATCTCGACCAGAAAATTCACGGAATTCGCGATGAAGCATTTCGCATGCGCCTGCTCGTGAAGAGCAGCGGCCATTTTCAAATCGCCACCTGAAGCGATCGTCACCTTGGGGCGCAGCTCGACGCTGACAAATTTGCCGGAGCCGTCGCGGCCTTCTTCCATCACGCCCTGCGCATTATCGTCGTAGCTGAGGACGACCAGCCGATTCGTCGCGCAGAGATGCAGATACCAAAGCATGTGGCAGGAGGAGAGGCTCGCCACCAGCAGTTCTTCCGGGTTGTAACGGGACTTGTCCCCGAGAAATGCCGGATCGCTGGAGCCTTCGATCGCCGGCTTCCCTGCTGACTGGATCCGGTAGTCGCGTCGGTAGCTTGCATAACTCTTCGTTCCCTCGCCGGTGTTTCCTATCCATTGCATCTGCACTGCGTAGTTGTGATGTTTCACCGCAACGCTCCCTCTCGAGTCCACGCATCCGCGACGGAGCGGGCTTTTGTCATGTCGTCGACCACCAGGATGAGCTGGTGATCATGATCGCTGTACTGCACCTCGATGTTCACTCCGGCCTCGGCCATCTGCCGGGAAAGCTTGCCCAGCTGGCCTGGTTCATCCTGCCGCAGCCGCACGGTGACGACTTCGCGCTGTCCGACAACGCGGATCCCTGCAGACTCCAATGCACGGCGAGCCTGCGCGCCGTCGTGGAAGAGGAAGTGGGCCACGCCCTCTTTGCCACTAACGAAGACGCCGCCGCCCTCAACGCTGACTCCGGCGCGACCCAAGGCTTCGCCCATCTCAGCTAACGCACCCGGTCTATCGTCCAACGCAATCGCAAGGTCTTCCACAATCTCTCCCCTGCTCGGATAAAAGATCCGCGAGCCCGCAAGCAGTCTCCAATATCCGCCACGAAAGCCGCAACTACATTCGCCATCGCTGCCGAATCGTTTTCTTCGGTCCTACACATTCCCGGCTGAAATGACTTGTATGCTGGACACCACCGAATCCGCCGGCAGAGGCTGTGCGTCGGATGAGGATTATTGCAGAATGACTGCGTGTTTGATCGTTTTACAAAAGCGAATAAGGAGATTTCGATGTCGAAACTAAAAGGAAAAGTGGCACTCGTCACCGGTGGTTCGAGGGGAATTGGCGCGGCCATCGCCAAGCGTCTGGCGGCGGATGGAGCCAGCGTTGCGATCACTTATGCGAAGGATTCGGCCTCTGCTTCGGGTGTGGTCAAGGCGATCGAAGGCGCCGGCGGAAAAGCAATCGCGATCCAGACGGATGCGGCTGACGTCAAAGCCGCCAAGAATGTCGTCGAGAAAACTGTCGCTGGGCTCGGGCGGCTCGACATTCTTGTCAACAACGCCGGCACCGCGATTCCGAAGAAATTTGAGGAGAGCTCGATGGAAGAGATCGATCGCATGATTGACCTCAACCTGCGCGGCGTTCTCGCTGCGACGCAGGCGGCGCTGAAGCACATCCCCGATGGTGGCCGCGTCATCATGATCGGCTCCTGCGTCGGCGAGCGGCTGATGACGCCCGGGCTTGTCGCGTATGCGGCGACCAAGGGCGCGGTGAAAATGTTCGCGCAGGGATTGTCGCGTGAGGTCGGCGACCGCGGCATTACTGTCAATAATGTGCAGCCGGGGCCGATTGATACGGATCTGAATCCCGCGGCTGGCGATTGGGCGACTCCGCAGAAAGCGGCGACGGCGCTGAATCGCTACGGCACGGTGGATGAGGTCTCCGCGCTGGTTTCGTTTCTTGCCGGGCCGGAGTCGTCTTACATCACCGGCGCAAATCTGACGGTGGACGGCGGCACCAACGCCTGATCTTCCTATGAGAAAAGAAAAGCCCCGCTCGATGACTCAAGCGGGGCTTCGATTTTGCTGCGGGAATTAAGCGGAGGGATTCTTCAAAATCTCCGCCAGACCATGCAGACGCTTCGCGTCGGCGGGGCT
>Ga0302326_10019693_pt1 | contig 13918 bp, 11 predicted proteins | sample Palsa_T0_3_FD_202264 | JGI IMG/M metagenome (GOLD analysis project Ga0302326, IMG submission 202264) | Peat permafrost microbial communities from Stordalen Mire near Abisko, Sweden - Palsa_T0_3 | ecosystem: Environmental > Terrestrial > Soil > Palsa > Peat permafrost | place: Sweden: Abisko... | reverse complement strand
CATGTGCGCAGCGAGTGGCCCTCGCCGTCTCAGTTCAATCACATGATTCTGGCCGCCAAGGTTTCCGATTCCGTCACTGCGCCCACCGTCATCTCCAGCCCGCTCGGTCGTCTGCTGATTTTCGATCCTACCGACGACAAAACCCCCGTCGGCGATCTCCCCTTTTATGAACAAGGCAGCTATGCGCTTCTCCTTGCGGGCGACCGTGGCGATCTCCTGCGCATGCCCGTCACCAAACCTGAAGCCAACCTGATCGACGTCTCCGTCGATGCCACCCTCGACGCCGATGGCAAGTTGGCCGTTTCTTTCGTTAACTCCAAAACCGGCCAGCCCGCCAGCACCGAGCGCCGTCTGCAAGCCGGCGAAAATCCCGAAAAATACAAAGCCACCTACCAACGCAGTCTCAGCGATCGAGCCAAAGGCGCGGTCATCTCAAATATCGTTCCGGAAGACCACTTCGATCAAAACAAATTCGATCTCAAGATAGACTTCGATTCTCCCAGCTATGGCCAAACTATGCAAAACCGCCTGCTCGTCTTCAACCCGGCCGTGCTGGCCATCCCGCGTTTCATCGCTCCGCCGTTTCCAAAAGATGAAAAGCGCGTGAGCCCTGTCGTTTTGCGCGCCGCCCTCTACCGCAAAACCGTGCGTGTCAAACTCCCGGCCGGTTTCACCGTTGACGAAACGCCCGCCGCCGCAAAATTCGAGTCGGATTTCGGCAAATTCTCCCTCAGCTTCAAACAAGAACCCGGCCTGCTCACCATGACTGAAGAACTCCGCACCGAAGCCGTCACGCTTCCCCCTGATCAATTCGAGAGGGTCAAGAAATTTTTCGATAACTGCCACGGCGCCGATCGCCAGAACGCCGTGCTCGTGAAATGAGAACCACTCTCCTGTTCCTCTTGCTGTGGGGCGCAAAGGGGACGGAGAATTCTGTCCCCAGCCCCGAACCTCCTCGGCTGTGCAACATTCTCTTCAGTGGACAGAACTCTCCGTCCCCTTTGCGCTCCGGCTCTGCCGATTCCTCCCAATACTCGTCGCTGACTCAGATCAATCGTGCCAATGTCACTCAGCTCAAAGTAGCTTGGACCTATCCCATCGAAGACACCAATCACTACGCGTTCAACCCAGTCGTCGTCGATGGCGTCATCTACCTTCTAGCTCGCAACAACTCCATCATCGCCCTCAACGCTGCTACCGGCCAGGAGATCTGGTCTCACAAGCCCGCTCCCGAAACCAAGATCGTCACCAACCGTGGCATCAACTATTGGGAGAGTAAAGATCGTTCCGACCGCCGCCTCCTCTTCGCCGCCAACCATATGTTGCAAGCCATTCACGCCCGCACCGGCCAAAGCATCGCGTCGTTCGGGCAAAACGGCTTCGTCAACCTTAAAGAAGGCTTGGGACGCGATCCGCAAACCATTTCGCTCGTCCAATCCACCACGCCCGGCCGCGTTTTTGAAGATCTGCTGATCCTCGGTTCCGCCACCAATCAAGGCTGGGGTTCCGCACCCGGAGACATCCGCGCCTTCGATGTTCGCACCGGCGCCCTGCGTTGGACTTTCCACACCATTCCGCATGAAGGCGAGTTCGGTTACGATACGTGGCCGAAAGACGCCTGGAAATCCGTCGGCGGTGCCAACGCCTGGAGCGAATTGACGCTCGATGAAAAACGCGGCATCGTCTATATCCCCACTGCCAGCCCAAAATATAACTTCTATGGCGCGGACCGCCTCGGCGCGAATCTCTTCGGCGATTGCCTCCTCGCCCTCGACGCGCGCACCGGCAAGCGCCTTTGGCATTTCCAAATGGTGCATCACGATATCTGGGACTACGACGATGCCACCGCGCCCAAACTCCTCACCGTCCAACACAATGGCAAGCCCGTCGATATTGTGGCGCAAGTGAGTAAGCAAGGCTTCGTGTGGGTCTTCAATCGCATCACGGGCGAACCTCTTTGGCCTATCGAAGAACGCCCTGTTCCCAAATCCGACATGCCCGGTGAACAGGCCTGGCCCACTCAGCCGTTTCCCGTTAAGCCCCCGCCCTTCGCCCGTCAGAAATTCACCGCCGATGACGTGGACCCGTCCCTCGATCCTGCTGAGCGCGCGCGCATCAAAGACGAAATTTCCAGTGCCCGCAACGAAGGCTTGTTCACCCCACCCGGCTTGCGCAACACCGTTCAAATGCCCGGCAACAACGGTGGCGCCAATTGGGGCGGCGCGGCGGTCGATCCAACGAATGGAACTCTCTACGTCATGTCGAAAGATTTGCCTTGCCTGTTGAAGCTCGTCCCCGCTCCTAAGTCTGGACCCGATCGCTATGAGAGTGGCTTCGGCTTCATGTCAACCAGTGCCGGAGTCTCTCCCATCGCGCCTCCCTGGACCTCCATGACGGCCTATGATCTCAATGCCGGAACCATTAAGTGGCAAGTGCCCTTAGGCAAAGTGCATCGCACGAGGGGCGGACCGGTCGTCACTGCCGGAAGCTTGATCTTTACCGGAACCTCCGATAAATTCGTCCGCGTCCTCGACGAAGAAACCGGCAAGGTGCTTTGGGAGATGGAACTTAGCTCACCCATAGGAGGCATTCCCGCCGTCTATGAAGTGGAGGGTAACGAGTATGTAGTCTTCTGCACCGCCGATGCTTATGTGGCTTTGGCTCTCCCACGCGGACCCAACTCAATCGCCTCCAACTGACTCAGTCGTCCCTCCGCCACGGTAAATCGTAGGATCGTCCTTACTTTGTGCCAACCGTGATGTCCCGCCGCTCCCGGATTGAGATGCAGGTACGAACCCGGTTCTCGCGTCACTTTTAGAATGTGCGAATGGCCGCAGACGAAGAGCCCCGGCTGGTAATTGGCAATCTCCCTCCGCGCACGCGGGTCTTCGATATGCGTCATGTAAACCCGCATCCCTTCGCACTCCCACTGCATGTCGTTCGGCACCGCCGCCCGCACCATTTCCCCGTCTATGTTGCCCCACACTCCGCGCAACGGCTTAAACGATTCCAGCTCTTCTAGAATTTCGAACGGCCCAAAATCCCCCGCATGCCAAATCTCGTCGCACTCGGCGAAATACATAAGAATCGCCGGATCCAGAAACCCATGCGTATCCGCCATCAACCCAATCCGCATGCATTCATCAAAACAAAAAGCCCGCCAAGCTTTCGCTCAACGGGCTGTTTTAGCGGTGAGGGGGATTCTTAGTAATCCATCTCAGGGCCGTGGCCGGGAGGCGGGCCGCCGGCAGACTTCTTCTCGGGGATTTCGCAGATCATCGCTTCCGTTGTCAGCATCAAAGCGCTGATCGAAGCGGCGTGCTGCAATGCCGAGCGAGTTACCTTGGTCGGATCGATCACGCCCGATTTCACGAGGTCTTCGTACGCGCCCGTAGCCGCGTTGAAACCATAATTGGGGTCTTCGCTGGCGCGAACTTTCTCAATCACAATGGCGCCTTCATAACCCGCGTTGCCTGAAATCTGGCGCAGCGGCTCTTCGGTTGCCTTGCGAATGATGTCGATACCAATCTGCTCGTCGCCTTCGGCCTTCAGATTGTGCAAGGTCTTGCCCGCGCGCAACAGCGCAACGCCGCCGCCCGGAACAATACCTTCTTCCACAGCCGCGCGAGTAGCATGCAGCGCGTCTTCGACACGAGCCTTCTTTTCCTTCATTTCGGTCTCGGTCGCCGCGCCCACCTTGATGACAGCCACGCCGCCGGCTAGCTTGGCGAGGCGCTCTTGCAGCTTCTCGCGGTCGTAGTCGGAAGTGGTTTCATCAATCTGCGTCCGCAACTGCTTGATGCGGCCTTCGATGGCCTTCTGCGTGCCGGCGCCATCCACGATGGTGGTGTTGTCTTTGTCGATCGTGACGCGCTTGGCGCGGCCCAAATCTTCCAGTCTCACACCTTCCAGCTTGATGCCGGTTTCTTCCATGATCGACTTGCCACCGGTCAGGATGGCGATGTCATCCAACATGGCCTTGCGGCGATCGCCAAAGCCCGGAGCCTTCACGGCGCAGGCGTTCAACGTGCCACGCAACTTGTTGACCACGAGAGTAGCCAATGCTTCGCCTTCCACTTCTTCGGCGATTACCAGCAGCGGCTTTCCGGCGCGGGCAATCTGCTCGAGCAGCGGCAGCAGATCCTTCATGTTGCTGATCTTCTTTTCATGGATCAGAATGTAGGGATCTTCCAGCACCGCTTCCATGCGGTCTGGATCGCTGACGAAATAGGGCGAAAGGTAGCCGCGGTCGAACTGCATGCCGTCCACGGTTTGCAGCTCGGTCACCATGGTTTTCGATTCTTCCACAGTGATGACGCCGTCTTTGCCAACCTTCTTCATTGCTTCCGCAATGATGTTACCGATGGTGGCATCGCCGTTGGCCGAAATCGTGCCAACCTGCGCAATCGCATCCCCGGAAACCGGCTTGGAGAATTTCTTCACGCCTTCCACGACGGTCTCAACGGCCTTTTCGATACCGCGCTTCAACGCCATCGGGTTTGCGCCCGCGGCAACCGACTTCACGCCTTCGCGGAAGATCGCCTGCGCCAGGATCGTGGCGGTAGTCGTGCCGTCGCCAGCGATGTCGCTGGTCTTCGAGGCCACTTCGCGCACCATCTGCGCGCCCATGTTCTCCAGCGGATCTTTCAGTTCCACTTCCTTCGCGACGGTAACGCCGTCCTTCGTGATCGTGGGTCCGCCGAACTTCTTTTCCAAAACTACGTTCCGCCCCTTGGGGCCGAGCGTCACCTTCACGGCATCAGCTAGCTGATTGACGCCACGAAGAATAGCCTGACGCGAATTTTCGCTATAGACAATCTGTTTTGCAGCCATAGTTAATTTTTTATCCTCCTACTTCTTGCCATTGCTAGAAATCACGCCAAGGATCTCATCCTCGCGCATGATCAGATACTCGTTGCCGTTCAGCTTGATGTCTGAACCGGAGTACTTGCCAAACAGAATACGGTCGCCTGGCTTTACATCGAGTGCAAGCACTTTTCCCTCATCGGTCTTCTTGCCGTTTCCTACGGCAACGACCTCGCCTTGTTGCGGCTTTTCCTTCGCAGAATCGGGGATGATCAGACCTCCTGTAGTCTTCTCTTCTCCCTCTTCAATCCGTTTAACCACGACGCGGTCGTGAAGCGGACGAATTTCCATACTTAAAACCTCCACTGAGTTGGTGAATTAAAATTCTTGGGACTCTCTGGATGGGCTAAACATCGTTCTGTTTACCAATCCGTCCCACGCACAGTTTTAGCACACTCCGACTGAGAGTGACAAGAGAAAATTTCATCTCATTGATAATAGGCCAGATAGAGGTTTGGCAACCATTGTATTGATATTGGCAGACTCACATTTTATTTCAATGACAGGCTACGGTTTGCAACGAATGGCACGGCACCAAACTCGTGTATCGTTCTTTATTTATTCTTAGAAAGTGAGTCGGTAATCCGCCTTAGCAGGTTTTCGCGCGGGGAAATGCATATGGGTCTTTCTCGTCGGCGGGCCCGTCTACACATTCCAAATCTCTTTCAACCGCCACCTTTAACCCCGGTTCAACCTCGAAATAGAAGCCAATTTCGCCGCTCCGCGCCCAATCGCCCAAAGGTGCCGTCACGCGAATCGCTTTGCCGTCGAACTCGACCGCCCGCCGGGCTGCCGCCGACGGAGTAAGTATGTAGTCGAGAGTAGCTCCGCCCGCGAAGGAGATTCTCTCCGTCAATTCTTGACCCGCTGCCAGCCTATCCACTTCCAGCCGGTTGACACGCAGGCGCAGGCTGTTCTCACGAAAGCGCAGCTTCATCTGTCCTTGAGTCTACCGGCCGCGGCGAAGCGGTGGCCACTAGCAGTTCCTCTGCTTCCCGCGCGTGCGGCTCTTGAATGCGTTGCGTTAGAATCGCCGCCACCACGAAACAGACGCCGCCCACCACCAGCGCCGCCATGCGATTGTTGCCCAGCAAATGCGACATGATCCAGCCAAAAGCCAGCGATGCGGTAATCTCGGGCAGCACAATGAAGAAGTTGAAGATGCCCATGTAAATACCCATTTTGTTTTGTGGAATCGCCGCAGCCAGAATCGAATAAGGCATGGAAAGAATGCTCGCCCATGCCACACCTACACCCACCATCGGCAGCAGCAGCAACCACTTGTCGTGAACGAGCGGTATGGAAAAAAATCCAGCCGCTCCCGCGAGTAGGCACAACGAGTGGGTTTTGCATTTGCCAATCCGCTCGACCAGCCATGGCAGGAAGGGTGAAACCACAGCGCAGATGGCGCTGTAGAATCCGGAGCAATAGCCCGCCCAAACAATTCCTCGCGAATAGGCGGGATCGGCCGGCGACGTTGCGCCGAAGACGCTGCGCGCCACCGCCACCGCGAAATAAAGAAACAGGCAAAACAATCCCACCCAAGTGCAGAACTGTACCGCCGCCAGTTGCCGCATGGCTCCCGGCATCTCGACCAGTGCGCGGAAAATCGCGCTGGGTTCGAATGCCCTGGCGGATTTCAGACGCTCGCGTTCGGCGTCGCCGGGTGGGTACTCCTTTGTAGAGACGATGGTCCAAAGCACCGCGCCCAGAAACGCCACCGCGCCCATCCAAAACGAGGCGCGCACCCACTGCGGAATTGCCGTTTTCAGACCGGTCGTGGAGGACGGAATGACGCGCAGCATAAGGCCGGTCGCCACCGCCGCGCCAATGTTGCCGATACCGATAAAGAAGCTTTGCATAGTGAATCCGCGCGGACGCTGTTCATCCGGCAGCATGTCCGCCACGAACGCCCGGAACGGTTCCATGCTGACATTAATCGACGCATCCAGAATCCAGAGCGCTCCCGCAGCCATCCACAACGCACTGCTCATGGGCATGAGCACCAGCATGCAAGAACTCAGAATGGCGCCCACCAGGAAAAACGGCCGCCGCCGCCCTAACCGGCCCCACGTGTTATCGCTCCAGTGGCCGATGAGCGGTTGCACCAGCAAGCCAGTGATGGGCGCTGCCAGAAACAAAATCGGCAGTTGATCGGCCCGCGCACCCAGAAATTCGTAAATGGCGCTGATGTTGTTCATCTGCAACGTCCAGCCGAACTGGATGCCCAGAAAACCAAAGCTCATATTCCAGATTTGCCAAAAGCTGAGACGTGGCTTGACCATTAGCCGATACGGTATCACCCTCGCGGGAGAGCACACTCAGAACTGGACATAGCCCCGCCCTTTGCGCTCTTTTGCAATCATCATAAGAACAATGCAGGATTCGGCCATTGGCAGCGTCGAGCCTCTTTTGCTGCTCCTTCTCCTACTGGTGTCGGCACTGGCGATTCTAGCCAAGCGGCTGCAAATCGCTTATCCGATCGTCATGGTGATCGGTGGCCTGTTTCTGAGTTTATTGCCGCACGCGCCGCGGGTCTCGCTCGATCCGAATATCGTTTTTCTGGTGATTCTTCCGCCACTGCTGTTTCTGGCCGCGTTCCATACTTCGTGGCGCGAATTCCGCCGCAACATTCTGAACATCCTTATGCTGGCGTTTGGCTTGGTGAGCTTCACCATTTTCGGTTCGGCCGCCGCCGTCCACTGGTTAGTACCGGGATTCGATTGGCGTCTCGGCTGCGTTCTCGGTTCGGTGATCGCCGCTACCGACGCTATCGCCGCCACCGCAACGGCCAAACGTCTCGGTTTGCCGCGCCGCATTACCGAACTGCTCGAGGCCGAGAGCCTAGTCAACGATGGCAGTGGCTTGGTCGCGTTGCGGTTCACGCTGGCTATGGTCATCGCCGGAACGACGCCCACTTTCGTACAAGGCACGGGAACGTTGTTCTATCTAATCTTCGCTGCCGTTCTGATCGGGTTAGCCGTGGGCGTGGCGAGTCACACTTTGCTGCGACGCATTATCGATGCGCCGGTCGAAATCACCATCAGCCTCATCACGCCGTACATTGCTTACCTGGCGGCCGAAAGCGTGCATTGTTCCGGGGTGCTCGCGACGCTTGCGTGTGGCATCTACATTGGCCGCAGAAGCTCCGGCTTTTTCTCGCTGCGTGCCCGCATGGAAGGCTCGGCCGTTTGGAACACGCTTGACTTCATTCTCAACGCGCTGATCTTCCTGGTGCTCGGGCTGCAACTGCCCGCGATCCTCTCGGAAATCCGCGGGCAGAGCCTAACGCATTTGATCGCGGCCGGAGCGCTCTTCAGCGGTATTGTCATCGTCCTTCGTCTGCTCTGGGTGTTGCCGAGCGCCTGGGTCGCGTCGCATGTGCCCTCGAATCCGTTCAAATTCTCGGCTAAGTCGGCATTCTTGGTAGGTTGGGCCGGCATGCGCGGCGTCCTAGCCTTGGCCGCCGCCTTTTCGCTGCCCGAGTACCTGCCGAATGGCTCGGCATTTCCGCAACGCAGCATGATCATCTATTTAACCTTCTGCGTTATCTTCACAACGTTGGTGCTGCAAGGCCTAAGCATGCCGCTCCTCATTCGCTGGCTGGGCTTGGCCGGTCCTTCTGCCAAGGACGACGAGGAGGAAGTTTGGGCGCGCCGCCAGCTTCTCGAAACCGCGCTGGCCAAGCTCGCCAGTTTGCGCGGAGAAAAGGACGGGCAGCATTTGGAAGCGCTCGAGCGCCTTGAAGAATACTATCAGCGGCGTTTGCGCTTACTCGAATCGACGGGGCCTGCTGCGCAGGAAAGCGATCATCTCTACACCACAGTGGCGCAAGAGCTCCGCAACGTGGAACGCGCGGTGGCGAATCATCTGCGGGCGGAGAATAAAATCCACGATGAGGTTCTGAGGAAGTTGGAAAGGGAACTCGATCTGGTAGATGCGCGCTTTACGGTGGAGGAATCGTGAAGCCCTTACTAACTCGCCGCCGAAGTAGCGCCTGCCGCTGACCTACTCGCAGCCACCATCTTCTGCAACGCCGTCAGCGCCACCACTCCATCCGGCATGCCCAAATTCGCGCGCTCTTTCACCATCGATTGCGAAAGCGAGCACGATTGACGGATCGCCGTCTGCAATTGATCCACCGTCGCCTGCGGGCAAGCCTCAACCAGCAACGCGGCCAAACCCGACAGATGTGGTGTAGCCATCGACGTTCCACTATCGAAGCGGAAATTCGCGCCGCCTGCATTCGCCGAAAGAATATCCACTCCCGGCATGACAAGATCCGGCACCAGCGGATTCTCCTTGCGCGGAAACGTTTCGCTGCTCGAAGCGGGATCCACCACTCCATTCTGATCCACCGCTCCTACCGACAAAGCTGGCGGATAATTGGCCGGTGAACGGCTCGTCCCGGGTCCTTCATTCCCAATCGCAAAAACCGGAAAAATTCCTTTCGCGAGCAGCTGATTCAGTAGCGGAATGTATTGATCGAAGTAACCCGGAAACCCTAGCGAAAGATTCAGCACGCGCACGGGAAAATTGAGCATCCAGTCCACCCCGGCCAGCACGCGCGCTACCTGATCGCCGCCTTCAATCACCGCGGCGCTGATCAGTTGACAACCCGGTGCCACGCCAATTTGCTGGCCGAGAAACGTTCTGCCGGCAATAATGCCCGCTGTATGCGAACCATGGTCGGATGAATCGGCAATGGCCGCGCCGTCAATGGCGTGGCCCGTGGCGTCAAACTCGGCGAACTGTTGAATCGCCGGCTTTAGCGACGGATGCTCGCCGTCAACACCCGTATCAAGATGCGCCACCAGCACGCCTTTCCCGCTCAGCCCCTGCTGCCAAAGCTTGGGCGCTTGAATCCGCGTGACACCCCAAGCGACTTGCGGCGCAGTCGGTGGCGTGGCATTCGAACCCAAGGCATGAATCGGCTGCATCGGCACGGTCGCCGCAAGATCGTCCGACGCTTCCAACGCCCCCTGCAACTTCGCCCAACCGGCTTTACTCACTTGGCCATAGAGGACGCCCAGATTCTTGAGATACAACGAAGGTGGATGCTCGTGTTTGCGATAAATGTGTCCTCGGCCCCCGGCGTACCCCACCGCCGCGCTCGCCAAATGCTGCTCCGAATGCTCAAAGCATTCACCCAATGCCGCGAGATATTTTTCGGATTTTGCTTCGGAACTCAGCATCACCAGAACGGCGGCTTTACCGCGCTGGCGGATTTGTTGGCGGATATAGGTTTTCGACATGCCACGCCACTGACTAACGTAACAATCGTTTCGCAAACTAATGCTTTGCCTGCGCGACGGCTCTCTTACCGTTTGCGGTGGCTAGCTGCGGCCGTCGCGCCGGATCGAACTCTTTGGTTTTGTCCGCCAGGCGAATCGTCTCATAGCCCTTCCGCCGCGCGACAATACGGTAATCGAAAGAAATGTTCGATTGCCCGCCATACGATTCGTGAACCTCGAAGACGGTAGCCGTTTTTTTAGTAACATAGAGACCTTTGTTTTCGCCGTCGGGCGTAATAAACACGTGATATTCGAGGCCAACGTTTACGGTTTGGGCGAAAACGGGTTCAAGGGTGACGGTTGCCGCCCCGCCCGAAAGCTGTCCCGAGCCGAAATCCTCAAACCAGTTTTCCGGCGATTCCACGGCGTAGAGCGCTACTTTTCGCGTGGCGTTGTCCACCGGAACCACGGCCGATTTGCTGCCGGTGCAGGACAGGTCTCCGGAGTTGTCGATTGAGCAGCCTCCACCCGTACCGTAGAATTCTGCGGGATTACTCGTGCCATAACCTTCACCAATCAGGGTCGCGTGCCCGCTCGAGCTCTTATTTATGAAGTAGCCGGCGATGCCGTCATCCGCGGTTCCAAGCACAGCAATGCGATAGGAACCTCCCGTATCGCCCCACACTGCGGCGTTGTTGTCATTACCGATCTTGCTCGGCTCAACCAACTGTCCATATACGCCCGATCCATATATACTGGCGGAATACCCAGACACACCTACAGATGCGTAAGTGTAATTATTCGCGCTTCCTACCAGAGCGGGGTATCCGGATGTGCTGTTGTTTGCAAAGTAACCGCCCGTCCCATCAGTTTCGTTGCCATATACGGCGTTGTAGCCTTTGGCAGTGCTTGTCACAGAGATTAAACTGTTGAATGTGTTAAAGCCAGTGAACGTGTTATTTCCCGCTAGTGACGCGAAAGCGCTAGCGGCCTGTCCCCCCAGCAAGCTGGCATTCAAATTCGCCACCTGTGTGGTTGACGCTACTTGCAAGGGCGCAGTACCCGTGGCCACGGTAGAAATCAGCGCGCCACTGGTACTCACGTTGCCCGTAGCGGTTTCAGCGCCCGCAAACGTCACCGCGCCGTCGAACTTCGCTGTCCCATGCACCTCCAAATTCGCGCCAGGTGTCGTTGTGCCAATGCCCAGGTTGCCCGCCAGGTAGTTCGTGTCGCTCGCGCCCGCTTGATAAACACCATAGCCGTTGGTCACGCCCGTCGCTTTTTGCGGCTCCAGATAGATCCCATATGCATTCGTGATCCCGCCGCCGCCCGTAACGGAAGGCGTGCGCGCATCGAACGCCTCCCACGCACCCATGCCTCCGCTACCGGTCAGAGTGGGCACCGCGCGGTAGCCAAAGCCGTTGGTGGTAGTCCCAGCACCGTTGACACGCACGTTGCCCGATGAAACAGCTTGCACCGCCACGATTCCCGCCGACAGCGAGTTGAAGGAGTTTTCCGTGAGTGCCGTGATCTCCGCGAAAGGCTCAGACCCCGTACCGCTGGCGGACATATTCAAAGCCCGGTAGACGCTGTTGCCGCTGCTGTTGCCGGCCACCGAGCCGACAAAGTCAGTCAGAAAGGAAACCGCCGCCGGGGCGGTGGTCCCGCTGCTCATGACCGTCAACGGTGCGACCGGGGCGGTCGTGCCGATGCCGATATCCCCACTGACTTGATACAGCGCCGAGTTGCCCAGCGTGCTGCTGCCGGTCCAGAGCGGCACATAATTGGTGGTGCCGGAACCAGTGGGCGTCGTTGCCGGCGTAACGACGGGGGTACTTTCGGGAGCTGTGGCTGGGGTCGTCGTCACCGCGGGCCTCTGCGACTCAGTCGTGACAAACGCCGAAGCCGGCTTACCGCCCAGCGTATCGGCATCTGCCGCTTTCAAGGCATAGGGCACGCCCACCAACAAAATGCGCGCCGGATCGCCCACGCCGGGCACGCCGGGGTTCACTGCGAGCCACCGTGCCGTCCCGTTCGAAAACAGTTCGAGCGGCAACCCGGCGGTGCTGGCTGCGCCGAGAAAGACCGAGTAATGGCCTTCGGCATCGGGCTGGACGGTCTGAATCTCGGACCAAAGAGGCGAACCTCCTTGCTCCTCGGTATAGAGAGAGAACGTAATGGCGACCGGTCCTGTGACTGGTTTGCCGTTTGCGCCCGCGACGCTGCCGCTGAAACTGACGAGGCGCGGGACGTTGGTCTGCGCGCGGCCGCTCAGGGCAGCGCACAGAAACAGGATCATGACAGAAAAGTGCTTACAAGTTCTAGCCATAGATCTACCTTTTCACAACGCGCCAACTAATGCTTCAACCTCGCCATTGGCACCGCGGGCTTCTTCCCGCCGGCATGGGCTAGTTTAGGCTCCTTCGCCGGGTCGAACTCTTTGGTTTTGTCGGCTAGGCGAATCGTCTCATAGCCTTTACGCCGCGCAACGATGCGGTAATCGAAAGCGATGTTCGACTGGCCGCGATACATTTCGCGCACCTCGAAACCGGCGGCGGTCTCGTTGGTCACGTACAGGCCTTTGTTTTCGCCTTTGGGAGTGATAAACACGTGGTACTCGACGCCGGCGTTCACAGTTTGGGCGAAAACGGGTTCCAGAGCTACGTTGGCAGCCCCACCTGAAAGTTGGCCCGATCCGAAATCCTCAAACCAGTTTTCGGGCGCCTATAGTGACCTGAACAGCCAAACCGTTTTATATGCGGCGAACTTTTCCACAGAAGTTTTGCGGTCGGCGACAGAGAGAGAAGGAACGCGGCACTCACTCCAAGCGCAGCCCGGTAATCGTCACCCCGCCTTCCGGCAATTTCCTCACCGGCACAAACGTAAAGCGCATCACTCCACGGCGCTGAAGCGTCTCGACCGCCGCTGCCGGCAGTTCCAGTGTGAAATTAACCGGCTTGGGATCGCGGATCGCCGAGTTCGGCAATGAAGTCAGATAACCCAAGAAATGTGGATCAGCGACCGAAGTCTGCGCGTTCGCCTCCGGCATATTCCAAAAGACATTCCAGATCGCTGGCGCGTCGCGCCGTACAATAACCCCTTCCAGCCGCAACAAAACGATCTTGGAATGGCGCACTTTTTCAGCCGCTGGGACGACCGCCGTTACGGGCTTGTCGATCATGACAATCGCCGCTGCAGACGCAGCCAGCGCAAGGAGACCGGGCGTGGCCCAAAACATGATTTCGATCTTACTCTTCGGTCAAGTACGCGCTACCGAACTCCAACCTGCTGCCGCTTGTTGTTCCCGCCGGTGCGGAAATCACCAGCACACCGGCACCCGCCGCACTTTGCAGAAATTCGTTCGAAGCGTTCAGCACCAGCGAGCACTTATTATTGTGCGCGTGCCGGCCCACGATGATGCCGATATAGCCCAAATAGTTCGCTGCCGCCGCTGCATTGCCCACAAACACGTTGTACGTCCCACTCTTCACCGGCACCTGCACTTTCTCCAATACCAGCGAGCGTTTGACGGCAATCACGCCGGGCGTCATCACCGCCGCGCGAATCTTCTCGGGCAGCCGGATCAAGTGCGTGGCTGGGTCGTATTGCAGTTGCGTCCACTTCGGCAGCTTGCTGTCGGAAAGCTTCGCTCCCGGCGGATAACTAAAGCCCAGCGGCGCGGGATCGAGCACATCCTGCACGCGAATCGTCACCAACTGTTTATTTTCATCGAAGAACTGAAAACCGCGCGTTAGGAAATCCGCGTCGCTGGGGTTGGCGTGCGCCACCGGGTTGCGCCGGTAAAACTCAGCCCACAA
>Ga0302326_10019690_pt1 | contig 13919 bp, 12 predicted proteins | sample Palsa_T0_3_FD_202264 | JGI IMG/M metagenome (GOLD analysis project Ga0302326, IMG submission 202264) | Peat permafrost microbial communities from Stordalen Mire near Abisko, Sweden - Palsa_T0_3 | ecosystem: Environmental > Terrestrial > Soil > Palsa > Peat permafrost | place: Sweden: Abisko... | reverse complement strand
ATCCGCTACTGCGTCGCCGCGGTCCTGATCGGCCTTGGAATCGTCTGCCTGGTGCGACATCAGCACCCGCGGTGGGTTCGCATGCAGGTGGGCTTCCGCGACTTGACCGTCTGGTCATTTCTGACGGCTTCAGCGCACGGCGCCGGTTTAATGGTAGTGCCGGTGCTGCTGGGCAGCACCACTGTTAAAGCACAGGGCCGAATGGCAGGTCACGATCACATATCTCCGACCGTCGGCCCGATAGCGGGGATGCTGGCCACCGGTGTCCATACGGTTGCCTATCTTGTGGTGACAGGGTTGCTCGCGTGGGTAGTATATCGAAAGCTCGGCCTCGCAATCCTCCGCAAGGTGTGGTTCAACTTCGACTTGGTCTGGGCAGCAGCGCTCGTGGCGACGGGGGTTGTCACCATCCTGATATAACCTGTGGTCGCCTCTTCTGCTCATGTATCTGCGATCTGGATCTAAAGCCAGCCTCGGTTCACCTGGAACGGGTAAAGCCTTCGAGTGACAACCGGATTGTGGCTTATTCGCAGATTAACATTTGCCGTGAGCCGAGATACCGACGGACTAGCATGGGTGAGGCTGTCAGCGGCCGACACCCAGAATCAAAATCAAATTAGGACACCACCCATCCGTGTGCAAACGTTGGTTTGGGTAATACCCGGTTATACAATTCAATGTCGACTATTGTTATACGTGGAAACCGGTCCATCAGTGCCCAACCCTCCGACTACCAAGACTGCCCGAACCCGGGTTCTCTACGCGGTGCTATTTATATACGCCGGCATCGCGGGCACCTACGAGATCGTAAATTCGATCTCAACGATCATTGGCAACTTCAACCTCCGTAACCAGGTACAAGCGCCTTTTCAACTCTACGGGAATTCGATCCTCAGTCCATCAGCGGCGGCCACGCATGCTGGAATTGCCAAGGGTGACACCGTGCTCGCTATAAATCAATTGCCCTTTACCGGACAGGCGCTCTGGCAGCGCATTCGCTGGTACGCTCAACCCGGCGACACAGTCAGTCTTTTGGTCCGAAAACAAAACGGATCCACGAACACGGCGACGATTCCTCTCGGGGGATACCCGAAAGGCTGGTCAGTGGAGGACCCGCCGGAGCCGACGACGGTGCTCGACGCGATTTTTGTTCTGATGGTGGTGATCATAGTTCCGCTATTCTGCTTGGCGCTGGGTGTTAGGGTCGCATTTGCCCGGCCGTTCGATCCCAACGCCTGGTTCATCCTCGTTCTTTTGACCTACCCGCAAGCGTTTAATCCCGGAGCATTTCGGTGGTGGATTCCGGCGTGGTTGGCGCTTCGACTTTATTGGCATCTCGCGATTGGGTTCTTAGCGCCGCCTGCTTTGTTTCTTCTCGGCTTGCTTTTTCCGGAGCGATCGCGCCTCGACAAATGGCTTCCCTGGCTGAAGTGGATGGTCATTGCCTTAACTGGAGCGGGCGTAATTGCGACGTTTGTTTCGGAGTACAACACCTGGTACGAAATTTCGCTGCTGCCGCGCGTCGACACGATCGACCGAGTCCTCGACCCTATCTTCGTGTGGTCCAGCATATTCTACGTTGCACTGTACTGGGTTTTGCTGCTCGACAAGTTGCGAACCACCTCTTCACCGGACGCACGGCGCCGCCTTCAAGTCTTGCTGGCGGGCTCCATCGTGGGCCTCGGCAGCGTCCTGATCATTTTCGGATTATTGCCTTACTTGGGTATCTCCGATCCCAACGATAGTCGATGGCTCCTCTTCCTGGTGATTGTGCTGATGCTTTTCTTTCCGCTAACGCTTGCTTATGTGGTGATTGTCCAGCGCGCTATGGATGTGCCGATCCTGTTGCGCATGGGCAGCAAGTACCTGCTTGCTAAAACTACGCTGCTGATCTTTCGGATTGCCGGGATTGCGGCTCTTATCTGGCTTGTTGGGATTCCTATTTTCACTCATCATCACAAGCCCTTGACGACCGCCTTCTGGGTGGCCGTGCTCCTCGTTTTCGGCTTTCTGTTTCTCAAAAAGAGGTCGCCTACGGACCTTCTACAGCAGTGGATCGACCGCAAATTCTTTCGGGAAGCGTTTGACTCCGAAGTGATGCTCAGCCAGCTTGCGAAGACCACGCAAACGATATCGGATCCGGCTGCGCTGATCCGAACGGTCTCCCATCGAATCTCGGATGTTCTGCATGTCGACCGGCTAACCGTCCTGCTCCGCAGCAACGGAAGCTTCGAGCCGGCTTACGCGATCGGGACGGCGCTTACTGCACCAGTCCTCGCGCTCGATCAGGTTCCCTCATCCACGCCGATCTTCAACGGTGCGAATGAAGGCCGCACGCCCGACCCGCAATCGCCCGAATTACTACTTCCACTACCCGGACGCACGCAATTGTTAGGTGCGATAGCGCTCGGTCCGAAACGTTCCGAAGCACCGTACACGCCTTCCGACCTGCGTCTGCTCGAATCGGTAAGCGTACAGACAGGCCTCGGACTTGAGCTTAGCGAAGCGGCTGCGGCGCTGGCTGCCGCGGCAGTGGAACGCGACCGTATCGCGCGCGAAATGGAGATTGCGCGCGAGGTTCAGGAGCGGCTATTTCCGCAGCGTCTACCGGTGCTCGAGGGCGTCAATCTGGCCGGAGCGTGCCGCACGGTGTTTGGCGTCGGGGGCGATTATTATGACGCATTCGAAATTGAGGGCGGCGGTCTCGGCCTGGCGATCGGCGATGTTTCGGGCAAAGGCATCTCGGCTGCACTCCTGATGGCGGGTTTGCGCGCCTGCCTCCGCACTATGACTCGCACGACTTCCGGCGAACTCACGGAGCTGATGGCGCTCCTGAACCGCCTGATCTATGAAGCCTCGGCCATCAATCGCTACGCGACCTTCTTCTTCGGCATCTTCGACCCGAGCGCGAGCAAGTTCCACTACGTCAACGCCGGACACAATCCACCCGTGCTGCTCCGGGAATCGGCAAGCGGCAGCTTCGAATGGCTTCGCCTGGAGTGCGGCGGCGCGGTGATCGGGCTCCTCCCGGAAGCATCGTACGAGCAAGGTTCCATTTTGTTGCATCCGGGCGATGTATTGCTCGCTTACACGGACGGTATAAGCGAAGCCATGAATTCCGCTGAGGACGAATGGGGCGAAGAAGCTATGTTTTTGACTGCTCAGCACAGTTATGACGGAACTGCTGACGACATTGTCAAGGCGATCTTCGCCGCAGCCGACGTTTTTGCCGGCGGCGCGCCGCAGCACGACGACATGACCGTTTTGGTGATGAAAATTTGGCCGGTCTCGTAATTTCTGGCAACTTGGGTAACCGTGACTCTTCCCATCTTCGACGAAGGGCATCATGAGACGTCAGTGACCGGATTGACTGGAGAGATTACGGTCGGCTCCTGGACCTTCCAGCCCCTGATCCAGAGCCAAAGAGTGAAGAGCACTTCGCCGAAGGCCGTGATGAAAGTGAAGTCAAAGTTGGTATTCGGAAGAATGTATGGCCCTAAACCGCCAATTATCCAGCCCCCTCCGGCGATGAACAACACAATTCCCAGTATCCACGGGATGTATCCGGACCGGTAGACCAAATAGCCCAGGAGAACCAGATGAATCCCAAAGATGATCAGGGACATGGACCATTCGTAGTGAAACGAGTGGAGTTGGAACCACACCTGCGCCTGCAGCTGGCCGGAGCCGAACAGGGTGAGATAGTACGGGGTAATGAGGAGATGGTAGACATTCAGTAAGCTAAACACGCTGCAGAGGGCGCCAGCGGCGTACACCAGCTGGCACCACGCGGTAAGCAGGGACAGCGCTCTGTTGACCGGGGCGAGCAGGACATAGAGCGCCCAGGCAATGACGACGTCTCCGATGAAGCTGATGATGTAACAGAGTATGGCGACAGCAAAGAGGCCGAGATGGGCGGAGATGTTCTGCACGGTTTGAGCGGCGTTGTTCGCAGCGACCAGCTTCGGGTAAACAGAAAACTCAGCGTAGCTGACAGGATTGAGTAGGTAGGCGAAGCCGGCGACAAGCGCCGCTTGACGCAGGGTGACGCCACCCTGGGATTTTGCTGCGGATATTTGCGTCATTGGCTAGCTCCTTGCGACACGTTTGCGGTGAGTGGTCCTTTGGTTGAGCTCGGTGGGAATTGCGCAGTGCCGCACCATGAGCAGAATCGTTGATGGTTTGAGACAGTCCCGCCGCAGTGGGTGCAAGTCGAGGCGATCGGGTGACGGATGACAAAGTAAAGAAGGAATCCGAGCAGGTGAGGAAACAAGGCTGCCACCAGAACCCAGAGGACTGACCGCATATCGCGCCGCCGAGCGTCCGCAAACACGAACCCGAGACACAGAAGCCAGATAGCGAGCAGGATGCCGAGTACTAAGGCAGCGCCGCCATATGCGGACATTGTCCGCAACACAGCGCCCTGGTCAGCGGTCTCGTATGCCACAACCAACCCGACCAGCAACGCGCAGCCTACAAGGATCGAAGCCCAAAGCTGAACTGTCTTCGGAACTATGTTCAAAAATCGACGGAGGAGTTTCATAGAATCCTTTCTTCCCGGTGAGTGCCGGCTTTCGATAACAAAGGCAATAGCGGGAACAGCATGAAGACACAGAGCGAGGGCACAATCCAGAAAGCAAGTAGCCCGTGCTGCACCTGCGCGTGCTGTATATCGAAGACAGAAGCGATCAGGTCCCCGAATTGCAGATCGACGAACGACCCCCCCATTGTGAGCACGACGGCGGCGAGGCTGATCAACACCCATCGCCGGCGACTTGACTGCGCGGCGTGGCCCCGTTGCGCCCTTAGCCTGAGGGTCGCGAAAACCCTGGCATTGAGAGTCGGGTCCACTCCGAACGAAAAACTGCCGAGGCCGGCGATAACCCTGTTGCTGGCGCTGAGATACTCCTGGCATGGCGCGCAAGTTTCGAGATGATCGCGAAGAGATTCTTCCCTCTCAGCCGAAATGGCGCCCGCCAGACTCTCGTCGATCATGTGCCGAAAATTTTTGTGGTCTTCAATGTTCATGTTGTTCTCCCTCGAACTGCGGCCGCAGCGTTGCCAACCCTCGATAAATTCTGGAAGCAACCGTAGAGACCGGCGCTCCCACAATGGCGGATATCTCCTGTAGCGATAAATCTTCTTGAAAGCGCAGTAGGAGCGCTTCGCGATAGACGGGCTCCAGGGTTTGCAGCGAGTAGGCAAGCCGCTCAGCATCTTCTGTCCGCGCCGCAAGCTTGTATGGCGAAGGCTCATTGGAAGCAGGCGATGGCCGAACACGACCGTCATCATCGTCTGAATCCAGACTCAAAGTCCGCCGCTTGCGCATGGCATCGACAGCAATATTCCGTGCGACCCTGAAGAGCCAGGGCTCGAAGCGGGAGTGCCCGTCGTAGGAGGACCCGCGCTCAAGAACGCGCAGCCAGGTCTCCTGCACCAGATCGTCGACACCGTCGTGTCTGCCCAACAGGTAAATGAGATAGCGAACAAGCCGATATTGGTATTGCTCGACCAGTTCCTCAAGGACAACGACATCTCCCTGGCGCAACCCAAGCGCGATTTGTTGCGTATCGCTCTTCATTGACGCCCTCGAAGTCAGCTCATAATCGAACATACGTGGTGTATACGAACCACGGGGCCGGAATTACGAAAGGGCTCGAATCAGGGCAATCCGGAACTCCGAACTCGCTTCTTGCCAGTCAAACGGCATTTCTTGGCAGAATTGTGGCCTGGGCTTGTATCGAATTGACCAAGACGACCCAGGTACTCCAGGTCCGAATGCGGATCAACCTGAGGATTTCCTTGTCGCCGCCGACTGAGAACTGAATTCACTGATAACGTCACTTTCGAGGAATCAGCGGCTTTCAGAATTGTCTTTCCACTTGTTCGGTGAAGCAGCTTAGAAGTAAGGTCGTGCCAGCGGGTCCTTCCAAAATTCCAAATACGCGGACAGAATTGTTCCCACGGTCTACGGGCCGGTTTAGGGTAGCGAGCTTATGAGCGATTCAGCGCGGAATATCGAAGTAGTGCGGAGCTACATGAAGGCGCTCCAGGATGGCGAGGCCGGGGATGCGCTTCGGCGCTTTTTTACGCAGGATGTTCGGCAGATTGAGATGCCGAATCAACTCAACCCGCGCGGGCAGGAGAGCGACCTGGAGCATATCCTGCAACGAGTCTGCAGGGGTTACAGATTCTCAAACAGCAGCGCTATGAGATTGTTTCGGAGATGGCGCAAGAGGATCGGGTCGCGGTGGAGGCTCGTTGGACTGGGGTTCTCGCGATGACCGTGGGAACGCTTGCGGCAGGGGTAGAGATGAAGGCGTCCTTTGCAATGTTCTTCCGTTTTCGTGACGGGCGGATCGCGATGCAGCGTAACTATGACTGCTTTGAGGCCTGGTAGCAGAAAGATTCCTCGATTCCGAATTCGGAATCACCTCAACCTGAGACAGTTTTTTGCTTAGCGCTGATCAGGCGGCAGGGGTGCCAAGCGCGGCCGCTTAACATTCTGAATAAGCGCGAAGATGATCTCGATGACCTGGTCAGCCGATAGACTCGACTCGGTACCCTCTACTCGGTGAGACGAAGTCCAGAAATCCTGACCGAAACGCGGAACTATGGTTAGATCCGCAGAGCTCTTAGCACCAAATCCTCCATCGAGATCGTGAAACACATAACCGCGGTCAACGAGAGTTCGTAAGATTCTAAAGGTTGTACTATGCGTTGCCCCCGTCTGTCTCGATATTTCGTTCATCTTGAGCGGTGAATCGCTCCGATAAAGTAGTTCGAGGATGTCAAGCGTGCGCTGGACCACTGGAACCGAATAAGATCCTGTTTTGGACAATTTCAGCATCGAGCGTATTCACTCTGGAACATCGCGTTGACGACTTCAAATAGCTTCCAACCTACCCGACAAATGAGCGGCGTTGATACCGGACGAGAGCAAACGAACGCGCCACTCTTGTTTTCAATCAGTTTGACGGAACATTTCCAACACCAACAGATTCCAGTCGAGGAATCCCTTGTGGCTGAGTGGCTTTCCAGAATCGGGATGGTAATACTCACTCAGAGAACCATTGGTTCTCAGATCATCCACTAACATTTCTTGTGTCTTGTGGGCGAGTTCGTGGGCCTCTTGCACAAATCCATAGTTCCTAAGGCCCTTCCAGACGAAATAGTTCACAATAATCCAAATTGGACCGAGCCAGTTACTCGGATTAGAGCTGAAGTCGAGAGAATACATCGATTCATTCTGAGCTAAGGAGCGAACGCCCCAGTTTGCTCGGAACTTCTGGTCCGCCCTATAGTGGGTTTCTACAAGCTCAGAGGCGTGTTCGCGTGTAGACAAACCACACCATAGCGGTAGAAATCCAGTGAAGACCTGAATTCTCAAAGGCAGGGTTTTCCAGGACATTGCCATTCCACGAGCTACGTCCGGGATCAACTCTGCTCTACGATCTACGCACTGCACATCCGCGGTGTAATAAAAGTGATCGCGTGGATCCCAACAATATTGCTGAATCAATGATCCTTGCTGCTTGGCGCGCACTGAAAGGGAGGCAGCGTCACTCGGACGCTTCAACCGAAGTGCCAGTTCCGAAGCCGCCTTTAGATCCTGGTAATAGAGGCAATTCAACAGAAGATTCGCGGACGAAAAGAATGGCCTCCCGAAAGTAGTGGGATCATTGTCGTTTCCGATCGCGACATCATCGCCCCAGACCAGCAGACCCGTCGCAGACTGATTGCCGACCACCCACGATTCATGGAATTTTAGCAATCCATCGAAGTGGTTCCCCAGCCAGGATGTGTCTCCAGTCTCGTCCGAGATCAAAAGGGCGAGTTGTCCCATTACAGGCTTGGCTTGATTGTGAATCTGGGGAGTCTGCCTTTTCAGACATCCTAAAGGGTCCGGGTCGTTGACGTCGATCAGAATGGGGATTCGCCCATCTTCAGCCTGATGGTCGAGGAAGTTCAGAAGGCTTCCCTGCGCGTGGATGCCAATTTTTCCATGTAAATCTTTATCTTTGGTTAAGCTGGCGATGCTGAATAGGCCGAGGGCAGTCCAGTATGTATCCCAGTCCCATAGCTGAGTGGAGTACTGTTTCCCGGGCAGGCTCGGCGATATGCTGGGATAACGCAAGACACCCTGTGCAGAGCGGAGAAGGTTTGGAGCCGACTCCGAGAAGTAGCTCAGCAAGCTATTGTTCGGGGCAGCCAGTTCTAATGGAGTCGGCGCCGGCGGAGAGGGCGGAGCACTATCAGAGAGAATTCCCTCGGCGGGACTTGCGGAGACTACTGCGGATAGACCTTGCAGAGCAAGGCCCGTTAAAATCGTTCGCCTGGAAAGCTGGACCATCTTCGTTCCTCAAGCAATAGCACGCCTACTCATGACTAGAAATTCATCCTGAGGATGACAAGCGTATAGTCTGCCCTCTGATCTGGCTGATCTTTGTCTTCGTCCGCTTCCTTGGGATTCCTCTGTTCCTACGTCCCAATTGAATTGCTTCGAGGTTCGGGCGGTATCTCAGACGCTCGGCAACATTTGCGACAGCGGCCCTTATCTCGGGTGACACCCGACACTGTCCATTGAAAACCCGCGAGACAGTAGCCGTGGAGACACCAGCCAACCTCGCAACATCTCTTATCGTGGAGGCCTGATGCGCTGCCCCTGATCTATCGTTCTTTGCCATCTCGTATGGTGGTTCTTTAGTCGGCATATCCCAGAGTAGACATATCGAAGTGCCGCGCGCCTGCTACTTAGGTGGTAGAGAGCAAGATTTCGAGTGGGGAGGGGCCCTCATCAATGAACTGTCAACTTGTACTCAGGCAAAACCGTCACATTCAAAACCTGGGGGCCCCGCTCGGCAACCTTACCCGCAGCAAAAGCGTCGAGGACAACATCGGCGCGATCGCGCCAAGGAACTATTGCGAGCTCGAGATCCCCGGATTCGACTTCTCTTCGAAATCGCTTGAGCCCTATGTACCATGGCATTCCGTTATAGAAATCGTCCGTTAGCAGATGGCCGTCTGCGCTCAGGCGGGCTATGTCTCCCAAGTAGTCTATTTTCAAAAACAGGTCGTCCACTCCAGCGAATGCATCCTTAGGAAGCCGTACCTTCCAGCGGGGCGCCGCCTCAATCTCCTGTAGGCTGGGAACTGTATTGGGATCGGAGAAGGAGACTGGCATAGGCTTCGCGGATTGCTGGGGTGCCCATGATGCAACGATCTCGCGCGGTGTTCCCAGTGAGCGGTAGCCCTTGAAAATGCCTTCATCAGGCTGTGCCTTGAAAGGAAGACCATTTCCCTGAGTGGAATTCAGCGAAGGCCAGACGGCGAAATAGAAATCCGGCTTCGCCGTTGCGAGGAGGGTCATAAACTGGCCATCCGAATAGACCTCTTGAGGGGAGAGGACAAGGTGGTTGCCGTCTGCGAGGGCGACGCGGGTCGCAGTCTGTGCCTGCTCACGTGAGAGGACCACCAGTTTCAGCTTCTCTCCGCCTGGCAGGTCGCCTTCGACTACAGCGCGGGCGGACGGTTCGATGCCGGACACCAATATCTGGTTAGAGCTATCGATCCTGGTTCCTCCTTCAACCTTTATTGAGGAAGACAGCTCAGGCGCAAACGAGAGCTCGGGCACAATGCCAGGTACAGCGAAGAACACATAGAGAACGGTCTTGCCGCTTACGATGCGGCAGAAAGGCTGAGCGGTGCTGTAGCGTAGGCGTAGACCGTCGAGATCCATATTGACTGGCAAAATGAAGTAGCTATTTGCCGGTATGTCTATAGGACTGCCGGGGACTAGGATTGGCCCGGACGGCAACTGCAACCTTATTTGCACTCGCTCATGCTTAGGCATTTCAAGATTGCGTACATGATTGTTTACGAAGAGAAAGCCGCTGTCTCCGAAGGTGCGGGCTGCGATCCTCACGGCGCTCGTGTCCGCAGGGCCGGAGGGAAGCATCGAAGGAGCACGCGCAACCATGGGGGCGAGTTCGGGGCCAAAATCGTCCAGGAAATAATCGAAGAGCTTCAGGTAGCCATAGGATGGCCCCTCCCGGCCAAACTCGCCGAGCGGCGCTTCGAAGTCGTAATTCTTGACCGGAAGATCAGATGGATAGCCTGTGCTCTTCGATTCGTTGAGCGGGCCGAGTTTGCCATCGGGGTTTTCACCTCCCTGGAACATGTAGTAACCGAGGAGATTTGCGCCGGAGCCGATCATCACCGGGACCATGGCAGCTACATCGTCGGGGCTGACAACCGGACGGCGGTGATAGGTATTTTGCATTCCCCCGCCAACTTCCGCCGTGAGAAAAGGCGTCTGTGGGTCAGTCTGTGGGCCGTCTGAATGGCTGGCTCCGATGACACCCATGTCTCCAGAGATGCGGCTACGAAACCGGAACAGGTAGACCTCGCCAGGCGCGATCGGACCAGGTTTCGGATCCCACGGCGCATCGGGATAACCGCCATAGACCGGCAGAAACTCTCCCTGAGGCCAGATCGCATTGTTCCAACCGGTAATTGTGTAGAGAGGCACGTCAAGCCCTGCCGCCTGGGCGATCCTCTTCAGCGTTAGGATGTATGCTGGTCCACCGTTGGGTCCGTTGTTTCCATACTCATTTTCGATTTGGACCCCGATGACCGGGCCGCCGTCTTTCCAAAGAAGTCCTTGCAGCTGCTGCCCGATCTGCTGGTAGAAACCATCGACAAAACCAAGGAAGCGGGGATCCGTGGTTCGCGGCACGGTCTCTTGCACCACCCAATCGGGAAGTCCACCGTAGCGCGACTCTCCATGGGCCCATGGGCCTATGCGCACGAAGAGGTACATGCCGTGCTTTTGGCAAAGCTCCGCGAAGCGGCGTAGGTCTCGTTTCCCTGTCCAATCGAAGACCCCCTGCACCTCCTCGATATGGTTCCAGAAGATGTAGGACGAGATGATCTGAACTCCCGCGGCCTTCATCTTGAGTATCTCCTCCTCCCAGTCAGCATCGGGATATCGTGAGAAGTGGAACTCTCCCATGACAGGAAGCCATGGCTTGCCGTCGAGCGTCAGATATTGGTCGTTCAGTCCGATGGATTTCCCGGATGGCGAGAGACTGCTACCGCCCTTAAAGTCGGAGGGGCGAGGCGGCTGCGAAGGCTTACGTGCATCAATCTCTATTGTGTTCGAAGCGGCGACTAAATTCGCAGGTGTGGCTTGCGCCCCCGCAAAGGCGGACCACGAAAACAGGCAACTCAGCGCAATTGAAGAAGAGGAACGAACGGCGCGTCTTGGCATGGATATCGTTGGCGCGAAGAAGCGCGCACCCAAACGGTAACTCGCCAATCTCTGCAGCGCATGCTACTTAGGTCGCAGCGAGTCAAACTTCGTACTATTGTCGAGATGGGGCAGCGTCGTGGAAGCGAGCAGTCTCTCGAAGAGCCGCAGCAGAATCTCCAGTCAGGCTGTATAGTCGCATCAATCGGTAATGGATTGTTTTGTTCAAAGGATCTTCTCGCTCCGCAGATAGAAGCAGTTGGATCGCGGAGTGGGGGTCACCCAGCTTTTGTTCTGCCGTAGCCAGATCGAGCCTGACCCAGGTGGCGGGGTGTGGAGCATTGGCACGAGGCTTTAGCAACGTCTCCATCTCTTTGTAGCGATTCAGATTCAATAATGCCTCGCTTAGTCGGGCAGCGGATCGTTCGTCTTGCGGGTTGGAGCGCAGCTGATCGCCAAAGACGTTTGCTGCGTGTTCCCAGTCGCCAGATTTGCGATAAAGCATACCAAGGGTGTAGCGAACCTCGGGTGTGTCTGGATGACTGGCGATCAACTGCTCCAATGTTGCGATCGCCTCCGCCTGTTTACCCTGATCGGCGAGGACTTCGGCGAGGAACTGCTCCAGATAGACGGAGTCGGGGAATTCATCCTGGCATGCCTGAATCGTCTTCAGAACCTCTTCGCCGGACAGGACGACCAACTGATATAGCAGCGCGGCGTCGCCGGGATGCATGTGCCAGACTTCCAGCGCTTTCTCGTATGAGGCATCTGCGTCAAAGTAGGGGGAACGCTTTTCTGCCAGGGGATAGGCTGCTCGGGCATTAACAGACGCGCTATCACGGGCACCAACGATAGCCGTGACATAGTCTGCCGAACCATTTGTGTCTTTCAGCTTCATTGTGAAGAACTGCGCCGCGGCGATGTAGGCCTTGGTGAGCTGCACCATCGCCAGGTCGCGCGGGAATGGACGGCTGGCAGCGAGCAAAGTGTAGACTTCAACGGCTGCTAACGGCTCATCCTCATCTAGATAGCACGGTGCGACGATTGCCATAATTGCCGCGTCGCTACCGTTTTCGCGAAGGAGCCGATCGACCATCGGCCTGGCCTCGTCAAGATCGCGAGTACGGCATCGTTGAACGGCTAGGAGCGCGTAGGCGAGCGGAAGGTACTTCAGGGTCAGTGCCTGCTTCAGCGTGTGCTCAGCTTCGCCATCGCGACCTTCCATCTGCAAGGTGAATCCAAGATTGGCTAATAACTGGGGAGAGTTGGGCGATGTTCGGAGCGCGCTTCGGTAGAGGCTCTCCGCCAGCTGATAGTCGCCGCGATCGAGTGCCGCCTTCGCCGCGTCTGGGCCATCCGCCAACGCGTGGGGCAACGCATATGCCAGTGCCAAAATGCAGAGCCAAACCAACGGACGGGCGACTGGCGACGGCATGACCCTTTAAGAATAGCGCGCGAGGGAAGAATAGCGCGTGAGCCTTGAGTAGCAGGCGCAAGCATGAGACGCGATGTACTATGGGTTGCACATTCTACGGGAGAATGGGTTCAACTATGGCGACTACGAGAAGGCTGTTCGTTCAGACGATGCTCTACGGCCTGGCGGCCAGGTCGCTTGGTCAAGGCGTCGTTGAACATCGGGGAGCCGTGAGACCACGTGGCAAACCCTCGGGGAGGCCCTTCCCGGTTCGACTTGTCGATGTTGCCGTGAGCGCCGGGCTCAGGCACCCCACCGTGTATGGAAGCTCGGACCACCACGATTACGTCATCGAGGCGATCGGCTGTGGCTGCGCCTTTATTGATTACGACAATGACGGGTGGATGGACCTCTTCGTACTCTCAGGCAACACGTTTGGGCCGGGTACGCCGACCGCGACCAATCGCCTGTACCACAACAACCGTGATGGCACCTTCTCCGATGTAACCGAAAGCGCCGGACTCGTCCACAACGGTTGGAGCTGCGGCGTCTGCGTCGGCGACTACAACAACGATGGCTTCGAGGACATCTTCGTTTCCGGATGGGGTCAAAATCTCCTTTATCGCAATAATGGCAACGGCACTTTTACTGACGTAACCAAGTTGGCTGGCTTGGGCGACAGCGGGCATCGATGGAGCACGGGGTGCAGTTTTGTCGACTACAACCGCGACGGTCATCTGGATCTCTTCGTCTCAAGCTATCTGGAGCTTGATATCGCACACGCGCCACGTCCCGGAAGTGGTCCTTTGTGCATGTTCCGCGGAATCGGAGTGCACTGCGGACCGCGAGGCTTCACGCATGGACAAAACAGACTCTACCGCAACAACGGCGATGGCACCTTCACCGACGTCAGCGTGAAGGCTGGTATCACCGCTGCTCGCGACTCCTACTGTCTCACCGTAGTCACTGCCGATTTCGACGACGATGGCTGGCCGGACATCTACGTAGCCTGCGATTCGACGCCTTCTCTGCTCTTTATGAACAATCGGGACGGAACCTTTCGAGAAGAGGCGATCATACGCGGAGTGGCCTATAGTAACGACGGCCAGGAACAGGCGGGCATGGGAGTGGCCGTAATCGATGCCAGCGGTCATGGACATCTCGACCTGTTCAAGACGAACTTTGCTGGCGATATACCCAATTTCTATCAAAATGTCGGGGAGGGTCAGTTCGAGGACATCTGCATCGACGCCG
>Ga0302326_10019685_pt1 | contig 13922 bp, 13 predicted proteins | sample Palsa_T0_3_FD_202264 | JGI IMG/M metagenome (GOLD analysis project Ga0302326, IMG submission 202264) | Peat permafrost microbial communities from Stordalen Mire near Abisko, Sweden - Palsa_T0_3 | ecosystem: Environmental > Terrestrial > Soil > Palsa > Peat permafrost | place: Sweden: Abisko... | reverse complement strand
ATGGTGTTGTCATGATTGGCGCCGTAATCAAAGGTGAGACACTGCACGACGAGCTTATCAGCCAAATCGCGGCACGGATCGGTGCTGAATTGTCGATCGAGTACGGCAAGCCCGTCGGTCTCGGAATCACCGGGCCGGGCATGATGACGGGGCAGGCGATCGATCGAATCGACAACGCGCGTCATGCGGTCGAAGCGGTGGTGAGAGTCTTCGCCGAGCTCGCCGCGCTGGATAAATGATCGCTGTGTGTTCATAACAGTCGGTCCGGGCCGTTGAGGCGAGCGCCGCGAGTTCTTATACTCCGTCGCGGTGGGGTTGAAGGTTGAAGATGGATGACGTTGGCGGGCGGGCGGATACTTTCTCGACTCGCGCAGCCGCGCGCATCGTGGCGGTTTCTCCCGATCGTATTCGCTACTGGGTAAAACACGACTTCGTACGTCCGTCGACGCGGCGCGGCCGTCGCCTGCGTTTTGCCTTCAGCGATCTTCTCGTGATGCGCCTGGCGAAGGAGATCCTGCCGAACCGCCATCATCTGAGTCCTGTTCGCCGATGCCTCGAGCGGCTCGGCCAGTTCTTCAGTGTCGAACGTCCGGTCACTGCGCTGAAGCTGGCGACCGAAGACGGACGTATAGTGGTGCGCGACGGCGCCGTTCGTTTCGAGGCGGACAGCGGCCAGATTCTGATCGACTTCGGCGACGGCGATCCGGCGGGCGTGGTGGAGGAACGGTTTGGCCCCGCGCGCGCGCAGGCGCGTTTCGATGAGGCGTTGCGGACGGCGGAACGCGATCCGTTAAAGGCGCTGGCACTATACAGCGCCGTGCTCGGCCGCGAGCCGCGTAACTTCGATGCGCATCTGAAGGTCGCCGCTCTGCTCGAATCGCAGGGGGATCTGACCGGCGCGCTGCGCCATCTGCTCGGTGCCGCCGCCATCCTGCCAACCGATTCCGAAGTCCATCTCAAGCTCGGCCTGCTCTATCGCCGTCGCGAAGAATCTGAGCTCGCCGTGCGCAGCCTGCTGCGAGCGACCGAATGCGATCCCTCGTTGATCGAAGCCCATCGCAATCTCGCCGAACTTTTCGAGCAGCTTGGCCGCAGGCGCGAGGCGTTGCGCCATTTGAGCGCCGCCCGTCGCTTGAGCCGCGGCGAGTAGCCGTCCTTTCGAGGCGCTCCGCCGTGAGTTGAAAGCGGCGCGGGCGCGGCGATAAGCTTATTTCGTGTCCACCATCGAACGGCCATTAAAACGGATCGATCTGCTGCGTCATGAGCTGAAGGCGCTGCGCTACATTCTCGACAATCTGCATGCGGAGCGGTTCGCGCGCGAAGATCTGCCGGCGCGCGAAGATTTCACCGCCGATCAGACCCGAGTGATTTACGACGTGATTATCGCCGCGCCGAGCCGCGCCATGGCCGAAGCGGAAATCGGCGGTCTCGAACTCGACGACGTCGATATCGCGTCGTTCCTGCGGCTGTCGGGCGATCATTACTACAGCTATCCCGCGCTGGTGCGCCAACGCGCGGCGGCGCTGCGGCGAGGCGAACTCGCAATCGAGGCGGCTTGAGCACGCCGGTACCGTCGCCGCTCCATTTGCTGCTCGATCGCGAAGGCGGCCTGATCGTTTTCCAGGAGACCGGCGCGTCATGGGCCGGGCTGCCCGCATTTTCGAGCGAGGATCTGGCGGCCGAGTTCGTCCGGGTGAGCGGCACAGAAGCCGCCGAAATCGCCGCGGTCGATTGTGACGATCCCGCGGCGGTTGCGGCGCTGATCGGGACAATCAAACGGCGCGCGATTCGCCATCTGCTGCTCGATCTCGATTTTCGCACCGGACGATGTGTGCAGGTCGAGTTCGACGGCGACGGCTTTGGCGATTCCCGCGACCGCCAGTTCGAGCCGCGCATCGGCCATCATTAGTACTTTCGTGAGTACTTTCGCGGACGGACGCGTCCGCAATTCGACATGAAACCGGACATCGACGACATAGAACAGGCGCGCCGGCGCCTCCAGGGCCTTGTCCGGGAGACGCCAATGATCCACAGCGAAGCGCTCGATCGGACCTTCGGCGCCGAGATTTTTCTCAAGCCGGAAAATCTGCAGAAGACCGGATCGTTCAAGATTCGCGGCGCCTACAATCGGATCGCGGCGCTCACGCCGGAAGAAGCGGCGCGCGGCGTTATCGCGGCGTCGGCCGGTAATCACGGGCAGGCGCTCGCCTTTGCCGCCAGCCGCGCGGCGGTGCGCGCAACGATCGTGATGCCCCGCACGGCGGCGATCGCAAAAGTCGAAGCGACCCGCCGTTACGGCCAGGAGGTCGTCCTCGATGGCGCCGATTATCCCGAAGCCCGGGACGCCGCCGACGAAATTCGGGCCCGCACCGGCGCGCTGTTCGTCGATGCCTACGACGATCCGTTCGTGATTGCCGGCCAGGGCACTGTCGGATGCGAGATTACCGACTCGCTCAAACCTGACTTCGTGATCGTACCGGTCGGCGGCGGCGGACTTATCGCGGGAATCGCGCAGGCGCTGAAATCGCGCGCGCCCAACGCAGTCCTGATCGGCGTCGAGGCGGCGGGATCGCCGCAGCTGAGCGCAAGCCTCGCTGCCGATGCGCCCACGGCCGTAGCGCGCCCCGTCGATACGATCGCCGACGGACTCGCCACCGGGCGTCTCGGCGCGCTGCCGTTCGCGCTGATCCGCGGCCGGATCGGTCGCGTCGTCACCGTCGACGACTTCGAGATTGGCGAGGCGGTTCTGCTGATGCTCGAACGACGCAAGCTGCTCACCGAAGGCGCCGGCGCGGCGGCAATGGCAGGAGCTTTAAAAATCAAAAACGACCTGCGCGGCAAACGGGTCGTAATCGTGATCAGCGGCGGCAATATCGATATCAACCTGCTCGACCGCATCATCGGCCACGGAATGGTTCAGGCAGGACGGCTGGCGCGGATGGCGGTCACGATGCGCGATCGGCCGGGCGAGCTCGCGCGGCTGCTGTCGATTATCAGCGCGGCGGGAATCAACGTGCGATCGATCGATCACAATCGCACCCGGCTCGACGTACCGATCGGCGGCGCGCGCGTGATGCTCGAACTGGAGACAAACGGGCCGGAGCAGATTCGCGCGATCGTCGCGCGGCTGGGCGAGTGCGGCTACCGAGTGGACGTCGACAGCGGCATTTGAGCGTCGGCCTCAGTCATACAGATTTTCAACGGACGTTCCTGGTCGCCCGCAAGATATCGCTCTTCGTAACGATTCCCTGAATCCCGTTCGCGCCGGCGACGATCAGCATATGGCGCGTTGCGACGTTGATCAGAAGACGCAGCGCTTCGCCCAAATCGTAATCGGGCGCGACTACCACTGGATCGCGATCCGCGAGCGCGTCTATGCGAGTCGTCGGCCACAGCGCCGGATCGATTGCGCCTGCCAAGGCGACTGAAACGACACCGATCGGCCCGTGCTCATCGCAAACCGGGTATACGGAGTGAGGATTATGCGCGACGGTGCCATGTATGAAATCTTCGACGGTGGTATCGGCGCGCACGGAGATTGCGTCGCGGTTCATCACATCGCCAACCGTAATATTCGAAAGATCGGCAATCGCGATGCTCTCGTGTAGATGCTGGTCGCCGGAGACCGAGACCTCGCCGGAGATCGCATAGGCAACCGCGGCGCCGATAAGGCTGGGGATTATGTAGGCATGGCCGCCAGTCGCCTCAGCGACGAAGACGACCGCCGTCAGCGGCGCTTTATAGCCCGCCGCAATGAAGGCCGCCATGCCAACGGCGGCGTAGAGATTGAGGTTCGAGGCGTGCGCTATCGTCTGGCCGCAAGCTCTTCCGATACTCGCACCAGTCAGAAACAGCGGCACAAACATCGCACTGACGCCGCCGCAGCCGAGCGTAAAAAGCGATGCCGCGAGCTTCAGTCCGGCGAACCAGAGGAGCTCGACCGAGCCGTGATGTCCCGCCAGAACCTGGCCGACCGCTTCATAGTTGGGACCGAGCGGAATCAGCGGTCCGGGAAAAAGCGTGATGAAACCCAGGCCGCACAGACCAGTCAGCAAACCGCCGATCGTCATCTTGGCCCAGTGCGGAATCGGCGCATGGACCGCAAACGAACGGGCCTGGCGAAACGTGAGCGCAAACACCATCGCGATTACTCCGCATACCGCGCCAAGCGCCGCCGACCATGCTAGATCGATAGTCGCAAAGGACGTTCCGCCGATGAAATTGAACAACGGATCGGGACCGACGAAGCCGACCAGCGTCGCATAGGCGACCACCGATGCGATCAGGGCCGGCAGCAGCGCTTCATGCGCGAGGTCGTCCTTATAAGGCATCTCTAGCGCGAAGACGATACCCGTCAGCGGCGCCCTGAAGACCGCGGCCATTCCGGCCGCCGCTCCGCTGATCAGCATGATCCGCCGATCGCGCGGCCCGAGCCCGAGTCGGCGCAATCGCAGCCATAGCCACGATCCGATCGAGCCGCCGCCGTAGATGCTCGGTCCTTCGAGAGCCGCGCTGCCGCCGCTTCCGACGGTTGTCACAGCCGCGATCAGCTTGAACCAGAAAGGCTTGAAATCGATATCGCCCTGGCGCTCGTGATAGGAGCGGATTATCTCCTCGGTCGAATGTTCGTTGGGATTGGGCGTCAGGTACTGCATGATCAGCCCGGTCACGAAAAATCCGAGCGTCACGCCCGGCACGATCGCCCAATGGTTTCGAAGGTAGTACGGCAGGACGATCGCCCACAGGCCGCGCAGGACGGCGAACGTGATCGCGGCGATCAGCAGGCCGGTCAGAACGCCGATAATGGGTGCGACCAATAGCCATTTGTGGATATCGCGCGAATATATTGAAAATAATTCTGCGCGTAATAATTTCCGATATCGAGGTAGCAGTATGTGGCTAGTCAATTTCGATTTCTCTCAATTTGACACAAGCTTACACTAGACGCGCCTGCACGAATCCAGACACGTCACCCTTATGCTATTAGCGCTCTGCCGCGCTATTTCAAGCGACTGCGCGCGTTCCGTATCCCCGCGGTTCAGCGTCGTCGACACCAGCAATTGAACCCATTAGCCGGCGGATCACAATAGACATTCAAACAAGTTGACTGGCCCGGCGCATAGCGCATAACTATTTACTATCGTCGTGGGACGCGGCAGCATCGGCAAGTGAAAATGCGGCGGTCGTCCGAGACGCAAAGTTTGCAAACTCCTGACCCTAATCCGCTGAATCGGCGCGTCTATCGGGCGCAAAGCTAAAGGGGCAATGGAAGCTGAAGAAAACGACAAATCCGAATCCGACATTCGCATCTTTCTGGTCGAGGACAATTCGGAGCACGTATTCATAACGCTGACAGTGATTCGGCAATTGCTCGGCGAATCGAGCGAAGTGATCGTCGCCGAGAACGCCGATGAGGCGCTCGAGCTCATCGCCCATTTTACCGATGCCGATCGGCCCGACCTGATGCTGATCGATTTGCGGCTGCCGCAGAACGGCGGCTTCTCGATCCTGTCGGCGATTCGCGCCAACCATGTGATCGAGCATGTGCCAGTTTTCGTCATCACCAGTTCGCTGTACGACCGCGATATTGCCGAGAGCTATGAGCTCGGCGCGTCGGCCGTTCTGTGCAAGCCTCTTTCGCGCGCCAAGTTCAAGGAAGAGCTGGCACGATTCGGCCTGGCCACCGTCTGATCGATCTTTTCAATTTTGCCGCTTTCCGCGAGCTGCCAGCTTGCCTCGAGTTCGCACGAATCCAACCTGATCTGGTCTGAACGGCGCCGCCATGAGCGGCTCCCGGCACCGCGCAGGCTATGCTATTCTCGCCACTGACTGAACGACGGGAATTAGCATGAAAATCGGCATTTTTTATGAGCATCAGTTGCCGCGTCCCTGGCAGCCCGATTCCGAACTGCAATTGTTTCAGAATGCGCTCGACCAGGTCGAACTGGCCGACCGGCTGGGCGTCGATTACGTCTGGACCGTGGAGCATCATTTTCTAGAGGAATACGCGCACTCTTCGGCACCAGAAGTTTTCCTTGCAGCCTGTAGCCAGCGCACCCGCAACATCCGTCTTGGCCACGGGGTCGTCCTGATGCCGCCCGGCTATAACCATCCTGCGCGAGTGGCCGAACGGATCGCAACGTTGGACCTCGTGAGCAACGGGCGCGTTGACTTCGGCACCGGTGAGTCGTCGGCCGAAGCTGAGCTGGCGGGATTCGGTATCGATCGGACGCAAAAGCGCGCGATGTGGCGGGAGTCGCTCGAGGCGGTGTGCCGCATGATGGTCGAAGAGCCGTTCGACGGTTACGAGGGCCGCTACGGCCGGATGCCGGCGCGCAACGTCGTGCCCAAGCCGGTTCAGAAACCGCACCCTCCGCTATGGGTCGCCTGCTCGCGGCGCGAGACCATCCGGCTGGCGGCGCAGCATGGAATCGGCGCGCTCAGCTTCACCTTCATGTCGGCAGAGGAAGCGCGGGGGTGGGTTGACGATTACTACCGGACGCTAGCCGCCGAATGTCAGCCGATCGGCTATGCGATCAATCCCAACCTCGCGATTGTCACCGGCTTCATGTGCGATCAGAGCGCTGACCACGCCCGCGCGATGGGTCAGACCGGTCTGCAATATTTCGCGTACGCGCTGGCGCACTATTATGTTTTCGGCAGCCACGAGCCCGGCGTCACCGATATCTGGAACAACTACGTCAAGAATCCGATCAACCTGCCGATCGTCGACGGCGCCAACAGCTGCGTCGGCACGCCCGATGACGTTCGCAAGAGCCTGCGCGCGTTCGAAGATGCAGGCATCGATCAGGTCGTGCTGGTATCGCAATGCGGCAAGAATCGTCATGAGGACGTCTGCGCGTCGCTCGAACTTTTCGCGCGTGAGGTGATGCCGGAATTCAAGGAGCGCGAGGACCGCCGCGCCCGCGAAAAGGCCGAGCGGATGGCCCCGATTATCGAGCGCGCGATGAGCCGCAAGCCCGCGCGATCCGCCTCGGCAGAGGGCGGGTCCACGCTGATCCAGGCCGGCGGCCTGCCCTGATCGGGGACGCTACCGGCGCCGATCCGCCTTTGATAAAATCTTCATTCTTATGGCTCTTTTGAAGATTCGCAGATTTCCGGATCCTACGCTCAAGCAGGCGGCGGATCCCGTTACGCAGATTGACGGACGGCTGAACACGCTGGTGGACAGCATGATTCAGACGATGTACGCGGCACCGGGAGTTGGACTCGCGGCGACCCAGGTCGGCGAGGCGCAGCGCGTGATCGTCGTTGATATCGATCATGAAAATCCCGGCAAGAGTTTGTTGCGGCTGATCAATCCAGAGATCGTTGAGGCCGACGGCTCGATCACATGGGAGGAAGGCTGCCTGTCGGTTTACGATTTCAACGCCGACGTGCAGCGCGCCGCGCGCGTGCTCGTGCGCGCCTACACGCCCGATCAGAAGCCGATCGAAATCGAGGCCGACGATCTGCTGGCGGTCGTGCTTCAGCATGAGATCGACCATCTCGACGGCAAACTTTTTATCGATCGGATAAGCCGCATCAAGCGCGAGCTCTACCGGCGCAAGCTCGCCAAGCTGGCAAAGGAGGGCAAGATCGATGAGCACCGGCCCTCCAGCGCGCGCATCTAGCGGCGAGCTGCCCCTGCGGATCGTCTTCATGGGCACGCCGGCTCTGGCGGCGCGCATCCTGACACGATTGGTGGAAACGGCGGGCGCGACCCATCAGGTGGTCGCCGCCGTCACGCGTCCCGACAAGGAGCGCAGCCGCGGAATGCGGCTCGAAGCGAGCGACGTCGGCGCGGCGGCGGAGCGGCTCGATGTTCCCGTTCTGAAACCGACGCGCATCCGGACTGCGGAATTTTTCGCGCAACTCGAAGCGTTTCGGCCCGACCTGCTCGTAGTAGCCGCTTACGGCCGAATCCTGCCGGCGTCGGTGCTTTCGGTCGCGCGCATCATGCCGATAAATGTGCACGCCTCGCTTTTGCCGCGTTATCGCGGCGCAGCGCCGATCGAAAATGCGATCCTGGAAGGTGATCTTGAAACCGGCGTGACGATCATGCGCGTGGTCGAAAAACTGGACGCCGGTCCGATTCTGCTGACGCGTGCGATTCCGATCGATCTCACCGATACACAGGGCAGCCTCAAGATGAAGCTCGCCGACCTGGGCGCTGATGCGACGATCGACGCGATCGCCGGGCTCGCTCGAGGAACGCTGGTTGAAAGACCGCAGGACGAAGCCCTCGCTACTTACACATCGCCAGTCGCCAAAGACGACGCGATGATCGATTGGCGCGCCGGCGCCGCGCGGATTGAACGGATGTCGCGTGCGTACGATCCATGGCCCATCGCGCGGACCTCTTTGCGCGGCGAGCCGTTGCTGATTTTCCTCGCGACGGTGCTAGCGGGCGAATCCTCCAGCAGCGAATCACCGGCACCGGGAACAATCGTTGCGCTCGATCCGCGGCCTATCGTCCAATGCGGCACCGGGCGGCTCGCGTTGACCGAAGTGCAATCGCCGGGACGCAAACGCATGGCAGCCGCCGATTTCGCCCGCGGACGGCGAATTTCGATCGGCGAGCGGCTAGGCGCATGAGCAAGCCCGCCGCGCGCGGCCCGCGGCCTGTTGGAAATCCGGCGGCCGTAGGTCTCGCGACGCGTCGTATCGCCGCGGAGATTCTCGATCGCGTCGAATCGCAGCGTGCGTTCGCCGATGTTCTGCTGGGCCATCGTATCAGTCCGCTCGAACCGGCCGATCGACGGCTGGTCACCCTGCTCGTCCTTGGCACGCTCGCGTGGCAGGGCCGCCTCGATTACGAGATACGCCGTCTGAGTTCGCGTCCGCTCGAAGAGATCGACCCAGCGGTGATGGTGCTCCTGCGGATGGGTCTGTTTCAGCTTCGGCAGACTGATCGGATTCCGGCTCATGCGGCCGTCAGCACCGCCGTCGAGATTGCCCGCGAGACGTCACGCACCCGCAAAGCGTCGGGTCTCGTCAATGCGATTTTACGCAAGGCCGCGAGAGGTGCGGTCGCGATGCCTAACCGCGATCGCGATCCGGTTGAGTTTCTCGCGGTGTCAATGTCCCATCCGCGCTGGCTGGTCGAGAGGTTTATCGAATGGTTCGGCATCGCCGATGCGGAAAGTCTGATGGCCGCGAACAACGAGGCGGCTCCCAACGTAATTCGTCTGAATCTTTCGCGCGGAAATCCGACAGCGGCCGATCGCGCGGCGATCGTCGCGCGTCTTGAGACGTCGGGTATCCGCCTCGAGGCGGCTGGCGTGCTCGACGAAACCGCCATCCTGACAGCGGCACCATCGGATCGCGCCGCTCTCACTGCGGCGGGGCTCGGCTGTTGGCAATCGGAGGCTTCGCAATGGGTCGCCCGGATGGTCGCGCCGGCCCTGGGCGTTATCGTCGTCGATTGTTCAGCGGCACCGGGCGGCAAAGCGACCCATCTGGCGGAGTTGACGGGTCCTGATGGCCGAGTGATCGCGCTCGATATCAACCTGGCCGGCCTCAAGCGCGTACGCTCGCTCGCGCAAGCGCTCGGCCATCCGAATATCGACTTCGTTCGCGCCGACATGACCGCCGCGCCGCCGCTACGGACGGCCGCGTTCGACGCCGTACTGCTCGATGCGCCGTGCAGCGGTCTCGGCACGCTCCGGGAGCATCCGGAGATCCGATGGCGCCTGCAACCATCCGATCTCACCCGTCTCGCCGGGCTGCAGTCGCGGATGATCGATCATGCCGCGACGCTCGTGCGGCCCGGCGGCGCGATCGTCTATTCGGTCTGTAGCGTCGCACCCGCCGAGGGTCGCGATGTCGTTGCCGGATTTCTCGCTCGTAGCGGCGGTTTCAGTCTCGATCCGAAACCGCCCGTGCCAGCCAAACTCGCGCATTATCTCGCGGCCGACGGCACGCTGTCGACGCGTCCCGACCAGGGCCGCCGCGACGGCTTTTTCGCCGCCCGCCTGATCCGGCATCCGGGCTGACTATCGCCCCTGAAATCGATATAGGCGCCGATACCGCTATAAAAATGTTTACGTGTGCGTACTGTAGCCACACTACGCTTTGCTTTGCGCAAACTGATCATTTGCGATAGCCTTGCTCGCGTTGCCTCACGCTTGGCGTGAAGAGTCTTACAGGGAGATGGAGACGCCGATGCTTCCGAAGATTCGTTTTTTTGCGCTGCCGCTCGCTGCGATGATCCTTGCCGACCTGTGCTTTTCGCAGCCATCTTTCGCCGTCCATCTCGGCGGCTGCGTTAATTCTCCCGAAAATCCCACGCTGATCCTCGGCCTGCTCGGCGGTGCGGCCGCCGCGATTCCGCTTATCCGCGCGCGATTCCTCAAGCGGTAGTCGCCGCTCGTGCGTCCGGAATCCCTCACGACTTCCGAGCCGCAACCATATCGCGAATCCGAATCATCCTCCCTCCACATTAGCCAGCTCCGCGATTCGCACGCCTCGATCGAGGCGGATTGCGCGTTCGAACGCACGTCGACGATCGCTATTTTGCAGGCGGTCGCCGCTGTCGGCGTCAGCGCGGCGGGCCTCTTCTGCATGCATGATCAGCTCCGAGTGCTGTGGAACATCTGGATGACCGATGGGCTCCGATCGATCGGCATCCTGGTTCCGATAGTCAGCGGCGCGCTGATCGTTCGCGCATGGCGCGGTTTCGATTTTTCCGACGGCGGCACGTGGTGGGGGCTGGCGCCGATCATCGGGTCGATCGTTGTCGCCGACGTCGCCAGCTATTCGATGATCGCGCTGTACTCGATGACGACCGGGCCGCTGCCGCTGTTCCCGATCGGCCTGCTCATCTGGATGTACGTCAGCGGCGCGGTGATTCTGTTTGCCGGCGTGCGGGCGTGGCGCCGAGCCGCCTTTCCAATCGCGCTTTTGCTGCTGGTCAATCCGGTGCCAGGTTCCTTCAGCACCACTATCGATATTGAGCTGCAGTACCTGGCCGCGTACGTCGCGCGAAGCTTTGCGGCGTGGCTAGAAGTGCCGGTGACCGGCGATCGGCTGCGGATGCTCTTTTCGCCCGCCTTCGGAATGTTTATCGCGCCCGGATGCGACGGCCTGCGCGGCGCGGTGGCAATGGCCTATGTGGCGCTAATCGCGGGCTACCTTTCCGGCCTGACGAAATTCCGTCACGCGCTGTTCGTGGCCGCCGCCCTGATGCTCGGCTACCTGTTCAACCTGATTCGGCTGTGCGCGCTCGTGCTCTTCTACTGGATGGCGTTGAAAATCACCCCGCTGCAGGGTCATGCCGAGGCTGCCGATTATCTGATTGGCGCCGTGCTGTTCTTCCTCGCTGCGGTGTTCCTGATGGGGGGGCCGAGGCTACGCGTGCGAACCTCCTCCCGAAGGGCCGCAAGAGCGCCAGGCTCATGACCCGCAAGATCATCGTTCTCGCCGTGATTGTCGCCTTTTTTCTCGTGATGTCCAATCGGGCGAATCGCACGGCTGCGGACGTGTTCGACTCGGCGCCCAATCTGATGCCGGCCGCTATCGGCAACTACCGTCTGAGCGATTCGTCGCGAATCGATCTGGTGACCTCGGGCCTCGATGAGACCGGCGTCTACTCGTCGCCCTCCGGCGATCAGGCGCAGCTTCAGATCATGCTGGATCGAAACCGTCCGCATAATAGTCTCGGATGCGCGATGGTCCGCGGCATGACCCTGCGGCACCATCGGCTCCAGGCGGTCCGAACGGCGAACTCGGACGCGGTTTTCGATATCGCGATTCTCGAATCCCCGGCGAGTATTGCTCTGGTTGCGTCCACCGAATGCTGGCGCGACGGCTGCGACGAGACTTCGTTCCCATCACACAGTTGGATCCTGCCGAAGCTCGATCTCAAAGCGATGTTCGTCCAGTACCGGCCGGCCGCCGGAATGGGTCCTGTGCCGGTCACGATCGTGATGGACGCCGACCCGTCGGCGGAGCCTGGTAATGCTGGGGAAGCCGGCCTGATGGCGCGATTTGAAAAGTTTGCCACGACTCTCAATCTCGCCGCGGTCAGAAGTTTCGCGGCGCCTCACGTCAAATGACGAACTCTCCCGAACGTCCGGAGGACATGATGATGCATTCGAGGAACATCGGCGGCCGGGCGGGTCGGCAGATACTCCTATCGATAGTCGCGATGTTGTTGTGCATCGCGATCGCGGGATGCGGCGGCGGTGGTGGCGGCGCCGTCGGCGGCGCGGTGGGACGTTCGGTCTCGATGACCGGCGGTGTCATCCATGGGGGACGTCAGCCGATCGCGGGATCGAAGGTCACCGTATGGACGCCGGGGCTTACCGGGTACGGCAGCGCCCCCACTAGCTTGGCGACCACGACCTCCAACAAGTACGGGTACTGGGGAGTCGACTTCAATTGCCCGACCGACGGCTCGCTGATCTATGTGACTGCGCAGGGCGGCAACGCCGGCTTCGGCATCAATCCGGCAATCTCCCTCATGGCAATGATGGGACCCTGCGGATCGCTGACCTCATTCGCCAATATCAACGAAATCTCCACGATAGGGTCGATGTACGCACTGGCTCAATTCAGCAACCGAACCACGCCAATCGATATCGGCGCACCATCGACGAATATGATCGGGCTAAAGAACGCCGCGGCAACAGTCGGCAACGTGGTTAATCTGAATGGCATCCAGGAGCCGGCTGCCAGCGCACAGATCGTCACGCTGGCGAACATCATCGCCACTTGCGTAGACTCGGCGGCGCCGTCGTTCACGCAATGCACAACATTGTTCAACACGGCGCAACCGCCGGGATTTGGCAAACCTACCGATACCCTGGGCGCCGCGCTCGATATCGCACTCAACCCGTGGCACAACGTCAGCGCGCTCTACAATCTCGCGCCAGTCGACTATCCGTATCAGTACTCTCTGAGTGGGGCGCCCAACGACTGGACGTTGGAGGTACCATTGGTCGGCATCAAGAACCCTGAACAGCCGCGGGGAATTGCGATTGATGCGCTGGGGAATATCTGGATTGCAGGCGGAACGGCGAGCGGCCCGGGCGGTTCGATTGCGGAGGTTTCACCCGTGGGAGTCCTGCTTTCACCTTCCGCGGGCTATTCGGTTGCTAGTCTGAGCTTGGCCCCTCAGGCTATCGCAATCGATGGTCGTGGTCTCGTGTGGTCAAGTAATGCGACTAGCACTTTGGTCGAAAATGACGCTAGCGTGTCCGAGTTATGCGGTTCGAATGTCGCAAACTGTCCGAAGGGATATCAGACCGGCCAGCAGATCTCACCCAGCACCACCGGTTACACCGCCGGCGGCATTAATACCAGGCTTGTTCGCTCTGAACAGTTCTCGTCCGATGTAATCGCGATTGATGGCAACGGATTCGTTTGGATACCTAACAACAACTCGGACACGGTTACGGAATTATGCGGAGCCGATACGTCGCGTTGCCCGGCGGGCCTCCAGAAGAGCGGAGATCCCCTTTCGGGGGCTAGCGGCTATCCAATTCCGCAGCCGGTCGCGGGTCTCAGCCCCTCCAGCATAGCCATCGATCAGAAGGGTCTCGTCTGGCTTGGAACCAACGATAACTACTTGTACGAATTGTGCGGTTCGAATGTCGGTAGTTGCCCGACGGAACTCACTACCGGGGATCTCATCTCCCCCGCCGATGGTTACGTTGGCTATCCGAGTCTTTTTGCCGCGGTCGATAATCTAGGTTTGGTTTGGTGGCCGAGTTTTGAAATTCCACCCGAAATCAGCCACTTGTATGAAACGTGTGGATCGTCGCCGGGAAATTGTCCGGTCGGCAAACAGACCACTGGGGATCTGATTTCGCACCCTGAAGGCTACACTGGCGGGGGCCTTCAACATTCCGACGGGTTCGCAATTGACGGCGCCGGAAACGTATGGGTCACAGATAACGACTACTTCGATGTTTCTA
>Ga0302326_10019684_pt1 | contig 13922 bp, 9 predicted proteins | sample Palsa_T0_3_FD_202264 | JGI IMG/M metagenome (GOLD analysis project Ga0302326, IMG submission 202264) | Peat permafrost microbial communities from Stordalen Mire near Abisko, Sweden - Palsa_T0_3 | ecosystem: Environmental > Terrestrial > Soil > Palsa > Peat permafrost | place: Sweden: Abisko... | reverse complement strand
GGCTTCGGAATCATGGGAGGCGCGGTGCAACCGATGGCTCACGCGCAGTTCGTTTCCAACTACGTCGACTACGGCATGAGCCTTCAGGAAGCGCTGGAGGCGCCGCGCTTCTTCAAGAACAACGCGCCCGGCTGCGACGTTTACATTGAATCCCGCGTACCCGCGCAGACGCTGCAGCAGTTGTCCGAGCGCGGCCACCAGATCCGCATTGGGCGCGAGTACGTAGAGACTATGGGCCGCGGCCAGGCCATCCTGCACAACTCAAAGACCGGGACGAACTATGCCGCGTCCGATCCGCGCGCCGACGGAGCCGCAATACCGGAGCCGCTTACAGAGCCGCGACCGTCAGGGAGTCGGTAGGTTTTTCCGGCCGAATCCGCGAATAGTAGACGAAGAGGCCGCTGGCCAAGGCCAGAATGAACCCGAGCGTCAAGAACATTTTCAGTTCAAACGACCCGATGGACGAGATTTGGCGGGATGGAACAAATGCCATCGAGAAGCCCAGAACGGCCATGCAAAGGCCCGAGACAGAAGCTATTTGCAAAACTGGCCGGCGAAAGTAACGGGGTTCCGACGATTTGGAAAACGCGCGTTTGAGGAGCGAAAGGAAGAGGTAGATATAGGAGATCATCTGCAGCGCGACCGCCAAATCCAGCAGCGTGAGATACGCTTCTTGCACGGATGCGCCGATGAAGCTCATGGCGATGATGGACGTGGCCAGGAATCCGAACATAACCAGCGCGACATGGGGAGAATGGTGGCGGGGATGAACTTTGCCGAGGGCCTTGGGCAGGAAGCGATCCAGTCCGCAGACAAACAGGATGCGCGCGGAGCCGCTCACCCAGGCCGATGTCGATCCCGCGATGGAGGCGGCCATCAGCACCGCCAGCGGCAGCAGGATCCAACCGAGGCCGAACGAGGCGCTCATGGTGTCCACCGCTTGCAGCAGGCCTTGCACCACGGCCATTTGCGACTGCGGCACCGCCGTCAACAGCGCCAGCGTCAGGCTCACGTACATCAAGGCGCACAGCGTGCCGCCAATGGCGACACTGCGCGGTATGGTGCGGCGCGGATCGCGAACCTCATCGCCCATGATGGGCCCCAGCTCCATGCCAACCAGCGCCAGACTCAGCACCCCGAACGCCGAGAACGGCAGCGTGCTGAAGCTGCCCGATGTGAGATCTTTCCAGTGCACCAGCCCGCGATGTTCGGCAATTACGATAGCGCCCATGATCACGAGCGCGGCGCCGATTACTAGAGCGCCGATGCCGCCTATATTGTTCACCCACTTGCCGACCCCCAGCCCGCGAACATTGGCGAAGATCGTAATCCAGAGCAGCATAACAGGGAGCAGGAAGAAGAAGGCGCGGCTGTCGTTCAGTTTTGCAAAGGCGCTTCCGCCGACAATGTAGGAGGTGACGCCGGTCACCGAAAATAGCAGGGACGGCACGAAAAACATGTTCGTCATCCAATAGCACCAGCCGCAGATGAAACCGTGGAAATCGCCGTAGCTCTCCTTGGTCCAGAGGTACAGACCGCCTTCGCCGGGCAGGTGCTCCGCCAGTTCGATGACGCCGATACCTTGCGGCACAAAAAAGAGCAGGATGGCGGCGCCCATCAACCACATCACCCGAACACCGCCTACAGCGATGGCCGGCACGACATTCAGATTCACCACGGCCACCAGATAGAGCCAGGTTAAGTCGCTCACCCCAAGCGCGCGCACCAGCGAACTGGAAGCGGGAGCCGGAATGGCGGAAGGAGTTGCCATAGTGCCGTTTTTTTGGAGCGCCCGCCCGCGACTGCGCCACGTGGATGCTGGACGCAACCTTGTCCAACTATCGCAAGCTTGCTATGAGGTTCAGAATAGCACTTCAGAGGGCTCCCGAGGGATCGTTTCGCGTGTCATGAATTGAAACCCCCGCCTTCACTGCTATACTCGTAAAGCAAATCATGAGTCCGCCCAATAGAGCCACCTTTGTCCAAAGCGTCTACTAACTCCCACTCGTCTAAAACAGGCCGCAATAAGAAGGCGACGCATTCCGCCAGGAAAGTCGGCGAAGCGCTGAAAGTTGGCGCCGTGGCCGAACGCCTGGGTGTTTCCGCATCCATGGTGCGCTCCTGGGAAAAGCTGGGGCTGGCCGCACCGGCGCGCAGCCAGAGCAAGTACCGGCTCTATACCAACGACGATCTGCGGGTTCTGCGTCGCGCCATTTATTTGCGCCGGGTACAGGGATTAAACGCACCGGCCATCCTGAATCAACTGAAGCAGGAGGGTCTGCTGAATCATCGCGCAGCCGGCCCGGCGGAAGAGCAGTCGTCCATCGGTCCACGATTTCGCAAGCTGCGGCTGCAACGGGGAGAGTCGCTCTCAACGGTGGCCAACGCGGTGGGCGTGTCTATCGGTTTCCTCAGCAACCTGGAGCGATCCCAGAGCGGCGCTTCCATCAGCATCATGCGCAAGCTGGCGCAATACTACGGACTCAATATTCTGGATCTGTTCAATCCCATCGATGGTACCGGGCCGCTGGTGCGGCCGAGCGATCGCAAGAGTCTGGAAGGCGGGCCCGGCGTTCATATGGAACTGCTGGCATCCGGTAAGATCACCATGGAGCCGCATCTTTTTCGGGTTGCTCCCGGCGCGGGCAGCGGTGAATACTATTCGCACGAGGGCGAGGAGTTTCTGTATCTGGTGCGCGGCCGGCTGGACATCGAACTGGCAGGCGAGGCATTCCAGCTTCGAGCGGGCGACAGCTTTTATTTCGGCAGCAAGACGCAGCACCGCTGGACTAATCCCGGGAAGAGGGAGACGCTCATCCTCTGGATTAACACTCCACCCACCTTTTAACCGGGAACATGGAAAGCTCCTCGCTCAGCCTTCTGGACGCCACGGCGCAGGCCGAACTGGTTCGTCGGCGCACGGTATCGCCGCTGGAACTTGTGGATGCCGCCATCCAACGTATCCAGAATGTAAATCCGCAATTGAACGCGGTGGTGTGGGAGCGCTTCGAAAAGGCTCGCGAAGAGGCGCGCGCGTCTCATCTGCCGGAGGGTCCGTTTACAGGCGTTCCGTTTTTGACCAAGGACCTGGGCTGCACCACGGCGGGCGAACCGGATTCCGCCGGCTCGCGGTTTCTCAAGGAGAACGGCTACGTCGCGGGCGTAACTACGGAACTGGCGCGCCGCATCAAAGCCGCGGGCTTTATCAACCTCGGCCGGACCAACACGCCGGAGTTCGGATCGGTGGCCACCACGGAGCCGCTGGCCTGGGGTCCGACGCGCAATCCTTGGGATCTGACGCGGACGGCGGCGGGGTCGAGCGGTGGTTCCTGCGCGGCGGTGGCGTCCCGGATGGTTCCGGTGGCTCACGGCAGCGATGGCGGCGGGTCCATTCGGCTTCCCGCCGCAGCTTGCGGCCTGGTGGGATTGAAGCCCACGCGCGGCCGCGTCAACATTTGGCCATCCACCGAATGGGTGACGCCGGTGAGCGTGCAGGGATTCCAGACACGGACCGTTCGCGATCTGGCAGCCTGCATGGATTTCGCGTCCGGGGCGCTGCCAGGCGATCCGATGGCGCCGCCGGAACTTGCTCGATCCTACTCCAGCGAGGTTGGCGCTCCGCATCCGCGCCCGCTCCGGATCGGCCTGTGGAATCGATTGCCCGCCGGCATCGACGGCACGCTCCACCCGGAGTGTCAACGGGCCGTTGAGGAGACCGGGAAGCTGCTGGAATCTCTGGGCCACCATGTGGAACCGGCTCACCCGGCCGTTCTGGACGATCCGAAAACGTCAACTATCTTCCATCGCATCTGGCCCGTTCGTCTGCTCGCAGCGCTCGAATACTTCGAGCGAAAGTTGGGAAAGAAGGCCGGACCGGACAATCTGGATCCCGACACGCTGTATTGGCTGGATCGGGCGCGGGGTGTCAGCGCGACGGACTATATTCTCGCGCTCGAAGATATGGACGCATTCACCCGCGCCTTCGCCGGTTGGTGGCAAAGCGGCTACGATGTGCTGCTCGCGCCGGTAACCGGAACGGTGACGCCCAAGTTGGGTGCGCTAGGCATGGATTCGGCGCGCCTGAAAACTTCCATGCTGTGGTGGCCGTTCACGGCGTTTTTCAACATGTCGGGACAACCGGCCATCAGCTTGCCGCTGCATTGGTCCAGCATTGATCCTGAAAATGCCGGTTTGCCGGTGGGCGTGCAGTTGGGAGCGGCGTATGCACGGGAAGACCTGCTGATCCGGCTGGCCGCCCAGTTGGAAGAAGCCCGGCCCTGGAGCGCGCGCATTCCACCGGTACACGCGTAACGCGTGAAGCTTATTTTGCCAATGCCGGCACGAGCGCGCCTGCAATCAGTCCGCGCTCCCGAACCATCGCGAGGGTGTCGTCCAGAGCGAGCGCGAATCGCTCGAACATCAGATCGATCTCCGCTTCGGTAATGATGAACGGGGGGCAGAACGCAATGGAATCGCCCAGAGCGCGCAGAATAAGGCCATGATGATGGGTGCGTTTGGCCAGAAATGGACCTACCGCGTCAGCGGGATTAAACGGCGCCTTAGTGGATTTATCGGCAACCAGTTCCACCGCGCCCATCAGCCCGATGCCCCGCACCTCGCCCACCAGCGGATGATCGGCGAACTTGCGTAATGCGGCCTGCATCCGCGGCGCCACGCGGCGCACGTGAGACAGGATATCGTCCTGTTCGTAGATTTTGAGCGTCTCCAAAGCCACAGCCGAGCTCACCGGATGTCCGCTGTAGGTGAAGCCATGACTGAACACGCCGATCTTCTCGGACTGCTTCACCAGCGCTTCGTAGATTGCCTCCGACAGCATCACGGCGCCAATCGGCAGATAGCCGGAGGATAGCGCTTTGGCGCAAGTAATCATATCGGGCTGGATGCCGAAGGTGGTGCTTCCCCACATGTCGCCGGTGCGGCCAAAGGCGCAAATTACTTCGTCCGCGATGAGAAGAACGTCATATTTTTTTAAAACAGCCTGGATTTTTTCCCAATACGTGGCCGGTGGCAGCAGAACTCCGCCAGCGCCCATGATCGGTTCGGCAATAAATGCCGCAACGGTATCGGCGCCCTCGTTCAAAATGCGCTGTTCCAGCGAATCCGCCATGCGGCTGGCAAATGCTTCCTCGGTTTCACCCGGCAGCCCGAAGCGATAAAAGTGCGGGCAATCTACGTGTAAGATATTTGCGATCGGGAGATCGAAATCGCGATGATTGTTCGGGAGCCCCGTCAGGCTGGCGCTGGCCACGGTTACCCCATGGTAGGCCTTGGTCCGGCTGATGATCTTCTTCTTGCGAGGGCGGCCCAGTGCATTGTTGTAATACCAGACCAGCTTGACCACCGTGTCGTTGGCTTCCGATCCCGAGTTCACAAAGAACACCTTGGACATGGGCACCGGCGCAATGCTCAGGAGCTTTTCGGCAAGTTCGATGCCGATATCGGTGGCTTTATGAGCGAACGTGTGGTAAAAGGGCAGCTTCAACATCTGGCGATAAGCAGCCTCGGCCAGACGCCGCTCTGAAAATCCCAGGCTGACGCACCATAACCCCGCCAGACCTTCCAGATACATCTTGCCGTCTTCGCCGCGGACAAAAATCCCGTCGCCCTCGGTGATCACCAGGGGACCGTCGGACTCGTGCAGCTTCAAGTTGGTATAGGGATGGATGGACGTCGCGATATCACGGGTGACAGAATTGGTTAGCGCCATAGTGTTGTTCCAATAAGCCTAGCATAAACATTGCACAAAGACGAACAAGGTTGTGAGAAACTGCCTAAGCCGCGACCGCCACCGTTTTGGCTTTTTGCAGCCTCCTCCATTTTCTGCGGAGGAACCGATTCCAATACATGAGGACTCCAGTAACCGCCAGCAGCGGGATCGCCAAGCCCGCGGTGGCCCAGATTACTTTGACGCCCAGGCCCCAATAGGTGCCGAAGTGCAGCGGGACCTGCGACCAGATGAGCCAGTCACCCAGACTTTGGTTCACTCCGTAGCGCCAGGTGGAGATATAGTCGCCAGTATACGGATTGAAGTACACGGTATCCACGTACTCGCGGCCCACGCCCGGGCCCCGCCGCATGAGGATTCCCAGGGGCGCTCTGCGGCCATAAGGGAATGCGATGCCTCCTAAGGTGGTTCCCGGATCCAGGCTGCTCGCCCGCCGGACCAGCGAGCGCAGATCGAGTTCCGGAAAAACGCTTTCGGGCGCAACGCTGATGGCGGGAGGCCGCGCGGTAATTACGGGAGAAAGCGAATCCACGAAGAGAAACACCTGGCGTGGCCACCCGAAATAGATCCCGCTCACAGCCCAGAATGATGCGATCAGGATGGTCCAGAACCCTACCGAGAGATGCAGGTCGAAGTTGATCCGCCGCCAGTTTCTTTGGAAGTCCACCTGGAGGGCTCGCTTCCAATTTCGTACGCCCGGCCACCAGATCACCATTCCGGTAACGTTCAGCAATAGCAGGAATGCGGCGCCCACTCCGTTCAACATCCGGCCTTGGCTCCCCGGATGAATCAGCAGGCTCTCATGCAGCTCCTGCATCACATCCAGCCAGTTGCGCCGTCTAGGGAATTCGCCGAGAACCTTGCCCTGTGTTGGGCCGCACGCCACTTTGATGCGGCCCCGTCCCTCCAGCACGGCAACGAAAGTGGCTTCTTCATCCGTGGGAGCGTCCACGGAAACAATACGCAGGCGCGGGTAGGCGGCCTTCAGGTTGTCTATAACGTCCCCAATGTCCGCCACCGGCTCTCTGACTTGGATATTTTGAAAGGGTTTCAGACCGCACAGCCGCTCCAGCTCCGGGCGAAACACAAGAATCGATCCCGTTAATCCGATCAGGATCATATAAAGCGTCAGGATGATCCCAATCCAGAGATGCACCTGGAAGTTCAAGCGGCGAAGGAGTACTTGTTGGGGGCGGTGGAAGTAGTGGTGGAGGAAACTCATGGGACCGGCTCCCTTACGGTCGCGGCGCGGTCGGTCGCGGCTCAGTCAGTAGCGCGAGAAGATCTGCTTGGAATGCATGGAACGGCCGGAAGCGCCGCCCTGCACGGTATCGGTTTCGCTGGTCAGCGTTTTCCCGTCCGGCGAGACCGTGAGCCTGCCAGAACTGTCGGGCCGGTTCGGTCCCTTCAAGATGAGCTTGTATTGTGAGGGCCCGCCTGCGCTCATTTGGATGGTTCCTACCTTGTCCCCCTTCGCATTCTTGACTTCCGCTTCACTGCCATCCAGCTTCACGGTGTACGTCATGCTGACGAAGTAAACGTCGTTGACGGGCACCGAGAACGCGAACGCCAGCTTATCGCCCGCCTGCGAGACCTTCAGCGTGAGCGTCTCGGCGTTGGTTTTTTGGCCATTCACTTCCTGGCTGTCCAGACGCCATGTTCCGAGCAGCGGCTCTGGGGCAGCGCAAACGGTGGCGGCCAAAAGGAGCACGCCCGCGGACATTAACAATGCTGGTTTCATTTGCTCTTATTATCTTTGGTTTTATGATCTGGGGTTTTATTGTCTGGCACCCAGAAGATGTCATAGGTGCGATCGAAGGCTACAAACATCACGCAGGCCGTTTTGGACTGGCACGAGAACTGGTGCTTCACTTTGCCGGGCATGGCCGCAAACCCTCCCGGGCCTAACGAGTGCGGTGACATACCGTCCATTTCGGTCCGAACGCTACCTTCGCTGACGATGAGCTGTTCTCCAGCCGTGTGGTAGTGCCACGGAACCAGACAATTCGGCGGCGCCTTCAGGATGATGGTGGAGGGTCCAGTGGCAGGGTTGCCGGTCTCGACCGCCGAAAACAGGCACTTCACGTCGTCATCGGGATCGAACTTGACTTCGGAGAGCGGCCGAACGACGCCGTGGTTGGGCGTTTGAGAAGGAGAAAGGCTCGCGATCCCGAGCAGCAGGATCGCGAGCCGAAGTCGAGACAAGAGTAGCAATCTTAGAACGTCAGGCGACCCGTCAACTGGACCTGTCGAGGTCCGGCGCCCTCCGCGCTTTGCAGGGATGAGATTTGACCGAAGCCCGCTACTCCCAGGGTCAGGCTGCCGGGAGGAGCATAGTTGGCATGGTTGAAGGCGTTCGAGACCTGCATTCCAATCACCATCCGAATCCGCTCGGTGAATGAAAACCGTTTGAGCAGCGACAGCGAAACGGCTTGTGTACCGGGCCCGACAACGGAGCCTGATGTCTCGTCGCCGAACCGGCCGATAGCGGTCCCGTTTGCGCAAGTATTCGCGCACGGATCAGAAAAGGCGTTCGGATTGATCCACTGGTTGATGGTTTGGCCGGCGTAAGGATTCACGCCCGGCACCGTGTCAGCCCGGCTGCCAACGCCGGTTAAGGAGCCAAGAACGTTGTAGCCCGTGCCGGATGGATCGCTCAGTACGCTCACGGACATGAACGGCCCGGTTTGGAAGAGCATCACGCCGCTGAGCTCCCAGCCTCCTACAACCTTATCCAGAACGGAATTGCTGTTCAGGAAGGCCTGACCCTTTCCGAGCGGCAACTCATAGAGAAAACTCGCCAGAACGCGATTGCGGCGAATATACGGAATGTTCCCGTAGTCCAGGCCCGGATGATAGGGATCCGATAAGGTAAGACCCAGTTCGTTGGCAAAGCCCTGGGTGTTCCCGGACGATCCATTGACGTTGGATAGATCCCGCGTGTAGGAGTAAGCGACCTCGAATTGGAAGTTCGCGGAGTGCTTCTTGATCGAGAATGTCCCCGCGTTGTAATTGGCAAAGCCGAGAGGGCTGGTGGTGTCGATGTATGCCATCAGAGGAAAAGGAATGGCAGCTTGTGTACTGGCGGCATTAAATCCCGCGCTATTCACGGGGGGCTGGTCCGCATTGGCAGCCGTCGGGACATTGTAGGCGTGGTTGCCATCGTAGGAAGCGCGGAAGGCAACTCCTTTGCCCAGGTCCTGCTCCAGAGTCAGATCCCATTCCTCGACAATCGGATCCTTGTAGTGAACCTCGACGGCCAGATCGAAGTACTGCGTCCCTGGTTGCGCGATGTTGGAGGGGTAGGAATAGGGCGCGGTCAGTTGCGGCGCTCCGTTGCTGCCAAAGGTCTGGGAGAAGAATCCTACGTCGCTCGAGCCCACCGACCAACCGTCGATCGCCGTGCCGCTCAACAGAGATTCAATGAACCGGCCGTACCCGCCCCGCAGAACGGTCCTGTTGTTGTTGAAAACGCGCCAGGCGAAGCCAACGCGAGGCGCAAAGTCCCGCTTGGAGTTAAAACGCAGATCGTTAGGCACGCCTGCCTGTGAAGCCAGGATCAAAGGCGTGGGAGCGATGGACTGTACAAACCCCGGATTGATGTTCGTATTGAGGTTAGTCTGGTTGTCAGCGATGACCGCCCCGGTGTTCTGGCCATTGACAATATTCTTGTAATAGGGATCGAAATTCACCATGTCGTTGTAATAGTCTTTGAACCCGGGATGGTACTCCCAGCGCAGGCCATAGTTGAGGGTGAGGGACTGCGAAACTTTAAAATCGTCCTGCGCAAAAATCGCATAGGCGTTCGAGTAGGCATAGGTGTCGGGGTTGTAGACGGTGGCGATGGCGGTCAGGTCCGGATAGCCCAGAAGTAAGGAAGCCATTGGAACCGCGGAGTTCGCTGGGCATGCAGCCGCATTGGGCGGGCAAAAGAATTGGCTCATCACCGAGCCATTGAATTGATACTGGCCCATTCGGTAATCGTTAAAGACTTCGGTGTTGAGGCTTTCCAGATACCGGTAGTCAGCGCCAAACTTCAGGGTGTGTTTCCCTTTCGTCCAAGTTAAGTTGTCGGTTAGTTCGTAAGTGCCCTGGTGTGGATTTATGTCGTTGGATTGAGCCTGGTATCCCATAAATCCGGTGAGAGTGATGGTCGGCAGGTCAAATCCTGGAGGGATGGGGCCTGGCAAAGCTCCCGGGCCGCTGGTGAGGCCCAGGGCGTTTGCGGCCGCCTGGGATGTCAATGAGTCGGTGGTGTTGGTATGAGACACGCTAAAGCCGCCGCGCAGTTCGTTAACCACACTCGGGGAAATAACCCAATTGTAGGAAGCCGCCAGTGAGTTATAGATCTGCGGAGTGGAGACACCTCCGAGCGCCGGAGTGGCTGGGTTGCTGGGATAGAAACCCTGCTGCTGCGGGATTTCGATGCGGCGATTCTTGTACGTGTACCGGATATAGAACATGTGCTTGGGGCCAAAGTTCTGATCCAGTCGGACATCGCCCTGGGCGCTATTGATGGGAATCTGATACGAGCCTACATAGTTATTCGCGATGGCGCCGGGAGGGCCGTAGTTGGGCAGTGGATAGAGCAAGCCTAACAGTTTCTGCGAGAAGGGATTCAACGCGCTGGCGGGAATCTGGTTGTTGGGGTAGCCATACAACTGGTTGTCAGTGCAGGGGTTCTCGGTGGCCGTTGGACAGTTTGCCTGCGCGAGATAGGTGGAAAGATCTCCATTCCGCATGGCCGCTGTTGGTACGCTGTTGACAAAGGTCTCCGACTTCGGCAGTCGAAGCACTTCAAAGCTTCCGAAGAAGAAGGTCTTGTTGCGGCCGTTGTACAGCTTCGGAAAGATGACCGGCCCACCCAGGTAAATACCGAAGTCGTTCATTTTGTCTTCGGTGACTACGTTGCTGAAGGTGTCGGCGGCGTTGAAATTGGTGTTCTGAACGTTCTCGAAAACGCCGCCATGGAACTCGTTGGTCCCCGATTTGGAGATGGTGGTGACGTCGGCCACGCCTCCGAATTCGGCCGGATTGAGGTCTTCACTGATCTTGATCTCTTCGATGGAGTTGAAGGAAGGGAATAGCTCGGACAGCGCGCCCAGGGTCCCCGGTCCCACGGTGCTGATGCCGTCAATGCTGAAGGAGAGCTGGGACTGCGTCGCCCCGGAGACCGCGATGTTGTTCTCATTATCCATTTGTACGCCCGGCTGCGCCGTCAAGGTGGAGTACGCACTAGTGGACCCGGAAGAACGGGTAGCGATGGCTACTGGGAGGTTGATCAGCTCCAGGCTTCCCTTGCTCTCCGATATGCTGGAGGCATCGGTCTGGACTACGGCCACTGCCTCGACAGTCACCGACTCAGCTTGCGAAGCTACCTTCAGATCGATGTCGATACGCACGGTGGCTCGGGCGGCCAGATCGAAGGCTTGGTACTCTGTCTTTTGGAAACCAGCTGCCTCTACAGTGAGCTTGTAATTTCCGACCTCGCTATTGACAAATTCGTATGCTCCGTTGGTGTTCGTTGTCGCTGAACGAACGGAACTCGTTCCGGTGTTGGTCAGCGTGACCGTTGCCATGGGAATCAAGCTGCCGGAGGGGTCCTTCACGGTGCCGAGCACTGTCCCGAAGGTGGACTGGCCGTAGCTCAGCGAGCAGAACGCGAGGGCGCAAGAAATCGCGAGAGTCAGGTAGAGTACGGAACGCATCCGACGGTCACGAGGTACAAAGGAAACCGGGTATCTTGAAAAACTTGCAGAGGACATCAGATCTCTCCTTCTGAATTTCGAGCGGTCCTGCCCATACAAGGCGGACGTTAAAAAGCCGTTAGAAAAGCTATCAAGAACATCCATCAAAGTTTTCGATGGACCTCATGTCAGGCGCATTTGCTGCTCGTCGGAGAGCGTCAGCCAGCTTCGCCGTGGTGGTTACGTCAGCCACAAACCGTGACAGATTACCCATTGAAATGTGACTCGTACTACAGGATGCTTTTACGCTGCAACTAGTTGGATCGCTATTTCAGCTGCAAAAACTAAGGGCGCACCGTTGCGTCCACTGCCCCTGCTATAAAGAAAAAACCGACCTGCGTTTGATGAAATTTGGAGTTGAGTATAGCCGAAGGGTTTCCATGGTGTCAAGGCCAACCTTGCGCAAGTTGCGCAAAGTTCGCTGGACCTGGTGGCCAATTCGGGCTATACTCCGAGCTTAGAAGGACTACCATGTCGATTCGTCTTGCCGCACCCTTTGCGCTTTTGACCCTGGCAGCCGCGCCCGCCTTTTGTCAGGGCTGGAACGCCCGGCTGGCCGCGCAATACATGGACTCACGCCAGAAGGAATGGGACGCATGGCCGATGGCGATGCATTCGGGCGTGGCCTGCGTGTCTTGCCACACGGGCTTAACCTATCTGCTCACCCGTCCGGCGCTGCGGCAGGCATTGGGGGAGAAAGCCGGTCCCACGTTGTATGAGGACGTGCTGGACGCCAGCATGCGGGCCACTGTAATCCGCACGGACGCCAACGATCTGTTTGCGGGCCTCAAGGGTCCCATCATAGGCCAGGTGTATGGCGCTCAAGTGGTGCTGGCCGCCCTGGTTCTGGCCATGGACGATGCGCCGCGCGGCAAGTTAAGCCCGGAAGGCGAGAAGGCCTTCGAGCGCATGTGGTCGCTACAGGTGAAGGACGGGGCCGACAAGGGCGCCTGGCCATGGTCGGACTTCGACCTGGATCCCTGGGAAACGAAGGACTCCACGTACTATGGCGCGGCTCTGGCGGCGTTGGCCACCGGTCTGGCGCCGGCGGACTATCAGGCGCGTCCGGACATCCAAGAGAATGTCGCTTCCATGCGAGCTTATCTGCGCGAGAATCAAAAGACAACGCCGTTGCACAACCGGCTGTTCCTGCTGTGGGCTTCGTCCAAGCTTCGGGATCTTTTGCCCCAAGCCGACAAGCAGGCCGTCTTGAACGAGCTGTGGAGCAAACAAGAGGCCGATGGCGGATGGAGCATCCAAGCGCTCGGCCAGTGGAAGGAACGTGAAGCGGCGAAGCCCGTCGCCACCGGTTCGAACGCTTATGCTACCGCGCTGGTTTCTTACGCTGTGGAGCAGGCAGGAGTCGAGACCTCACAGGCGAGTTTGTCAAAGGCGCTGGCGTGGCTCAGAGCGCACCAAGACCCTCAGGGCGGCAACTGGACGGCGGAGTCCATGAACCACAAACATTCCACCTTCGGCGTCATGGCGGAGAAGTTCATGAGCGACGCTGCCACGGGCTACGCTGCTGCCGCTTTGCTGGCGGCGGGCGACGAAGGAATTCAGCGCACCGCTTCCAATTCGAAGCCCCGCAACTGATAGCGGAAGCCGGTGTGACCGGCCAGCGTGGCGTTGCACCATTGGATGCCGCCGTCGATCGCTTCCAGTTCGCGTCGCCACAGCGCACTGGTGCCACCTGACAGGTAAAACTGCCGGCAGTGCGTCAGATGGCGCTGGAATCCGGCCGTCAGCCGCGCCTGGTAGTGCGATAACAGGCTGTCCGCCGAGCCGCCGTTCACCAGTGCGCGGATCACCGCCGACGCGAGGATCGCCTCACGGATCGCGTGCGCCGTTCCGTCGCCGCAGATTGGATCGAAGGCCATGGCCGCCGTGCCGCACGCCAGCCAGTTGGGAGCGCAGAGGGGCGACGCGATTCTGGCATACGCCGGGAACTCTCTGGAACTCGCAGCGATATTCGTAACCTGAGGAGCCACCAGGCGGCTGCCGGCGAGCAATGTCTCCGTCGGCGCTCCCACCGCGAGAAGCCAGCCAGGCAGCAGAAACAACCAGCCGCTTTCGAGCGCTTCGGTCCAGCAGGCGGCGGGATCGGAGTTCTCCGCCAGCGTTACGCGCGAGGCGGAAGCCATGCGCGATCCAAAGCAGTGTTGGACAGCCGCGGAGGGAAGCGGAGGCGCGGCGAAAATAGTCCACCCGGAATCGCCGTTGGGAGGAAGCACCGGCCGAATGCTCTCTAAGAGCAATTCTTCGGATACGACGACGGCCGAGTGCTCCAGGGCGACGGGTCTGGCCCCCGTTCCCCAAGCTACGATGCGCTTCCGGATGCGAGGCAGATCGGCGAACAAAGCCGGCTGGCCGAAAATGTCGCGGACCAGCGCCAGCGCTTGGTCGCCCAGCATGATCGCCGGCAAGCG
>Ga0302326_10019682_pt1 | contig 13923 bp, 14 predicted proteins | sample Palsa_T0_3_FD_202264 | JGI IMG/M metagenome (GOLD analysis project Ga0302326, IMG submission 202264) | Peat permafrost microbial communities from Stordalen Mire near Abisko, Sweden - Palsa_T0_3 | ecosystem: Environmental > Terrestrial > Soil > Palsa > Peat permafrost | place: Sweden: Abisko... | reverse complement strand
TGTTTGAGCGCCGCGTCTCGATAGTGCTTGAGTAGGGCAATACCTCGGCTTGTCGCGCTCGGCGGGACATCGATACTCGTCACGCCATAGATGGCATCATCGCTGGTCTGAGCCCGCGCGGCGGAAATCCCCGCGATCGCGAGCAGGAACGCCAACCCCAATGCGTGGAGGAAAAGAGGTTCGAACAAGAGCACCGCGTAGTTCTTGGGAAAAGCGCGTCGGCGAGTGGAAATTATATCTTTAACGTATAGAGCGGTCGCGCCCGTTTCCGCTGCCGGCGCGGAAAGCGTCTCGGGGCCTCGTGAGTGTGCAATTGCAACTCTGCGTCCAGCGGCGGTAAACCGCCGGGCGAGGGCTCTGCCAATCTGGCTTGTCCCAATAATGCCTATTGTCATAGTTCCTCCAATCATCTTTTTGTTGTTTACTTCCATCTGGTTCCGGTCCGGCGCTAAGACCAAGGAAGTCGGGCTTCTTACTCCGCGCTGCGATGGCACTCCACGACCATGAAATCCGTCCACGTCTTCGCGTCTTCAGACTTTTCACCGCGCCAAGTGAAATGAGTCTTGGAAATATTTGTGTAGGTTGCGCGTGTAAATGGCGACTGCGCCCCACGCTCTGCCTTAAAGGCATAGGTGACGGACTGGCCGTCGAACCGGGCTCCGCCGAACTGCTGCGACGTCAGGTCCGTCCATGTTCCGTCCAGAGCGTTTAGCCACTTGATGTTCCAAACCTGCTTGGCAGAGTCGTAGATCCGAAAATTCATGCCGAGCACAATCAGTTCTCCAGACGAGCCAATCATCCTGTATTCGTCTGCGATCGCATAGCCGTCGAGGATGTAGTGCCCAAACCACGTCCCATGAAACGTCTGCAACTCTCCGTTGGCCGACTTAAACTTGGCGTCGAACCGCCATCGGCCAATGAGAAAGGCAAATCGCGAGAGTTCTGCGGGCGCATTGGGGTTGGGCTTTTCAACTCTTCGTTCGTGCTGCTTCATGGGATGATCCTCCGTGGCGGTTGCACCTGGGCGCTTGGCTCCAATCAGCAGTGATAATGTCGTAAGCAGCATACTGCGCCGTGTTGGTCCACAGCTAGCTTGTACATCCACGCCGTCTTTGCTCCGCATAGTCACGCTCCTTTTAGTAAATCTCTCCAGGTCTGCGGTGTTGACAGCCCGCTTCATTTGTTTTACATTACAGAACAAATGAAACGAGGAGAACTTCTCGGGTCGCTGGAGCACATAATCCTTCTGGCACTGGTCCGTCTGGATGGAAGTGCGCACGGAATGATTGTGCGGCGCGAAATTGAAGAACGGACCGGGCGCAATATCTCTATCGGCGCGGTTTATGCGACATTGGAGCGGCTCGAGGCGAAAGGGTACGTCAGTTCCTCCACCGGCGACCCGACGCCCGAGCGCGGGGGCCGGGCCAAGCGGATGTTTCGTGTAGAGGCCGCGGGCAGTCGTGCGCTACAGGTATCCGAACAAACCTTGCATAGCATGACCGCCGACTCAAAAGGCCGCTGGGAGACGATATGAGTCGCTATTCGCCGCCGGCTTTCGCTTGCCGGCTTTTTCAAACCGTCCTTCCGGTCCCATATCGAGGGGCCCTGTTAGGCGACCTCATTGAGGAATACAACCTTCGCGCCGAAGCTATGTCGCCATCCGCCGCTACGCGATGGTTCTGGGGCCAGGCCTGTCGCTCCATCCCGTTCATCATCGGATCGTCATTGCGAAATGGAGATTGGCTTATCAGCGCGAGTGCCGCTGTGGGCGTATACGTCATTATGGAAATGCTCATCTCTGCTGCGGATTTCATGATCGCGAAGTTGGTTGCGCCTGAGCCAACGGCCTACGTTGTTCTGGCACCGATTGTGTTTCTCGCATTCACGTCAATTGGCGGGTATGCCGCTGCGCGAATTCGCTTTGGCACAGAGGTCTTCCTCGCCCTCTTCGTGATGATTACTGTGGCCGTCCTGATTGTCGTCAAGGCTTGCCCCATACCTATGCCGTGGTGGTATAAGTTCGGATTTCTAACACTGGGGCCTCTCACGGTGCTATTGACGCCGGTGGCATTCGGGGTCCTGAAACCAAATTCCAATGAATCTGCCACCTAAGTGCGGGGGAATCGCTACTCGTTTCAGATGCGCACGTGTGCGACCCGTCGAAGATGTTCCATCCTGGTCGATGGATTTATCGATTCAATGCTCTTGAGATGAAAAAAGGAGACTTCCATGACACTCAATTGCTGGCAACGCAAAGGTTGGAAACCTGAAGGATGGAGTATTTGCGCCATCGCTCTGTTTTCCTTTGTCGCTGGATCGCTCATGACCGCCCGCTGGGTGCACGTGACTCAAGTAAGGGCCGATAGCGATCGCGTTTTTGAGATGCACGTTTACCATACCGTGCCGGGCAAAGCGCCGGCACTGGAGTCACAGTTTCGCGACACGACTTCAAAGCTACTCGCCAAACATGATCTGAAGATTGTGGGTTACTGGGTGCCCGAGGGGACGCCCGCTTGGGACAACACCTTCATTTTCATCGTGGCTCATTCCAGCCGGGAGGAAGCGAAAAAGAACTGGGATGCTATGCGGGCCGACCCAGATTTTCAAGAGGTGATTAGAAAGAACTCCGAACAGGCCAGCAAACTCGTGGAAAAAGTAGACGTCGTGTACATGCGGCCAACGGATTTTTCGCCGATGAAGTAGCAGACCGCTCTGCGCGTACAGTCTCCGTCGCGGCGCAGTGCTGCATGTGCGAAGAACTGTTGTGAGACTTGCAGAAATCAAGCGAGGAATGTGCGATATTGACTGCGGACTGCCTCGAGGAGCTGAAGAGGCGCCCACGCCCATCGAAGCAACGGATACTCCGCCCTTCGCAAACACCTGATTCCACCCGAATCCTTTCGATATTTTGACAAAGGCATTTTAGCCATAGTCGGTCGTAATTCAGCGATTGCTAGCCTCCTCAGGGCCATTTTCCATCGAGAGTGATGTATGCTGCCACTGCGAAGCGAGCTGCTAAATCTCGCGTATCTTCAGCCGGCGGACGAGCGCAAGCACTTCTTCTCTTCGAGGAGACACCGCCAATGGCCCACTCTGAAGTACGGTGAGGGGAGGGTCGGGTAAGCGTTGCCCAAAGAGCCTCAGGCAGCGCGCGGCGTCATCCCGGCGCGAGCCATAGGCGATGCCTTTGGCACCGAGCTGCTGCCGGTAGGCTGCCTCTGCCCAACGCTGAGTTTCCGCATAGCAGGCCGGAAGGCTGTCGATCAATTGGGTGCGCGTGAGGCCGAGCGCGGGAAGATAAGGCGTATGAAAGCTGACGCAATCAAGGGGATCGTGGAGCTGAACCTGGGCCAGGTGATAGTACTGAAGCTCGGAGACGTCGAACTGGCCCGGTGGTGAGAGCGGAATGTCGTGGAGGACAGATTCCATGTACGCGCACTCGGGAAAGCTCGCGGCATAGTACGTATGGACGGGAGAGCCGGTCTCAGTAGAGATGGGTGCGAATCGTGTGTCTCCCCATCCCTTGGAGAAAGTGTCTGCTTTGGTTGGGTGATTCTTCGTGCAGTAGACGTGAAACCAGACCGGGACTTCCGCTCTCGTGACAGGCACGAGCGTGAATGGCTCAGACGCCCCCGGCTTGGGAATTCCGCAGCTCACGCAATGTAGCTCCCTTTACGCTTCGCGAGTGCCTTCATGAGATCATCGCGACGGTCTAACGCATCCTTCGGAGCTACCGGCTCAACGCCTTTACCCTCTGGCCCCGGTTCCGCGATCCAGCCATTGGGGTAGTGGAACCATGAGGCGATCTTCCAGGTGTCAGCCACGGTGCCGAAGGCCGCAAGGAGCTCGCGGATCACCGGCAGCGGCTGATACGCCGCATCGAACTCATAGCGCGGAAAATACTCCTTGCCACCGAAGGAGACGCTGAAAATCCTCCCGCGCCGTTTCCAATCACTCGCAGGGAGCGACTTGTTCGATGGGGGCTCCGGCTGCAGACGGTTCAGCATCTCCGCCGTCAGCCATTCTTCTTTATTGAAGATCTCCCGGATGGTCTGAAGTCGATGCAATCGCTCCTCCACCAGGCCGACTTCGGGTTTTATCAAACCGGTCAGGAGTTCGGCCAGTTCGTCGGCTCGCTGGATGACAGCCACCTCTCCGGAAGACACCATCAGCCTCACAGCCTGCTCGATCCCGCGGCGAAGCGAGGGAAGAAGAGCTGGGTCGGTGCCCTCAGGGATTGCTATATCCAGCACAAGCGCCTGAGCCGAAGCCTTTGCTGTAGATACTCTTCGCATATGAATACATTCCGCCAATATTGCTTATATCATATTACGTATAAGCAAAATCGGCAATAACTCGTAGCGATCCACAAAGACAGCACCATAAGCCGAATGCTATCTAGGGATCCATCGTTCGAAGGTTGGGCGGATGCGGTTCCAACTCGGGCGACTGCGTTGCGGTAGTGCCGCTCGCACGGATCTGTGCGCGGGGCGGCCAGCAATGGCCGTCCCTACCGCGACCGAAGTAACCACCATCCGTCGTCAAACTGGGGCTGTTCGGCGAGGTGGTTAGTTGGTCCCTTCAACTCCCTGTTCATTTAATTGTGATTCCTGCCGACGCAGAAGACTGGCACTCTCCATGAAGCATACGCACGGGCGTTATGCGTCTTATGGGAACGTTGTCCACAACTCGAGTGGACATGCTTGGCAAGGACGATACTTCTCATGTCCGCTGGATAGGCCGCATTTGTGGGAAGCATTGCGTTACACGGAACTAAATCCGGTGCGAGCGCGATTGGTGACCGAGGCGTACGCCTGGGCATGGTCGAGCGCCGCTGCTCATTGTGCAACTGTCCAGGAGGATACATTTTAAGCACTGAGCTATGGCAGGATCACTGGACAGACGCCAGCTGGCGGGAGTATCTGGCGGCGGGGGAAACGGGAACTGAGTTAGCCTCTATCCGGCGGTGCACGCATACGGGCCGGCCTTTGGGCACACAGGAGTTTGTCCATGCTTTGGAAGATTCGATGGACCGGCGATTGGTTCCTCAGAAAGGCGGCCGACCAGCCAAACCGCGCCCGGATACAAGACAATCAGATCTTGATTTCGGCTTCTGATGAACTCCTGAGCCAGACGTTTGGTTACTACTGCTTAATGACTGGTGAACTTCCCGTCCCCGAGTTCCCCAGGCTCAATACGCCCTGCGTCTGCTGGCCCTGTGAATGACGGTTGGCATGCTAAACGCAGGAAGGGGTATCCAGGGCGCGAAGTTTACCCTCACGGGCGGGTAAATCGGCCTGCCTGTGCAGCTTTCCTATCCACGTGGAAAGATGAGCCACCAGCAAGGCAAGACAATCACTAAAGTCATCTCCACTTTTGGCGATGAGCAGGACAAATGGAGAGTTCCGTCAGGACGGAAGGGCGCTCCATTTCGCGACGCGTTTTTTGCTGCAATCAAGCAGCCGCTCGTCACTGCCGCCAGGTGAGAAAGGGAAATTTCTGTCATGTGCTCTTTGAAGATTCGCCATTGTCTGGTCGCCACCTTATGCATGCTCGGTCTGCTCACTTGCGCTGCGCAAGAGGGCATTAATGGCGAGGCGACCTACATTGCCTTCGAGGTGCCGGGCGCGCTCGGCACCTATCCGATGAGCGTCAACAACTCCATGGCCGTTACTGGCTACTACTACGTCTCACCTGCGGTCGCGCGCGGCTTTGTGCGCGAAACGGACGGAGCGATCACCACCTTTGACGTTTTAGACGGCGTGTGGACCGAGCCGAAGAGTATCAACGATGCCGGGGAAATCACTGGATTTTACGAGGTTGTCGCAGGGGTTCCACAGAGCTTTATAAGGTACGCGGGTGGCCAAATCATTACGTTCAACCCTCCATGCACTGCGCCTGGCCCGTGTAACCTTTCTGCTCCAGTCAGCATCAACGCTTCCGGGGAGATCGCCGGAAATTACCCGTTTCTAGCGGCGGGCGCTTCAGCCGGCTTCACCCGGTCACGAGCGGGAGTAATCACCGGCCCGTCTCGCCCCAACCTCGGCGCTGCCTACGGGGAAGTGTTCACAGATATCGATGCAGGTGGATTCGTGGTGGGTTTTTCGGAGAATTCCTCCGGAGAAGAAGTGGGCTTTGAGGGTCTTTCTTTTCCTGTCGCGGCGGACCAAGAAAAATGCGTGCTAGATACCATCCCCGAAAGCATCAACGCGGAGGGCACAATCGCGGGCTGGTATCTCACCTATACCAATAGCTGCAACACAAAGATCACAGGCGGATTTGTGCTGTCGCCCGATGGCGTCTTCACCCTGTTCAATCCGCCTGGGACACTCGTGACATTCGCTGTGTCTGATTCATTTCTTGGGGGAATTCCGTTTTTATCGTTTCCCAGGAGCATCAGCATCAACCAGGAAGGTTCAATCACGGGTTCCTACACGGACGCAAAAGAAGCCCAACACGGTTTTGTGCGCAACCCTTATGGCACCCTCACCTCCTTTGATCCGCCGAGGGGAAGGCAAACTACGGCCACCAGCATCTCCGATTGCGGCGTGATTGTAGGCTCGTACTATTACGATTGGAACGCAAAGATCGCACAGGGCTTCCTGCGCGTACCAAAACCTTGACCGCGATCAGCGTTAACAGACTTCCGAAGGGTTTTCCTGGCGTTCGTTTTAAGCAATTCGCCGTATCCTAGCCTCAGAAAATCCCAGCGGCTTGCCAGCGGTCAACCTGGCTTCGTGGCGCTAGTCTTTACTCGCCGTTGGCTTCATCGTCTATCTGTTTCCGGCACGCACCGCAATAGATAGCTCCGCCAGAGGTGACGAAAGCGTCTACCGGTCGCATTGGCTCATAGCAGGTGTGGCACCGTACCTCTTTCGGTGATGATTCATCGCCAAGATCATCTTCGGCTCCGGCCCATTCCGCACTTGTGCGCCGAAACGTTTCTTTGCGCTCCATCTCTAACGCTCGATCATCGCGACCGAAAATTTTTCGTTGAGTACGTCCGAGATTCGTTCCATCGCTTATTTCCCCTACAACGAGGTCTGCACCGATTACCTGCGCCGTGCGAAGCGCTACTTGGAAGAGTGAGATGGTTTATGGCCCTCTTGCTGGTGGCGCTGAACCGCCAGCGTGAGCATTCGCCCCTATTGCAATTGAAGTCGGGTCTGCTGTGGCTCCGCGACCAATGGCGGTTCCGCCATGGTTCAAAATGGTGTTGCCGTTGCTGTCGGTCGGCCCGACAAGCACCGAACCGTTCCCAATCTTTGTCCCATCGGGGATGGTACCGTAGCCTACCGCATCCGTTCCAAGGGTGATTCCTTTTCCTGAAACAGCAGGGGCATTATTTTTGGAGGCCACCGCGACATGGCGAGAATGATGTTTGACGTGAGCAACTGGGGATTGTGCCGGTGACGGTTGAGACTGCGGAACGGGTTTTGAAGCTACGGTAGCCACTGGAGCATTTGTGTTAGGTGCAGTTTGGGTTGGCGCTCTTAAGTCTCTCCAGCCGACGAATCCCAGGATCAGACAAATTACGCCAGCTACTAAGTTTCTGATCGTTCGACTGCCTGAATGCAAAACGCAAATGATGATGAACGCAGTGGCTGGCAGCGCCAGCATGGGCACAACGACCAAGACATCATCCGACCTCAGCGATCCGAGAGCAAATCCAGATGCGGCGAGCGTCAAGAGAACGTCCTTAAGGCTAAGCCGGAAACCCGTACTTGGAAGGTTTTCGTCCATGATCCTATCTCCCATTCTGCGCCGATTTCGCCGCCGCGCAATGCCATAAATTTGGTGCAGTTTTTGCAGCAGCGAGGCCAGTTAACCAGCTTGATGCCTTACGAAATAAACCCTGTGTTTTTCTAGTGTTCCGCGCCGCTGCGAGGGACCATTCAGCCGGAGGTATTGCGAGATGGATGGTAGTGGAGTGAACAATGATTTAGAGCAGGCTGAGCAGATCGGCCAGTTAGGCGAAACCGCGCTGAGTGTGTCCTTCCCGAAAACGAAATTGACTCATGCTCCCGCGCAAGACTGTTTCCGCCGATACGAAATTAAGATTCCAGACTTGCCTGTTTTCGCCACTCAGTTCAGCGCAATGGAATGTGCTGCTGCCACGCTGACAGGCTGGCCAACCGCTTTCCTGTCGAAGGTCGAAAGTTATCTGCGGTGGCGTGGTGCGACCGGGCAGGATTGTGATATTTGAGTGATATTTTCTCTGGATGGCTCAGTTAAGCTATTGATTCTGTTGGCGTCCCCGACGGGATTTGAACCCGTGTTATCGCCGTGAAAGACCCTATCAACTCGCAACATTAAGGCACTGCTGTGAATCAGAATGCATCGGAACGAATCCCAGCAACTTTAGAGAACAGCTTGACTGTCCGCAAGTGTCCGCGACATCGTTCGGCTGATGGCGCCTGTTTTGCGCGCTGGGCACCTGAGCGCGCCCTTCTGATTATTGCGCGTATTGCGAGTATTGCGACTATGTGCTAATTTCGGGGCATTATGGCCATTACACCGAAGAAACCGATCCCGCTCCCGAAGTCAGAGCAGAAACAGGTGCAGGACTTGGAGAAGCTGTTGCGCCGAGGGGTTCCTGCCCTGATCAGCCCTGCAGGTGAACGGATCGAACTTCCGGGTACTGTGGTCGAAGTCCTCAGAACGGCAGTGGAGTTCATGTCCCACGGCCAGACCGTCACGCTGATTCCGGATAATCAGGCGATTACGACCCAACGGGCTGCCGACATTCTCGGAATGTCGCGTCCATTCTTCATCAAGCAGCTTGAAAGCGGTTTGATGGCCCATCATCGAGTCGGCAACCAGCGCCGTGTTTATCTTCGTGATGTCTTGGAATTCGCCAAGAAACGCGACAAGGAGCGTCTGGATGCACTGGACCTCCTGGCACGCGATGCGTTCGAAGCCGGCTTGTACGAGCGGGATGTATTCCCCGAAGGCGGCACGGACGAGTGAAGAGTGCTCGTCCCGTAGTCCTGGATGGCTGCGTCCTGGTCCCAATGCCCTTGGCTGACACGCTCCTTAGGCTTGCTGCTGGCCCACGTCTCTTTTTGTTGCCGAAATGGTCTGATAGCGTCCCCAACCCGACTCCTGCTGAAATCATTTTCGGTGATTCTTCTATCGTTGCTCCGCAAGAATCCCCGAAAAACCAGGAACCGAAGCGGTAGTCAACACCGCTGAAAAAAGACTTCTCCAATCGCGTTGGCAGCAGGATTACCGGTCAGGCGCCACGAGATGCAATTTGCCGCGTAAGGTAGCTTGCCTGCTAAGAGGGGTTAATGGAGTCTAAACACCGGTCGACGCGGCGGCTGGAAAGATTAGTCGATGGTTCGCGGCATGGGAAGGGGGCTTCTTTCTGAAAGTTCCGAAATCGTGTCATATGTGTTAAACAGTTGCAAACCGGAGCGTGGAATGAATCCTCGGATTGTAGGCACGGCGGGGCCGTTCAAGGGGAAAGCCCTGGCTCTCACAGATGAGGAGATATCGGTGGGGAGAGACCCGTCGAACAAGCTGTGGGTTGCGGACTCTGCGATGTCTCGGCGGCATTGCGCGATCGTCCAACAAGAGGACGGCCAGTTTCTTCTGAGCGACCTGGGCGGACGCAACGGTACGCGGGTCAATGGAGAAAGGATCGAGAAATACGAGCTGTGTCACCTCGATCAAATCAGCGTCGGTAATTCAACACTGGTCTTTCTGTTGGTTGATGAAGAGGCGGTTACCGAGCGAAATCCGCTGGTATTGGACGATACGACAGTAGAAGAAGACGTGGTTGCATCCCTCCGTCCGGAAGATTCTACATATCTTCATCCGGAGCGGTCATCCGGGCACTCGAAGGCGGAGCGTCTGGCGGCGGACTTAGGGATGGTTCTTAAGATCGCCACGCACATCGGTGGGATTCGGGACGAAGGAGGTTTGCAGTGGCAGGTATTGGGAATGTTGTTCGACGTCGTACCCGCGCAACGGGCAGCAATCCTATTTTTCGATGACGCAGGGGAAATTGCAAAGAGCGCGGCCTGGGATCGCGTGCACGGGCCGGAGGTTCCAGTGCGAGTTAGCCGGACCTTGCTCAAAAAGATCATTGCCGAACGAACCGGCCTGTTATTGGACAACATCAAGCGAAGCTTCGTGTCCTCAGCCCCCAGCCTGGAGTCTGCCGGAATAAAGTCCGCGCTGTGTGTCCCGCTGCTCCTTGCCGGGAGAGTGAGCGGAGTGATTTACCTCGATACCCGGAGCCCTGAGAACCCTTTTGATAGCGACCATCTGCAGTTGATCACGGCAGTCGCGGGTCTGATCAGCCTGGCCTGGCAGAATATCCGGCTGCTGGAAAAGCTGCGAGAAGAGAACAGGTATCTGCAGGAAGAAATCAACCTGAATCACGAACTAATGGGCGACAGTCCTCGCATGCGCGCGGTTTATGAAGTGGTTCGGCGCGTAGCTGCGACGGACTCGACCGTGTTGATTCAGGGTGAGAGCGGAACCGGGAAGGAACTCGTCGCCCGTGCAATTCACAAGTCCAGTTCGAGGGTGGATGGGCCTTTTGTCGCGGTCAACTGTGCAGCGATTACGGAAACACTGCTGGAAAGCGAATTGTTCGGCCACGAAAAGGGTGCATTCACCGGAGCCGTAGCGCAGAAGAAAGGCAAGGTCGAACTGGCCAACGGAGGCACGCTCTTCCTCGACGAGATTGGCGAGTTTGCCCTAGCACTGCAGGCCAAGCTCCTGCGGGTTCTGCAGGAGCGCGAGTTCGAGCGTGTGGGCGGAACACGGCCGATGAAGATCGATGTTCGGTTCGTCGCCGCCACCAACCGCGGTTTACTGCAGGCCGTGGAGGCTGGGACGTTTCGTCGCGATCTCTATCATCGGCTCAATGTCGTCTCGCTCACTTTGCCGCCGCTTCGAGAGCGCACAGGGGACATCTCCCTTCTGGCCGACTATTTCGTCGCCAAAGCGAGCCGCAAGTGCCGCATGCGGCCCAAGGCGATTTCGCCGGAGGCACAAGCCTGTCTCTTGAGTTATGACTGGCCGGGCAACGTGCGGGAACTGGAGCATGCGATGGAGCGGGCGCTGGTGATGGGGGCGGCCGACCAGATATTGCCCGAGGACCTGCCGCCGGAGATTTTGGATGCAGCTCCCGCCGAATCGGTCTCGTCTGCCCAGTACCAGAACGTAGTAAAGGACCAAAAAAAACAGCTCGTTCTCAAGGCCATGCAGCAGAGCAACGGAAACTATACAGAAGCGGCCAAGGTACTGGGGCTTCATCCCAACTCGCTTCTGCGGCTGATCCGGAATCTTGGTCTGAAGGGGATTGCGTCCGAAGCGCAGCGTATTATTTGAACCGTTATGAGGCAAGTTTGATTGGTCAGACCATCTCCCACTACCGCATCGTCGAGAATCTCGGCGGGGGTGGCATGGGTGTGGTCTACAAGGCCGAGGACACCGAACTCGGTCGTTTCGTTGCTCTGAAGTTCCTGCCGGATGACGTGGCGAAGGATCCCCAAGCGCTGGAACGCTTCCGTCGCGAGGCCCGCGCCGCATCGGCCCTGAACCATCCCAACATCTGCACCATTCACGAGATCGGCAAGAACGGCGATCAATCGTTTCTGGTGATGGAGTTCCTGGACGGGATGACGCTGAAGCACCGCATCGGCGAGCGGCCGATGGAGACCGAGGCCATCCTGTCGCTGGGCATCGAAATTGCCGACGCACTGGACGCGGCGCACGCCGAGGGAATCATCCACCGCGATATCAAGCCGGCAAATATCTTCGTCACCAAGCGGGGACACGCGAAGCTTCTGGATTTCGGGTTGGCGAAGGTGACGCAGCCGAAGCGCGAGTCGGACAGCGAGCCGCAATCGGTGGGGCAAACGACGGTAGCGCTGGAAGAGCACCTGACCAGCCCCGGGGCCACCGTAGGGACGGTGGCTTACATGTCGCCCGAAACAGGTTCGGGGCAAGGAACTGGATGCGCGCACAGACTTGTTCTCGTTCGGGGCAGTGCTGTACGAGATGGCGACAGCCACGCTGCCCTTTCACGGCGAAACTTCCGGGCTGATCTTCAAGGCCATCCTTGACTCCGATCCGCCGCCGGCCATTCGCTTCAATCGCGACATCCCAGCCAAGCTGGAAGACATCATCGATAAGGCCCTGGAGAAAGATCGCAACCTTCGCTACCAGAACGCGGCCGAGATGCGAAACGATCTGCAACGGCTGAAGCGGGATACGGAGACAGGCCGCGTACCGGCCATCAGTTCTGGATCAGTATCCGCCGTGCGGGCAGTCGGGACGATAGCGGGCGAAACACAAGCCGGGAGGAGAAACCTCTGGAAGATCGCCATTCCCTCGGCCGCGGTCGTGCTTGCTTTTGATCGCGGGCGGACTTTACTTCCGCTCGCACCGCGCGAAGCCGTTGACAGACAAAGACACCATCGTTCTAGGCGATTTCGATAACAAGACCGGCGACCCGATTTTCGACGAGACCCTCAAGACCGCGCTCAGTGTCTCCCTCAATCAGTCACCCTTCTTGAACGTGCTGTCCGACAACAAGGTCGGCGCAGCGCTCAAACTGATGACGCTCCCGCCAGATACCAGACTCACACCCGCAGTAGCGCGTGAGCTTTGCCAGCGGGCGGACAGCAAGGACTACATTACCGGATCCATCGCCGGCCTCGGCAGCCACTACGTGTTGGGCTTGAAAGCAGTCGATTGCCAAAGCGGAGACCTGTTGGCCCAGGAGCAGGCATCGGCGGCAAGCAAAGAGAAAGTGCTGGACACTCTGGGCGATACCGCCTCGAAGCTGCGCAGCCAACTGGGCGAGTCGTTGCCATCGGTACGAAAATTTGATGTTCCACTTTCCGAGACCACCACCTCTTCCCTAGATGCGCTGAAGGCCTTCAGCATGGCCCATGCCATGATGGACCAAAAAGGAAATGTGGCGGCGATCCCCCTCTTAAAGCGTGCGATCGAACTCGATCCCAACTATGCAATGGCATATGGTGCTCTGTCGGAAAACTATTTCAATCTTGCTCAACCTGCGTTGCAGTTGGAATACGCCACCAGGGCTTACCAGCTGCGCGACCGCGCCAGCGAAAGAGAAAAGCTGGCGATCAGCGTAAACTATTTTGAGGCCACGGGAGAGATCGAAAAGGAAGCGCAGACGCTCGAGCAATGGGGTGCGACTTACCCACGCGATGCCCGCCGGGTAAACGCAACCCTGGGCAATACCTACGCCAACATGGGGCAATGGGACAAGCCCTGGCAAAGTATCAGGAAGTTGCAGCAATGCAGCTGGACAACGTAAGCGTCTATCTTGATCTGGCACTGGTCTACACTGCGCTGAACCGTGTACAGGAAGCAAAGTCCACTCTGAATGAGGCGCTCGCGCGCAAATTTGAGGATGGGTCCTTGCGGACGCAAATCTACTATGTCGCCTTCCTGCAGGGCGACGCAGCGCAGATGGCGCAGCAGCTTGCCTGGGCGGCCGGCAAACCCGGTGATGAGGACTTGCTATTGTCCACACAGTCGGATACGGAGGCGTACTTCGGTCGAATGAGCAAGGCCCGCCAATTCTCGCGCCGAGCCGTGGACTCCGCGGTTCGTGCCGGAGCCAAAGAGACTGCTGCTTTCTGGCAAATCAATGCAGCGCTGCGCGAAGCGGAATTGGGCAATGCTGCCTTGTCCAGGCAAGGAGTGGCGGCGGCTTTGCAGCTGTCTCAAGATCGTGATGTAAAAGTTTTGTCCGCCCTCGCCCTGGCCCGCACGGGCGACACGGCACGAGCCGGGGCGCTGGCCGAAGATGTGGAGAGAAGCAATCCGGCAAATAGCCTGTTAAAGCTCTACTGGCTGCCGGCTATCCACGCTGGCATCCAGATCAGCAAGGCAAATGCCTCGCAAGCGATTGCCGATTTGGAA
>Ga0302326_10019681_pt1 | contig 13923 bp, 14 predicted proteins | sample Palsa_T0_3_FD_202264 | JGI IMG/M metagenome (GOLD analysis project Ga0302326, IMG submission 202264) | Peat permafrost microbial communities from Stordalen Mire near Abisko, Sweden - Palsa_T0_3 | ecosystem: Environmental > Terrestrial > Soil > Palsa > Peat permafrost | place: Sweden: Abisko... | reverse complement strand
CAAAAGAAAAAGGGCGGACCGAGGTCCGCCCTTTCCCGACGTTTCTGAGAACCTGGATCAGCCACCCAGATCGATGACAGCGCGCCGGTTCTGCGGCTCGCGGACACCGGGTCCGGTCGGCACGAGCGGGTCGTGGAAGCTCTTGCCTTCGATGGAGATCGTGGAGCCGTCCATGCCTTCGCGCGTCATTTCGTCCTTGACGGACTCTGCGCGACGGACCGAGAGGCCCTGGTTGTAGCTGTCCGAACCGACCGTGTCGGTGTGGCCAGTGACTTCCACCTTCACGAAGCCGTTCGCCTTCGCGACCTTCACAGCTTCCTGCACGACCGAGAGCGCTTCAGCTGTCAGGTTCGACTTGTTGAAGTCGAAGAAGACGATGAAGGTCTTGACCGGCGGCGGCGGGGGAGGCGGCGGCGGGGGCGGAGGAGGCGGCGGCGGCGGGGGAGGCGGCGGCGGAGCCGATTCCAGATACCAACGCAGACCGACCAGCACGGCCTGATCACGCGTATCGATGACCCTGATGGCAGCCGGACAGAACGTGATCACACACGGCCCCGGAACCGTTGTCGGATAGTCCTTATTGATCGACAGCGAGCGATAACGCCAATCCAGGGTGATATCGAGATTGTGCATCAGCGAGTAGGCGAGGCCCACATCGCCCTGCCACATGAAGCCCTGACGGGTGCCATCGGCGAGATACGACGTTCCATCGCTATGAATGTCGGTGTCGTTTCTGCCGATGCCGGCGCCGGCGCCGAACGAGAACGTCCACTTGTCCGACAGCGCGTAGTCGTAGAACAAATTGGCCATCGCCGAAAGCGTCTGGGTGTGACCAGAATAGGTGAGCGTACCGATCGTCAGCGGATTGACGTTGTGGTCGTCCCACGCGATCTCGCCTTCGAAGCGAACGTGGTTGTGGAATTTGTACCCGAACGTGCCAGCTACCAGTGCCGCATTTTCGGTCTGGAATTGGTATTTTTCGGGTGTGGGGGATATTTCCTTGACGTGCATATCGCCTGCCCAATCCGGGCCGGCTGCAACGCCGAGATACCAACCAGTCGCATCACTTGCCGACGCGGGGCCCGACAAGGCCAGCGCCGCTGCGCCCGCAAGGGCGATCATCCTAATTTTCATCTTTACCCTCGTTTGAAGTACCGACGGGCAGGGACCCCCCCACCAAGACGTCCGGGATACCAAACCTCTGTGCGGCTATTGTGAGGGATGCGGGCCTGAATTGTCTATTGTCGGGTCGTACACAAACCGGGCAGCATCTGGATTCCCTGCAGCCTGTTACCGGTCTGCAACATCTGTTAACGCAAAGGCTTCCGCCCCAACTTTCGAACACTTCCAAAGAAAGGCGTAGCGCGCCGGCGAGACCCAAAGTGCTCCGCCATCAGCCAAATGTCCTGCCGTTTGGCGTTCGACGCCATGAAGAATCTCAATCCTCGGCTCCACGTGGAAAAGCGACAGCCATCCGCGCAGGCACGACGCGCCGACCCTCCCCAAGCCCGTTAAATCCCCGAAATCGACCACATGGATGCTGCCGCTTTTTGATAAAGCGCTGCCGGCCGCGACCAGCGCGCGGCGCCAGTCCGGGATCATCGAGAGACTGTAGGAGAAGACCGCTCTGTCGTAGGGGCGTTCTTCGCCAAACAGGGCGGGACTCAGGTTTTCCGCATAGCCGTGAACCAGGCGGACGCGATCGCTCAGACCGGCGCGCGTCAGGGATTCGGCAGCGCTTTTGAGCATTTCCTGGGAGGCATCGAGGCCGAACAGTTCGGCATCGGGATAGAGCCGCGCGATTCGCACCAGATTGCGGGCTGTGCCACATCCAACTTCAATGAGCCGCTCGCCGGGCTTCAACGCGAGTTCGCGGATCAGCCTGTCGCGCCCGAAAAGATAGTATTTTCGAGTTAAATCATAGACATAGCGTTGACGCCGATAGACCAGATCCATCAGCGCGGCGTGATCTTTCGCCGGCGGCTCGCGCGACATCCCGGTCAGGACAGGGGCCGACGGCAATAGACGTGGAAGCCGCCATAAATCGAAGACCTGTCGTGGGAATGGAAGGTCCGGCTTTCCGCCTCGAGATATTGCCAGGGGGCCAAGAGATCGGGCGGCAGTTTCCGCGGCAAAGGCGAATCCGGGCCGGCCGTCCGGAATATGACGCGTGCATCCCTTGTGTCGGCCGTGCGGTCGATTTCACGCCAGAGCGCCGCCAGCACGTCCGGCGTCATCCAGTCCTGTGCGTCCAGGAGAACGTAGCGATGCAGCGATTGGGACGGCTGCGATTTGAGGAAGTCGGTGAGCGAGGCGTGGTGGACCTCCACCCTATCGGTCCGTGTACGGATGATATCGTAGACGTCTTTGCGCAGATAAGCCGGCACAGCTTCGCGATGTTCGACATCGTAAGTGCGTGCGAAAGCCTGCCAGGCGAAATAATTGCCGCTCATGGGAAAGTCGCAGGCGAGGCGCTCGACTCTCTGGCGCAGGATGGCGGCCGGATTGCCGTGAGAGGCCGCCACCAGCTCGTCATACTGCGCGGGTGGAATGCCGAGCGCGTAAAGCGACACGGGTGAGCGCGACAGGAACTGGATCGATTTGTAGTCGAACAGGGGCGCGATCGTCCGGTCGAACAAGACGCGTTGCTCGGCCGGCGTGCGTGCGTTCACGATCCGATCGAGCTTCTTGCCGTGCAGGCGCGCAACCGTATGCAGGATTCCGATGAAGCGGCCCAAAAGGCTGTAGCGATAGAGGTTGCGCGAAAACATGTTGATGCGCCGGCCGTGCAACGGAATGTGCTTCTGCCAATATTTCCGCGTCTCGGGATCGAGTTTCGGGCGCAGATATTCGTCGAACGCGGCGCCGTTGGCCTTGTCGTTGGCCGTGCCGAAGAAGCGGAAGAAATCTTCGTGCGTCGGAAGATAAGTGAGCGCTGCAAGTTTGAGGCGCGTCAGCGCGACATGGTTGGGGTTGAGATCGACGGCGATGATCTGTTTCGGATCTGCGGCGAGATAATTGAGAATGTTGCAGCCCGCCGATGCAATCGTGATCAGCCGGTGATGCGGCTTGAGGGCGAGCGCTTCAAGATCGACATCGGGGTCTTCCCAGATCTGATTGTAGACGAAGCCCTTGAACATCAATGTGAAGAGGCGTTCCAACGCGCCCCTTTTGGTTGTCGCGGGCTTGGTGTGCGCGGCGCGTTCCAGGAGCGTATGGGGCATCGGGCTTGGGGGCTCGTCCGAATAAGGGTTGCCGGGATGCTTCTATCTAGGCCGTGTTTGTGTCCAAGCAAAGGCTTTGCCGGAAGGGAACCGCCGGGAACCCGCTTGCGAAATATGCCACGGCTCGACTATTGGAAGCCTATGGCCGATGTCGAACCGCAAGATGAACGATCGCCCGTCGAGCAACTGATCCAGTTGCTCGATCTCCAGCCGATCGAAGTCAACATTTTCCTTGGAACCAGCCCGAAGGACCGTTCTCAGCGCGTTTTCGGCGGACAGGTGCTGGGACAGGCGCTTGTTGCGGCCCACCGCACCGTCGAAGGCCGGTTTTGTCATTCGCTGCACGCCTACTTCCTGCTGCCGGGCGATCCGAAAGTTCCCATTCTGTACGAAGTGGATCGCAGCCGCGACGGCCAGAGTTTCAGCTCGCGTCGCGTGGTGGCCATTCAGCATGGCCGTCCTATCTTTCACATGTCAGTTTCTTTTCAGATTGATGAACCCGGACTCGAGCATCAGATCGATGCCCCGTCTGTGCCGCGGCCCGAAACGCTGCCGAGCGAAGACGATTTCCGGCGCCAGATTGTCGACAAGATTCCGGTTGAATATCGCGATCACTTCACGCGCCAGCGCCCGATCGAACTCCGGCCTGTCGACAGGGTCGACATATTCGGCGGCGAGAAGCGTCCGCCGCATCAGGCGGTGTGGGTGCGCGCGACGGGAAAGCTGCCCGACGACGTCGCACTGCATCAATGCGTGCTCGCCTACGCATCCGACATGACGTTGCTCGATACGTCGTTGCTGCCGCACGGCATCGGCTGGTTTTCGAACAAGGTTCAGATGGCGAGCATAGACCATGCGATGTGGTTCCATCGGCCGTTCCGCGCGGACCAGTGGCTGCTTTATGTGCAGGATAGTCCCAGCGCGTCGGGCGCGCGGGGCTTTAATCGCGGGCTGATCTATGCGGACGACGGACGTCTCGTCGCCTCGGTCGCGCAGGAAGGTCTGATGCGGGTCAGAAATTAGACGCGAACCCTCGACCGCGGCCGTGCCTGTCCACGTGCGGCCAAGTCGTTCGGCGCAGCTATTGGGCGGGCGAGTTGGAGGCAGCGCCGATGGCGGCTGCCGCAGTGGCCATGCTCTCGTGCGTCGATTGCGAGCTGTGCGTGGTTCCGAAGTAAGTCGGGTCGTCGCCCGGCACCGGTTGTGTTTCGCAGTGCAGGGATGTGCAGGTGAAATTGTACTGAGTTGCCCCGCGGTTCAAAGTCACCATCCCGACGCGACGGCCGAAGACCGTGATTTGATCGTTGGAAATGACTTTACCGTCCGCGCCCATCGCAATGATATTCGTTGCGCCCATGGTTTTGCCCAGCAGAAACGCGTGCTTGGAATCGATGAGCGTCGCGTCCGCGTAAATCGGATTGCCGATATAGACGGACGAAACGGGCTTCTTGAACGTCACAATCCGCACTTCGTCCATCGGCACCGAGAATGTGCCGGCGATGGCAGGTGCAAGACCGGCGATCGACGAAATCGCGGCGAATACGGCTAAGGTCACAGCGCGGCGCATGGGCAATTCCGTTTGCAAGATGCTGCGGACAAATCTAAACGCGGCGTTGTAAAGGAATGTTTAAGCTCCGTGGTCGCCGGCACGGCGAAGTTGTACACTTGACCGCATCGACGGCGACTATGTTCAGAGACTGTTTACCATCTTTGAACAGGTGTCGATCCATCCGGATATATTCGCACAGCGCCGGGTGACTGCGGCAAATCTTGACGGTTCGTCTCGCATGTCTGCGTCGGTGCGAAAGGGATTCTCGCGGCGCGGACTGTTTACAGCGCGTCAAGGAAGAGCAACTAAGAATTCGCGCGATGCTCGCACTGCCGATCCTGCGTCGGGTCGAACCCGACAAGCTCATCCTCGCCGCGACGCTGGGGCTTTCACTCGGCTACGCGGGCCTCTTCGTGGTCACCTTCATGTCGCATATCTGGATTTTGGATCCGCACGGCCGTCCGGTCGTGACGGACTTCGCGGCATTCTGGACCGCAGGCCGCCAGGCGCTCAACGGCACGGCGGCCGCGGCCTACGATTTTCATCGGGAGCACGCAGCCGAGATTGCAACGATCGGTCATCCGTTCGCGCGCACGCTCGGATGGTCGTATCCGCCCGTGTTTCTGTTCGTTGCGGCGATGCTGGCAAGCCTGCCTTATACGGCAGCGTTCTTGATCTGGGTTACGACGACGCTTTCAGCGTATGCGTCCGTTACTGCCGCGATCGCCGGGCGGTCGCTTGCATTTCTTGCGGCCTGCGCTGCGCCCTGGGCTCTCATGGCGCTCATACCCGGTCAGAACGGCTTTTTGACCGCAGCTCTTGTCGGCGCGGCCCTGCTGTTCCTCGAAAAACGTCCGGCGCTTGCGGGCATCTTCCTGGGCCTTCTCAGCTACAAGCCGCAATTCGGTATTCTATTTCCGCTCGTGCTGGCGTTTGCGGGATATTGGCGGACATTTGCCTGGGCCGGCGCAAGCGCGCTTTTCCTGAATGTCCTTGCAGGATCGGTGTTCGGATTTGAAACATGGGCCGCGTTTTTCCATGCGCTCTCCGGCACCGCGCAGAGCCATCTCGTCCTGTCGGGCATAGGGTGGAACAAGCTGCAGAGCGTCTATGGCCTGCTGCGCTCCGTGGGCGCTTCGAGCAATATCGCGTGGGTTGCGCAGGCACTGTTCAGCGCGTCGACAGCGGCGGCGCTGGTCGCATATTGGCGCGGCAATGCGCCGTTCGCCCTCAAGGCGGCGGCGCTTGCGTGCGCGATCCCGCTCGTCACGCCATATGTGTTTGTCTACGATCTTCCGGTTCTTGCGATCGCTTGCGCGTTCCTGTTCAAGCATCGCAGTTTCGATCGCACCGAGTTTTGGCTCCTGGCCGCGACGGCGCCTTGCGTGTTCGCATTTCTCTGGGTGCCCATTCCGAGCGCTCTCTTTGCGAGCCTGGCTTTGGCCGCGGTTGTCGTGAAGCGTGCGCTTTCCGAAGGCATCGCCGTCCCGCAATTCTTCAGGACGATGCCGCAATATTTTCCGCGCTAGTGGAAGTGGAAATGCGGTGATGGGGCGCATCGGCTGTCGCGCGCATGACGGTGGGAAAGGTTTGCTCAGCCTGCTCGCCACCGGGCGGAAGATTGCGTGGCTGGAACCGATGCCGTCGAACGTGTCATCCGGCAAAGTTGAACTCTACCGCGTGCTGCGCAGCCGATTTCCTCAGACCGGGAACTGTGCGGCGAAGCCACAAGCCGCACATTAACAAAACCTTTAGGACGGCGGCTCCATAGTCGCCGCCAAACAGGCTTTGGGTCCGTGATGGCGTTTATTTCCGATCGCGTGGGGTCCGCCGCGCCCGTGTGGCTGCGGGGACGCGAATTCGACTGTGCATTGATCTTTGGACTGACCGCGCTTGCGCTGTGCGCCGGTGCGGTCGTCGCGATCGCGCCCGCATCGCTTGGGCTGATTTTGATCGCGGACAATTGGGTGCTGGGGATGCCGCATCTGATGTCGACATTCGTACGCATCGCGCCGGACCGCGCAAGCCTGAAGAAGCATCGCTTCCTGGTGTTCGGTCTGCCTGTTGTCGTGCTCGCCGTGACCGCTTCGCTTGCGATCGGGATCGGCGTCGCCCTCGTCGCCACGATCTATTTCTATTGGCAGTGGTACCATACGATGCGCCAGAGTTGGGGCGTGGCGCAGCTCTATCGCCGCAAGGCCGGCGGCGCGGTGCGGGAAAATCCTGTTTTCGCCGAAGCGCTGTTCGCGCTCGTGCCGCTTTGGGGTCTGCTGCACCGGCTGACCACGGCGCCCACGCATTTTCTATATCCGAACCTTCCTATCGTCGTGCCGCACGTGCCGATCGCGCTTGCCAATGGCGTGGGCGCTTTGGCATGCACGGGATTGGCGTGGTGGGCATTCTGCCGCGTGCGTGAGGCGATCGACGGTGAACTTTCGCTGACCTACACGCTGTTCTCGGCCAGCCATTATCTGATCTTCATCGTCGGCTACATTCTGATGGACGACATTTCGGGCGGCTGGGTCGTCACCAATATCTGGCATACCGGTCAATATCTGATGCTGGTGTGGATGTTCAACGAGAACGTCGCGGCCGGGAGCGAGGGCTGGTTCTGGTCGCTGACGCGCGGCAACCGCGCGCCGCTTTATTTCGGAGCGTGTCTGGTTGCAGCGTTCGCGATCTACGTTCCGATCGGCGGTTCGGTGCTTTGGGGCCCCAGCGGCATCGTGATTGCGCTCATTGCGACCCAGACCCTGAACTTCAACCATTTCATCACGGACGCCGTCATCTGGCGCGCGAAGCGCAAGCCGGTCGGCGCGCCGATCTGACGGGTCAATCGATCAGCCGACGCCCAACGCAGCCACGCACGTGTTGTCGTATCGCAGCGCGGCCTGTGTTGCGCGGCGAAGGATGAGCGCCAGCACAATCGCGACGATCACAGGCCCGACCGGCAGGGGGAAGATTGCGAAGGCGATGAATAGGAGATTCGCCGCAATCGTTCCGGCCCATTCGAGCCGGTCGAATGGGCGCTCCCGGAACAGAAATGCGAGCGGCACGGCGAGAATGGCAAAGTCGTACATGTGCAGATAGGGCGTGATCAGCATCGCGGCCGCTGCGAGGAATGCGGCCTTGATCGCGAACGGAGCCTCGCCGCGCCAGATCCGGACCAGGAGCGCAACACACAGTGCAATCGTGGCGCCCTGTGCGATCCACGCCGTGACATCTCCCGCGCCGAGCGTCCGCGCGAGCGCGTAGACGCTTTGCATCTTGTTCCAGTCCTCGCCCCGCTCGGTCAAAATCGCTTGCGAGGTCGCGGGCAGGAAACGGAGAAAGGCGAGAAAGGTTTGCGTTCCGAATGCGAACCACGAAACCGCGATCAGGATCGCGGACGTGACAGCTGCCGACGCGAGCGCGCGCCAATTGCGATCGAGGAGCAGCGCAAGCGGAAACAGCACCCCCAGCTGCGGTTTGTAGGTCAGCAATCCCAGGAACACGCCGCTCAATATCGGTCGGTGCTTCAGGAACAGCAGGACCGCACCGATCAGGCTCGCGCTGAGAAAGCCGTTTTGCCCCACGATCGCATTCGCGAAGAAAACCGGTGCGGCGCATGCGAGGAGACTCGCATCCCACCGTTTCGCGATCGCGCCGATCGTGGCGGCATAACCTGCTGCCGTCGCCGCAACCCAGCCTGCAAATGCAACCGTATAGGGCAGACACGCGAGCAACGCCGCCACGAACAGGAAGAGGGGCGGGTAGCTCCAGTTCAGCACGCCCTGGAAATTGTGCCCGACGAGAGCCACCTGCGCCGCGTGATGCGTGTGCCAATCATATGCCGCGACGGACGCGCCCGAAAGTGCGAACCGGCCCGCAACCCAGACCTCCATAAAATCGGTCACGATCGGCCGGCCTTGCCGGTCGACGATCCATTGATGGCGAATGAAAAGCAGGGCAAGTGCGCCCACATAGCCGGCAGCAATCGCACAGGCGACGATCGATAGGAGATTGGGCGCGCGCTCGTGCGAATCCGATACCGGGTTTTTCATCGCTAGGTCTGCCAGTGACGGGATGTAATCTATCGATGTCATATTGCGCGAGCCTTAAGCCGCCAATTATAGGCGGAACGAAGGGTTTGTGCAGCCGATTGCCTCGCGATACCAATCGGAGACGGCGACGACAGACATCAATGCGACACGAAACGCTCAAGGTCGGCGATTTAACGAAAGCGAAAAACGCGTTTCAAGGTCCAAAAGACGCGATATCGCCGCCGATAGTAAACGAAGTTTCAACTTTAACGTTTGCATTCTCTCCAACTGCCCGAATCCGTATCGTGGCGGCACAGATGCCAAAGCGCGCGGCATCTCCGTTTAATCTGCCGTTAATTGGACTGACGTAGCCTTTGCTGGCGTCCATGCAATGCGCTGCTGTTTTCAGATTGGTGCAGGCTGGACATCCTAGGGTGTCAATCAATCGGAGGCTTACCATGAAAAACCTTGTTTCGCGTTTTCTGTCAGACGAATCCGGCGCGACGGCCATTGAATACGGCCTGATCGCGGCGGGCATTGCCGTCGTGATTATCGCGGCCGTGCAGCTCGTCGGCTCGAACCTGAAAACGACGTTCGGTTCGGTTGCAAGTGCCGTGGCGGCGCCGTAATCCGCCTTGCAACGACTGTTCGACAGATCGGAGACGGCCGCCCCCAAAAAGGCGGCCGTTCCCCTTTTACCGCCGGGATTTTGCAGACATGGCAGACATGATTGCTGAAATTCTCATTCTCGGTGCATTTCCCGTTTTGCTGCTGATCGCGGCGTGCTGGGATATCGCGAGCTTCACCATCCCCAATTTCATCCAGGCCGCGCTGATCGCACTCTTTCTTTTCTTTGTGGTTGCGACCGCCATGCCGCCTGCGTTGTTCGGCGGGCATCTGCTTGCGGGGTTCATCGGTCTCGTCGCGGGCTTTACTTTGTTCTCGCTCGGATATGTCGGCGGCGGCGACGCCAAATTGTTCGCCTGCGTGTCGCTCTGGCTTGGGCTGGCCGTTCTTCCGAGCTATGCGCTCATCGCATCGGTTCTCGGAGGCGGTCTCACGCTGGGACTCCTCAGTTTTCGCAGCCTGCCGCTTCCCGGTGTCCTCGCGCGGCAGAACTGGATCATGCGTCTGCACGACGAGGCGGCCGGTGTTCCTTACGGAGTCGCACTTGCAGCCGGTGCAGTTGCAATCGTTCTGTATACAGATGGTTTACGCTCTGGACTGCTAGACTGAAACAAGCCCACACGTCGCAATTCCGCAGCAATCCATTAAGCAATTTCTAAAGGGTTTCGTGGTGGGATTGGCACAAAGGAGCCGTATCCCATGAACACTTCGCGCGTCGTCATTCTTGGGGCGGCGGCCCTCGCCGCAGGCGCGGCCGCGTTTCTGGCGCGCGGCCTTCTCGGTGGCGGGACCGAGAAAGTCAAAGCGGCGCCTCCCCCTCCCGTAAATACCAGCGAAGTCCTGGTGGCCAGCGATGCGATACAGGCCGGTGCGACTCTCACGCCGGGTTCGGTGCGCTGGCAGGTCTGGCCGAAAGGCTCGGTGGATTCGAGTTTCATTACCCACGAACAGGCGCCGGACGTGAATCGCGTCGTCGCGGGCGTGGTCGCGCGCGAGCCCCTCGTTGCCGGCGAACCGCTGACCGAATCCAAGATCGTACATGCAGACGAAGCAGGCTTTATGGCCGCCGAAGTGACGCCCGGGATGCGGGCGGTATCGATCGGCATCTCGACGGAATCCGGCGCGGGCGGATTTATTCTTCCAAACGATCGCGTCGACGTCATCGTCACGGGCCAGATTGCAGGACAACAGGCACGGCGGTTTATCTCCAAAACGATTCTCGACGACGTGCGCGTGCTGGCTGTCGATCAGACCTATAAGGAAGACAAGGATCAGAAAGTCGTCCAGGCCAAGACGGCCACTCTCGAACTTTCTCCGAAACAGGCCGAACTCGTCGAAATGGCTCAGGCTGCGGGCACGATCTCGCTGGCTTTACGTGGGCTGGGCGACAGCGGACTCCAGGACAAATCGGCTGCGGCAGGATCGTCGGATCAGCCGCAAGCAGGGCCCGGGTACATTATCCGCTACGGCGTTGGGCGCCCTGCCGGCGAACAGAGGGAATAGCGTCATGCGCCTTCTTGCAATCGGGATACTCGCGTTGACGGTGCTCGCAGGCCAGGCGGAAGCCCGCACGGCCGCGGCCAACGCAAACGGCAAATGGGACGACGCCCGCGTCATTTCGGTGTCCGCGAGCGGCAACGGTCCGGCTGTCCAGCACATCACGCTCGGTCTCAACAAAGCGGCCATCGTGCAACTCGACAGCGATGCGCGCGACGTCATGGTCTCCAATCCCGCGATCGTCGATGCCGTGGTCCGCACGCCGCGCCGCGTGTTTCTGCTGGGCGTGAAGACCGGTCAGGCCAACGCATTCTTTTTCGACGCGGCAGGCCATCAGATTCTGTCGATCGACATCCATGTCGAGCGCGATGTCACCGACCTCTCCTCGATGATGCATCTCGATATACCCGATTCCGATATTCACATTTCGGCGTTGAACGACAACATCGTGCTCACCGGCTCGGTCGCAAATTCGATGGATTCCGCGCGCGCCCAGGATCTCGCCACCCGCGTGGTCGACGACCCCAAGAAAGTCCTGAACATGCTCAGGATCAAAGCGGGCGAGCAGGTGCTTCTCAAAGTCCGGGTCGCCGAAATCGAACGCGATGTCTCCAAGCAGTTCGGCATCAATCTTCAGGCCGCCGTCAGTGCGGCGGGCGTGCCCATTATCGCGGCCACGGCCAATCCCTATGGTTTGCTGGGCCAGGCGCTCGCCGCAGGTTCCGGCCTTCAGTTGGGAAATGTCGGGACCGCGGCCTCGCCCGGCCCGAACAATCTGCAGGGTGTGTTGAACGCGCTCGAGCAGGTTGGCCTCGTGCACACGCTCGCCGAGCCAAATCTCGTCGCAGTGTCGGGCGAGACGGCGAAATTTCTGGCAGGCGGCGAATTCCCCGTGCCCGTATCGCGCGACCAGTTCGGAAACGTCGTCGTCGATTTCAAGCAATTCGGCGTCGGGCTTTCGTTTACGCCCATCGTGCTCAGCCCCAATCGCATCTCGCTGCAGGTTTCGACCGAAGTGAGCGAACTCACCAATGAAGGTGCGTTCCTCGAGCAGGCAGGCGCCACGACCAGCTCGACAGGCACCAGCGTGACAACTGCCGGTCTTTCGGTGCCGGCGCTGGCCGTACGCCGCGCGGAAACGACGATCGAGCTTCCCTCCGGCGGCAGCTTTGCGATCGCGGGCCTCATGCAGCATGTGACGAAGCAGGACATCGACGGATTCCCGGGGTTGAAAGACATGCCGGTGTTGGGCGCCCTGTTCCGCAGCCGCGACTTCCAGAACAACGAGACCGAACTCGTCGTCATCGTCAGCGCCTATCTGGTCAATCCGACAATGAACTCAAAGCTCGCCGGGCCCACCGATGGCTTCGTGCCCGCCACAGAGGTGGATACGATTCTGAACGGCAAGGTCAATACGGTTTACACAAAAGACGCTCACGGGTTGAAGGCTGCCGACGACGGCAAAGTCGGCTTCATCGTGGAATGAGGACAACAGCCATGATCACAAACTCCCTGTTGCGTGCTGCCTCTGTGGTGGCGGTGATGCTGGTCGGCAGTTGCGCCGCGCCGAGCAACGATCCGCCGACCCTGTTCGCGGACGGCGCCGTCAATCATCCGATCACCGTGGAGCCGAGCTATCAGTCGATCAAAGTGGGATATTCCGGCGACCTTTCCCCCGACGATGCCGGCCGCTTTACGGCCTTCGTCCAGGATTATCTGTCGCGCGGCAATGGCGCGATCACCGTGTCGGCGCCGGAAGGTTCCGGATCGAACGCGGCGATCGCCTATTTCGGCGAGCAGCTTGCCGCACTCGGCGTGCCGCGCGCACGTATCCTGGTCGGAACGCATGATGCCGTTGGCGCAGACGAGCGCGTTGAGATCGGCTTCGTCAGCTACGTCGCGCACACCGATTCCTGCGGAGACTGGTCGCAGGACGTTGCTGCGACGGAAACCAATCTGCCGCCCATCAATTTCGGTTGCGCCGTGCAGCACAACATCGCTGCGATGGTGGCCGATCCCCGCGATCTGGTTGCGCCGCGTCCGATGGGCGATTCGGATTCGAAGCGCCGCAATACCGTGATGACACAGTATGAACAGGGCCTGCCGACCGCTGCCCAGAAGACCGTGGATCAGTCGGGCAAGGTTTCGGACGTCGCTCAATAACGGAGTTGATACTATCATGGCGAAGCCAGCGCCGGAGCGCGGTTTGACGGGGGACGAAGAGGCATTCGGTGCGGCACCGCACGAACGGCCCGTGCCGCGCATCTCGATTCACGCCTTTTGTGAATTTCCCGATACGGGCGCGGCTCTGCAACGGGCCGCCGCCGACCGCCGCCTTTCGAAAGCGCACGTCACCGTTCAACTGGGCGGCCTTCAGGCGGCCGTCGAACATTACACCGGCCAGGTCACACCCAATCTTATGATCGTGGAAACGCGGCTTCAGGGCAAAACGGCCGTCGATGAAATCGACCGTCTGGCCGAAGTCTGCGATCCGACGACCAAGGTCGTGATCGTGGGGCGGGTCAATGACGTCGAACTTTATCGCGAGCTGATGCGCCGCGGCGTGAGCGAATATCTCGTCGCTCCGCTCAATCCGCTGCATCTGATCGAAGTCATCTCGGGTCTTTATCTCGGCGCGGATTCGGCGCCCATCGGCCGCGTCGTCGCCTTCATCGGCGCGCGCGGCGGCGTGGGTGCGTCCACGCTGGCGCACAATGTCGGCTGGTGCATCGCCGAAGGCCTCCACATCAACACCACGATCATCGATCTCGATCTGCCGTTCGGCACGGTCGGGCTCAACTTCAACGAAGAGCCGAGCCAGGGTGTCGCCGATGCGCTCACCGCGCCGGAACGTCTCGACGACGTGTTGCTCGATCGTCTGCTGCTCAAATCCGGGGAGCATCTGTCGTTGTTCACGGCGCCCGCGATGCTGGAGCGCGGCTTCGATGCCGATCCTCTCGCCTATGAAGCGGTGCTCGATGCGGTTCGCCGGATGACGCCTTGC
>Ga0302326_10019676_pt1 | contig 13926 bp, 10 predicted proteins | sample Palsa_T0_3_FD_202264 | JGI IMG/M metagenome (GOLD analysis project Ga0302326, IMG submission 202264) | Peat permafrost microbial communities from Stordalen Mire near Abisko, Sweden - Palsa_T0_3 | ecosystem: Environmental > Terrestrial > Soil > Palsa > Peat permafrost | place: Sweden: Abisko... | reverse complement strand
GGCGGCCGCCGCGTGGGCGCTCGCGTGCTGCGCCGGCGAGGAGTCGCAGCAGCCTATGTGCCCGCACTGGGCGCACCTGCGCAGGTGGAACCACCACGCGTCGCTGGCGTCGCATTCGACGCAGCCGGTCCCGCTCGGCGGGACGGAGGGGTCGATCCCTGGCACCTCGGTCATCGGCGCTCCTGCCTGTCGGGTTCCGGGCGGTCAGCGGGAGCCGCACCCGGAATCGGGTGTCACCGGGGACCGACTCTACCCGGAGGTTCAGCGCTGCCCGCCAACGACGATCCGGCGGGAAGGTTCCAGGGCACCGGCCCGGGATCCGGCTAACATGGTCTTGGCGCCGGGAGGACGCCGCCGGGTCCGCGGGAAGGACTGAGTCCACCTCCAAGCATCAACCGTCATGGCTGTGGCCTCTTCCTCGGCCTGAGCAGCGGACCGCAGGCGAATGAGGGAGAAGCCATGTCCGATTCACTTCCCGAGCGCCCCGACCTGGGCCAGCTGCGACGCCAGGCCAAGGAGCTGCGCGACGCCGGCCGCCGCGAGGAGGCCGGTGCTGTCGAACGCTTCGTCCGACACCACGGGAGCGCACCCCAAGGTGCCGTCACCCTGGCGGCGGCCCAGCTGGTCATCGCCCGCGAGCTAGGATTCGCCAGCTGGCCGCGCCTCAAGGCGGCCGTCGAGGCGCGCTCCACCGGTCCCGAGCGGAAGGCGGAGGCGTTCGTGGCAGCGTCGGTCGAGGGGCGCCTGCGCGAGGCCGTCACGATCCTTGACACTGTCCCGGACGTGGCCAGCCGCAGCCTGGCGGCCGCCGCCGTGCTCGGCGATGCCCGGCAGGTGACCCGGATGCTGTCGGTGAACCCGGCGGCTGCGGTCACCATCGATGAGGCTCGAGGCTGGCCGCCGCTGCTGTACGCCTGCTACTCCCGCTGGCAGCAGGTCGATCCTCGCCGGGCGGCGGGGACGGCCGAGGTGGTCCGCCTCCTGCTCGACGCCGGGGCCAGCCCGAACACCAACGACGGAGCCAGGTACCCCCGCTCCGCCCTGAAAGGATCTGTAGAGGCGAACAACCCGGACACGACCAGGGTCCTGCTTGAGGCAGGAGCCAATCCCGACGTCGGCCAGCCCATCGGGGAGGCGGTCGGGCACGGCGATCACCGCTGCCTGGAACTGCTCCTCTCCCACGGCGCCAGGGTGGCCGGAACCTGGGCCGTCGGCGCCGCCGTCTACCACGACGACCCCCGAGCGGTTACGCTCCTGCTGGACGCCCTCCGATCCGGCGTCGGCCAGGCGGAGCAGACGGCGACCGACGCGCTCCCCGATGCGGCGGCCAACGCCTCCCCCGCCGTCGTCGCCGCCCTGCTGGCCGCGGGAGGGGACCCGAATGCCGATGACGAACACGGCGTCTCCGCGCTGCGCCTTGCCGTGCGGGCCGGGAAAAACGAGACGGCGGCCCTCCTGACCAGCCGTGGCGCGCCGGATGACAGCACCGGTATCGACCGTTTCATCGGTGCCTGCCGGCGGGCAGACCGTCCGGCAGCCGAGCAGCTACTCGCCGGGCACCCGGGCCTTCATGACCGCCTGACCGACGACGACCGCGCCGCGGTCTTCGAAGCAGCCAACTCCGCATCGGGTGCCGCCCTCAGACTCATGCTCGACCTGGGGTTCTCGCCCCACGTCCGCAACGGCTTCGGCGAGCAGCCGCTGCACACTGCCTGCTACGCCGGTAACGCCGAGGCGGTCCGCCACCTGCTCGAGGCCGGCGCCGACGTCCTCGCCCGCGACGCCCGCTTCGACGCCACACCGCTGGCGTTCGCCACCGTCGGCAGCGGCGAGCAAGCCGGACATCCCGGCAACTGGATCGAAGTGGTCCAGTTGCTCGTTTCCGCCGGCGCCTCCCGGCACGGCGTGTGGATCGCCGGAAAGCCGCCCAGCGAAGACGTCATCGACCTGCTCCTCAGCTACGGCATCAGCCCAGACGACGAGCCCGACCCCCAACTCGAAGACGCCGACGACCCGCCGCTCTCACCCAGCGTCGGCGTGATGGCCGACATCGCCCGGCACATCGAAGCTGCCTACCGCAGCCTCGACCTCGAGCTGCTCGGCTCGCTCCTGCACCCCGACGTACGCTGGAGCGGCGAATGCAGCACGAGCGCCGAAGTGCTCGACTGGTACCGGCACCTCCTGGCCGACGGCACCCGGGCGACCGTCGAGAGCGTGCAGGTAGACCGGGACGAGGTCGTGATGGGCATCAGCGTCGCCGGGCAGGCCGAGGGAGCGCGGCCTGCGCCCGCCGAACGGGTCTTCCAGGTCTTCACCGTCGCCAACGACGAGATTGTCGAGATCCGCGGCTACCCAGACCGCCCAAGCGCCCTCGCCCGAACCCGTTCCTGACGGCCGGACACCGGGCTGGCGACGACGTCCGTTCGTGCCCGCTCAACCCGCAAGCGCGAACAGCGGGAGTGTCGCAGCTGGCCTGGGGACGGGGTGGCATGGATGATGTCTGGTATGGACCGCAACGAGCTGATGGAGTCGGTGCGCGCGCTGCGTGAGCAGGGCCGGACCCCGAAGCAGATCGCCCGCGCACTCGGCCTGGCGCCGGCGGTGGTAGCCCCGCTGGTCAGGGCCATTGCCGCGGCAGATGCGGCGAACGCTCCGGAGCGCGAGATCACCGGCTGCTGGGTGAGCCCGGGGTGGAGCGAGGGTCTCACGGTCGCCGGCGACCCCGGCTGGCCCGACGTCACCGGTGCCGATGATGGTGCGTCCGGCCTGGTGAGCATCCTGGTCGCCCGCGACGGGGGACGCGGCAGGGTCTCGGTCTGCGGCTACCTGGTGGATGTCTACTGCCTGGGGGTGAAGAACGTCGACGGCCCGCGGGTGATGGACGGCTGGGCGGTGCCCGGGCTCGTCCGTCAGTTCTTCTCCGCGTACACGGACCCGCCGCTGGAGGCGCCGGCGGAGCTGGCGCGCCAGCTGGTGTTCGGGGCCGTCGAGTACGCGCGGGGCCTCGGCTTCGAGCCCGCCCCCGGCTTCGACAGGGCCGCTGCTCACCTCGGACCGTGGGCGGGCCCGGGCGCCATCGGCTTCGGGCGCGATGGCAAGCCCTTCTACATCCAGGGCCCCTACGACGACGCGGCACGCATCATGAGCACGCTGGGGCGTTCCGCCGGGCATGACAACTTCCACTACCTCGTCACGGCCTAGCGCTCGTCGCGACATGGCGCCCGCGGCTCTGGGACTGGGACTCCGATAAGGTCAACGACGCGATTGCCCGCGACTTCGGCCTGATGCGATGAGCCCGCTGCTCGACACCAATGTGGTGCTGTGGTGGCTGGCAGACGCCCCCTCGCCGTCCGACGAGATTAAGGCCAGGCTCGACCAGGATCCGGATGTCCGCGTCAGCCCCGCCACCAGGCGCAGTGCGAAGGTCTCACGCTGGTGACGAGAGACGCCAACTGCCGCAAGTACGACGTCTCCGTCCTCCCGGCCTGAGGCTCCCCAAGCGGCACGGCGTCAGGCAGTCACCCAGGTGACCGCCAATGCGGCGGGCGGCGTTGCCACCAGCACCGGGCCGCGCGTTCTCGTAGCAGCGCGACAAGCGACTGCTGGCGGCCTGGTGCTGGCTTTCCCTAGGATTGGGAACGTCATCACGAAGTGCCGTGCTGCGCGGCGTGGCAGTCGGACACCGGACGGTTGCCGTGCGCCGCCTTCCATGCTGCAACGGGCGGGGACAGATGCACTCTTTCGAAAGCTTACGCACCGAGACGTTAGGCCTCTTCGGCGAACTCAGCGACATCGCGCGGGCCAGAGCCGCTGAAGAGGCGACGCAACGCCTGGAGGCAGGCCGGCAGCGACTATTAGACGAACAGTTGCTCGTCGTGGTCTGCGGCGAGTTCAAACGCGGCAAGTCCAGCCTGCTCAATGCGCTGCTGGAGGAGCCGGACCTTTTCCCCGTGGACACCTTCTACGCGACGTGCCTGATTACCACGGCCGGGTACGCGGCCACGGAGAGCATCGGCGTTACCGTCGCCGAGGCAGACGGCGAGTTCCGGCGGCACGAGATCGGGCGGCATGAGATCGCCGCCTATGCCACCGAGGACGGGAATCCCCACAACGCCAAGCAAGTCCAGCTGATCACCATCCAGACGCCCAACTCTCGCCTCGCCCCAGGCATTACCCTCGTCGACACGCCCGGGATAGGAGGTGTCTACGAGGAGCACAGCGCGGTGACGCTCGGCTTCCTGCAGAGCGCCAGCGCCCTGGTGCTCGTTACCGACGCGACCCAGCCCTTACTGGAAAGCGAGCTCGACTTCATCCGCCGGGCAGCAGAGTCGGCGCGAGTTACCGATGACGCCGACGGGCTTGTCTACGCGCTGACCAAGATAGACGCCGTTGACGATTTCGCGGGAATTCTGGCAAACACGAAGGCCAAGCTCGCAGAGGTGACAGGGCGGCCAGCCGATGACATTCCGGTCGTCCCCGTCTCCGCCCGGGCCAAGCTCGAATACCTGCGGAATGGCTCACCCGATGACCTGGATCTGAGTAATTTCGATGCGCTGGAGCAGGTGCTGTGGACAACCCTGGCCAGGCGCCGGGCAAGGGCGCTGCTCGGCACCGCGCTAGCCGACCTCGACCGGGCTGCAAACGCGCTTCTTATCCCCATCGAGACGGCGATCCAGGCGCTTTCCGGCCAGGACAGGAAACTGACGGAACTCTCGGTGGAGACGGAGGATCGCGCCGCCTGGCTCGCCGAGTTGCGTGGCAATAAGGACAGATGGCGCTCGGACCTGGCAGACCAGCTCGGCCAGGTGCTGACCCAGCTCCAGGAACGCGGACAGGAGGCGCTTAAAGGAGTCTGGCACGACTGCGAGACCGTCTACCTGCACAACGATCGTTACCTGGCGGCACCGGATCTGCTGCTGAACCAGGTCATCGCCGACGCCACGGCGGCGTTCGGCATGGTCAGCGAACTGGCCGACCGGGCAGCGGCGAGGGCGCTGCAGGACTTCTCCGCGCGTCACGGGCTTGAGCTTCGGCGTCCGGGCATCGGGCGCATGCCTGACCCGCCTGTTCCCCGCGAGCACATCTACCTGGATCTGTCCAAGGCCGATCGACCCGAATCCGGCCTCCTGCTGCGCTGGACGCGGGCCGCAAAGGGCACCAAGAGCGCCAGCACGGCGGGCGCGGGCGTCGGCATGGCCGTAGGGTTCGTCGCCGGGTTCATTATCCCGGGAGTCGGAAACCTGGTGGGCATGAACGTGGGCTGGCTAGCCGGCTACGTGCTCGGCAGCAGCACGGGCGCCGTGGCCGGATACCGGGACGCGATGAAAGAGACCGAGAGCACGGGCGTCCGGCTCCGCAGCGAGCGGCTTTGGGCCGAGCTTCAGCCGCTGCGCAGGTCGCAGGAGACCTATCTGTCCGACGCGCTCGATGAACTGGTGGGCCAGTACGTCACCGCAGCCATTCGCGAGCTGGAAAGCCGGATCGTCCAGCAGCACGAGAGCATGGTCGAGGCACTCGCAAGGCTCAGGATGCTCCGCGACCAAGCGGAACAGACGGCCGAGTCGCGCCGCGCCGAGCTGGCCGCGGAGCGAGCACCGCTGGACCGGATCCTCAGCCGCATCGGCCGGCTCGGGACTGCTGCTGCCCGGCTGGGTGGCGTGAGCGCGGCGGAGCAGGACGGTGCCACGTGACCGGGCTAGAGCGTGCCCCGTGATGCTCCGTGAGCGGGCAATCGCGGCCTTCGACCGGGCCATGGCGGAACTCGGCCAGGAAAGCTGCGCTGAACCGGCCCGCGCGGTACTCCGCGAGCAGCGAGGCCGGTTGCTCTCGACCCTGCGCGTCGCCCTGGTGGGGCGGGTCAGCGCAGGCAAATCCACGCTCGTGAACGCATTGCTCGGCTGTCACCGAGTGGCCACCGGGGTGGAGGAACTGACCTACAACGTCAACTGGCTGCGCTACGGCGAGCAGCCGGGCATCGTCGTCCGCTTCCGGGACGGGCGGCCTGGCCAGCGCCGCGAGCTGGCCGACCTTGAGCGGATGACGGTCAGCGCGCGTGACGACCCCGCGCTGCAGGAGTTCCTGTCGTCCATCGACTACATCGAGGTCAGTGACCCCAGCCCGCAGCTACGCGATTTCGACCTGGTCGATACCGCCGGCCTTGACTCGCACTTTCTCGCGGATTCAGCGAACACCCTGCGGTTCCTGGGCCGGACCGGCGAGCAGGTGCGGGCAGATACGGTGGCCCACGCGAGCATGGCAGACGCGCTGGTGCTGGTCTTTGCCCGGGGCCTGGCCAGGGGCGAGGCCGAGCTGCTGGCCGACTTCCGCGGCGCGGGACTGGCCACCGCGACCCCGATCACCGCCATCGGCGCGCTCACCAAGGTCGAGATGTACTGGCCGGATCGGGATCCCATGGCCGAAGGCCGGCGCGTCGCTGCCAAGATCATGAAGGATGCGGGAGCAGCCCGGCTATTGTTCGACCTGCGGCCTATAGCGAGCCTGGTCGCCGCAGGCGCGGCCACCTTGCCGGAGAGCGAGTTCGCCGACCTGTCGCAGCTGGCCCGGCTGCCGCCGGACCTGCTCGCCCGGCGGGCCGGCCTTGGCCCGCTGTTCACCTCCAGGGACTATGACGACATACCGGTTCCTGCGACGCGGCGGCGGGCGCTCTTCGGCCGGCTGGGCGGTTACGGGATCGTGCTCGGCTGCGCGCTCATCAGGGACGGCATGGACAACGCGGACGGCCTGCGCCGCGAACTCATCGAGCGCAGCGGGATGCCCGCGTTCAGGAACCTGCTGACCGGCCATTTCGGCAACCGGGCCGATGTGATCAAGCTGCAGCGGGTGATAACGGTGCTGCAGGAGCGGCAGCAACCGATACGGACGGCGCTGCCGCCCAGGGAACGGCTGCGGATGGATGCCGCATTCGCCGAAGTGACCAGGCTCGGTTTCGCCGAGCACGCGTTCGCGGAACTCGCAGCCCTCCAACGCTATTACGACGGGCGCCTTGAGCTGACCGACGCCGAGGCCGCCGAACTGCTCCGGATCACTGGCGAGCACGGCAGCTCTCCGGCGACCAGGCTCGGGCTGCCAGCGCAGGCGACCGCGGGTGCGCTGCTGGCACGAGCCAGGGAACGCCTGGCTTACTGGGCGACCTACGCCGCCGAGCCATCGCATAGCGGACCGACCCGCCGCGCCGGGCAGATCATCCAGCGGTCGTATGAACTGCTGATCCGGGAAAGCGAGAAACCAGCGCGAGGCCACCTGCAGGACCCGCGCCAGGCGACAGGAGCGGCGTGAGCGAATCGATCCTGGTCGTAGATCCAGGGCTGACCTGGACCACGGCAGCCGTGGTGGGCAACAGTACGAGCCAGCTGCTCAAAGAGCCGTCCAGCGGGTCGTATTGCTGGCCGACCGCCGTGGCGCTCGACGGTGCCGTGCTGCGCGTCGGCACGGTCGCCGAGCGGCGCAAGCGTTCCAATCCGCTGCTCTACGCCGGCCGGCTCCCCGAGCGGTTGGGGTCAGGCGAGACGGTGGTCCTTGGGGACCGGAGCTACCAGTCACATGAGCTGCTGGCGCACCTGCTTGGCTCGCTGAAGATCGAAGCAGAACGGCTGGCCAGCGTGCCGATCAGCCGGATACTCGTGCTCGCCGCCGACGACCGCAGCCCGACGACGGCCGCCGGGCGCGGGACGATCGAGGCGGCCAGCGCCGCCGGGTTCGCCGACGTCGAGCTGCTCTTCCTGCCGATGGCCGTCACTATGGCAGCCGTGGCTCCAGCCGCGCAGCCGGCCGGAGCGGAGGCGGCCCGGTCACCGGCCCGGAAGGGCACCTGGCCGGCAGCCGGGCGGCTGGTCCTGGTCTGCGACGCGGGCGCCGGCGCCTTGCGCCTGACGCTGATGCAGACCACGGACGGGCAGGCCGGCACGTTGCGGGCACGGGCCGCGGTGACCGCGTGCGGCGGAGACAAGCTCGACGCGCTGCTGACCGAGGCTATCCAGCGAAAGAACGCGAAATGGCTCAGGCCCATGCTCGCAGCCGCCGGGCCGGCGGGCGGGCGTGCCCGGCTCGACCTTGCGGATCTCGCCCGCCGGATGAGGCACGAGCTCACCGACTCCGACCAGGCCGAGGACATCCTGACGCCCCTCGCCCCGGCCGTGCGGTTCAGCCGCCAGGATCTGGAGCGGATGATGAAGCCGGCGCTCGGCCAGCTATCCTCGGCCTGCCGGGACGTCCTTGCCAAGGCCGGCACCGCGACCGTCTCCGAGGTGATGCTCGTCGGCGGCTGCGCCAGGACCCCGGCGCTCGGGCACGCGCTCGCCGCGGTGCTCGCGCGCTCGGTGAGGCCGGCGCCAGCACCAGAGCTGGCCGCCCTGCGGGGCGGCATCGAGTGGGCCGGGTCCGCTGCCCGCCGCCGTGTGGCCGCGGTGCCAGTCTCCGTCGGGCTTCGCGAGCTTGCCTGGGAGATCCCCGCTGGCGCCGCCCGGCTGACCGGCTGGAATGTAGCCCGGGGTGCGTCCTACGGCGCGGGCGAGCCGCTGGCCAGAATCCGCGCAGAGGACGATGCGGTCTGGGATCTGATCACCGACGAGCCAGGAGTCCTTGAGCAACGCTGCGCGGATACCGGGGAGATAGTAGCTACGGCGGACGTGCTGGCGATCAGCCGTCCGGCCGCCATCAGCCCGTCGGACCGGCGGGACAGCCCGCTGCGGCTGTGCGTCCTTCGCGGCGGCGCGTTCGCGGCGTTCAGTCAGGATGGCAGGCAGCTTGCCACGCTGGACGCGGCAAGGACGATCCGGATCTGGGATACGGAGACCGCCGCAGAGCTGGCCCGCTTCGAGGTCAGTCCCCGGGCAACGCCAAAAGGGCTGGCCGCCGTGAGAAGGCCGGACGGCCACTGGCTGGTCGCGTTCTTCGACGGTACAGCCGTGGTCGTCCGGGATGTCACGGCTGGCCGGCAGACGGCTCGGATTGCCAAGGGGAGCGATGCGAAAACGGTTCAGTTCAGCTCTGACGGCCTCCGACTGTGTACCGCAGAGGCCAAGCGGACGCGGATATGGGACGTCAGCGGTCGTGAGCTGATCTCGGTGAAGGAGCGCCTGCTGAGCAGTGATGCCGTGACGATGAGCCGCGACGGACGCTGGCTCGCCCTGGCGTCGCATGCCGGCCTGGTGGTGTGGGATACAGCTGCCCGCAAGCGCACGGTCGCCCGCCCGCTGCCACGCTTCAAGGGCAGAGTCTGGCAGCTGGCCTTCAGCTCCGATGCTGAGAGGATCTTGTTTGCCGTGGACTCGCGGATGGAGATGATCACGCTGCCCTCCGGCGGCGGCCTGTGGGCCGTCGATGTCCCGAGCCCCGTCCTGGATGCGGATTTCGCACCCGATGACGGCATGCTGGCGACTGTCGGCCAGGCTCAGGCCAGCTCGCCGACCTTGGTCCGTGACAGCATCACGGGCAGCGAGGTATTCCGGGTCGGCGCCGCGTCCGGCGTCGCGCGGTTCAGCCCCGACGGGCGCTTTCTCCTCACATCGGAAGGCGACAGCGCGGTGCTCTGGGCTCTCGTGCATTAGCGCGCCACGGGCTGCGTGCTCTATGCCCCCGGTGCTCTCGACCAGCAAAGGAGGAAACAGGTGGCCGAGCCGATTCTCGTCGTGGACTTCGGCACCTGCTTCTCCTCGGCGGCGGTCCTTTCCGGTAGCGACGTGCAACTGATCAGGGAACCGACAACGGGGTCGTTCTCCTGGCCGTCGGCCGTCTACGTCAGCGAGGCAGGGCTGCTCGTCGGCACCCCCGCGGTCCACCGGAGGAACCGGGATCCGGCCAGCTACAGGAGCGAGCTCAAGCGCTACCTCGGCCAGGACGACGACATCATGCTGGGCCACGGCAGCTACCCGCCCTGGCAGCTCGTCACCGTGGTGCTCGAGTCGCTCAAGGCCGAGGCTGAAAGGACGGTCGGCGTCCGGGTGACCCGCGCCGTACTCACCGTGCCCGCCAGCTACGGGCGGGCTGACCAGCGCCGTGCACTCATGATCGCCGCGGCCGAGGCCACCGGGCTGCGCACCGTCGAACTGCTGGCCGAGCCGGTAGCGGCCGTCTTCGCTCCCGTGATCGGCCAGCAGCCGGAGGAAGGCGAGGTCATCCTGGTCTACGACTTCGGCGGCGGCACCTTCGACACCGCGCTTGTCCGGATCGGAGCTGCCGACCACGAGGTGCTCGGCAGCGCCGCGCTTGACGACTGCGGTGGCCTGGATCTTGACGCGATGCTTGTCTCCCGGCTTACCGCGGATGCGGGCGAGTGGCTGGAACCCGCACTCAGGTCAATGGCAAGCACTGGCGGGGAGAACGCTTCACTGCGGCTCAAGGTGACCTTCGGCGACGTGGCCCGGCACCTGAAGCACCAGCTCAGCGACACGACAGAGGCAGAGGAATTCGTGCTGCCCGACTCGCCGTCCGCCCGCCTTTCCCGCGACGAGCTGGCCCTGCTGGTGGCGCCGCTGCTGGACCGGACTGTCGAATGCTGCCGGGAGCTGCTGCAGCGGCTCGATGTCCCGATGCAGGAGGTATCGGCCGTCATCACGGTGGGCGGTAGCACCCGCATGCCGGCCGTCACCGATGCACTGGAGCGCGCCTTCGGCCGCCCGCTGCGGCGGGCCGAAGACCCTGATCTGGCGGTCGTGCGGGGAGCGGCCGAATGGGCCTGCTCCAACGCAGTGCGGAAAGTACCCGCGCTGCCCCGCATGCAAGGCAGGGCGCTGCTGCGGTGGATGGTTCCGCCAGGCTGCCTGCTGCGGTGGATGGTCCAGCCGGGCGCGTCGTACCAGGAGGGCGCGCCGCTGGCCAGGGTCCGCCTCAACGACGGAACGATCTGGGACCTTTGCGCCAGCAGGGCCGGACGCATCGAGCAGGCGTTCGCGGGCGCCGGGGACGAGGTCAGCGACGGCCAGTGGCTAGCGATCGCCGACGAGCGATAACCACTATCCCGGAAAGCCGGCCGCAGGTGGATCTGACTTCATCCGGTATGGCGCTGCAGGAAGGCGAGGGACCGCTGGTTGAAACCGTCGACGTGCCTATCCGGACCGGGAGCGCGCTTTGAAGGCAGCCTTGCGGGCGGCTTTGGCGGTCTTCTTGTCGGGGTGATGCCGGCCCAGCACTCCGAGTGCCTGCTGAGCGGCCGGGTTCGCGGACCGCCACATCAGCTCGAAGAGCTCCTCCTCCCGGCCTCGCGGGACTGCCTGGCTGACGACCATGGCGAGTTCCTCGCCGTCTATCGCGTCGGACATGGCCAGGACGGTGTCGCTGAGCATCGAGGCCGCATCGCCGGGCCCGACTTCGAGCCCGGGCAGCGGGTCGACGGCCGGGTCGCGGCCCGCGATCTCGTTCAGCGCCACCTTCGCGTAAGAGCCAAGCGCCGGATCCTCCAGCGCCTCCCGCCACAACGGCTCGGCGGCTGCGCCGACGGCAGTGGCCAGGGCGGCGCCCATCATCCGCTCGGCCGGCCCGCCGGCGGCGGCGACGCTGAGCAGTTCACGGGCAGCGTCTTCCGCGGGCCGTGTGGCCAGCCAGGCCTGCCGCTCGCGCGCCAGCTCCTCCTCGGTGGCATCGGCGCCGAAGGCCACCAGATCCGTCGCTGTCATTTCCGCGGGCGGCGGCAGCAGGGGGATCTCCACCGTGTCCGCGAGCTCTTCGCGCATCTGCCACATGGCCAGCGGCGTCAGCCGGACCACATCGCCGTCCCGCTCAACCGCTCCGTGTTCGGAAAGCTGGTCGAGCAGCAGATCGGCCATCTCGCCGTGCGCCGCGACCCAGGCGGCCTGCGCCTTCCGCGCCCGCGCGGCAGTCAGGTCCGCGGTGGCGAATTCATTGACCAGCGACCTGCATTCGCCGTACTGCAGGCCCTCGCTCCTGGCCAGGAAAAGAGCCATGGCCAGCCCGGCTCCCGGTGCTCTCAGGCTCAGGCCCGCCGAAAGCTCCTCGTCCAGACCATCGACCGGCAGGCCATGGCCGCACACGTGGCCGAACGCGGCACCCCAGGCGTCGAGCACCTCGTCGTCGTCGCCGTCCGGCCATTCATCCACGGAGTCGGCTACCGCGGCATAGTCACCGCTATCGTCCGCGAAGTAAACGCAGCAAGCCAGGTGCCATGCCTGGCGCAATCCCGGCGCCTGGTCGATGCTGGCCGCGCCGTGCGCTATCTGGAGTCCCAGCAGCTGCGCAGCGGCAGCCAGGTCTGCCGGGACCAGATCACCGTCGTCGGTCAGCTCCCGCCCGTCGGCCCACACCGCCAGCGCCCTGGCCCGGGCAAGGAGGCGGCTCTGCCTGGCTGCGGATGCCAGTTCGGCCTCGTCAGGCAGCCGCAGCGCGGGCAGCCGGTCCGGCAGCCCGAACCCCTCCCTGATTGCGTCACCGAGATCATCATCGCTGTCGTCGGAATCACCGCCATAGAAATCACCGTCATCGAAGGGATCCTCGTCGCCCAGCAAGCCCAGCTGCTGCCGCGCGTTGTGAATGGCGATCCACCGGTCGACGGCGCTCTCGTCACCGATGTCAACGCCGTCCGATGCCATGGCGTGCATGACTGACCGCGCCAATCCCCATCGGGCCGGGTCCATCACCGCGTCGGCAAAGCCCGGCTCGATCTCGTCGAGCTCGCTCTGGAGCTCGGCCACGGACGCGGCCCGGCCGGTCTCCTCCATGAATCTGAGCAGGGCACGCGCGGTCACCATGGTGCCGGCTGTGTCCTCGCGGTTCAGCACCGTGATCTTCCGCGGGTAGATGTCGAGCAGCAGCGCCCGCAGGTCGGCCGGGCGAAGGCCGGCCAGGTCAGTGATGCTGAGGTAGTCGCCGATGAGGCCAAGCAGGAGCCGGGCCTCCTCAGGATCGCCGCCCGCTGCCCCGGCGGCCTGCTCCGCCCACACAGCGAACTCGTCCGCGGTCGCGGCGAAAACGTCCGGCTCGTCTGCATCCATACGCGTCACCTTATTGATACCCGTCCCGTCCCGTCTGGCTCCTTCCGTCGTCGGCGATGTTGAGGAAGGCACAGCGCGGACCGCTGGCTCCGACGACACGAGCGTCGGCTGTGATGAACAGGCGTGGTCGCGCCCTGCTGAGGGCAAGCTCGGGGTGGAGTTGCGCGGCGACGAGCGTGTCGAGCATGCGGCCGAGGAGATCGCCGTCACGCATCACGGCTGCGACGTCGAGGCGGAGCACACGATCCAGGTCTTCAAGGGCAGCCACTGGCCAGCATCGCCGGGGACGGCGTCGATTCCGACAGGCGGCCGGCAGCCTAAGCCTCGACGATGACGGCAACCCCGACGGCCTGGGCGGCGGCCCGCAGCCTGGCGTCCAGGGTGGCCAAGGGCACGCCCTCGCGCTCGGCGAGGACGAGGTAGGCGGCGTCGTACGCGGTGAGCAGGTGCTGGCGCCCGGCAGCCAGGACCGCGCCCACGTCGACGCTGGCCGTGTCGACGAGGATCGGCAGCTGGGCTAGCAGTGCGACGAAACGGGCACTTTGGGACTCCGTGAGCCGATCGCGCCGTTCCCCGGCCAGCAGGACGTTAGATACCTCGAGCTCCCACAGCGAAGGGACCACGGCGGTGTCGTGGGACAACCGGTCGAGTACAGCCTCCGTCTGCGGAGTTGCCTCGTCCTCGAAGCACCAGGCCAGCGCCACCGAAGCATCGACGACGAACGGCACTCAGCGGCGCCCTTCGCGGCGCCGGCACAGCGCCACTCTTGGCCGGAAACAGCGCCCGGCGAGGCGGGACCCCTCGACACCGCTGGCGTCACGGCCGATGCTATGGCAAAGGCCGGCTCCATGGTCGGCCCAGACTCCGGACGCGGACCACCGCCCGCGGTCGGGAAGGAGGAGGCCATGCCGCATACGTTAAGGTCCCGCGCATGGACGCTGATTGCCACCGGGACATTGCTCGC
>Ga0302326_10019675_pt1 | contig 13928 bp, 12 predicted proteins | sample Palsa_T0_3_FD_202264 | JGI IMG/M metagenome (GOLD analysis project Ga0302326, IMG submission 202264) | Peat permafrost microbial communities from Stordalen Mire near Abisko, Sweden - Palsa_T0_3 | ecosystem: Environmental > Terrestrial > Soil > Palsa > Peat permafrost | place: Sweden: Abisko... | reverse complement strand
AGTTCGGTCAACGCACGCGCGGATGCGGTCTCTTGAACCTCTTGGTGCATCAAGAACGCTTTGAGGTTTTGCTCCGCGTTCTCGCGTACGAGGCGCATGTATTCGGCGCGCGGTCCGCGCCGCGCACGCAGGACGCGCACGCGTTGTCCCTTTAGCTCCGAGAGCCACGCTTCGATCACGCCGAGGTCGGTCGGCAAGGCTTCGACCAGGACTTCTTTTGGGATCGTCGCCTGCGATGCGGGCCGCCGCGCGCGCGCCTTCACCGCGACAGGCACCTCGTTGTCGCGCGCAACGCGCAGCGCGAGCGGCGAGAAGCCGTCGCCGATCCCGCCGCCGGTTTGACCCGCTCGTGCCGTGTAGAATTGCGAGAAAAACTCGGAGTACAAGTCGGCATCGGTCTGATCGGTGACGCCTTCAAGAATGAAGTGCTCCTGACCGATCAACTTGCCGCCGCGCACGAGGAACACTTGCATGCAGGCTTGACCTTGCCCCCGCGCCGACGCGATGAGGTCCATGTCGATGCGCGTGCGCCACACGACCTTCTGACCCTCGGTTACGCGGCGCACCGCCACCATCCGGTCGCGCAGCCGCGCGGCCGCTTCGTAGTTCATGCGCTCGGCTGCGGCGTTCATCTCGGCGCTCAGCCGGTCGAGCAAACGGTCTTGCCGGCCCTCGAGAAAGAGCACGACCTCATCGACCAGCTCATCGTATTCGGGCTCCGTCTGGAACCCGACGCACGGCGCGAGGCAACGCTTGATGTGGAACTGCAAGCACGGCCGCTTGCGCTTCCCGTCGATCGGTTCGCGGCACGTCCGCAGCGGAAACACGACGCGCACGAGGTTGATCAGCTCGCGCAGCCCGTGAGCGTTCGTATAGGGACCAAAGTACCGGGCGCCGTCGTCGCGCACCACGCGGGTGAACTGCACGCGCGGGAACGGCTCATTGGTCACCTTCAGGTACGGATAACGCTTGTCGTCGCGCAGCCGTACGTTGAACGGCGGCTGGTGGCGTTTGATGAGGTTCGCCTCGAGGATCAGCGCCTCGATCTCGTTGTTGACGACGATCCAGCGGACGTCGACGACCCGCTCGACCATGCGGATCGTCCGCAGCACGTGCGCGGCGGATTCCTGAAAGTACGAACGGACGCGGCTGCGCAGCGACACCGCCTTGCCGATGTACAAGATCCGCTCGTGCTCGCCCAGCATCAAATAGACGCCGGGTGCGTCCGGCAACTGCCCGAGCGTATCTTCGAGCTTGCGCGCCGGCGCTCGCGTGTTATCGCTCATACCGGCAACGCGCCAGCCCGCAGATTAGAGGGGCTGACTTGCTTTGCGGCGCGCGACGACACGGCTGCCGACGAAGACCACGATCGCGAGCAGGATGAGAACGATAAGGGCCGTCGAGGCCTTGTGAATGAGCGGTGAGATTTCATTGAAGTGACGTCCGAACATGCTGCCAAGGTATGCCAGCGCAAAACAGAAGACCGCGGAACCCGCCGCCGTGTATGCAAGGAAGTAGCGCTTGGGCATGCGCGACACGCCCGCCGGCAGTCCGGAGATGCCGCGAACGAACGGCAGAAAGCGGCAGACGAAGACGACGATGCTCCCGTAGCGCTGGTAAAACTCATGGAACTTGTCGAGCTTCTGCTCGTCAAGCTTCAGGAATTTGCCGTACCGCACGACGAACGGGCGGCCGCCCGCGACGCCGACAAAGTAGAGTATCGTTTGACCGACGACGTCGCCGGCCAGGGCAACCACCGCGACCAGCCAGACGCTCGAGAAATGGCCGGTAGCCGCAAGCGCGCCGGCGGCCGGCACCACGAGTTCGAGTCCCGCGGGGATACCCAAATTTCCGATGATCATCACGAAAAAGAGTCCGGGGTAGCCCGCGTGTTCGACGATGTTCAGAAAAAAGTGGGTGATGTGCTCCACGTCAGCCCGCGATCCGTGACGAGCTAACGGGCTTGGCCTGATACCGGTTCAAAATCTCCGCCGCCAGCCCGTTGCCCTCGGCTACCATCGCATCGAACAAATTGCACGGCGCGATCGGCGCGTCGCCGGGGACCGCGGCCTCGGCCACGGCAATGACGCCGAGTACCCGCGGGGTGACCAAAATGCCGTCCCACAGCCGGTCGTCACCGGTTCCGAGAGCCCGCCGCACGTCGGTCAGGACATCGGCGGAATCGGTCCCCCGCTCGGCAAGCCGCGCCTCGACCTCCGGATCGCGCTCCTCGAGCAAAGCGAGGAGCAGATGCCCGACCCCAACGTAATAATGGTTGTGGTTGCGGCAGGCTTGCTCGGCAGCTCGCAATACGCGCTTCGCTGCGGGATTGAACCGACTGAACATATCCCCCCTAAGAGTCGCGGGAATATCGGGGCGGCAGGATTTGAACCTGTGACCTCTGCGTCCCGAACGCAGCGCTCTACCAAGCTGAGCTACGCCCCGTCCCCGACTCCCAGCCGCGGTCTCCCGCGGCGCGGCTCGTACTTTTAGGGGTTGGGAGCGGGTCGGCCTGCGAGCGTGGCGCCAAGGGGCGACCTGCTGGGCGTCCGAAGCATCGTAGACGCAAAATGAAATACCTTATCGTTGGGTGTGGGCGGGTCGGAGCGACGCTTGCGAAGCTGTTGGCGGCCGAGGCACACGAAGTAACCGTCGTCGACGAAAATCCGGCGGCATTTAAACGGCTCGGAAACCACTTTAGCGGACGGGTCGAAGTCGGAACCGGCATCGATTACGACGTGCTGGTGCGTGCGGGCGCGGGACAAGCCGACGGCTTCGTCGCGGTGACCGACGGCGATAACCGCAACGTGATGGCCGCGCTAATCGCGCAGCGCATGTTCGGAATCAAGAAAATCGTCGCACGCATCTACGACCCTCCGCGCGGCCAACTCTATCGCGAGCTCGGCATCGAAACCGTGTGCCCTACGACGATCGGGGCGAAGATCGTACGCGACAAGCTCATGCACATGCCGTACGAATCGGTGCCGTCCTTCGATTTCGGCAAGCTCTCGTCGCTTGCGGTCACCTTGCGCGTGGGCGACGCAGGGCTGCGCGTTTTCGAGATCGAGAAACCGGGGATGGTGCGCCTTGCCGCCGTGCGGCGCGGCGGTCACGTGTTCGTCGCATCGCCCGAAGACGTGCTGTCGTCCGGCGACGAAATCAACGCGGTCGTCGCACCTGAAGCGCTTTCCGATTTCGTCGCTCGATTCGCGGCTACGACGCAAGACGTGCCGATCAAGTTGACGGCGTAACGCGATGTTCGTCATCGTCGTCGGCGGAGGCAAGGTTGGAACGTACCTCGCGCGCGCCCTCATCGCTCAGGATCACGAAGTCGTCGTCATCGAGAAGGTCGCAAAGAAAGCCCAGATGATGGCGAACCTGCTCGAAACCGACGTCACCATGATCGGCGACGGGTGCGATCCGCTCGTTCTCGACCAGGCGGGGATCAAGCGCGCGGATATCGTGGTCGCCGATACAGGCGACGACGAAGACAATCTGGTCGTGTGCCTGATCACCAAGAAGCATTCGAAAGCACGCTGCATCGCGCGCGTCAACAATCCGCGCAACAAGCTCGTCTTCGAGTCGATCGACCGCGAATCGCCGATCACCTTGATCTCGTCGACCGAGGTCATCCTCGAAGCAATCAATCAGCACGTCAATTCGCACGACTACTCGATCATCACCAAACTCAAAGACGGCGAACTGGAGCTGGTCAAGCTGCAGATTCCGCCGGGTTCTCCAGCCGAGGGCAAGCGCATCGTCGATGTGGGATTGCCGCGCTCGTCGATCGTCGTCGCCGTCGACCGAAAGAACGAAGAGCTGTTGATTCCCAACGGCGACACGACCTTACGCGCGGGCGACGCGGTCATTCTGATGGTGAAGAACGAATCGCGCGACGACGTGCGCGCAGTCCTCGTTGGAGTGAAGGCGACCGCGTGAAACCCGGAGGCGCGTCCAAAGCAAACGCGCATTGGGCCCGGGAGTCCGGGCCCGGGGGGGATCGGGGGGCCAAGCCGCCCCGATGTCAATGAAAGGAATACGCCGGCACAGACGGTACGTATTCGCCCGCAGCGGGCGACGGTACATCGTCTGCGGCCTGCGCGTTCCACCGAGCCGTTCGGCTTCGCGAGTATTTATCACGACGATCGCTTCTTGGATTCCGGTGTCGACGCTCGTGCTGGCGATCATCGTCTCGGCCTATGCGAGCCTCAATCCCATTGCGCGGCCGCAAGGTCCGACCAGAATCGCTCAGTATTCGATCGACGACTATGCGACCGCAGTGAAATTGAAGTAAGGCTGACGCGAGACCGGCCTTAGATAAGCCCGCGTCGCAGCGCGAGCACCGCGGCTTGCGTGCGGTCGTTTGCCGCGAGCTTCTCGAGGATGTCTCGAATGTGCCCCTTCACCGTGCCGAGGCCGATGAAGAGCTCGCTTGCGATCTCCGCGTTTCCGCGGCCGCTCGCGATCAGCCGGAGGATCTCGGTCTCGCGCGGAGTCAATGGCGATTCGGGTCCGGGCGCCGGCCGCGCGGCAGTAACGCGAGCGAGTGCAACGTTCGCGACGCGCGGATCGAAGTACGCACCTCCGTCTGCGGCAGTCCGGATAGCGCTCACGATCTGTGCGGGCGTCGATGTCTTCAGCGCATACGCGTCGGCCCCGGCCGACAGCGCGGCGAGTATCTCGGTCTCGAGATCGTGCACCGTCAGGATGGCGACGCGCGTCGCGGGTGCTTCGAGACGTACGCGCCGGGTAAGCTCGATGCCGTCCATTCCCGGCAAGCCGATATCGATCACCGCGACGTCGGGATGGTGCGCGAGAATCGCCGCGAGCCCGCTCGGCCCATCGTCGGCCTCTGCAACGACGTCCAGGCCACCGGCGCTTTCGAGCGCAGTGCGAAGTCCCGCGCGCGTGAGCGCGTGATCTTCGACGAGGACGACCGTCTTCACGCCGGGACGCGCGCCGGTTCGAGGGGCAACGACAGCGTAAACGTGCTGCCGCCGTCGGCGCGCGGAGCGAAGGCAACCGAACCCCCGTGACTCTCCGCGATCCTGCGGACGAGATAGAGTCCGAGCCCCGAGCCCGCACCCTGGCGGCTCGCGGGCCTCCCGATGCGTTCGAACAATTGCGCCCGCTCGCTTTCCGGAACGCCGTAGCCATCGTCGTCGATCACGACGCGCGCCGTGCCCGCGACCGTTCGCACGCCGACGAGGATGTGCCGCTGCGCGGGCGTCCAGGTAATCGCATTCGCAAGCAGGTTGACGATCGCGCGGCGCATCTCGCGTTCCTCGGCCAGCACGATCGCCGGCTCGAGCGCATCGACGGTCACCTCGACGTGTTTCCCCTTCCAAAGCGGCTCGAGTTCTCGTACGACGTCGCGCGCAAGCGCTGCGAGATCGACCGGCTCGCGGTGCGTGCTGAAGTCGCCCGATTCGTAACGCGACACCAAAAGCAACGTTTCTGCTAAGCGCTGCAACTCGTCGTTGGATGCGAGCGTGCGCTCGAGGATCTCGTGATAGCCGGCGGGCAATGGCCCATAGGCGCCGTCAAGCGCCTGTTGCGTCGTCAACCGCGCTGCGGCGAGTGGCGTACGCAAATCGTGCGAGAGCGCGTACACGATATCGCGAATGACGTCGCCTCGTTCGCGCAGCGCCACGTTCGCGCTTGCGAGTTCGTCGTTGCGTTCGCCGAGCTGCGCAAAGACGTTCGCTTGGGCCAGCGCGATCGCGCACTGATCGGCAAAAGCCGCGAGCCCCTCTTCGTAGTGCGGTTCGAACGCCGTCTCGCGGCGCAGCAAGATGAGCACTCCGAACGTCGTCTCGTGTTCGACTAGCGGCGCCGCGATCGCACTCTGCGCGCCGAAGGTCGCGAGCCTCAGGCGGCCGAGCGCATCGGTTTCCGTCAGCGAGCCGATCCCCTCGCCGTGCTCGGCGATTCGCGAGAGCAACGACATGATCTCCGCCGGCGGGCGGGTCGCCGACACGTCGACGTCGGGCGAGTCGGCGGCGGAGTACGTCGTCGGTTCGTCGATGCTCGGTTCGAAAACGTAGAGCAACGCGACATCGACGCCGAGCGAGCGGCGTGCTTCGCGAACGATGGCGCGCTTGACGAGTTCGGGATTGATCGACGAACGCACGGCCTCGATCGCGCGACGCACGCTGCGTTCGCGAGCGGCGCGATCTTGGCGCGCGGAAAGTTCGCCCGCGCGAGCCGCCGAGCGCTGCGTCGCGATGCTGAGGCCGCCGACCAGCAGGAACGAAAATGCCGCGATCGCCCGGTCGGCAACGGCAATCGCTTCCCAATGATGGTCGTGCATCCCGTTCGCGTAGCCGGCGGTGACGTCGGCCACCAGCGCGAGCACGACGAGCAGGCGCGTGAAGCGCCAGTCCAAGGTCAGACTCGACATTGCGATCGGGCCGTTCAAGAGAATCGCCGCAACGAACAGCTGCGGGGTAACGAGGTCCAAAAGCCAGGCGAGGGCCAGCAGCGCGATGCAGGCCGGCCGGATCCAACGCTCTGCCACGCGGACCGCTTCGCGCAGGAGCCGCAGGCACCCCCGCAGCCGCCCAGAAGCAGCCGTGCGATGAACTCGCGTGACGGGCGGCCGTCTGCAGAAGCGCTGCTCAAGGAACTCGGGAGCGCGCCAAAACTAACGGTATACCTCGCAAGCGCGCCCGGCGCAGGCAAAACGCGCCGACTGCTCGACGATGCGATCCGTTTACACGAGAGCGGCGTCCGGGTCGCGATCGGATGGGTCGAGACGAAGGGACGGCCCGACCTCGACCGCCTGGTGGCGAAGCTTCCCCGCATCCCGCCGCGAAGCGGCCGCATCGGCAAGGCGACCTTCGAAGATTTCGACTACGAGGCCGCAATCGCGGAACGCCCGCAGCTGCTCGTTCTCGACGAGCTAGCGCATACCAACCTTGAAGGCGGCGCGCATGCGAAACGCTGGCAAGACGCGCTCGCCCTGCGCGATGCCGGCATCTCGGTCAGCGGCGCGCTCAACATCGGGCACATCGAAACGGTCGCCGCGACGGCCGAAGGGCTCATCGGGTTTCCGATCCGCGAGATCGTCCCACTTTCGTTCTTGCGCGCGGCCGATCAGGTGATCGCGCTCGACGTGTCACCCGAGCAGCTCGAAGCGCGCTTGCTCGCCGGCAAAGTCGTTCACCCGGGCGACATCGAACGAGCGCGCGCCGGCATCTATCGCCCGCAGACGCTGCGGTTTCTGCGCGAGATGATGCTGCGGACAATCGACGACCTCACGGTCCCTGCACTGACGCCGCGCCGCGCATCGACGGCGCTCGCGCTCGCCACCGGCGACGGCGACGCCGCGATTTTTCTGCGCAAGTCGGCGGGTTTCGCGCAAGCGCTCGACCTCGCGCTCGACGTCGCCCTCGTCGGCGAGCTCGATCTCGATGCGATCGAAACGCTCTCGCAAGAACTCGACGCGCACGTCGTGCCGCTCGAGGGCTTCGAGATCGCGAAGCCTCAGTTCGCGGAGCTGAAAGCAACGCTCGTCACGGTGCCGAACGGGCCGCTCGCGCTGCGCATGGCATCGCGCCCGATCGAGCGCGACATCCTGGTCGCCGACGCAAGCCGCTACAGCGCGCCGTCCGAACGCGAGGTCACGTTCTCCCGTTACGCGCAAACTTCGGCCGACCGGCTGCGCATCGGATACGGCCGGCTCACGATCTATCTCGGCGCGGCGGCGGGCAGTGGAAAAACGTACGCCATGCTCGATCGCGCGCATCAGCTCGCCGAAGCCGGAACCGACGTCGTAGCCGCCTTCATCGAAACGCACAAACGAAAAGAGACCGACGCGAAGCTCGAGGGGCTCACCGCGTTTCCCCGCCGCACGGCCGTTTGTGACGGCATAACCTACAGCGAACTCGACCTCGACGCGCTCCTCGCGCGGAAGCCCGCGATCGCGCTGATCGACGAGCTAGCGCACACGAACGCCCCGTGCGACGCGCACGCGAAGCGCTACGACGACGTCTTGCAAGTACTGCGCGCCGGTATCTCGGTGATGACGACGCTCAATATCCAGCACCTCGAGGGCTTAAACGACGCGGTGTATCGCATGACCGGGCAAAAGGTTCGCGAAACCGTTCCGGACGAGATCCTCGAGATCGCCGACGACGTGATCCTCATCGACACCACCCCCGAAACGCTGCGCGAACGGTTGCGCGCGGGCAAGATTTACGGACCCGAAAAGATCGAGGATGCGCTCACCCACTTCTTCCGCAGCGAAAACCTCGGCGCGCTGCGCGAACTCGCGTTGCGCGAGGTCGTGCGCGCGCGCGGCGGCTCGAAGCGCCCGCCGCCGTTCTCGCGCCTGGCGCTCGGCGTAAAGGCCCGCGAACGCGACATCGAGCTGATCGAACGCTGCGCGCGCATCGCGCTGCGCCTCGAGGTCGACCTCACCGTCATCCATGTTGCGAAGAGCGCTGAGGCGGCGGAAGCACGCGTCGTCGCCGCGCTCGCCGAGACCGCTCGGCGCGTTCGCGCGCGCTGGAAGCTGCAGGTCGGCGTGGAGCCTGCCAAAGCGATGATCGAAGCCGCTACGAGCGAAGGCGGCAATACGACCCTCGCAATCGAAGGTGTGCGTAACAAGCCGCGCTGGCCCACCGTCGGAATGCCCTTCGGCCGCCGCCTCCTCGACGCCGGCGCCACGCAGCTGTTGATCTTAGCCCCGCCGCCGGCGAAGTGAGACACGACATGACCCACCGGGTACTCGGCCTCGCGCTCCTCGCGCTGCTCTGCGGATGCAGTCTCTCGGTCGCGCCGGATCCGGCCCCCGTGCCGTGGTCGGCTGCTCCGCCCGATGCGCGCGTGTGGGCCCCGAAGTTCTTGGCCGCGGCGCAGCAGTCGTGGCATGGCAACGCGACATTCGATCTCTATCCGAGCGTGTTCTCGCAGGCGCAAGTCGCGAAGCATAACGGTGCCCGAATCGCCTTCTGGGAGCTCGGGTTCATCCGTGCGAAAGGTGGCGTTTGGACGCTGACGGATCTCGCCCGCAAGTCCAGCGCGCCTTGCGCGACGCCGTACGTCGTAACGGACAATTGCCGGCGCTTTGTCGTAGGGCACGTCGTCGACGTGCGGCCGACGAGCTATCTCTTCAACCCCAATCCCTATCCGAACAAAGCGCCGGGCAAAACGCTCACGCTCGTTTACCGCGTCGAACCCACGACGCCGATCGGCAAACTGCTCGCAGAGCAAGACGCACTCGCCTGTCCGCACGGCAATCACGTAACCACGGCCGCCGACGGCAGCACGAGCACGAAGACGCTCTTTGCAATCTGGCACGCAGACACGCTTTGCGACGAGAGCTTCTCCGAATTCGGCGGCGTCGCCACGTTCCACCCGGTCGGACCGAGTCTTCCCTGGTAGTCGTCAGCTGATGATGTTGATCGCGCGCGATGCAACGATCGTGATCGTGGCAAGCGATACGACCGCTTCTGCGAGCATCATCATCTTGGCCCAGCCCGTGAGCGGCATGACGTCCGTCGGGCTAAATGCCGTGGCGTTCGTGAACCCGAGGTAGAGGTAGTCGACGAACTGCGGCGTCCAAGTGGCTTGCGCGCACGCGGGCGTCACCATCTGCGGAAACAGGAAATCCGGCGCGGCATGGTCCTCGCGCAACCGATCGTCGGGACCGCCGCGATCGAGTTCCCAATACCACAGACTGAAGACGAGGATGTTCGTCAACCAGATTGCGGCGGACGAGTAGATGAGCTCCGTTCCGTTCGTTGCTTTTGCGTTCAAGATGATCTCCCGCACGAGATACACGAGCGAAGCGATGTTTGCGACGTTTGCGATGCCGATGAGGATGTTTGCAAAAATTCCCTGCAACCGGCTCTCGTTCGCCGTGCGGTACGGCGATGAAACGTAGAGAGGAACGAGAATTGCGAGCTCGAGCAATGGTACGAGCCACGGCGGACCGAGCGTAAACTTTCCCGGCAAGAGAAAGTTCAGCGTCGCCGCACCGAGCATCGCGAGAGACGCGGGCCAGCGAGGCTCTTTTCTGGAGGCGATTCCCCAGGCTTGAGATTGACTGGCTTCGGGCACGGCGTCGCCTCCGAATAAGTACGCTTCCGGCCGGGTTCGAAACGCGGGTTGGCGCCGACCTCTACGAACCGATTAAATAGGCTGCCCCGAAGCCAACTGAGTGCAAATGCATCCCGCCCTGCGCGCCTGTGAAGTCGTAGTAGCTCGCGTCGAACTGGAGTCGCGATCCGATGTCTTCTTCGAAACCGGTATCGAAACCGTATCGTCCGCCAAGACCTGGGGCGGTCGATGACTGACCAAAGCCTTCGGCGTAATACGTGAGGTTCGCAGGGAGCGAAATCGACGCGCCGAGCGATGGATCGACCCCGTGAAAGCGCGCCGGCGCGGATACGGACCCGCCGCTTTGCGCGTTATAGCCGGCGGTTCCGAAGAAGCCAAGCGCAGGCGACGCGCTGTACGCTGCGTTCATGTTGGCAAGAACTCCGGTGCCGTTCCCGCTGAAGGACGGGTCGCCCGAGTTGGTCGTCAACAAGGCATTGACGCCGTACGTGAAGCGGCTCGTGTAGCCAAACTCGTACTTGGCTCCAAGCGAAGTGTCGGAGCCGCCTGCGGTTTTGGGGACCGTGGACGTACGCTCGTACGATTCCGGATCGAGATCGAACTCGAGATTTCTTGCGACACCCACCCGCAAGCTCGTCTGCGGATAGTCGATCGTATTCGTTGCCCCGCGCCCGCTCGCGGCGGTGTTGGTGTAGCCCGATTCGACCAGCAGGTCGTGCGGCTTCACGGTGCACGAGGATGTGCTAAACGAAGGACGTGAGACGAGCGCCGACATGGCGGTGCACGGATCCGAGGGCCCGGCCGGGGCCGCGCTCGGGGTCGCGCTTGGCGCAGGCGACGGCGGCGCGGCGGAGGCGGGGGCGACAATGGACCCGAGAAGCGCGAGCAGCGCGGCTTCCGCGAAGATCACGGTCCCTGCGTCTTACCATCGAGTGCGAGGTTGAGTTCGAGCACGTTGACGTGCGGTTCGCCTAAAAAGCCCCAGGTCCGGCCGTGGATGTATTTCGCGACGATCGCGTTGACCGAATCGATCGAACGGTCGCGCGCTTTCGCGATGCGCGGCACCTGGTAGTACGCCGCCTCCGGCGAGATGTCGGGATCGATACCGCTCGCGCTCGAGGTCACCAAGTCCATCGGAACCGGGACAGTCGCGTCCGGATTCGCCTTCTTGAGCGCTTTGATCGTGTCGCGTGTCGAAGCGATCAGCTTCTTCGAAGTGGGTCCGAGGTTCGTTGCCCCGGTCGAGGTCGGATCGTAACCTTTGCCGGCGGCCGACGGCCGGCCCTGGAAGTACTGCGGCTTCGTCCACAGCTGGCCGATGATCGAGGACGCGACCGGCTTTCCATTCACGTACACGAGCGAGCCGTTCGCTTGCGCCGGAAAGACGACGAGCGCGATTCCGGTCAAGACCAGCGGATAGACGATGCCGAACACGACGATCGAGACCACTGTGTAGATGAGCGCCGTCACGAGGTGGTGCAGCGTATTGTCGCGCACCGGCTTCGGCTGGGTCGTAGGTTGCGGGGTGGTGGTTGTCATGCGTGTTGTCTCTCCGGACTCAGGTCAGGTGCATTGCGGCGAGGATCATGTCGATGATTTTGATCCCGATGAACGGTACGACGATGCCTCCCAAACCGTAGACCAGGACGTTGTCGCGCAGCACGATGTTCGCCCCGCGCGGGCGGTAGGCGACGCCCCGAAGCGCGAGCGGGATCAGCGCGATGATGATGAGGGCGTTGAAGATAACCGCCGAAAGGATGGCGCCTTGGATGCTCGCGGCATCCCCCGGAGTCGTGAGTTTCATGATGTCGAGCGCCCGCATCTCGGGATACGCCGTCACGAACATCGCGGGCAGGATTGCGAAATACTTCGCGACGTCATTGGCGATCGAGAACGTCGTGAGCGCGCCGCGGGTCATCAGCAACTGCTTGCCGACCTCGACGACTTCGATGAGCTTCGTTGGGTCGGAATCGAGGTCGACCATGTTCCCGGCTTCTTTGGCTGCCTGCGTACCCGAGTTCATCGCGACGCCGACATCGGCTTGTGCGAGCGCCGGCGCGTCGTTGGTGCCGTCGCCGGTCATCGCGACGAGGCGCCCCGATTGCTGCTCGCGTTTGATCAACCCCATCTTCGTTTCGGGAGTCGCCTCGGCCAGGAAATCGTCGACCCCGGCCTCGCGTGCTATCGCGCTCGCCGTGAGCGGGTTGTCACCGGTGATCATGATCGTGCGAATGCCCATCGCTCGAAGCCGGTCGAAGCGCTCCTTCATGTTCGGCTTGAGGATGTCGCGCAGATAGATAACGCCGAGGATCTTGTCGTTCTCGGCAAGCAAGAGCGGCGTGCCACCGGCGCGTGCGATCCGTTCGACCTCGGCGCTCAGCACGGTCGCGCCATCGCCGCCTCGCGAGCGGACCCAAGCGCGAACGGCATCGGGAGCACCTTTGCGGATGCCGTCACCATTCGTTAAGTCGATCCCGCTCATCCGCGTGTAGGCCGAGAACGGAACGAAGGTCGCTCCAGCGGGCGCGGAGTTGACCGACCCGAGCTCACCTTGCGCGAGCGCGACGATCGAACGGCCCTCGGGTGTTTCGTCCGGAAGCGAGGAATAATACGCCGCTCGCAACGCCGCCGCACGATCGACGCCGTCCGCCAGCACGATTTCGGTCGCCTGCCGGTTGCCGAGCGTGATCGTGCCGGTCTTGTCCAAGAGGAGCGTATCGACGTCGCCGGCGGCCTCGACCGCCCGGCCGCTCATGGCCAGGACGTTGCGCTGCAATACGCGGTCCATGCCCGCGATACCGATGGCCGAAAGCAAACCGCCGATCGTCGTCGGAATCAAACAGACGAGCAACGCGATGAGCACCGTGATCGACTGCGTCGTTCCCGCGTAGATCGAAAACGGTGAGAGCGTCGCGACCGCGATCAAGAAGATGATCGTTAGGCCGGCGAGTAAGATCGAGAGCGCAATCTCGTTCGGGGTCTTCTGGCGCGACGCGCCTTCGACAAGGGCGATCATGCGGTCGAGGAACGTTTCGCCGGGGTTCGAGCTGATCTGAACGACGATGAAGTCGGACAGCACGCGGGTGCCGCCGGTTACGGCGCTGCGGTCGCCGCCGGACTCGCGGATTACCGGCGCCGATTCGCCCGTGATCGCCGACTCGTCGACCGACGCCGCGCCTTCGACGACGTCGCCGTCGCCGGGGATTAGCTCGTTTGGCTCGACGCGAACGAGGTCCCCCTTACGCAGTTGCGCCGCGTTGACCATCTCGCTCTTCCCGTTGACGACGCGCCGGGCTTGCGTGTCGGTCTTCGTGCGCCGCAGGAACTCGGCTTGGGCCTTGCCGCGGCCCTCGGCGACCGCTTCTGCGAAATTGGCGAAGAGGACCGTGAACCAGAGCCAGATCGAGATCGCGAAATCGAATCCGGCGGGGCCGCCGCGGAACAGATCGCGCACGAAGTAGAACAGCGTCACGACCGCCCCGACTTCACAGACGAACATGACCGGGTTGCGCGCTTGCCAGCGCGGATCGAGTTTGACAAACGAATCGGCAGTAGCTCGCGTGAGGATAGCGCGATCCAGGAGCGAGCGGGCCTGCGGACGGCGGTCGGCGCGGCGCGGCGAGATCATCAGTACGTTTTCCCTTGCTGGATGACGAGGTGCTCGACGATCGGCCCCAGCGCATCCGCCGGGAAGAACGTCAGCGCTCCCACGATGAGGATGGTGCCGATCAAGAGCACGATGAAGATCGGGGAGTAGGTCGTGAACGTGCCGGCCGATTCGGCGACGGCGCGTTTCCCCGCGAGTGAACATCACCGTGCACGGCTATCGCGACGAACTGGATTTCGGCTTGATGGCGGCC